>Ga0209859_1000436_pt1 | contig 10020 bp, 9 predicted proteins | sample GWRWS3_50_60_FD_187241 | JGI IMG/M metagenome (GOLD analysis project Ga0209859, IMG submission 187241) | Riverbed sediment microbial communities from areas with vegetation nearby in Columbia River, Washington, USA - GW-RW S3_50_60 (SPAdes)... | ecosystem: Environmental > Aquatic > Freshwater >... | reverse complement strand
GCAACGAATTCTCCCCTCGAGCTTCAGTGAGAGGGGGCGCCTTCCCGAAAGGGAAGGGGGTGACTTGGCCCGCCGAGCGAGTCGCACGTTGGTGGTTTTCGGACGAGGAGCCATGCAACCGGCGCATATGACGTTCCTGTTCCAGGAGCCTGCGCTCCTGATCCTCGTCCTCTTGGTGGTCTGGGTGTTGGTCTGGCTCGGATTCGTCGTCCTCCGTCAGGATGGCGTGAAGGGCGCAACCCCTGGGAAGCGCAAGATCGTCACGTGGATCACCGTGATCGTCTTCGTGTTGGCTCCACTCCCGCTTGTGAGGGTCATCGGTCTTGTCGTGCTCATCGTGGCGGTCGTGCAGCTCGTGGCGCATTTCGTGATCGTCTATACGGATTGGGGTCGACGTACGAACCTCGCCCCCCGCATCCGGTCGCGACTCAGCGCATTGCGCAGCGCGAAGTGCTCGCCCGTCCCGCTGGATCCGCTTCCGTGGTACGCGAAGTCCTGGATCAAGCACTTGGGAAAGGTCGGATTCATTCCCATCAGCTCGGACGGATGGTTGGACGAGGTTGTGGCCGTAAACCTTCTCAGGCCCACCGACGGCACGATCGCGATCGTGTGGTGGCAGGCGAACCGACTGGACAACATGCCGCTTCCGTTCCTGCAGCTCTTGTCGGTAGCGGTAGGTCGAGCAGGCGCGCTTTCGACAAGTGTCGGCCACGGACCCGACGCGTGCCCGATCATGATCGCGCAGGTGAGTCAGTCGGCCACGCCTCCTCGACTACTCATGAAGCACGAAGAGGGGCGGCGTCTCCTCGAGGCGTACGGGATGGGTTTCGAAGTTGTCTCGGCCACGAGCGCCCCAGAGCTCATCGACTGGCTAAGAGACGAGATGCTGTCCGGGCTCGAGGTTCTTTCGGCGGATTCGCTCCTGCGCTTGCGGAAACGGATATGGGACCGGTCCACGAACCTCGGTTCACTCATGAACGATCCCGCAACGGTCGAGCGGATCGAACAGCTTCGAATGGGCGCCGCAGGCGCTGGCTCCGCAGGCGTGAGGACGAGCTGACGTGTTCGTCGTGCTGGTCCTGCTGCTGGGTGTTGTGATCGCCTACCTAGTGCTCAAGGGTGCGCTCCAGACCCCGCGCGGTCGGCTCGTTGTCCTCGGTCGGCCGCTCCGATCGAGACTCAGCAAACTCGCGGGTCGCGGGTTCGTGCTGTCACCTATCCAGCATCCCCCCATCGAACTCGAAGCGACCTCGCGCATCTTTCAGTCGCTGGAGTTCGAATTCGTGGCCCAAGGCAGTCAAACGAGCCAAATCGTGACAGCGATCCTTGTTCACGAGCCCTGTTGCGTGATCGCCCAGGCAAGCTGGCAACAGATGCCACAGTCGGGTCAGCCGCGGACGAACGTCATGCTGCTCTCAACTGCGTCGGAACGCCGAGGGGCGCTGGTGACAGGGAGCACCGGCTTCGATTTCGCCGGGCCACTGTGGCAGATGGATCAAGTGTTTCCCCATGCAAGCATCGACGTCCTCGTTGAGCGGCACGAGGAGGCTCGTCGAAGTCTCGAGGGGCGAGGTGTGCGGTTCGATCCGGTTGGACCCAGCGACGCGGTGGATGCGCTCGCCTGGCACCTGTCGAAATCGATCGCATCTCTGCTCGAGCTCACCAACGAAGGACTCGCCGACTATTCCATGCGGAGAGCGCGGAACCGGTACCGACAGCCTGTGACGATCGAGTCCAAACTAGACGACCCCGAAACGACCGCATGGATCGCGGCCATGCGAGCGGAAGCGCCTTAGCCCTAGCGGTTGGACGTGTGTCGCTCGTGGATCGGGCCGGTGCGATCCTTGAGGAACCCCGCCCCTCGTCCGCGTTTGACCGCGACGATCTCGGCCACGATCGCGGCCGCGATCTCCTCGGCTCCCTCCGCCCCCAGGTCGAGTCCGGCCGGACCCCGGATCCGCGCTCGGTCGTCTTCCGAGATGTCGACGCCTTCCTCGCGCACCTCGGTCAGCAGGCGCTCCGTCCGCACCGCGGGCCCGAGCATCGCGATGAAGCGCGCCGGTGAGGACAGGAGCGAGCGGACGTAGTCCTTGTCGCGCAGGAAGTTGTGGGTCATCACCACGACGTGCGTGCGCGCGTCGACGGGTGCGACCTCGGCGACCTTGTCCGGACGCTCCACGAGCACGAGGTCCGCGGCCTTGGGGAAGCGCTCCCGGTTCAGGAACTCGGGGCGGTCGTCCACGACGACGGGGCTCCACCCGAGGTTCGCGGCGGCCTCGACGAGGGGCGCGGCGTCGTGCCCCGCCCCACAGATCAGTAGACGCAGCGGCGGCTCGAGCACCTCGACGAACGCGCGCGTCTGCCCTCGGGCACCCGGCAGGGTGCGGACCTCGCTGCGCTCCGTGTCCAGGAGCTCGAGGGCGGCCTCGCGGGCGACCCGATCGAGGGACTCGTCGCCGAGCGACCGTTCGACGACGCCGTCCGGCTTCACGAGGATGCGGTTGCCCTGTTCGACGCCGGGAACGTCCGAATCGAGCACGGTCACCATCGAGATCGGTCGCTCCTCCTCGAGGGCCATGCGGAGTGCGCCGGCCACCTCGGCCGCCTTGTCGGCCGGCTCGACGAACAGCTCGAACGCACCGTTGCATCCGAGTCCCCAGCCCCAGACGGCGTCGTCGTCGGCGGTGAGGTCGAACGAGACGATGCGCGCGACGCCCTCGCGCATCACGATCTTCGCGACGTCGGCGACGTCGTTCTCCAGGCAGCCGCCCGAGATGTTCCCGACGAGCTCGCCTTCCTCCGGCACGAGCAGGCGCGCTCCTGGTCGACGGTAGGTCGAGCCGCTCACCGCCACGATCGTCGCGAGCGCGAGCTTGCGCCCGCGCGCCGATAGGGATTCGATCGCCGACAGCACGTCGGTGAGCTCGCTCATCCCTTGGATGCTACGCGTCCGGCGTCGTTGGAGCGTGGTCTCCGAACGATCGAAGCACCGTCCCTCACGGGCCGCCCCCGTCGGTGTCGGTTCGCCTTTCGATCGCGATCGCCCGGTACGCGGGAGCGGGTTCGGCGACGTGGCTGTGGCATGTGAGGAAGGCCGGCTCCGAGTCCTCGATCGCGATGGAGACCGAGAATCGCCCCTTCGGCGTGGTGAACGTCGAGGTGGACACCCCCTCGTGCTCCTCGGTTCGCTCGAGCACCACATCGTCGAGGCGGTCGAAACCCTCGCGTGTCCGGAGCGCGTGGTCGGCCGCCTGGACGGGCATGGGGGAACACGAGCGTCCGCGGAGGTGCTCGAGCGAGACCTTCCCGTCCACGTAGGACCGTGCCACGTCGGCTGCCTCATCCGATCCGACGCGACCGAGGTACAGCCCGTGCGGGAACGCGACGAGGTTGCCGGCGAACCGGTCGCCGCCGACGTGGCTGCTCTCCCACGTCCGGTCGGGGAAGGCGTCGGCGAGCGCGCGCGCCAGCGGGCGTCCGCGCTCGGCGCAGCAGACGTCGCGTCGCCCGTGCGTGCACACGAGGAAGAGCGCTCCCTCGACCGCCTCGAACCCGGGCCGGATCCCTCTTCCGAGGGCAGGCAGGTCGAGGTCGAGCGCGTCCCGGACGTTCGCGAGGCTGGCGCGTTCGATCCACGGTGCCTCGGGCCCGGAACGCATCGCGAAGCACGTGAGGCCCTGCGAAGGGGTGGCGTCCTGCGACACGCGGCGGATCAGGAGCGGCCGGACGCCCGCGGCTCGGCACCGCCGAAGGAGCTCGAGCCCGACCAGCTCGGGCAGCCGAGCATCCCTGAGCGCGTCGCGGCCCCAGGGTCCGGCGTCCTCGAGCAGGAGCCAGGAACGGACTGTCGACGCGGTGCCCGCCATCGACTCACCGCGAGCCTCGCTCGCCTGCGAACAGCGTTCGGACCGCGTCAGCACACGTTCAGGGTAGAGGCCGGAGCAGCCCCTCTCGCACGAGCCGGCGTCCGAGGACGGCTCTGCCCTCGCGATCGGGCAGGACGTCCGCCAGATCCCCGAGCGCGAACGACGGCGTCCCCGCGATCCGGCGCATCGCAGGTTCGAGCCGGACCGGCATCTCGAGCAGGCGGTCGCCGAGCAGCACGACGAGACGGTCATCACGGGTCAGGAGCTCGCAGATCGAACCTTCCCGGCGAGCGAGTCGTGAAGCGTCCGAGATCCGGTCGAGCGACGCCTGGTCGGCGAGCGCACCACGGATCAGCGGCAGCCGCGTCGACAGGAAGCGTTCGAGCCGCGAGTCGACGACCTCGCGGGTGTCGATCGCGTCCAACGTGGAGCCGGCGCGCTCGAGTCGGTCTCGGAGCGCTCGCGCGAGGCCCTCGAGGTCGGCCGGCCACCCCGCCGGGATCGGGTCGTCGAGCGACGGGTCCGAGGAGATCCGGTCGAGCGCGGCCCGAACGACCTCGCGCCACGCGACGATGTGGACGCCGACGGTGAGGTGCCCGGAGAGCGAGCGCTGCGTCGAAGCCGCGTGGGGCGTCCCGGTCGGCATGTAGATGCAGTCGCCGGGGGCGATCTCGGCGCGGATCGGTTCGCGTCCGTCCTCGCCGGGCGCCGCGTGGACCTCCCACGACTTGCGGCCGAACGCCTGCAGCACGAACACGTCGTGGGGGTCGTCGTGGAGCTCGAGCGCCTGGGCGCCGGCCGGCGTGACGTACGCGTTGACCTGACACGGGTGGCCGAGCTCGACCTCCAGATCGCGGCAGAACCGGGTGACGGGCTCGTGGTAGCGGTGGAGCCCCTGGAACACGATCGTCGCCCCGTTCCGGAACAGCTCGAAGACCCGCGCGGGGTCGGCCATCCCGGTCACCGGTTTGGAGCCCGTGGTACCCGAACGCGTGTACGAGGACTCGGGGATCTGCTCGCCCGCCTTCACGAGGCGGAACGCCGGCGTGCGCAGCGAGGTCGTGGACAGGATGCGGTCGACGTCGTCGAGCGTCAGCAGGTCGGCGAACCCGAGCGGGTCGTCGCTCGCGTGGATCGCGGGGCGTCGGCCCCAGGTTGCGGCCAGGAAGCCTTCGGCGTCACCGATGCATCGCGCGAGCGAGGGCCGCGAGCCGCTGGCGCGCTCGAGCTCGACGACCGAGGTCACGACGGCGCGTCGGTCCCGTCCGAGTGCTTCGAGTCGGTCGTGTCGGAGTCCTCCTTGTCCGTGCCGTCCGCGTCCTGTTGATCCTTGGCGTCGCCGTCCTGCTGATCCGTCGCGTCGCCGTCGCGGCCGTCCGCATCCTGCGAGTCGGTGTCGTCCTTCCTCGGCTGCTCGGTCTCGGCCGAGCTCGCCGACGGTGCCACGGTCAGGATGTCCTCGTCGGACAGCGTCCTATCGCCGGTCGTCGCCTCATCCATCGGTCGCCTCCCTCTTTCGGTCCACCATCGCGACCACCCGGCGGGTGTCGCGCATCTCAGGTACCCCGGACGGTCGCCGCGAACCGCGCCGGGTCCTCCTCGAACCGCGTCAGACAGCCCGCGGAACAGAAGTAGTACGTCGTGTCTTCGAACGTCGATCGGTACACGGCCGAGGCGACGTCCACCGTCATGCCGCAGACCGGGTCGATCGCCTCATGCGTCGGGACGTCCGCGGGCGAGGCGGCCGCGAGGTTGCCCGCGGCGCGCTCCTGCACGAGCTCGGCGAGGATCGCGACGGCGATCTCCTCGTGCGCGACCTTGCCCAGATCCAGGCCGGCCGGCGCGTGCACGCGGGCGAGCTGATCGTCGGACGCGCCCCGGTCGCGCAGGTATCCGAGCACGGCGTCCGCCCGCTTGCGCGAGGCGACGAGGCCGACGTACGCGGCCGGGGTGGCGAGCGCCGCCTCCAGCGCTGCCTCGTCGTAGTGGCCCTGCGTGGCCACGACGATCACGGAGCGTTCGGTGATGTCGGCATCGGAGAGCTCGAGCGAGATCAGCACGAGATCCGCGCCCGGGTAGTCCTCGGCGAGTCCGCCCTCGTCCACGACGACCGTTCGCCAGCCGAGGGCTCCGGCCATCGAGGCGAGTGTGCCGACGGCCGGTGAGCGGCCGATCACGACGAGGTGCGGTTGCGGCAGGACGGGCGCCACGTAGACCTCCAAGGCTCCCTCGCTCTGGCAGGCGATCGGCACGGTGACGACGCCCTCGCGGCCCCGGGCGGCGAGCTCCTCGGGCGGGCCGAGGAACAGCAGGCGGGGGGTCCCCTCCTCGAGCGCCCTGAGCGATTCTCGGATGACCGTCGGCTCGGCGCAAGCGCCGCCGAGCCAGCCGCGGACGCGGCGATCGGGCGTGACGAGCGCGGTCGAACCCTCCTTGCCCGACGACGGCGCTCGCCGCCAGACGACCGTCGCGAGGACGAACGGTCGGCCGCGCCGTGAGAGGTCGGCCGCGAGCGCGAGGACATCGGGTTTCACGGTTCCAGGCTACCCAGCCTTGGCGGCCTGGATGGCCTCCCACACCTTCCCGCTCGTGAGCGGCATGTCGATGTTGCGCACGCCGAGCGGCCACAGCGCGTCGATCACGGCGTTCACGTACGCTGCAGGCGAACCCACCGTGGCGGACTCGCCCACACCCTTGGCGCCGATCGGGTGGTGGGGCGAGGGCGTCACCGTCTCGCCGAGCTCGAACCGCGGCGTCTCCCACGCCGTCGGCAGCAGGTAGTCGAGGAAGTTGGCGCCGATGCAGTTGCCCTCCTCATCGAACGTGATCTGCTCCATCGCTGCGATCCCGAACCCCTCGCACAGTCCGCCGTGGATCTGGCCCGCCACGATCATCGGGTTGATGCGCACGCCGCAGTCGTCGACCGCGACCACGCGGTCGACCTTCCACACGCCCGTGTCGGCGTCCACCTCGACGACCACCGCGTAGGTCCCGAACGGGAACGTAAGGTTCGGCGGGTCGTAGTAGGTCACGCCCTCGAGGCCCGCCTCCATCCCGTCGGGGAAGTTCGTGTACGCGGCGAACGCCACGTCCTGGATCGTGACCGCCTTGTCCGGCGCGCCCTTCACGGTGAACCGGCCCGCCTCGAACTCGACGTCGTCCTCCGACACCTCGAGCAGGTGCGCCGCGAGCTTCCTCGCCTTGTCACGGAGCTTCCGAGACACCATCGCGGTGGCCGCACCAACCGTCGGCGTCGAACGGGAGGCGTAGGTCCCCAGACCGTAGGGCGTGTCGTCCGAGTCGCCGTGCATCACCTTGATGTCCTCGGGCTGGATCCCGAGCTCCTCCGCCACGATCTGGGCGAACGTCGTCTCGTGCCCCTGGCCCTGCGTCTGCGAGCTGATCTTCAGGATCGCCTTGCCGGTGGGGTGCACGCGGAGCTCGGCTCCGTCGTTCATCTTGATCCCGAGGATGTCGTAGTCCTTGTGCGGTCCCGCGCCCACGACCTCGGTGAAGCTCGCGAGGCCGATCCCGATCAAGTGGCCCTCCTTGCGGGCTTCGGCCTGCTCCTTTCGAAGCTGGTCGTATCCGACCTTCTCGAGTGCGAGGTCCATCGCGCCCTGGTAGTCGCCCGAGTCGTACTCGAACCCGGTCGCGGACTTGTACGGGAACTGGTCCCTCTCGATGAAGTTCTTCGTGCGGAACTCGGCCGGATCGATGCCGATCTCGTACGCGGCGTTCTGGACGAGCCGCTCGATCATGTACGAGGCCTCGGTCACGCGGAACGAGCAGCGGTACGCGACGCCGCCCGGTGCCTTGTTCGTGTAGTACCCATCGGCCGAGACGTGGGCGGTGGGCATGTCGTAGGAGCCGCTCACGATGTGGAACAGGCCGACCTTGAACTTCGACGGCTGCGCGTCCGCGAAGAAGGCCCCCTCGTCCGCATCGAGCGAGACCCGCAGTCCCGTCATCGTCCCATCCGCCTTGAGCGCCATCTCCCCGTGCATGTGGTAGTCGCGCGCGAACCCGGTCGAGATCAGGTTCTCCGTCCGATCCTCGATCCACTTCACGGGATGGCCGAGCAGGAGCGAGGCCGCCGTTGCGATGACGTACCCCGGATACACGGGGACCTTGTTGCCGAACCCGCCGCCGATGTCCGGCGAGACGATCCGGATCTTCTCCTCCGGAAGGCCGGCGACGAGCGCGAACACGGTTCGGATCAGCTGCGGGGCCTGCGAGGTCATGTAGATCGTTGCCTGACCGGTCGCCGGGTTCACGTCCGCAACGCATCCACAGGTCTCCAGCGGCGACGGGTGCGAGCGCGGGTAGAACGTGTCGAGGGACACGACCCTGTCGGCCTGCGCGAACGCCGTGTCCGTGGACTCCTTGTCGCCGGATTCCCAGTGGTAGATGTGGTTGTCGGTCTGGCCCTCCTTCTCGTCGCGGATCAGCGGCGCGCCAGCCGCCTTCGCCTGGTCCGGCGACACGACGACCCCGAGTGGCTCGTAGTCGACGTCGATCAGCTCGAGGGCGTCTTTGGCGATGTACGGATCGGTCGCGATCACCGCCGCGACCTCCTGGCCCTGGAACCGCACCTTGTCGGTGACGAGCACCGCCTCCGTGTCCCCCGAAAGCGTCGGCATCCACGCCAGGTTGTGCTGTGCCATCAGCTCGCCGGTGACGACCGCGATCACGCCCTCGAGCGCCTGCGCCGCCGAGGCGTCGATCCCGTTGAGCTTCGCGTGCGCGTACGGGCTCCGCAGGATCGCCATGTACAGCATCCCGGGCAGGTGGATGTCGTCGATGTAGTTGCCGGCGCCGCGGATGAACCGGTCGTCCTCGACGCGCCGGACGCTGTGTCCGATCCCTCTGATCTCTTCGGTCTCGGCAGCCATGTGGACCCCCTCAGCTCGCCACGGTGGCGTCGGCGGTCTCGGCCGGGCCCGCCGCCATGTCGCGGCCGGCCGCCTGGATCGCCTTGACGATGTTCATGTAGCCGGTGCACCGGCAGATGTTGCCCGAGATCGCCCAGCGGACCTCGTCCTCGGAGGGCGAGGGGTTCTCGGCGAGCAGCGCGGAGCCGGTCAGCATCATGCCCGGCGTGCAGAAGCCGCACTGCAGACCGTGCTCCTGCTTGAACGCGGCCTGGATCGGGTGGAGCTGTCCGTCCTGGAGCAGCCCCTCGACCGTCGTCACCTCCCGGCCGTCGGCCTGCACGCCGAACATCGTGCAGGACTTGATCGGCCGGCCGTCGAGCAGCACCGTGCAGGCGCCGCAGCTGGTGGTGTCGCAGCCGACGTGCGTGCCGGTGAGCCCGAACTCCTCCCGGATCAGGTGCGCGAGGAGCATCCGAGGCTCGACGTCGGCACTGCGATCGGCGCCGTTGACCTTGACCGTGATCTGCATCTGCAACCCCCTCAGGCCGCGCGGGCCATCTCGAGCGCCCTGGCGAGCCCTCGCTGGACGTAGACGTCGACGACGTGGCGCTTGTAGTCGGCGGAGCCGCGAACGTCGCTCACCGGGGACGATGTCTCGGCCGCCAACCTCCCGGCCTCGGCGAACGCGGCCTCGGTCGGTTCGGCGCCGGCGAGGCTCCCCTCGGCGTCCGTCGGTTGCAGGTTCTTCGATCCGACGGCCGTCAGGCCGATGCCCGCCCGCTCGATCGTCCCGACCGAGAGCGAGAGGTGGATCGCCGCCGCGACCGTGGCGAAGTCGCCGACCTTGCGTTCGAGCTTCAGGTATGTGCCGCCGGACGGGCCGTCCGGTTGCGGGATCCGGACCTCGGTCAGGATCTCGTCGGGCTCGATCGCCGTCGTAAACGTGTCCACGAGGAACTCGGACATCGGCATCTCCCGTTCGCCGCGCTGGCTCCGCAGCACCACCGAGGCCCGGAGCGCGAGCATCACCGAGCCCCAGTCGCCAGCCGGGTCCGCGTGGCACAGGTTCCCACCGATGGTACTTCGGTTCCGAATCTGCACATTCGCCACTTGACGGGCCATCTCACCCAGTACCGGGCAGTGATCGCGGATCTCCGCGGACTGCTCGAGCGCTCGGTGGGTCGTGAGCACGCCAACGTGGAGGTAACCGTTGACCGTCCGAATGCCAGCCAGTCCGGGAATGCGGCCGACATCGACGATCACCGACGGCGACACGA
>Ga0209859_1000435_pt1 | contig 10051 bp, 7 predicted proteins | sample GWRWS3_50_60_FD_187241 | JGI IMG/M metagenome (GOLD analysis project Ga0209859, IMG submission 187241) | Riverbed sediment microbial communities from areas with vegetation nearby in Columbia River, Washington, USA - GW-RW S3_50_60 (SPAdes)... | ecosystem: Environmental > Aquatic > Freshwater >... | reverse complement strand
GCCTGTGCCGGAGGTCCTCGGCCGCTCATACGCCCGTAACTCCGGGTCACCGCAAGGTTACTGGTGCCAGCAGTCCACCAATGAGCCAGGCTGCTGGCGTCGTTAGACGCCCAGCCGCAGTATCCTCGACTGTGCCGCGAGCGGGCGCGGCGCCAGGGAACCGGTCGACCCCAGAAGGACATCTATGACCGCGCTACCACGGCTCGCTCGTAGCATCCGCTTCGCTCTCAGCGACCTGAGCAGCCAAAACGCTCATCACGAGTTCGAGCATCTCTGCCGCCAGCTTGCCAGGCGTCGGATCGCCAGCAACGTGATCCCGGCGACCGGACCTGTCGCATCCGGCGGGGATCAGGGCCGAGACTTTGAGACTTTCCGCACGTACTTGCATGAGCAACTGCCGTTTTCCATCGGGTTTCTGGCACTCGCTGTTGAAGACACAGTTGTATTCGCCTGCACGCTTCAAGAGAACGACCTTGCCTCCAAGATCCGCGCCGACATCGACGCTATCTGTTCGGAGGGCACCCCGGTTGACCGGGTCGTCGTGTTCACGGCGTACAATGTGCCAGTAGCCACCCGACACAAGTTGCAGGGGCAAGCCCGCGAGAATCACGATGTAGCGCTAGAAATCTTTGACGGCGAGGCGATCGCCGATCTGTTGGCAGACCAGGAGCTGTTCTGGATCGCTGAGGAATACCTACACTTGCCGGCTGAATTGCAACCTCCTCCGCCGCTTGACGAGCCGGCGTTGCCGGAGTGGTACACGGTCCTGCGGGAGAGCTGGCAGGCGCACGAATCGACGCCAGCAAGTCTGGGAGATCTTCTGGACTTGCCTCGCGGACTGCGTCACGCCACCTTTCGCCGAGAGGCACGCGGCGATCTGCCCGGCTGGCTTTCGCTGGTCGAACAGCTTGTCGCTCACACTCCGGATCAAGAGGCGCGCCAACGCGCCCGGTACGAGATCGCCGTGGCCACTTTGCGCGGAACTAGCACCCTCCGACCGGCCGAACGGCACGTGCGAGCGTTCTTCGCCGAAACCGATTCCATCGACATTCCGACCTTGCTGCTCGATGCGAGCGTCCTCTTGCACTATTGCGAGGGCGCATACGGGCGTGGGGTTACCGACCTAACGCTGGAGGAGACGGCTCGATGGAACGCTGACTTGCGCCAGCGCGTCGATATCCTTCTGGCTGAACAGCCGCCGTCAAACGCTCGCGCTGTGCTTCTGGATGCGGCTGCCAACTTGGCACTGCATTTCGACTACACCGGCATTGTGCCACCCGAACCGACCACCCTGGACCACCCGGAAGCGATCACTCAATCAGTCCTCGCCGCGGTCGAGGACAACAGCCTGCCGACGATGCCGGCTGGCCTGCGGTTCCTGGATATTGACGCCGGTATGGCGCATCTTTCGGAACTGGTGAAGCTGCTGCCGCAGGCGCCAATGTTTCCCGTTGACTCCCTTGCGGCCCTCTTCGACATGCTGTCTCCCGCTCTCATCGACCATCCGCTATATCCAGCCGTCCGCGACGGCTTCGACGCCGCCACAACTCGGCAAGCGGGCGGTGACGCTGTAGCCGACCGCTGCCGGCAGCGCGCGATCGCCCTGTTGCACGCGCACCGTCTTCTCGATGCGCTCCGCGAGTTCCACGACGCCAAAGTGAAATGGTGGCACGGGGACACCCTACGTGGATCGTTCCTCGCCATGGCCCTCGTCGCGGAGATCTACGGTAGACTGCGGATGCCTCTGGCTGCCAAGAAATACGCGTTGGCGGTGGCGGCTGGCGCGCTACGGGCACCGGACACGGACCTCCGTGATCTCGTTCCCCGGGCTCTGTTTCTCGCCGCGAACTACGACCATCAGGCCGGCGCGTGGATCACCGCGGCTGAGACGACCGCTGTTGCCGCACTGGCCCAAGTCAACTACGCCACGGACCCGTGGGACAGCGAGCGCTACCCCTACGTCCAGACGGCGGTGACGCAGCAGGGATTCACCCTGCTGGCGGCCCGGCAACATCGCCCCGCCCTCGCACAGCCCCTACGCCGCATCCTTGAGGCAGCCGGCTTCGGCCACTTCATGGACACAGCAATGGCAGCGGTTACCGATGTGCCTCCGTGGAACGAAGGGAAGTGGATCGCCGCCAGCCTGGACATGACCGCCCCCCCGTTCGCGGACGCCGGCCGCGAACGGGTGATCATGTTCGTTGCCCTTGGGCTGCGATGGACTGTTCGCTGCCGAAACGAGCGGCGCGTCGTGCTTGCCGCCGAAGCGTTCGCCGCGGCAGCTCAAGTACTCCTTGTAGATCTCGCAGTGCGAGACCCACTGTTCCTGGGGGGCGCTATCGAGGTCGAGGTACGCGTGCGCGAACCTGGGCGGCGCGAGACACTGGCTTTCGAGTCGCGGCCTCACGGATCACGCGGCAGCCGCTGGCTCGTTTACGCCTCTCCTACCGTCGGTGAGGACATCGAAGAGAGCCAGCTTCACCTATTGTCCGCGCTGGTGGAGATCCTGGTGACCCACTCGCTGCTACCGGCAGAGAGGTTCATGACGCTGCTGGAGAACGCGTTCGAGGCCGGACTCACCCACAAACTCGAAGTCGGTCGCCCGTATCAGGAACTGGCTGATCTCCACAGCGCGGCCTACCGCAGCACAGCTCACGGCATACAGGTCGAGCCGTTCGGAGACGACGGGTCGTTTCTCGCCCATTGTGCGGCAGAACTGGAGCCGCCGAGCCGTCCAGGCCCTGGATACACCCATGAGAGAGCCCTGGAGGCGGTCCGCACCCGGTACGAGCGACTGCCGCCGGTCGTGCGCTATACCTTGCCACGCCTCCTGGCAGATCGCCGTACCCGCGCCTTATTTGCCGAACTGCGCGACGAGGGGTGGAAAGACTGGCATCTGCTCAACGCTCTGGCTAACCTCGTGATCAATGCACGGGTAGCTACCAAATACGGAACCCCGACCTGGGAAACGGCGGACTCCGTCAAGGACCGTTTCTTGGCCGAGATGAACCGCCCAGAAGAGGCCGACGACTTACCGGTTACCGCGGAAGCGGTTACTCGAGAAGCTCTTGAGGATGCTCTGAACGCTTCGGCGATTTCAACCCTCCGCAACTGGGGTCTGGAGATCCACCAGCCCACAGTGGAACCGGCTCCCTTGCTGCAACTCCTTGGTGCCCGCTACGGGTACTGGGACGATGACGTTGACCACGACGACTTCTTCCCAGGCGTGTAGGGTCCTGGGGGCCGCGCTGGGGCCGCACCCCACCGCAAGATCACGGACAACAGCGGACAGCGACGGTCATTCGACGGCGCAGGTGAGCAACCGTTTTCGAGCGTTCGCCCAGGTCACCCGATCACCCGGATTGTCTCTCGCACGGAGGAAGTCGGCTGTGCCCCCGGTTCGAGACCACCCGATCGAGCGGAGGATGACCCGAACGGCCACCAAGCCACGGACAACAGCGGTGCCAGGGCCGTCAGGCGAGGCGCGCGGCTAGCCGGCCGAGGAGGGCTCGGACAGGGTTTCCAGCAGGGCCCGGATCTCCTGGTCGGAGTAGCGTCGGTGGCCGCCCAAGGTACGGACGTGGGGCAGCATGCCCTCCTGCGCCCAGCGGCTGACGGTCTTTGGTGATACATGGAGGAACTCGGCGACTTGCGCGGTGCGCAGGTACCTGGGCTGGGTTGTCTGAGGCAACGCGATCTCCCGTTCTTGCTGTCGTCCCCCGTTTGGGGGACGACACTACGCCTGTCGGGGTCGGATGGTATCGAGCGTTCTACGCAGGCTGGCCGTCCTGCGATGAATCCCTGGTGCGGTTGGCTCCCGGCCGGTCTCCTTCGTGGACGTTGACCCAGTCTGACGTTGCTGGCCCTGACCTGGATCTTCGCAAGCCACCTGCCGCAGTGGCTCGCTCAGGCAACTGGCATGCGACGCCACCGTCCTGCTGCTCGGCATGCCCGGACGCCCGTTGTGGCAGGCAATGGCCGTAGCCGATATGGTGCGCCCGGCAGAGGTTCACGTTTTGCCTCGCACCCCTGCAGGTCGAGCTTGTCCCTTGCCGCCGGCACCAGACCGTGCCGACGTTGGTCGATACCTCCAAGACGATGGAGGGAGGGACAAGCACATGACGGTTGGAACCGTGAAGTGGTTCAACGCCGACAAGGGCTACGGCTTCATCGCCCCCGAAACCGGCGAGGACGTCTTCGTGCACTTCAGCGCGATCCAGTCGACCGGCTACCGCTCACTTGCTGAGGGGCAGGCCGTCGAGTTCGACGTGACGCCGGGGCCGAAGGGCGCCCAGGCCGCCAACGTGCGGCTGCTGGAGCCCCAGTAGCCAGCACCACATGGCCCGCCCGGCACTACCGGGCGGGCTGTTAGCTGGTGAAGGATCGCGCTTGGGGCACCTGGGGCATGTCCCACCGGACACTCTCGGCCACGAGCGGTCTGTCTCGGACACCCCGAGCCTGCCATTTACCAGGCGAAATGCTCGGTGCCAGCCGTTCTCTTTGGGCTGGTTTTTTCCTGACACGGAAGCGGTCACGAACCGCCAGATCGGTTGCAGAGCGCCTGCCATCAGGTTGCTCGCGGCCGGCTGCAGCTCAATGCGGGGCAGTCAGGTTGCTGCTGGTTCAGGGGACTGGCCTGGTTCCCCAGTCGCCTGGGTGTCGCGCTGCTGCGGATCGGGCAGGGCCGCGGCCAGCAGCCCAGACCCCACGGCGAGGGCAAGCATCGTCCCAACGCCCCACGGCCAGTAGATATGCACACCCCCCGCGACAAACACCACCGCGGCGGCAACCAGCACCACCGCGCCTGGCAGCGCGCGGCGTCCGAGCCGACCAACGACCGCCAGCGCGGTCGCGGCGCACGCGACCCCAAAGCACCACACGCCGATATCGCCAAGGTCATTGCCAACAGCGAACAGCCGGTCGACCTCCACCGTGTTGTCCGGCAGGCCGCGGTCGGCATTAAGCTGGGTGAGCTCACCGGCGCCGATCCCTGCCAGCACGTCCAGCGCGGTGTAGAAGGCGACGTAGCCGTAGGCGGCGAAGCGCGCGGCCCAGGCGACAGGTCCCGGCACCCCCCGCAGCAGCAGCCACAGCGACACGGCCAGCAACGGGAACAGCGGGAGCAGCAGCACGTGCAGCGTCGTCCACCAGGGCGCGCTGGTGGCGGTGAGGTCCTGTGGGTGGGTGAGCCCAAGCCCGGCCAGCACGACCGCCGGCGCGGCAACCACGACGACCCGAGCCCACCGCATGGCGGCACTCTGGCACAGGTGACCAAGACCGACCAGACCACGGTCACGCTTGGCTGCTGCCGCCTGGTTTACAAGTTGCTCTACTCTCCTCAAGGCCAGCCTGCGGGCGGCAACGACACGACGGTCACCGGACAGCCGGCCTCACCCTCCACATCAGGTGCAACCAAAGCAGCCACAGGTAGCCGAACGACGATCCTGCCCTCCTCGCCGCGAAGGATCTAAGCGGGTAGCCAGAAGTTCTGCGCGAAACCCTGGTTGGCTGGTTCATCGCGCTCCCCGATCGCGGGATTGGCGACCGTAGTGCCAGGCCGCCACGCCCAGCAGCAGACCCCAGACCAGAAACCACAAGTCCCACAGCAGCACATGCCACCGCAGCGCCGTGCGATCAACCGGGCCAGCGGGACGAATCACACCAGCCAACACCAACGCCCCCACCGCGACCAGCAGGCCACCATAGAGCGTCAGCACCACGCTCGCCGCCCAGGCAACCCCAGCCAGCAGCCGGCGGGGCACCCGACGGCCCCAGGGGCGGACTAGTGCCAGCGCCAGCACCGCGCCCGCGACCTTGAGCACCCCGGCGCCGATGCCCAACGCTACGCCGGCAGGGTCGCGGGCGCGAGCCAGCTCCTCGATCGTCCCACCCACGGTGTCAAGCCCGATGGTGCCACCGGCGGCCCAGTAGAAGCTGGGTATGGCAGACAGCAGCGCCAGCGCGCACGCCGCAGAGGCGGCCCATGCTGTCCTGGGTGGCCGCGTGCTCGCGGCTGGCTGGTGCACGGTTGGTTGCTCAGTCATGCATGGCGCCCCATCGATGCTGAACCAGGCACCAGACAAGTCTGCCCGCCCTCGCGACCGATCACCGCGCAGCCGATCATGGCCGCCCGCGGTTCGTTACATGCAGAACTTTCGGCAGGCCGCTTAGGACGGCGGCCGACCTGGAGGCTGCACGACGCCTAGCTGCAGCATCGCCGGGAGGTCCTCGCGGATCGCCCAATGCTCGGCCAGCTTGCCGTCCTCCACCCGGAACCAGTGACTCTGACGGGCTGCAAACCGCTTCCCCGTCGGCGGCACCACGCCGTTGAGCGGCCCAAGGTTGGTCCCCTCCGACAGGATCCGAACCGCCACCGTGTCACCCTCGGCGACGATCGCCTCGATCGTCATGTGCAGATCGGGGAACTGCGCCAGCAACCATTCGGCGGTTTGCCGCATGGCAGCAGGCCCATGGACCCTCCCAGGCTCACCCTGCCCGAAGGGCGCAACGGCATGCTCCACATACTCCTCAGCCATCAGCTCATCGGCAACGGCCAAGTCCTTGCGATTCCAGATCTCCTCGAAGTGCCGCCGGACAAGCTCCTTGTTGGCCTCCGACATCGCCCCTCCTTGACGACCGCGCTGTATGGCTTCCCTTGCTACTCCGAGGAGCATACCCTCACCCCGGCAAACGTCCTGGCTCCCTGGTAGCGCCTTCCAGACTCGGGACGGTGGGGCCACATTGGGGCGACATCAGGCCACGAACGACCAGACCACAGCGGACAACAACGGTCACCAACGGTCCGGGCATCAGCCCAGCTCACCGGCAGATTCGGCCACGCGCCGCAGGTCGCCGCAACCCTCCCGGGCTCTCTCGCACGGAAGAAGTCATCGCAGCTCCCGCGTCGCGTGAAGAGCCAGGGATCGAGGGGGCCTTCCAAGCTCCCGCCGGTCGTGGTCACTTGACCCCAGCGGCCTTGAACAGTGCGGCCCCGCCAGGCCCGGCGCAGGGCTGGCGGAGCCGCGATCGGTGGTGGCTAGTGGCAGTGGAAGAAGGCGTTGACCGTGCCGTCCGGTCGCTGGTTGAAGTGGTCGGTGACGTGGTTTCGGAACGTCGACCCGTCCGAGCCGGTCCCGCGCACGCTCATGGTGAAGGTGCCATTCACCGTCGTGCCGTTCTGGTTGAAGCCGCCCCACACGGTGAACTTGCCGGTGAAACTCGGCAGGCTCGGGTCCTCCAGCGGCACGGCCACGAACGTGCCGGTCTGGGTGAAGGTGGCATGGATGCGACCGTCGTCGAAGGTGGTGGTGTGCTCAATCGAGTTGCTGGTGGTGGTGATGGTATAGAGCGGCCCGCCCCCTTCGCAGGTGGGGACGACGTCCACGAAGGTGTCGACCAGGTTCTTCTGGACGGTAGTCGTGGTGACCGGCGGCTGGGCGAAGGCAGGCGCCCCGACCAGCAGCAGGCCGGCGGCCACAAGACCAACCAGCAGGCGACGAACCATGAAATCCCCCCTTGATGCGTGATCGGTTCGCGCCGGGCTGGTCTGTCATAGTCCCCGCCGAACTCGCGCGACATCGTCAAATCTACCGAGCCTCGAGGACCCGCTGAGTCCTCCCGATCCCCTCCCTGGGCTGCCGCCGGCTCGGACCACATGACAAGCGCGTGCGGTTCCCGTTTGGCCCCGACGGGGAGCCGCCCCGCTTTCACGACGCTGCACGCGGTCCAGCGCGTGATGCCCGGCCGGGCAACCACCGGACCACGACCACCGAGGCCGCAGAGGGGCGAGGGCCAGACCGGGGACGCTGGGTCGGTCTCCCCGGCTGGCTGCTGACGAAGCGAGAGCGCACCAGACCGCGGCTGTAACGCCTGCCGGGCCGCAAGCGCTCTATCAAGTACGCGCTCGCTACCCATGGCAGACGCGAACGCCCTTGGTTCGCTCCACCGCGGCCAGGGGCGTTCGCTGTTTCGCCCGCCAGGCACGGCGCCTGGTCCAGGACCTGGTATCGCGTCCCTTATGTTCGGTCCTATCTGGCTTGTGCTGTGAGGGTGCCGACCATCGCCTCCCAGGAACCTGCTCTGAAGCGCTCCGGTAGGGTGATTGGTGGGCGCCCGGGTCGGGGGCGACAGGACCGGCCCGCCCCGGGTGCCCAGCTCAGTGACTCGACGACCGACTCCCCGCGTGCCGAGGGCGCGATCACCGCAGTGCTCTCGCAGGGCCCGCGGTTGGCCCGCAGACGATGGGAACTACCCGGTCAGTAGAGGACAACAGCGGTAAGCGAACGGCCAGCTAGACAGCCCCTTCCTTGCGGTCGCCGCACGTCAGGCGACCGCCCGGAAAGCTCTCTTAAGGCAATGGTTCGATCCCAGGTCAGCCCGGCGACCGTCAGGACCCACGTGGGCCGCGCCATGGTCAAGCTGGGCGCCCGCGACCGCGCCCAGCTGGTGGTGGCCTACCAGACCGGGCTGGTCGGCCCCGGCCCGGCTCCCCGCCGGGCTGACCTCGCGAGGCCGCCGCGGCCCGCGTCAGTCGACCGGGACGGTCCAGTAGCCGCCGCTGGCGGTGCGCTCCAAGCGCGGCCCGGCGGCCGACCCGGCGGGGTGCAGGCCACTGCGGCGCAGCGAGCGGCAGACCGCGTAGGTGACCAGGCCGACCACCACCGGGCCGAGCACGAACGACCACTGCAGCAGCCTGGTGACCGCCTCCAGCGGGAGGTGGAGCAGGACCGCGAAGACGTCGTTGCCGGCCGCCACGAAGGCGACCAGGAACATGGTCAGCCCGGCGGCGCCGACGGCGCTGCGCAGCGGCGCGTCGCGCGGCCGGTCGAGCAGCTGGTGCTCGGCGCGGTCGCCGCCCAGGCGCCGCTCGATCCAGGGCCACAGGGTCAGGATGCCGAAGGCGACCGCGGGGAACAGCAGCGCGGGCCAGAGCATCTCCGAGATGGTCCAGCCGAACAGCTCGAAGCCCCACGGCGGGGCCAGCCGCACCAGCCCGTCGAGGAACGCCAGGTACCAGTCCGGCTGCGCCGGGGAGGTGACGTGGGCCGGGTGGTAGGGGCCGAGCTGCCAGACGGGGTTGATCTGCGCCACCCCGCCGAGTAGGGCGAGCACGGCGGCGACCAGCAGCAGCAGGCTGGTCGACGCCAAGGCCCGCGCCGGCCTGGGGTCCCGCTGGCGCCGGCGCGACACGACGGTCCCCAGCTGGACGGCGACCAGGCCGACCAGCAGGGCCGGCAGCAGCATCGTGTGGAGCACGAACAGCCGCGGGATCGTCTCGGGGCTGGGGAACTCGCCGCCGAACAGCAGGAAGGCGACCTCGGGGCCGATCACCGGAATCGCCAGCACGGCGGACCAGACGACCTGCAGGCTCATCCCGGACAGCAGGTCGTCGGGCAGCGAGTGGCCGGCCAGGCCCTGGGCCATCGCCAGCAGCAGCACCGCGATGCCGACCACCCAGGTGCGCTGGCGGGGCCGGCGGAAGGCGCCGGTGAAGAAGATGCGGCACAGGTGCAGCACGATCGCCGCGACGAACACCAGCGAGGCCCAGTGGTGGGTCTGGCGTACCAGCAGCCCGGCGGGGACCTCGAAGGAGATCCGCATCACCGAGTTGAACGCCTCGGTCACCGGCTGGCCGCGCAGCGGCGCGTAGGGGCCCTGGTAGGTGACCTGGCCGCGGACGTCGGGGACGTAGAAGAAGCTCAGGAACAACCCTGTGACCACCAGCACGACCAGGCAGTACAGGGCGATCTCGCCGAACAGGAACGCCCAGGGGTCGGGGTAGGCCCTGCGCAGTGCGGCGCGGGCGGGGCTGGTGGCCCCGAGCCGCCGGTCGGCCCACCGCTGGGCACGGTCGAAGCGCCCGGCGAGGCGGCGCCCGAGGCGGCGCCCGCCGGATGGTCGGTGGCGTGGTGGCGTCATGGTGCGATCACGTCCAAGCAATCGGTTCCTCACTGCTAAGACAGAACACGACCGGGAAATGTGACAGTGGAGGCGGAGGACCTCACGCAACGGCAGCCAGCCGACGCCACCGACCGGCGCCTCGGGCATCCCA
>Ga0209859_1000433_pt1 | contig 10063 bp, 11 predicted proteins | sample GWRWS3_50_60_FD_187241 | JGI IMG/M metagenome (GOLD analysis project Ga0209859, IMG submission 187241) | Riverbed sediment microbial communities from areas with vegetation nearby in Columbia River, Washington, USA - GW-RW S3_50_60 (SPAdes)... | ecosystem: Environmental > Aquatic > Freshwater >... | reverse complement strand
GCCCATGGCAGGTCGCATGTCGACACCCTAACGACTCCGTGTCGCGGGGTCAATGTCCTCACCGTGATACAGGCGTTTGTGCCGTCGTCGAGCGAACCGTATACTTCGAAAGGCTATGACCGTTCCCAAAGCGCTGACCATTGCCGGCTCCGATTCCGGCGGCGGCGCGGGCATCCAGGCGGATCTCAAGACATTCTCGGCGTTCCGCGTGTTCGGGATGAGCGTGATCACCGCCGTGACCGCCCAGAACTCGCTCGGCGTCCAGGGTGTCTTCAACCTGCCGCCCGAGTTCGTCGGCCGGCAGATCGACTCGGTCCTCTCGGACTTCGACGCCGACGTCGTGAAGATCGGCATGCTTTCGACAGCGGCGATCATCGGCAAGGTGGCGGAACGGCTGAGCGCGCACGGGCGTGAGGGCAGGATCGTGCTCGATCCCGTGATGATCGCCAAGTCGGGCGATCCGCTCCTGGAGCCGGAGGCGCGGGCGGCGCTCGTCAAGGAGTTGCTGCCGCTCGCGCTGCTGGTCACGCCGAACCTCCACGAGGCGGAGGCGCTGGCGGGGATGCCCGTCGCGACCGAGCGCGACATGGAAGAGGCGGCGCGCCGGATCCTGGCGCTCGGCCCGAAGAACGTGCTGGTGAAGGGCGGCCACCTCCGGGACGCGGCCACCGACATCCTCTGGAACGGGCGCGACCTCACGCGCTTCACCACGGTGCGGCTCGACTCGACGAGCACCCACGGGACGGGCTGCACCTTCGCCTCCGCGATCGCCGCCTGTCTGGCCCGCGGCTACGCGCTCCGGGACGCCATCAGCGAGGCGAAGGCGTACGTCACCGCCGCGATCCGCGAGGGGTTTCAGGCCGGGCGCGGCGTGGGCGCGCTGCGGCACTTCGTCGCGAGCTGGTAGGACATGGCATCCGTCGAAGACAAGATGTCCTTCATGGAGCACCTGGGCGAGCTCCGCGATCGGATCGTCCGGGCCCTCATCGCGCTCCTCGTCGGCACCGTGATCGGACTGCCGTTCAGCCAGCGCATCGTGGACTGGCTGGCGCGACCGGTCACCCGGCTGAACTACTCGCTGGTCTTCACGGCGCCGGCCGAGGCCTTCTGGGTGCAGATGAAGGTGGGGCTGATCGTCGGCCTGTTCCTCGGTCTGCCGCCGGCCCTCGGCATCGCGTACGCGTCGACGCCAAACGCGTTCGTCTCGACATTCGCCACGTTCGCGAGCCTCCTCGTGATCCTCGGCGGCGTCCTGTTCGCGGCGGACGCGCTCGTGTCGGAACATGAGAAGCGGACGGGGTACTTCCTCTTCCCCAATCCGGTACGACGCGAGGTGTTGGTCGTCGGCAAGATCGCCGCCAGCCTGATCGTCTGCGCCGCGGTCCTGACCCTGTACTATGGCGCCGCCGCGATTGCGGCGCTCGCCGTCACGCACTCCCTGACACCGGACATCGCCCTCTCGTATCTCTACGCACTGGCGTACATGACCGCCGTCGTCGGAATCGCGTATCTCATTTCATCATTGCTGAAGAGCACGGTCGCGGCGACCGTCCTGACGTTCTTCCTTTTCACGTTGATCTTCAGCATCGTCGGAGGGATCCTCCCCCTCGCCAAGATCGCACCGTGGTTCATTCCGACGTCCGCATCAGGGATCATCGCCGATGCGCTCGGGGGACCCGCGGTCGGGCCGGGTCCCGGAGGCGGGCCGGGTGCCGGCTTCATTCCGGATCCCGCGACTTCGGTCATTGTCTTCCTCGCGTACGCGGTGGCGGGCGCCGTCCTCGCGATCCTCCTGTTCCGGCGGCGGGAGCTCTCCTCATGAGCAGCCCGGAGAAGTTCGGCGGCTTCTTCCACTTCTTCGGAAAGGGCGACTTCAAAGGTCTCGTCCTGCACCTGCTCGAGGAACGCCCGATGCACGGGTATGAGATCATCAAGGCGATCGAGGAACGGTACCACGGATTCTACAAGCCGAGTGCGGGGGCGATCTATCCGGCCTTGAGGGCCCTCCTGCGCAAAGGATACCTTTCCATGAGCGGCGAGGAACGCCGCAAGACGTACCGGATCACCCGCGACGGCAAGGCCTACCTCCGGAGCCGCCGCAAAGAGATTGAGGAGCGCTTCCGCGCATTCGAATCCGCGGTCGGGCCAGAGCGGGCTGCGCTTTTCCGAGAGTTCCGGGCGACGGGCAAGCTTCTCCGGACGAACATGAGCGAGGTGACCGCGAAGCAGGCGGACCAGATCCGTCGCGTGGTGATCGACATGCGCGAGAAAGTGCTGAGGATCCTGTCGAAGTGAGCGGTTTGGATCCTCTCCCGTAATCGCGCGATCTGAAGTGGTTCGCTCGGTCTCGCTCCCACCGGTGGGGCAGCCGCTCTTCGACGGGGCTCACGTCGGCGAGATGTTTTGGTTGTGACGGAAGACGTTCTCCGAATCGTACTTGGTCTTGGCCTCACAGAGACGATCGTAGTTCCGGCCGAAATTCGCGCGAACGCGATTCATGTCGTCCCCGGCCGCGAAGTTGATGTACCCGCCTTCCTCGGCGTGGGGCGCCAAGGCCTTGTAGTAATCCCGCACCCATCGGACATTGGCCTCGTTCTGCGTGGAATCGGGCCACATGCCGGCGATGACCATCGCATACTTCGCATCGCGATGGCCGAACGCCGTGGCGTCCGGGGCGACATCGTGGACCGCCCCGTTAATCGGATAGATGTGCATCGTCGAGTTGACGACCGGGATCTTCGGCCCGTGCTCGAGGTGGGCGCCGATCGCTCCGTCCGAGAGATCCTTCGCGAACACGGCCTTCCAATAGTGCTGCAACCCCGGCGGGACGAGTCCGTCGAACGCGCTGTTGAGTGCCGGATACGGCATCGGTCCGACGTGCGCGGCGACCACGTCCGCCGCTCCTTGGAGAGGGGCCAGGGCCTCCGTCGCCTCGGACGGCGGGCCGGTCCAGCACGCGACCAACGCGCAGAACGTGTCGCCGTGTCGGTCTTCCGGAATGAACGGAAGGGGCGGCGCGATCTGCCACGCGAAGAAGGCGCCCAGCTCTCGGGGCGCGCGAGAGATGTACGCATCGAAGGCGCGCATCACCTTCTCCGCATCTTCCACCTCGAAGAACATCGGACCGCCGACGATATTCTTCAGGGGCTGGAGCTTGTACTCGAAGTTCGTCACGACGCCGAAGTTGCCGCCTCCGCCGCGCAGCGCCCAGAACAGATCGGGGTTCGTGTCGGCGCTCGCGGTGACGAACGAGCCGTCCGCCAGGACGACGTCGGCGGAGACGAGGTTGTCGAGCGACAGTCCCGCGCCACGAGTGAGGTATCCGATGCCGCCGCCGAGGGTGAGTCCCGCGATGCCCGTCGTGGAGATGATGCCACCCGTGGTGGCCAAGCCGAAGGCGTGCGTGGCATGGTTGAAGTCGCCCCACGTCGCCCCACCTTCCGCTCGGACGGTCTTCGCCTCCGGGTCGACGCGAATCCCTCGCATTCTCCCGAGGTCGATGACGACCGCCTCGTCCGCGGTGCCGAAACCGGGCACGCTATGACCGCCTCCGCGGATCGCGATCGCCAAACCTTCGGCCCGGGCCGCCTTGACCCCGGCGATGACGTCCGCGACCCCGGTGCACCGAACGACCACCGCGGGCCGCTTGTCGATCATCGCGTTGTACACTTTGCGCGCGTCGTCGTACCGGCCGTCGTTCGGCAGGATGACCTCACCGCGCACCGACCCCTTTAGCTCCGTCGCCACCTTCTCAGTTATCAACAGGAACCCTCCCCCTTCGCAGGGACGGCCCGGTATCGCCAGGACTCCTTTAACGCTTCGCTACCTCCCGAAACGGAGGGCTAAGCGAGTCGGGTCCGGCGTCGCTTGCTGCCCCGCGCGGCCGAAATCATGGGTCGCTGTTGGCGATTCGCGCTCCCGCCGACCAAGGGGTTATCCGCGACGAAGCGCTCCCGCGAGCGAGACGATGACCTCCGATCCCTTCGAGGCATTCAAGGAGAGCCAGCGGCAAGTCTGGAAGTCGTTCGCGCCACTCGCTCAATCGACGACTCCGAGTGCGGCGAGGCTCGTGCACTTCGCGGGCGTGCGTCCGGGGCAGAAAGTGCTCGACGTCGGGTGCGGCACCGGCGTGGTGGCCATCACCGCGCGACGCGCGGGGGCCGTCGTGACTGGCGTCGACCTCACGCCGGAGCTGCTCACGGTCGCGAAGGAGAACGCGGCGATCGCCGAGGTCGACGACATCGTATGGAAGGAGGGCGACGTGGAGAACCTGCCCTTCCGAGACGGCGAGTTCGACGTGGTGTTGAGCCAATTCGCGCACATCTTCGCGCCTCGTCCGGAGATTGCCATGAAGGAATTGCTCCGCGTCCTGAAACGGGGTGGCGTGATCGCCTTTCACACGTGGCCGTCGGAGTTGTTATTTGGTCGCGTCTTTGGTCTCGTCTCGCGATACATGCCGCCACCCGCGGACCCGAAGCCCGCGCCACCGAGCCAGTGGGGCGATCCGACGATCGTATTGCAGCGGCTCGGGAGCGCGGTTCGCGACCTGACGTTCGACCGAGGAATCCAAGTCACGTCCGCGCTGAGCCCCCAGCATTACCGTCACATGATCGAACAGAGCGGCGGGCCCATCGTCCGACTTCTGCAAACCCTGAAGGACGATCCCGCGCGCTTGGCCCAGTTCCGACGCGAATACGACGAAATCGTTTCTCAGTACTTCGACCGCAACGTCGTGCGCCAGGATTTCTTGGAGACTCGAGCGATCAAGGTCTAACGGCCGTCGGTCGCAATCAACGTTGCTGTCCGCGCTTCGAGTGTTCAGCGAAGCATCGATTCTATTTCTCGATGCTCTCTCGGACCAGGCGATGAACGAATTCGGTTCCGAACATCATTTCTCGATTCAAGGAAACTTGCACTGAGGTCACGTCGGGGAGACGCTCGAGGGCGTGGTTCTTCGATGTCAGCTCGCCGAGGCTATCGGCCCGGCAGAACAGGTACTTCTTCGGAGTGTCCTGGGTCTCATGAATCAACTCCGCGTCGCCAAGCACACGCTTCAGGTCCGCGAAGGATGCGGTCCCCGCGACCACGAGATGGCAAACGACCCTCGTCGACCTGGCGGAGGCTTCGCAGCACGTCGGGGAAGTGCTCTTAGTGAGCGAGGCGAAATGAGGTCGGGCGACGAGTTAGCGCGATGAGCGCCACTCAAGGGAACTTGAATATACCTCGCTCCAGATATCGATGGGATCCCGAGTAGGAACACGCCGGCTCTTTTCCCGACGCAACGGGATCAGCGGAGGGTTGGATTGCGAATCATGCCTCGCGCCCAGGGGGGCGCGTTAGAAGTTCCCGAATCCTGCATTGCGCGGGAGGAGGTGACATAGTGACGAAGCAGAAGACTCTGGAAGACATCAAGGAGACGTTCGGATTCGTTCCGGGCTTCTTCGAGGACTTCAAGTGGGACGAACTGGCCCTGAGCGGTGGCTGGGAGTTGTTCAAGAAGTTCGAGCTCAGCGAGACGAACATCCCGCTGAAGTACAAACACCTGATCGCGTTGGCCGCGGCCGGGGCGGTCAAGTGCCCCTACTGCACGAAATTCCACACGGCAGCCGCGGAGCTGTTCGGCGCCACGGAGACGGAACTCCAGGAGACGGCGTACACGACGTCGCTCGTGGGATATTTCAGTAACTACCTCCACGGTCGGCGATATCCGCTCGAGAAGTTCGACGAAGAACTGAATCATATCGTCAAGAACTTCCAAGCGGCGGCAGCGGCCGGAAAGCCGTGAGTCGACGCAAGCCAACTCGTCTCCACCTTTTTGGGAGAGACAATCGCGAATCCGCGCATTCTCAGGGAATTCCATCGATCCAAGCGGGGCGACGGAGCGACGACGCGACAAGACTTATCTCTCCCTAGGGCGCTCCCGCGTGTCGAGGCTGCCAAGTGGCGAGATGATGACGAAAGACCCCCGACGGGACTGGGCTGGTGTTCCCGAATATCGTATCCGGGTCTCGTTCGGCGTCCCGCTCGACTTTGCGTTCACCTGGTGCACCGATTACACTCCCGAGGATGCAAGCCTGGAAGGGGAGTCGTACCAGCGGAAGATCATCGAGCGCACCCCTCATTCTGTCGTCTTCGAGGACCTCGAGGATTCCGACACCGGGTGGAATTGGTCGCGCGAGGTCGTCACGCTGCACCCTCCGAACCGGTGGCACATGGACGGCATCGGCAACCGCCGCGACGTCACGGCCGAGTACGTCCTCTCGTCGCTCCCGGACGGCCGGACCCGGTTCGACCTCCGATGGAAGCGCCGGCCGAATGTCCCCGAGGCGAAGAAGCTCACGAAGGCCGCGCGGGAGGCCTCCGCGATGCGCGCCTGGAAGCGGTTCGGCGCCGCAATGGAACGGGATTACCGGCGTTCGCGACGCCGCGGGACGAAGTAAGCTAACGGCGTCGGTCGAAGCGACCGCGGCCACGATTCGCGTACGCGCGGCGTGGGACATGGGATCGGACCGCCCCTTCGTGACCTCGGGTCTTCGGAGGCGGGGGTGCCCGGTAGTCGAAATCTGGGAGGGTGACGCGTGGGATCGTCTTCCCGAGTGTCCGCTCGATGCCGCGCACGTCCCCTTCCTCCTCCGGCGACACGAAGGTGATCGCCTCTCCCTCCGCCTCCATCCGCGCCGTCCTCCCGACTCGGTGCACGTAGTCCGTGGGGACGGTCGGCACATCGTAGTTGATCACGTGGGAGATGCCCTCGACATCGATCCCGCGCGCCGCGACGTCCGTGGCAATCAGGACCTGGTGTCGCCCGCTCCGGAAGCCCGCGAGCGCCGTCTCCCGCTGACTCTGGCTGCGGTCCCCGTGGATCCGGGCGACGTCAAAGCCGGCCTGGCCGACTTGACGGGCCACGCGGTCCGCGCGTCGCTTCGTGCGGACGAAGACGAGGACGGACATCATGTCCTCCCGGCCGAGGAGGCGGACGAGGAGACTTGTCTTGAGATGTTGAGGGACAGGGTAGACCTCGTGTCGGATCGTCGACGGCGGGCGGTGGGGCGGAGAGACGGAGATGCGGACGGGGTTGCGCATGATCGTCCGGGAGAGGGACTCGATTTCCGGCGCCATCGTTGCGGAGAAGAGCAGAGTCTGCCGCTCTCGCGGGAGCGTGTCGACGATCCGGCGAACATCGGGCAGGAAGCCCATGTCCAACATGCGGTCGGCTTCGTCGAGGACGAGGACCTGGAGGCCGCGGAAGTCAACGTTGCGGCGGGACATATGGTCGAGGAGACGGCCGGGTGTCGCGACGACGACGTCCACGCCGCCCCGCAGAGCGTGTTCCTGAGGAGCCATGCCGACGCCGCCGTACACCGCATGGCCGCGGATCTTCGTCCCTTTCGCGAGTCCGCGAAGGGCGACCTCGGTCTGGGCCGCGAGTTCGCGGGTCGGGGACAGGACGAGCGCGCGCGTTCGGCCTGGCGATTGCTTGTGGATGCGCTGAAGGATCGGAAGGAGGAAGGCGGCCGTCTTGCCGGAACCGGTCTGGGCCGTGCCGATCACATCGCGGCCGGACAAGATGGCGGGGATCGCCTCTTTCTGAATCGGTGTAGGGGCCTCGTATCCGAGGCCGTAAACGGCTCGAAGCAGGATCGGATCGAGACCGAGTTGATCGAAGGGATTCTTCGTATGCGTTGCTTGCATCGGAGGTCCTACGGGTTCATCGGCTTAAGGGTTCCCATCACGGACGAATCCAATCGCGCGCGACGCGATTGCGAAGACGGAACCGCCGGATTATTTCTCCAGCGTGATCCAGGTCAGCGTTGCGTACGGCTGCCCCGGGTAATAGGAGATCCGAACGAATCGGCGGCCGACGAGGGCGGCGAGCTGGACGAACCCGTCGCTGCCCGTCTCGAGCTCTCCGATCGGCTCCAGGTCCGCATCGACGATGCTCATGATCCGCTTCGTGGCGCCCGCGGGAAACCATCCGGAATACGGATCGAGATGGAGGATTTTCTTTCGCAGGTCCTCGACTCGCGGGTCGAGCCTCGTCCGCGACCTCGGTTTGCCTGAGCCCTTTCTTTTCTTGACCATCTCCCCTCCCGATGCGGTCGCCATACATATCGTTGACTGGACCGCCAACGTTGAAAGTCTGACCGGTCCGGTCGGGAGGTGCGTGAAGCGCAAGATGCGGCGCGCGGTATTTCAGCAGCGGAGAAACGCAGTCGGAAATAACAAGGATTACGGATCAGGATAAAAGGGGACGAACCGGTTAAACCGCGGCCCGTCCGTGAGTCGTTGATTCAATACTTCGAAAACGCCGGGAGCGTCTCAGTCGAGAGCACGCCGGGCATGCTCTGGACCTTCGTCACGACGGACTCGAGGAGGTTCTCGCGGGGGTCCGCGCTGATGCGGGCCACGATGTCCGAATCTCCGGTCGTGCCGATGATCTCCTGGATCTCGGGGACCTTCTTCAACTCGCTCATCGTCTTCTGCGTGTCGTTCGAGCGAATGAGGAGGTACGCGTTGCTTGCGTGACCATTGGTCTTCTTCTGGGTCCAGTCTTGGAGTGCCGGATAGCTCCGGAACGCCCAGACGTGGTCCATCAGTTGGACCTCGGACGCGAATGCGCGCAGCTCGTCCGTGTTCCGGAAGCCGCCCGCAATGGCGATATCATGGCGCCCAAAGACGGCCTCGGCCTTCGCCACGTTCGGCTTGGCCCGTAGGGTCGTCAACGTTCTCTCTACATAACCTGGCGCCACTTTGACAAAGATGACGCTTGTTCCAAATAGTTCGCTAGGCATTCAAAACACCTTCGTCTCTCCTGACAGGGTCCTCCCACTTAAGGGTGCCTACGACCCGCGACCCGAATAGACCACATGTGGTTGATTCGCGTCCGCGAATAGACCATACATGGTTAATCACCGTGTGGACACGTCACATGGAGAATCTCCGAGCGAGAATCGCTCGATCAGAGGAATTATGGTTAAACGGGAGTGGGGCGTCGCGAGCGACATGTGATTCAGGATGAAGCGGACTGAGCGAATGCGTAAGCGGATTCCGTCAACTGCGCCCACGCTAACTCTCAGCACAAGGTCCAAGTAATACCATCGTATTACTATCACCCGTGGAGACGATCAGTCTAAAACTCACGAAAGGTCAAGCCCGACTCCTGGAAAAAACGGCGAAGGAAGCGGGTTTCCCCTCGAAGTCCGAGTTCGTACGGTATGCCCTAGCGCGCGCGCTCGAGGAACGGCTCAGCGTCGAGACGATTGAGGAAATCTTCGAGGCGCGACGCCAGGTCCGAGCGGGCAAGACCGTTCCTTGGGAACGCTTGAAGAAAGAGAGATGAAGTCCTGACCTTCCGGGTCGAATTCACTCAACTGGCGGCCGCGAAGTACCGCACGCTCGACAAGAACGTGAAAGAGCGAATCGCTCGCAAGCTCGACGATGTAGCGGCCGACCCGAGACGGTTCCTGTCTCGCCTCAGCTCCGTAGAGGCATACAAGCTCCGAGTCGGTGAGTACCGAGTCATCATCGAGGTAGATTGGGACCGCAAGCTGCTCATCGTGCTCACGCTTGGCCATCGTAGCACAATCTATCGCTGATCGCACAGGGCCGGCCCAACTGAAAATTGACTCGGAAGCTTTCTTAAACAGGACCGTCCTCGGGGGCGGCTATGGCCGTCGACCTTCGAGACACGAACATCGACCCCGCGCGGCCCGAGTACCGAAGGATGCTGGAGAACCTCCAGAGCAACATCCTCAAGCCTCACGGCCGGAAAGAATCGGACCATCTCGTCGTCCACTTCACCTCGGAGCCTAACGCCATCTGTGGGTGGATCCGAGAGTTCGCCCGCCGAGAGCTGACGTCCGCCCGGAAACAGCTCGACGACACCGGAAGTTATCACGATCACGGCACCCGCGGCGGGCTCGTCGCGAGTTTCGCTCTTTCCGCGAACGGGTACCGTGCGTTAGGCCTGCTCCCGGAGGACTTCGGCGGTTCCGGTCAAGCCTTCCGCAACGGGATGAGGCTCCGGGCCTTCTCGCTCCTCGCCAGGAATCGGGATCCTGCC
>Ga0209859_1000432_pt1 | contig 10070 bp, 11 predicted proteins | sample GWRWS3_50_60_FD_187241 | JGI IMG/M metagenome (GOLD analysis project Ga0209859, IMG submission 187241) | Riverbed sediment microbial communities from areas with vegetation nearby in Columbia River, Washington, USA - GW-RW S3_50_60 (SPAdes)... | ecosystem: Environmental > Aquatic > Freshwater >... | reverse complement strand
AGGGAGGACGAGTAGATCTGGTCCAATTAGTGGTCTTTGCCTATGAAACGGGCTTTGTCGAGCTCGGTGGGCACGAGCCCGGCGGGGAAGGCCATTGACTCTTCGCCGTCCAGCTGCCCAGCGGAGGGTTTATCTGCCTTCATTGCCGCGTCCGCGTCCGCGGCCGGAGTGCCGCGCCGGCGTAGCGTGACCACAACGAGGAGGATCAGGGCGACGAAGATGAGTGAGCCTATGCCGGCAACCATGTTCATCGCGGTGGTGAAGGCCTCGCGCGCGATCTCGAGCAGATCCCTGGCGACTCCGGCGGATAGCGACGCAGCCGCGTTGGTGGCGGAGCCAACAGTTTCACGCGCGGCGTCGGCGGCCTCGGGCGGCACATCTTGGGGGAATGGCGCCGGCCACCAGGCGCCGGTAGATGGCAGCGCCGATGCTGCCCAGCACCGCCAGGCCGAGAAAGGAACCGAACACATTGCTGGTCTCAGACAGCGAGGCCGCCGACCCTGCCTTCTCGGGCGGCGCGGATCCGACCACCAGACCGGTACCCAACACGAACAGCGGACCGACGCCGAGGGCGACCACCGCAGCGCTGATCACCACGATGCCCAGCCAGCCCGAGATCCCCGCCAGCATGATGGGAACGAGACCGATCGCGGAGAGGGCGATCCCGAACACGATGGCGGTCGCGGGCTTCAGCCACCGCAGGACGACGGGGGTCAACAGGGTGCCCGCCGCGATGCCCAGCCCGGTGGGCGCCTGCCACAGACCCGCCACGCCCGGGGAGAGCCCGATGACGCTCTGCACGTACTGGCTGGTCATAAGCCCCGTCGCGGCCAGGGCACCCGAAGCGATCAGCATGGCCGGAAGCACGCCGCGGATCGCGGGCTGGCCAAGCAGGCGCAGGTCCAGCAGCGGATCCGTCAGCGTCAGCTGCCGGCGGACAAACACCACGCCGAACATCGTGCCGACGCAGATGGCTCCTATCGCGACGGCTGGCATATCCAGGTCGCTCGCCGCCAGTTCCTTGACGCCATAGACGGCGGGCAGTATCGCGGCAAGCGACAAAGCCACGCTGGGAAGGTCGAGCGAGCCTGCGTTCGGGTCGCGATACTCCGGCAGCAGCGCCGGTACGCATATCAGCAACAGCACCATGACGGGCACGCCGAGCAGGAACACCGAACCCCACCAGAACTTCTCCAGCATGAGCCCACCAATGACCGGACCGAGGGCGGCGCCTCCGAACTGGCACGTCGCCCATAGGGAGATGGCCATGCCTCGTTGTCGGTCGCCACGGAACATGTTGCTGATCAAGGCCAGGGTGGACGGAGAGAGCGTGGCACCCGCGACGCCCAGCAGCCCCCGAGTGACGATGAGCATCTCGGCGCTCGTGGAGTACGCGGCGAGGACAGACCCGGCAGTGAACGCAACGGCACCAATAAGTAGCAACTTCCGCCGGCCAATACGGTCGCCCAGGGTGCCCATCGTGATCAGGAATCCAGCCAACATGAACCCGTAGATGTCAGTGATCCACAACTGCTGTGCGCTGGTCGCCTTCAGATCAGCACTCAGGTGGGGCAGCGCCAGGAAAAGCGCGCCGATGTCCAGGGCCACCAACAGGGTGGGCAGCGCCAACACGGCCAACCCGATCCATTCCCGTCGCCCTGCCCGCAGGCTGGGGCTCGCCAGGGTCGCGTCGTGCATGGGAGGGCTCTTCTCTATCCGCAATCCGGTTTCTGTGCCGATCGGCACTTCTCACATTGGTCGGAGCCGGCAGGGCGCGATCCGACGTATACCGCCGGAGAGCCCGTGGGACGAGCGATTGAGGAGTGCGGCAGTAGGATCAATCAGGCACAGAACGGACGAGACCGCCGCTCCTCGGGCGCGTACGTCTCCGTCTCCAACGGATGTCGGGACGCCGAGCCGTGATCCGACTACTGATAGACGCGCCCACTCAAGGCGCTGGAACGAAAGGGGTAGGGACCGTGAAGTACATGCTGCTGATCTACAACAACCCGGATGCCCTGGAGGCGCTGTCCGATGAGGAGCGCAACGGGTTGATGGGAGAGGTCGACGATCTCTTGGCGGAGCTCACCAAGTCGGGCGAACTGGTGGGCGGCGAGGCTCTGGCCCATCCCTCCACCACCAAGACCATCCGCTCGCATGCTGGCGTACTCGCGACCACGGACGGACCCTTCCTAGAGGCCAAGGAGCTTCTGGCCGGGTACGCCATGGTCGAGGTGGAGAGCGTCGACAGAGCAGTCGAGATCGCCGCCCGCTGGCCGGACGCCCGAACAGGCGCGATGGAGGTCCGGGCGGTCATGGACACGGCCGGCATGGAGATGTGAATTGCCTGATGTTGGGCTCGCAAGCTTCGCCGAAAATCGACGCCCGCGTCGAGGACCTGCTGCGCGAGATGGCGCCGCAGGTCCTCGGCGCGCTTGTACGACGCTACGGTCAGTTCGAGGCATGCGAGGACGCGGTGCAGGAGGCGTTGCTCGACGCCGCCATGCAATGGCCCGACCAGGGAGTGCCCGATCATCCCCGGGCGTGGCTCACAACGGTGGCGTCCCGGCGGCTGGCCGACCAGTGGCGCAGCGAACATGCGCGGCGGCGGCGTGAGGCCACCGTTGCCGCGATGGTGCCGGCCGACGAGTCCATGGCGGCGGACCCGAGCATCCTGCGTCCGCAGCACGACGACACGCTCACCCTGCTTTTCATGTGCTGCCATCCGGCCCTACCCCCGTCGGCTCAGATCGCCCTCACCCTACGCGCGGTTGGTGGCCTCACAACCGCACAGATAGCCGCCGCCTTCCTCGTCCCAGAGGCCACCATGTCTCAGCGGATCAGGCGGGCGAAGCAGCGCATCAAGGACACCGGCGTCCCGTTCCGGATGCCCCCGCCATCCGAATGGGATGACCGGCTGCGGGTGGTGCTGCATGTGCTGTACCTGGTCTTCAACGAGGGGTACACAGCCAGTTCGGGTGAGGACCTGCAACGCAGCGAGCTGACCGCCGAGTCGATTCGGCTGACCCGAGCCGTTCGCCGGCTGCTGCCCGACGACGGCGAGGTGCTGGGCCTGCTTGCGCTCATGCTGCTCACTGATGCGAGGCGTCACGCACGCACCGGGGGTGATGGTGCGCTGATCCCGCTCGCTGAGCAGGATCGCAGCCGGTGGAAGGCCGAGTCGATCCAAGAGGGTCAGGCGCTCGTTACCCGTACCCTCGCCGCGGGCCCAGTTGGGCCCTACCAGATCCAGGCCGCAATCGCCGCGGTCCACATGGAAGCCCCCCGCGCGCAGGACACCGACTGGCCGCAGATCCTGGCTCTGTACGACGTACTGGAGCGTATGTTGCCCAACCCCATGGTCACCCTTAACCACGCGGTGGCTGTCGCAATGGTACGAGGGCCGAAGGCTGGCTTGGACATGCTCGAGAGTCTGGACTCCGATGACCGGATGGCCGGCCACCATCGGCTCGATGCGGTGCGAGGGCATTTGCTGGAGATGGCGAATGAGGGCGCGGCCGCCCAGGCGTGTTACCACCAAGCCGCGCGCCGCACAACCAGCCTGCCTGAGCGGCGCTATCTCGAGGCCCGGGCAGCCCACCTCAACGAGGCGACGGATAGTGTCCCGCGGGTTCGCGACAGGCCTTGAAACGGGCGCGAGACCGGTCGATCCCACTGGAGCGGGAGATTTCCTCGACTTTCTCCGGGTGCGATGTCGGGACCGCGTCCGTGTCTCCGACCCATCTGTGACGGTCGTCCACGAGGGACGCTGGGCCGATCAGCCAAACCGGAACAGACGACGATCCCAAGGAGTAACAATCATGCCACCCACAAGTACCGATACCCTGACGGTGCCTGGCGCGACCCTGTACTACGAGGTCCGCGGCTCCGGTCCCGTCCTGCTGCTGATCTGCGGCGGGGTCTACGACGCCGCCGGGTATGCAGGCCTGGCCGATCAGCTCTCAGATCGGTACACGGTGGTGACATACGATCGGCGTGGCAACTCCCGCAGCCCGCTGCACGGCCCGCCGGCGCACCAGAGCATCGAGGTCCATGGCGACGACGCACACCGCGTACTGGCGACGGTCGGCGTCACGGTGGACACACCCGCGTACGTCTTCGGCAACAGCTCCGGTGCGATCATCGGCTTGGAACTGGCCGCCCGTCACCCAGAGCAGGTGCGCATCCTGGTGGCCCACGAACCACCTATCTTCCAGATCCTGACCGACCGTGACCACTGGCGCAGCGTCATCCAATCCGTCGAGGACACGTTCCGCAAGGAAGGTGCCGGCCCCGCTGGGCAGGTCCTCAACGCCGGATTCGGCGGCGGTGCTCAGGCGGACGGCGACGCGCCGGCGGACGGCGACGCCGAGGCTGATGGCGGCGCAGCAGACAATCTGCAGGGCCGGCTTCCAGGAGGCGGACAGGCGCCGCAGGGCGAGCCGGACCCGGAGATGCTGGAGACGATGGCGCGCATCGAGAGGAACATGGAGTTCTTCATCGGGTACGAGGTACCGCCGTTCGCGAGGTACGCGCCAGACATCGCCGCGCTACAGGCTTCCTCGGCGCGCGTCGTCGCGGCAGTGGGCGATACCTCGGAGGGCGAGGCGCCGTTCTACCGGGCCGCCATCGCCGTGGCCGAACGGCTGGGCACGCAGCCCGCGGTGTTCCCCGGCGACCACGGCGGCTTCGGAGCCCAGCCGGAGGCATTCGCCGCCAAGCTCCACGAGGTGCTGTCAGATCGGGCATGATGTTTCGGCGCGTGGGAAAATGGCTGGCATGGCCTCGTACTCGGTTAACAAGGGGGCTGTGGCCCGCGCCCGGCAGCTCATCGACGCCCGGCAGTACGTGTTGAACAGCGACTGGGGTGAGGTGCAGCCCGGCGCGGATGCTCAGAATGCTTTCCTGAGGTCGCACTCGTGGCAGGAGTACGCCGACTGGCACCTCGGGCTGACCGACGGTGCCACGGACGAGACCAAGGCGCGGTATGCGTTCGTCTATGGCGATTTCCGGCGGGTTCACCGCAGCGGGCTGATCGCCTGCGTCTATCGCGCGTCAGAATGGCGGCACAAGGATGTCGAGCTGGCCGCACACGACCTGCTACAGCACCTCGACAGGGTAACCGGCCAGCCAGGTGGGCCGCGATAGGCGCCGGGACCTATGGTCCAACCATGCCAAGCTATATCAAGACAGTGACGTTCGACTGCGCCGACGCGCTGGTCGTGGCCTCCTTCTGGGCAGCGGCTTTGGGCACGGATGTGGACGAGGAGTCCACTTCGGATCGCGCCTACGTTGAGGCCGCCGGCTGGGGTGGCCCAAACATGTGGTTCGTTCGGGTGCCGGAGCCCAAGACCGCCAAGAATCGGATGCACTTTGATTTGCGGGCGCCCGGGGCCGTCGAGGCCGAGGTGGCCCGCTTGGAGGCACTCGGCGCGACTCTGGTCAGCGGTGGTGACGACCTGACCGTCATGCAGGATCCAGGGGGCAACGAGTTCTGCGTCGAATGATGCCGGACCCATAACTCATCCAGGCGTTCGCGGCGGGCGAGGACCGCGACCTCGCAGCTATAGGTAGCACTACCGATGCGGGCCGGGCGAGTTACGCACACGCTGATACGCATGAGGAAGCACACTGTTAGCTCCGCAGACAACACAACCATCGCGTACTGGACCAGCGGCAACGGCCCGCCGTTGATCCTCGTACACGGCACGACCGCGGACCACACGCGCTGGCGTCAGATTCTGCCGCTGCTCGAGCCCCACGCCACCCTGCACGCGGTCGACCGCCGCGGCCGCGGCGACAGCGGCGACGGCCCGGACTACTCGATCGACCGGGAGTTCGAGGACATCGCAGCGGTGGTCCACGCCGTCGCCGGGGCCACCGGTGGCCCTGTGGACGTGCTCGGTCACTCGTACGGCGCGACCTGCGCCCTCGGCGGCGCACGGCTGGCCGGCGACGCATTGCGGCGACTGGTGCTCTATGAGCCGGCGCTTTCGGTCAAGACTCCCGCGAACCTCATGGACCGGCTCGAGGAGTCGTCCGCGGCGGGCCGTTCGGCCGAGGTGCTCGATACCTTCTTCCGCGAGGTGGTGGAGATGCCTCCAGCCGAGCTGGAGCTGCTACGCGCGCTGCCCGCCTGGCAGGCGCGGTTGGCCGCCGCCCACACGATCCCGCGCGAGCTGTACGCCGAAGGTGACCTCCATCCTGAACCGGACTGGCTCACGTCGGTGACAGCGCCGACGCTTCTCCTGCTCGGCGGCGACAGCCCACCGTGGGCCGCGGAGACGACCGATGTGATCCGCGGTGCCCTCAGCGACGCCCGGGTGGAGGTCCTGCCTGGCCAGCAGCATGTCGCCATCGACACCGCGCCCGCCCTGTTCGCGGAATTCGTGGTCACGTTCCTGTCCGGCAAGGATGAGTCCGTCAGCGTTCGCTGAGTCCGGCGTCGCTGACCATCGCGCAATTTCGCCGACGGTGCATCATGGTTCCGTGTCGTTGTCTCGTCGCACCGTCCTCGGGGTCGGATTGGCAACAGGCGTGGCAGGATTGTCCGGTTGTGGCGAGCGCACGGCCGCGACCTGGACCGAGCCGACATCTGTCCGCCCGTCCCCTAGCGCGACGGCGACGTCGGGCGCCGACATGCCGGCGTATGGCCACCGGTTGGTCGAAACGCTGAACCGATTTCTGAAGCCAACCGTCGAGAACCCGAACCACCCGACGTACGCGGGTGCTGCTGCTCTGGTGTCGGTCAACGGCTCGGTGACCGTGCGAACGGCGGTGGGTGACGCGCTGCGCTACGGTGCCGGCCCGGTTGAACTCCCGAAGGCGCAGCGGGCGGCGATGCGGGCGGATTCGATCTTCGATCTTGCCTCGATCACGAAGGTATACACGGCCGTGCTGGCGCTGCAGCAGGTGGACCGCGGACGCATCGATCTCGCCGCGCCGGTGGTGGATTACCTGCCCGGTTTCGACGGGCCCGGAAAGACGACGATCACGGTATCGATGTTGCTGGCGCACACCAGCGGATTGCGCGTTGGCGCCGACGTGCGTGGACTGCCTGATGACGCCGCGCGGCGCGCGGCTGTGCTGGCGACTCCCTTGATCGCGGGCGAGAGCCCCGGGCACACCTTCCGATACTCCAGCGTCGGCCTGATGGTCCTGGGCCAGTTGGTAGAGAAGATCACCGGCGGGCGGCTCGACGAGTCGCTGCGGGCCGGCCTGACCCGTCCGCTGGGACTGCGCGACACCGGTTTTCGGCCATCTACCTGGTTGAGTAAGGCCGAGGGAGCGGCCCGGCTGGTCGCCACGGATGCGCGCTCGTCGCGCGGACTCTTGCGCGGCGTAGTGCACGACGAAGTCGCCAACATGCTCGGTGGAATCGCGGGGCACGCCGGTGTCTTCAGCACCGTCGACGACGTCGCCGCGATCGGACAGATGCTGCTCAACGGCGGCCACTTCCGGGGTGCGCGAATACTCGCCGAGTCGACCGTGCGGCGAATGCTCACCAACGTCAACGTCGGACGGCCCGCCATCGACCCTGATCGACCCGGCCGCTCATCGGATCACGGACTAGGCGTGGAGCTCAACCAACCTTGGTTCATGGGCCGGCTCGCGTCGCCACAGACGTTCGGACACACCGGCTTCACGGGCACGTCTCTGCTCGTCGACCAGCGCCACCAGTTGGTGTTCGTCCTCCTGACTAACCGCGCCCACCCGAACTGGAGCTGGTCCAACCCCGACCCTATGCGGGCGGCGGCGGCCAACGTCCTTGCGGACGCGATCGGTTCCAACCAGCTGCGGTGAACACCGGTGGGCCGACGTCGGGGATTGACCGGGCGCGCGACAATCACTCCGTGGTGAGGGATATCTGGGCCGCCGGCGACCTGTACGAACCGTACGTGGGCCGCTGGAGTCGGCTGGTCGCGACGGCGTTCGTGGAGTGGCTGGCGGCCCAGGATGGCGGCCGGTGGCTCGACGTCGGGTCCGGGACGGGCGCGCTCGCCTCCGCTATTGCCGCGGGTGCCCACCCAGCGCTTGTCGTTGGCATCGATCCATCGCTACCGTTCATCCGCCATGCACGGTCGGGTCTGCCCGATTATCGGGTCGTCTTCGCCGTGGGCGACGGGTTGGCGCTCCCGGCTGGCGGTGGCGCATTCGAGCGTGTTGTGTCCGGGTTGGTGCTGAACTTCTTCGCCGATCCACTGGTTGCGGTAAGGGAGATGTGTCGCGCCGCGGCGCCCGGCGGCACCGTGGCCGCCTATGTCTGGGACTATGCCGGTCGGATGCAACTGATGCGGTATTTCTGGGACGCCGTCGTCGCCCTTGATCCCGCGGCCGAGGAACTGGACGAGGCGCGCCGATTTGCCCTCTGCCAACCGGAACGACTGCAGGCTCTGTTCGAGGCCAGCGGCCTCTCCGCCGTGGCAACGTCTGCGATCGAGGTGCCGACGACGTTTGCCGATTTCGACGACTACTGGGTTCCGTTCCTTGGTGGCCAAGGACCCGCGCCGGGCTACGTGGCCGCGCTGACGGAGGACCGGCGCACCATGCTCCGGGAGCGACTCCGCGCCGACCTGCCGGCATCATCCGACGGCTCGATTGCTCTAGTGGCGCGGGCGTGGACTGTGCGTGGGACGGCCTAGCAGTGCCGCGATGCGCTGGCTCAAGCCGTCCCGAGCGTCGCGCGGGCGATGGCGCCGGTCTCGGGTCCTGCCCGGTCCATCACGACCCCATCGGATGTCCAGATGCTTGAACGGCCAGCGGCCTGGGAGTAGCCGCCGCCAGTTGAACCAGCGAAGCTGGCCACTGCCACCCATACGCGGTGCTCGGTAGCGACGCGACGAGCGCGCTCATCCTGGATGTCTGCCTCTTCGACGGACTTCAGGGTGCCAGCGACGTAGGCGTCGATACCCAAGACGGCGGTGTCGGCCGCGTGCTGTCGAACGCCGCTGTCCTTGCATATAGCAAGACCGAGCCGCCAGCCGTCAACGTCGAGCACGGCTGGCTTGTTGCCCGGCGTGAACCGATTGGACTCAGTCGTCGACAACCACAACTTGTGGTAGGCCACGGTGGCCCCGGTGCCGTCAACGGCCAGCATCGCTATGTGCGAGCGGCCCGCCTCGCCATGCACCGGCGCGCCCACCAGCGCCATCGATCCCGCCTCGACACAGGCCTCGACGATAGGCGTCAGCCGCGGGTCCTCGGCTATGATCGCTGGTGTATCCAGCTCGTATCCGGTGAGGGAGAGTTCGGGAAAGACCACGACCCGGGCGCGTGCGGAGCGAACTGTCGCCGCATGCGTCACCGCGTTCGCCGCAACGTCATAAGGTATGCACAGCGGCTGGGCAACTGCGATGATCAACGGGTCACGCATGCGAACTCCCCTACACGCCGAGGCAACAAATCAGAGACCGATCATAGGCTCGCGGGCCAACGCGGGCGGTCACGCGCTATCGGACGCGCGCGAGACCGCCGTCGTGGGCGGCGAGCCAGGTGGGGAGCCGGTCTGCAGGCATCGCGTGGGCGGTGAGCCAGCCTTGGGCCAACGTGCAGCCTAGGTCGGCGAGGAGTTGGTGGGTGTACTCGTCCTCAACGCCCTCCGCCACCGTGCGTAGGCCCATCGAGCGGGCCATCTCGACAGTCGAAGCGACGATGGTGGCATCGTCTGTGTTGCGTGCCATGCCGGCCACGAACGATCGGTCGATCTTCAGTTCGCTCAGCGGTAGCTTACGCAGGTGCTGCAGCGAGGAGTACCCGGTGCCGAAGTCGTCCAGCGACAGCGCCACCCCGAGGCGGTCCAGCCGGTGCAGGGTGACCAGCACCCGGCGCGGGTCGGCCATCAGCGCCCCTTCGGTGATCTCCAGCTGCAGCCGGCCGGGTGCGAGCCCGGTCTCGGCGAGCAAGCTCAGCACGGCCACCGAGACAAGGAACCGGTCGTCGACCCTTCCCTGCTCGAGTCCGAAGGCGGCCCGCAGCGCCGTGGCCTGAGGGCCAGGAAGCCCGTCAACCTGGCCGAGAATCGGCCGGAGCAGCTGGTGCAGACCGGCGAAGGCCAGCTCGGCCTCCGACTC
>Ga0209859_1000431_pt1 | contig 10080 bp, 6 predicted proteins | sample GWRWS3_50_60_FD_187241 | JGI IMG/M metagenome (GOLD analysis project Ga0209859, IMG submission 187241) | Riverbed sediment microbial communities from areas with vegetation nearby in Columbia River, Washington, USA - GW-RW S3_50_60 (SPAdes)... | ecosystem: Environmental > Aquatic > Freshwater >... | reverse complement strand
CCCGAGCATCCTGGCCGCCCACGCGGGGAGCCATTCCGGCCAGCCCGGCCCTTCCCCGACGTGCAGATCGGGCGCCGTGAGCGGCGCGAGCCAGATCTGCGGCGGCCGCAACCGTTCCAGGACGGCCGCCACGCCGATCTCGGTGGCGCGGCCGACGGCGGCCTCCAGGGCGGCCCGCGTGGGATCTTCCATACGGCTCGCGTGATCGGCCTGGGCGATCGTGAGGCGTTCGAACCCCGAGCGCAGGCTGGCGCCGAGGATCGGCTCGAGCTCCTCGACGAAGCGTTCGGCCTCGGCGAGCACGGCCTCCCGAACGGCCTCGAGCTCGGCGAACGGATCCCGGGTCACGGGAGCAGCCTAGCGGCGGTTCCACGGGGACCGGGCGTAGACTCAGGCGATCGGAAACCGAGGTGCGCCGACCCCGGGGGTGTGGACATGGATCCTCAGTACCGCCGCTATGGACGTTGGTTGAAGCGAGCCGCGTGGATCCTCGCGATCTACCTGTTCGCCGCCTGGCTGTTCATGGGGCTCTCGCCGAGCCAATCGATCTCGGATCCCGAGCTCGTCATCAGCCAGCTCAGGCCGTTCATGTTGCAAGCGATGATCCTGGTCTTCTTCATCATCCTGCAGTTCGGCGCGATGTTCTGGTTCCTATCCCGCGGCAACGACTACGTCATCTACCCCAACGAGTACGACACGTCCTTCGACGACGTCCGCGGTCAGCCTGCTGCTGTCGAGTCGACGAAGGAGGTGATGCGGGTCTTCGAGGGGTTCAAGGATTTCAAGCAGATGGGCGGCTACCCACCCCACGGCATCCTGTTCGAAGGGCCGCCAGGAACCGGGAAGACCTTGATGGCCAAGGCGATCGCCGGAGCGTCGGGTGTGCCCTTCCTGTTCGCGACGGGTTCGGGGTTCGCCGCCATGTTCATCGGCATCGGGAACCTGAAGGTCCGCAAGCTCTTCAAGAAGGCCCGAGTGATGTCGGACAAGTACGGCGGCGCGGTGATCTTCATCGATGAGATCGACGCGGTCGGATCTCGCGGCGGTGTCACGACGGACCGTTCGAGGTCTGCCGAGCCGGCCACCGACCGGTTCATCATGGGCGCGGGGATGGGCGGCGGCGGCGCGGGCATGGGTGTGATCAACGAGCTACTCGTGCAGATGGACGGTTTCACCGTCCCGCGCGGGCTCTGGCGCCACGTCCGGCGCCTCGCATTGCGGGCCAAACCGAAGGTCCCCTTCTACAACATCCTCGTGATCGGAGCGACGAACCGCGCCGCCACGCTCGACCCGGCGCTCGTCCGTCCGGGACGCTTCGACCGCAAGATCCACGTCGGTCTGCCGAGCTACGAGGGCCGCGAGGACATCGCCAGGTACTACCTCGCCAAGGTTCGGCACGAGCCCATCGATTACAAGAAGCTCTCTCGCATGACCATCGGCTACTCGCCGGCCTCCATCAAGAACATCGTGAACGAGGCGCTACTGTTCGCGCTCCAAGACGGGCGCGACGCGCTGCGCTGGGACGACCTGTGGCAGGCCAAGCTCTCCGAGGAGATCGGGCTCAAGCAGGCGGTCACGTACACGCCCCGCGAGAAGGAGATGGTGGCGGTGCACGAGGGAGCGCACGCCGTCGCCGCGTACGCGCTCAGGCGCGAGGAACAACAGATCCAGGTCATCACGATCCAGAAGCGCGAATCGGCGCTCGGTCTGGTTTCACGGCAGCCGCTCGAGGAGACCTACCTGCGCTCCCAGAAGCAGATCGTCGCGGATATCCAGATCTCGCTCGCAGGCTATGTTGCCGAGCACATCTGGTTCGGACAGGTGACGTCAGGTCCGTCCAGCGACCTGCAGACTGCCACGCTGAACGCGGCTCTGTACGTCGGGATGTTCGGGATGGGCAGGAGCCTGATCTCCGCCTCGTTGGACGCCGACCAGATCGAGAGCGCGATCGGCGCCACGCTCGGCGACCCGGAGCGCCGCAAGGAGATCGACGTCATCCTGAACGACTGTCGAGAGAGCGTTCGCAACCTCTTGCTCAAGAAGCGCCATGTGGTCGATGGCGTGCGCGATGCCTTGCTCGAACGCGAGGAGCTGGTCGGCGACGAGATCGAGGTCCTGATGGCCGAGCTCGGGGAACGCGAGCCGATCGAGGTGCCGGCGACGACGCAGGGCGACGGTCGGGCGTTCGAGCCCGGTGGGAACGGTCAAGGCGGCGGGGGCAACGGGCAGGGGCAGGTTCCGCCCCGCCCCGAAGCATCACCGAACACCTAACGACCGACCTCGCGGGCGGCGACGATATGCTGGCGTGATCGTGCGCCTGTACGACTCCCTCACGCGTGAGCTCCACGACGTCTCCCCCGTCGACGGGGAGACCGTCAAGATCTACTCCTGCGGTCCGACCGTCTACCGGTACATCCACATCGGGAACATGCGGTCGTTCATGCTCGGCGATCTGATCCGCCGCGCGCTCCGGTCCGAGGGCTTCACGGTCCGCTGGATCATGAACATCACCGACGTCGGGCACATGACCGACGAGGTCTCCGACACGGGCCGCGACAAGATGGAGCTCGCCGAGTCCGACGAGGGACTCTCGGCCGCCGAGATCGCGAAGAAGTACACGGACGCGTTCCTGCATGACTCGGACCTCGTGGGGATCGAGCGCGCAGACCTGTACCCGCGCGCCACCGAGCACATCGAGGACATGATCAAGCTGATCCAGACCCTGATCGAGAAGGGCCACGCGTACGAGGTCGACGGGACCGTCTACTACGACGTCACGACGTTCCCCGGCTACGGCAAGCTATCGGGCAACACGCTCGACCAGCTCCGCGCCGGCCATCGCCAGGAGGTGGCGGTCGACCCGGCCAAGCGACACCCCGAGGACTTCGCGCTGTGGAAGAAGGCCGGGCCCAACCGCGCCCTGAAGTGGCCGAGCCCGTGGGGCAACGGCTACCCCGGGTGGCACATCGAGTGCTCGGCGATGTCGATGAAGCATCTCGGCGATCGCTTCGACATCCACACCGGGGGCAACGACAACAAGTTCCCCCATCACGAGGACGAGATCGCGCAATCGGAAGCCGCCGTCGGCCATCAGGTCGTCACGACCTGGGTGCACGGCGGGTTCCTCCAGATGAGCGGGCAGAAGATGGCGAAGTCCGCGAAGAACATCTACCGCGTGACCGACATCGCGGAGCAGAACGTCGACCCGCTCGCCTTCCGGCTGCTGTGCTTCGGGACCCGCTACCGGAGCGAGATGGAATTCAGCTGGGACGCCCTCGAAGGCCAGAACCGGCGTCTGGCCGACCTGCGTCGGAAGATGGGGAGCTGGACCGCTGGGACCGAAGAGCGTTCCAAGGCAGCGACGGCGCTCGACGAGCGGTTCCGAGCCGCCGTCGCGGACGATCTCGACCTGCCCCGAGCGCTCGTCGTGCTGAACGAGACGGTCGGGTCGGCCGTCCCCGACCCAGAGAAGTACGGGCTGCTCGCCTCCTGGGACCGGATCCTGGGGCTGGACCTGGAGCGCGACGCGCGGGAGGGCTGGGAGCCGACCGAAGCGGTGCTCGCGCTCGTCGCCGAACGCGACGCGGCTCGGGCGGCCAAGGATTTCGCGACGAGCGACGCGATCCGCGAGCGCCTGCAGGCGATGGGTCTCGAAGTGATGGACTCCGCCGAGGGAACAAAGGTTCGGCCGCAGCTCTAGATCGCCTTCTCGAACCTAGGAGACCCGGGTCATGCCGGGACAGTGATCCACATCCCCGGCGCGCGTGTCGGGATCCGGTCCTCACGACCGCGCGCATCGTCGCGAGCACGCCGGAAGATCGCGCATCCCCCCATGCCGGGGAGCACGGCCATCGTTCGATCCATGTCGAGCGCGGCCGACGCACCCTCCTCGTCGCCGAACAGTTGCACGACGACGAAGTCGGTCTCGCTCTGTGGCCGAACCCCGGTACCGACGATCGCCCACAGGTGATCCATCGCCCACCTGGTCAGGCGGCGAGCCCACGCGCTGCGGGCCAGTCGCATCCTGGCCTGCGCGCGGTAGAAGGCGAAGTGCCGGCGCTCGTCCTTGATGATGGCGTTGAGGAGATTGACGAGTTCCGGATGCTCGGTCTGCGCGATCAGTCGGTGGTACGACGTCAGGGTCGAGAGCTCGTTCGCAGCGCCCCAGGTCATGTGCAGCGCGACGAAATCGTCCATCAGGGCCGAGCCGAGCATCGTGCCGACGTGGCTGAGCTGCCCGCGACCAGCGATCCGACGACGGATCCACAGGTTCCGCGGGGCGCGCGAGGGGTAGCGCGTGTCCGCCGCTACCCGCTCGAGGTCGGGCGCGAGCTCCCACCCCGCCTCACCGAGGAAACGGCTGAACGCCTCGCCGTGCCAGAGCTCCTCGTAGACCCAGCACGACAGGAAGGCCGTGACGTCGGGCTCGTAGGCGGCCGGGGTCGCGAGCAGATCGCGCAGGTAGATCGAGGTGTGGGTCTCGATGTCCATCATGTATGCGAGGCAGCGTGCCTCCGCCTCGGAGAGCGGATGGCCGCCCACGCGGTCCCAGGCGACGCCCGAGAGATCGACGCGCTTGGACGCCCGCAGGTACCGGTCGAGGTCGAATCCCTCCATCTCGAGAGGATTCGCAGTCATCGGCGCCCGGGATGACAGAACCTCCCGAGGGTGAGCCGGAGGGATCGGTCCCTCAGGCGACGACCGTCAGGTCTCGGCTCGCGTCGTTCAGCCGTTCGGCGCCCTCGCCGGTCACGACGACCTGGTCCTCGATCCGGACGCCGAACCGTCCCTCGAGGTAGATCCCCGGCTCGTCCGAGAAGGTCATGCCGGCCTGGAGCGGCGTCTCGTTGTCCTGGACGATGTACGGGGGTTCGTGCAGCTCGAGCCCGATCCCGTGGCCCGTCCGGTGGACGAACCGATCCCCGTACCCGGCATCGGTGATGAGCGCGCGCGCGGCCCGGTCGACCTCCTGCGCGGGCACCCCCGGACGGATCGCCTCGAACGCCGCCTGCTGGGCCGAGCGTACGACCCCGTAGACCGTCCGTTCCTCGTCCGAGGGCTCCCCGACGAACACCGTCCTCGTGATGTCGGAGTAGTAGTCGTCGCGGACCCCACCGAAGTCCATCACGACCGCGTCGCCCGGTCCGATGCGCCGATCTCCCGGCTCGTGGTGGCTCGAAGCGGCGTTCGGCCCCGAACCCACTACGGCGAATTCGACGCGCTGGTGTCCGTGCACCTGGAGCAAGCGGTCGAGCTCCAGGGAAACCTCCATCTCGGTGCGCCCGGCGAACGGCAGCGCGATCACGTCGGCGAACGCCGCGTCGGCGGCCTGCCCCGCCGCCCTGAGTCGTTCGACCTCGTCCGGGTCCTTCACCGCTCGGAGCAGCGGCAGGGCCCTGCCGGCCGCGACGAACAGGCAGTCGGCGGTGGCGTGCTCGAGCGCGAGCAAGTGCGACGCCCAGGTCTGGTCGGTGACGGCATAGCGGCCCGAGCCGAGCACCTGAGCCACCAGCTCGTAGGGGTCGTCGGTCCCGTCACGCCAATCGAAGATCTCGAGCCCGGCCGCTCCGGCAGCCGACTCGGCCAGCGGTCGCTCGAGCGTCGGGACGACCAGCGTGGGCTCGCGTCGGGCGGTGAGCAGCAGCAGCGTGAGGCGTTCGAGCGGCATCGGCGTATACCCGGCCAGGTACGCGAGGTCGGGCCCTGGTGAAACCAGCAGCCCTGCGAGCTCGGCGGCCTCGGCCGCCTCGATCGCTCGCCGGCGGCGTTCGGCGAAGCGCTCCTCGTTCACAGCTTCATCTGGATCGGCTGGGCCAGGACCTCGACGCTGGCCGGTGTGGTCCCGAGCACCTCGCCATCCGATTCGATCGGCAACGGCCGGTCGGCTTCGATCACGAGCTCGCGCTTCACGCGGAACTCCTCGACGTGGTCGTGGGGGAGGTGCTCCCCGCGGTAGATCTTCGGGATCATCGTGAACGAGTCGGACTTCGGCCCCTTGAACACCAGCACGTCCAGGACCGCGTCGCCCGGATACGAACGCGGCGAGATCTTCATGCCGCCACCGTAGTACTGCGCGTTGGCCACCACCACCAGGAACGCGGGCCCCTCGTACGTCTTGCGGTCGGCCTGCACGCGCACGTTCGCGAGCTTGAACCGCGGCAGCTCGAGCCAGAACCCGACGAAGTACTTCGACTGGCCGAGCCGCGGCGACATGCGGTCGGCGCGCGCGGCGACGGCCGCACCGAGACCCGCTTCCGCGACGTTCACGAAGTACCGGATCGCCCGCTCGCCGCCATCCGCCGTGTACGTGATCTTCCCGACGTCCAGCGGGTACGTGTTGTCACCGGCGAGGTGATAGCAAGCCCGGGTCGAGTCGCCCGGCAGGCCGAACGTGCGGACGAAGTCGCACCCGCTCCCGGCGGCCACCACGCCCAAGACCGCGTCCGGCACGAGCGGTTTCCCTTCGTCATCGAACATGCCGTTCACGACCTCGTGCACGGTGCCGTCGCCTCCGACGGCGACCACGAATCGACCGCCCGACTCGAGCGCATCCCTGGCGAACCGGCTCGCGTCGCCCCGACCCTCGGTCCGCAGCAACCGGTACGGCAGCCCTCGAGCACGGAGCGTCCGTTCGAGCTCGGGGATCTCCTCCCCTACGTGCCGCCTCCCGGCGTGCGGGTTCACGATCACCGCGAGCTCTCCGAAGGGCGTCGACATCGCGCGCATCCTACTTCGGGCACCGGGGAGGCGCGTTGCGCGCTCGGTCACACCCCCGTGTACGCGACGACACCGCGGTTGACCGCCTCCCGCGCTCGTCGGATGACGGCCGAGGACCCCTCGGGAGCGACGTCCTCGATCTGGCGGAGCAGGTCGAGCACCTGCTTGCAGGTGCGGACGAAGTCCCCGGGCGACATATCGGTCTCGCGCAGCACGTCCTCGAGCGACTCGCCCTCGGCCCATCGGTAGATCGGGGCCGCGAACCCGTCCTCGAGCTCCCGACAGAGCTCGACCTGATGCCGGTCCTCGGCCTCGCGGACGTGGCGCCAGATCCCCCCGAACCGCTGGTAGCGCTCGATCGAGGCCGGCGTCGGCATCTCGCTGGGCCGTGGGTTGCGTTCGCGCGACTCGTACACGATCGTCGAAACCAGGGCGGCCACCTCCGACGGTTCGAGTCCGTCGAGCAGACCCTCCGCGAGCGCCTCGGCCATCAGGATGTCCCCCTCGCCGTAGATACGTGCGAGCCTGCGTCCCTTCGGCTCGATCGCGAACGCGTGCACGTAGCCCAGCTCCTCGAGGACCGCCAGGACGCGGTCGAACTGCCGCGCGAGGGTCTCGGTGCGTGTTCGGATCCGGCGCTCGAGACCGCGGATCTGCTGCTCGACCTGCGAGGCCCTGGTCGCCCACCGCTCGTGCTCGGGCCGTTCGGGACAGACGTGACACGGGTGGGACTCGGCCTGGCGTTCGTACCTCGCGGCCTCGCGCTCGACCCGTGCGTCCGTCCCTCCTCGCGGCGTGCGAGGTGGACGGACGTCTAGGGCGACGAGCCTGGCCGCCAGGTCTCGGCGGTACCTCGCGCTCCGAACGCTCCCCGACCGCGGGAGCGGAACCTTCGTCAGGACCGCGGGAGCGTCCTGGAAGTCCCTGGCCGAGAGGCGGAAGAACTTCCGGTCCTGCGCGAGGACGGTGGGTCGTCCGTCCCGGACGGACAGCACCACCGCGAGGCCCCGCCGCCTGGCCCGCGGCACGAAGATCACGTCGCCCGGTCGAAGGGACGCGAGCACCTCTCGGACCGAGTCCGTCCGTGCTCGCTCGCGGCCCTTGCGGAACTCGTCACGGACGGCATCGGCCTTCTCGCGCAACGACCAGTACTCGGCGAAGTCCCCGAGATGGCACCGCATCTGGTCGCGGAACCCAACGAGCTGCGAACGGTCGCGTTCGAGCTCGCGCTCGAGCGTGACCACGCCACGATCGGCGAGGAACTGTGCGAACGAGGAGTTCAGCAGGTGGTGGGCTTCGTCGCGCGTGTAGTTGCGGACGAGGTTCACGGCCATGTTGTACGAGGGCCGGAAGGAGGACGTGAGCTCGTAGGTTCGGGTCGAGGCGAGCGAGGCCACGCGTTCGAACGGCACGTTGCGCTGGACCACGACCACGGCGTGTCCGAGCTCGTCGATCCCCCGCCGTCCGGCGCGACCGGTCAGCTGCGTGTACTCGCCCGGGGTGAGCAGCTCGTGTCGCTCGCCCTGGAACTTCCACAGGTCCTCGATCACCACCGATCTCGCCGGCATGTTGATGCCGAGGGACAGGGTCTCGGTGGCGAACACGACCTTCACCAACCCCGCTTCGAACAGCTCCTCGACGGTCTCCTTGAACACCGGGAGCATGCCAGCGTGGTGCGCGGCGATCCCGGCGGCGAGGGCGCCCTGGAAGTCGTAGAAGCCGAGCGTCTTCAGGTCTTCCTCGTCCATCCACGCAACGCGCATCTCGGCGAACGTGCGGATGCGAGCGGCCTCCTCGCTCGACGTCAGCCGGACCCCAGCTCCCATGAGCCACTCGACGCTCCGAGCGCACCCGGCGCGGCTGAAGACGAAGTAGATCGCGGGCAGCAGGCCCTGTTCCGCCAGCACCTCGACCACGTCCTCCCGGCGCGGGATGTAGACGCGCCGGTGCCCCTCGCGCGGTCTCGGGATCCGCTGGTGCTGTGCCGTCCCCGAGCCCCGCCGGTAGTAGGTCTTGTAGCGCACCTCCTGACGATCGACGGAGACGACGTACGGGTTCGGCGTGAGCTGGCCGTCCTGCTCGACGTGCATCGGGTGCAGGTCACGCCCGACCAGGTAGTGATGCTCGAGCGGCACCGGGCGCTTCTCCTCGATCACCACACGGGTCGGACCTCGGAGCGTCCCGATCCACTCGCCGAACTCCTCCGCGTTCGAGATCGTCGCCGACAGGCACACGACCGAGATCGACAACGGGAGATGGATCAGGACCTCCTCCCACACCCCGCCCCGGTACGGGTCCTGGAGGTAGTGCACTTCGTCCATCACGACCGTCACGAGGCCGTCGAGCGCGTCGCTGCGCTCGTAGAGCATGTTGCGCAGCACCTCGGTCGTCATGACCACCACCGGCGCGTCCCCGTTGATCGCGTTGTCACCGGTGAGCAGACCCACCTTCGCCGCTCCCAGACGCGCGACGAGGTCCCCGAACTTCTGGTTCGAGAGCGCCTTGAGCGGAGTCGTGTAGAAGCACTTGCCGTCTCGGGCGAGCGCTCGATCGATGGCGAACTCGGCCACGACGGTCTTGCCCGAGCCGGTGGGCGCGGCCACCAGCACCGACTCGCCGGCGTCGAGCGCGTCGATGGCGCGCCTCTGGAACCCGTCCAGGACGAAGGGGTAACGAGCGGCGAAGCGATCGGGATGGGTCACGGAACCGAGTCTACGGTCGGCTCCGCCGAACCCCGTGAACCGGCCGGCGGATCACTCAGGTCAGGCCGCAGACCCGCAAGTGCTCGAGCAGCGCAGCGTCGAACGCCTCGGGCGCCTCGAGGTTGGACAGATGCCCGACGCCCTCGACCGTCTGGAGGCGCCCCTGCGGGATCAGACCCGCCATCTCGGCGGAGACCTCGGGGGCGATCATGCGGTCTTCGGTGGAGGTGAGCACGAGCGTCGGCACGCGGATCGTCGCGAGGTCGGGCGTGGAATCGGGCCGCTCGGCCATCCCGAGCAGGGCCGCGGCGATCGCTTCCGGCGACTGGTCCTCGATCCAGCCACGGACGCGTGCGCGAAGTTCGTCCGGGGCACCGTCCGACAGGAGCGCCGGAGGCTCTTCGGCCAGGACGTTGCCTTCCGATCGCAGCCGTTCGGCGAGCGCCCGTCGGGCCGCTGCGGCGTCGGGAGGGTCGGCCACGGCCCTGGTGTTCGCCAGGACCAACCCGGCGACGCGCTCGCGAGCGCGTCGCCACACCTCGAACGCCACGTATCCGCCCATCGAGAGCCCGCAGACGACCGCCCGGTCGATGCCGCGCTCCCCCATCGCCGCGAGCGCCCGCTCGGCGGCCACGCGCATCGTCATGACGTCGCCGGCCGC
>Ga0209859_1000430_pt1 | contig 10101 bp, 13 predicted proteins | sample GWRWS3_50_60_FD_187241 | JGI IMG/M metagenome (GOLD analysis project Ga0209859, IMG submission 187241) | Riverbed sediment microbial communities from areas with vegetation nearby in Columbia River, Washington, USA - GW-RW S3_50_60 (SPAdes)... | ecosystem: Environmental > Aquatic > Freshwater >... | reverse complement strand
CGCGTTGAACAGGAAGAACATCACCGTCCCGCACGCGGCCCTTCAACGTCTCCAGCTCGAGAGGAGCGGAGGCACCTACCGGCTTCGCACGGAGTACACGGATCCCAAGGGGAAACGGAAGAAGCTTGAGTTCGTGGTGTTGCCGCCCCGCGACTATGTCAAGCGGAGGAAGGGGGAGGGCGTGACCGCGAAGGATGCTAGGCGCGAGTTCGCGAAGCAGCTCGTGTCGGTCTTCCAAGCGGCGTTGCCTCCGGACGTAGCGATCCGGACCGAGTGGCAGTTATGAAACGGTTCTAGGTCCTCATCGTCCTAGCCGGAATCCTCGGCCTCGTCGGCCAGTCGCTTGCCTTCGCCAGCATCCTGTCGGATCGAGATACCCGATGGCTCAACATCCGGACGGGTGCGGAATTGAGCCGCAATGCGCGGCGACGAACGATCCTCCGCGGTATCTCAGCGCGCGAAGTGAACGATGCAATCCGTTTGGAGGACGACAAACACACTCTCCCAATCACACTTCATGCAAAAGAACCCCCAGAAATGGGACGGAGGCCCAAGAATCGCCCGATATGTTACATCGCTCAGGTCCCGGAAACCCGCCGCGTTCATCACCCGACTTTAGACAGAACCCGATTCCAGCAACCATTATATAGCGCGTGACTGTTGCGTCCGACGCTCGTCGGTCAATATATGCCTGATTGACCCACGGGCGGGGTGACGGGCTTGCGGGATGCGGACACGGAAAAAATCACGTTGCGCTTGCCCGCGCGGTATCTGAAGGCTCTCGATTTCCTCGTGCAAGTCGACGATTTCCCGAGTCGGTCGGAGGCCGTCCGGGCCGCGATCCGGGACTTCGTGTACGCGCGCGTGGAGCTCGTCACGGAGAAGCTCAAGAAGATGCAAGATGCGGAACGAACCCTCGCAGAAGCGGAGTCGTTCAAGCGGGAGTACCTGAACAAGTGAGAAGGGAAGGGATGTCGCCGGAGAGGTGAGCGAGGGCGAGTCCGTCACGATTACCTCCCCCCCAACTGGGTGGCCGCAAAGCCACCCTTTTTATTTTCACCGCATCCTCGATTGAGAGTCGTATCGGATTTCCTGAGCCACGCAACGAGTAACGGTGCACACCTGAAGATCCGATTCGAGTCACGCCGTGAGATTCAGCCGCGATAACCGGCGCGGCATTTACATGGCCTCGTCGTTGCGTCGCCGCGCGCGATGGGGACGGCTGCGCCGGTCGCTCACGCAGAGACCGTCGGCGAGAGCCCCGCACTCGCCTTTCTCCGCCGTCTTTGGAGATGGGTTTGGCCGCCCAACGTGGAACCGGCTCCCGCAAACGAGGCAGAGGCTCCGGTCCTCACCCTCGAGGACCGTCTCCGAAAATTCGTGTGGCTCTCGAGCGGCCTGTTCAGCGCCGCCGCATTCGCGGTTCCTGCGATCGGCGTCATTGCCTACGGCACCTTCGAGGGCGGAGGGACGAGTTTCTTGGCGGCGGTCCTCAGCGCGTGCTTGTTCGGCGTGACGACGTTCCTGAATTTTGGGCCCGATGAGGCGTGAGCCGAGAGGCGCCCGACGAACGTTTATGCTGGTCTGTTCTATCGCCACGCCGTGGAGCGGGACGAGTGGATCCGCGGCGCCATGGTCGTCTCGATCCTCGCCCTCGCAACCCTGATCTTCGTGACGCCTACCCTGATCGGACGTCCTCCCGCCGAGCTCGCGTCGTTACCGCTTCTCATCATCGGGATGCCGAAGAACGAGTCGTACTTCATCGTCTATCTGAGTGCCGCCGTCCAAGCGTACCGGTACGAGGAGGTCCGGATTTCCGTGAGCGGGACGAATCCTCCGTCCAATGGGACGCACGTTGAGAACGAGACCTACGGGCTTCACATGTGGGTGCCCACGCAGGTGCCCTCGAACGGGACTTTCACGGTCCACACGTACCTGGTCGACCAGGCCAAGAACTACTTCGAATACAACGTGACAGTCCGGGCCGATCTGGACGCCGGCCGTACGGTGATGGTCTTCACGTTCCCCGACGAGAAGGACAATCCGAACCTCGAGATCAAGCGCTCGCCGCCGGTGGAAGACTTCCGATGGGTGATCCCGCAACGGGGGGCCCTCCCATGAGGATCTCCCGATGGACGATCCTGTGGCTCGGCATCGTCGCCGTCCTCGTTGGCGTCGAAATCGGCGTCTTGACCGGCTTCATTACGCCCGCGGGTCTAATTTCTTCGTTCTTGACCGTGATCGTCGGCCTCGTCATCATCTCCGTCTTCGCGTTCATCGGCGCGATCTTCCTCGGGATGTTCGTGTCCCATCGGATCCTCTCCGGGAAGGGCTTCACCCCCTTCGAGCAGGAGATGTTGCGGATGCGTCAAGAGATTCGTGATCTCTCGGGCCGCCTCGACGCGATTGCGGAGCGGCTCGGAGTGCAGTCCGGGAACCGGAAGAAGGAGCCTTAGGCGAGGCGCTCCGGGCACCCGCTTCGGCGGGAGCAGTGGATGCACTTGCCCGGGCGATTGTGGTTCCGGTGGGCCTCGCCCTTCGTGATCGCCGTGCGCATCTCCGCGAGCTTCTGGAGGACGAGCTTCTTCTGGTCGTCGTTGTATTCGATCTCGAACGACGTATCGCCGTACCGGATGATCCCGTACGGCGGCGCCTTGCCGTATTCCTCCTCGAGCAGGAAACAGTACGCCGCGACCTGGAGGATGTGGGAGAACAGCGGCCCGCGGGGGACCCGGCCCGTCTTCAGCTCGACCGGGATGTGGTGCTCCCCGTCCATGACGACCGCATCGGGCCGTCCCGAGAGGCCGTGCTTCTTCGAGACGAACAGCTTCGGCTTCTCCGCGGCCGAGTCGACGTAGACGAGGTCGCCCTGAACCGCATAGCGGTCCCGGGTCGTCCGCGCGGCCTGGAGCGCGCCGATCGAGCGGTACAGGAAGAACGACGCGCCGATCAACCAGAGGAGGGCGAGTGCCACGAACCCCAGGGCGAGGCTCTGGTTCACGACTCCCGTGAAGGAGACCGCTGCGGTCGCGATCACGGCCGCCGCCATCGCGAAGCCCAGGATCACCCGCTCCGACAGGAGCTTCTCGGCCTGGGTCGCGAGCGTCTCCGCCCGGTACAGGAAGTACACCGCCGCGAGGAGCCAGATCAGCGCGATCGCCCCGAGCGTGTACGCGACCTGGACGCTTTCGGAGGAGAGGAACTTCACGCCGACGATCGCGACGATCGACGCCGCGATCGCGAAGTACAGCACGCCGGTCTCCGCCTCGCGGGCCTTCGCCTCGTGGACCTCAATCCCCTTCAGGTCCGCGGACGCGGCCTCGTGTTTCTTTTCTCCCTCGACGAGCTCCGGGCCTTCTTCCGGCGCGAGCCCGCGGCTGAGCCACCAGCTCAGTGGGCAGTAGCCGAACTTCTCCACGTCGGCGGCGGAGATCAGCTCGGAAGGAGGCACGCGTTCGCACGCCCGCGGGGGGCTTTATGCCTTTCCTGCCGACTCTCAATTTCCGAAGGGAGACGGCGGACGCGACGGCGACGAGTGCGTACAACGCCACGAGCGCGACCGGGTCGTCGAGCCGCCACGCGTCGACGCCAGATGTAGGCCGCCCCTCCCAGTCCGCGTCAAACGAAGCCTCGAACGTCCTCGCCAGGTCCGAGTCTTCCACGATCAGGCCGACCTCGCGATTCTCCGTCGCCGAACCGAGTGCCCAGTTCATGCTCGAGACGAGGACCGTGCGGCCGTCCACCACGGCGCCTTTGTTGTGGAGCCGTTCGATGGGCCCGCGCGGATTGAGCAGTCGGACTTCGAGAGGGAGACTCTCGTTCTTTGCGCGACGATTGATCCGCTCGAGGACGTCGTCGTTCGTCCCTGAGTCGGCCTCGACCGATGCCCAGCTCCCGTCCAGGAGGATTCGCACGGAGACCCCACGACGAGCCGCGGCGAACGCGGCTTCGAGAAACGGATTCGGCGTGTCACGCCACATTTCGTCGAGGTAGAAGGCGTCGATCGAAAGTCGCTGCTTCGCGGAGGCGAAGGAGGCGAGGATTCCCTCGAGGTCGAGGGACGTGTCCGGAGCGAGGACGATCCGCGCAGCGCGTGGCGCGGACGCGGGCTCAGCGGACCACGGGACGAGGGTCGGGGGCGATGGCAACGGCGTGATCACCGCTTCGCGTGCCGGAATCGAATCAGGTCGTCGCGGATCGAAATCCGTTTCGAAGACGTTTCGGAGAATGGCCGCCAGATCCGGGTCGTCCGCGATCACGGACCAGCCGCGATTGCCTTCCCGGTCGGGAGGGAAACCCGCGTCCCCGAAGTTCTCCGAGCCGACCCACGCCACTCGCCCGTCGACGATCGCGTACTTCGCATGGAGGTATCGATACCGTTTCACGACGTCGGGACCTCCTGCGAGCCATCGGACCTCGACCCCCGCGGCCAACAGACCGCCCACGACGCGGTGTTCATCATCTTCGATGCCTCCGACGGGCGAGCCGTCCAGCAGGACCCGGACATGCACGCCGCGTTCGGCCGCCGCTCCCAGGACGGACGCGATCCGTTCGCTCTGGAACGTGTACACGCCGACCTCGATTGTCGCGCGAGCGGAACCGAGCATCCTCAGTAAGGGGATATCGCCCGCATCGGGCGATAGCACGGCGGTCGTCGCACCTCGGAGTTCGATCGGGGCAGGGTCGAAGGCGGACTGGCCCAGTCGGTGGTGCCGAAGGCCCTCCCAGTCGTCCGCGGTGTCCCGATCGATCCATCCTCCGGCGCCGTCCGGGGCGCGGACCGCAATCTCCCCTCGGCCCATTCGCTCGGCCGCGCGACCGGTCCATCCCGCGTCCGCGTACGAGGAGTCTCCCCACGCGTACACGTCCACGACCGTCCCGCTCGGGTCGAGCAGGACGACCTCGTCCCCGGCATCCGCGAGCCGCAGCACGTCACCTTCCATCTGACGCGCGTCGCCCGCACCGAGAGTGAAATCGGCGGCCTCCAGGGTGTCTTCGGCATAGCTCGTCGCATTTCGCGAGACCAGGAGGCGACCCCCCGCCGGCAGGATTGAGTCGAGCGGGAACGTAGCGGTCCCTTCGCCGTCCGTGAGTGACCATCTGCTCACGTCCACCGACTCCGAATGCGGATTCCCAACTTCGACGAACTCGTCGTCCCGCGCAGTATTCGCATAGACGCGGACGACGAGCGCCTCCGGCATCGAGGCCTGGGAAAAAGGGGCGGAGGCAGGCCGCGGAAGAGGGAGGAGGGGTTCGACCTCGCTCTCCGCCCAGAGGGGGGAGGATGCCAGGACGAGTGCCGCGAGCCACACCGCTCGCGCACGTCCCCGGGCACGCACGGATTCGCGAACGTTCCTCGCGGTCCATAAGGGGGCGGCCTACAGGCACGCTACATCCGGCAAGACGGCCGGGATCTCGGACCAGGAGCAGGGATCAGGCGACGAGGAGTTTGCCGTCCCGGACGATCGGCTTGCCGTCCACTTCGACGGTCGCGCCTCGGATCGTGTCCTCGAACCCGAACGAGGACTTGTTGTTCCCTCCGGCGAAATCATTCCCGCCGACTCCGACGGTGACCGCCCCGCGGACGATGCTGTTCTGCAAGAATCCGAGCGCGGCCTTCGGGTTCGTCCCGATCGTGACGGCGGAGATCACGTCCTTGTCCCCTGTCGACGCGTCAAATTGTTTCTTGAGCATGAGGGCGGCCGCATCCCCGTCGAAATCGGTGAGCCGTCCGTTCCGGAACACCCAGCGCATCTTCCGGATCGTGCGGCCCGCCCAGGCCTGCGGTACGTCGAACACGACGACGCCGTTCGCGCTCGTTTCCTCCGGGAAGACCCCCACGGATCCCGAGGGGATCGAGGCCTCGAGCTGCCCCGCCGCGATTTTCTCGTCATCGACGATCCCGTCGAAGATCATGGGCCGACGTCCGCGGATCGACACGGTCAGGTCGGTCCCGCCCTTCGCGCCGACATGGAGCGTGTCGGCGGTGCCCAGGATGCCCGCGAGTTTCTGCCCGGTCGTCGTCAAGGTCTTCGATGAGACCTCGGATGCGGCCCGGACATTCCGCTGCCACGCGGCGAAGTTATATCCATAGACCTTCGCCCGGGGCCGCGTGACCAGGGCGATCGCCAGGAACAGGGAACGGACTTTGCGTGTTCGAATCGGCGCGTGCGCCTCGGTCTCCGCCTCGCTGTCCGCGGCCATCTTCTCCGGTGGCACGCGGCGGTACCCGGCCGGGTCCTCGAGCGCCCCGACCGAGAATTGCGCGGTTTCGACCTCGGAGAGCCCGCGGCAGAACGCGGAGGGCTTGCGCAGCTGCTCCACCGTCAAGTGCTTCATGTACGCCGAATAGTAGCGGTCGGTGTACAGGTTCAGGAGCGCATCGGCCCCTCGCTTGAAGCATTCGATGGCGAGTTCTTCCGCGAGCGCCAGCGTGTGCGGATAGCAGAAGATCGTCACGTTGTCGTCCGCTCGGATTCGAAGGCAGTTCTTGACGGCGTTCTCGGCGAGTGTGGACATTGAGCTCGTTCCCCCGGACCGGAGTGCGCCGCTGGATATATCAAGGCCACGGAGGGGAAGGCGAAAACCGGTGGCCGCCGGACTAGTGCAGTCCTCGGACGAGGTCGCGGAGGGCCTTCTCCGGATCCTTCGCTTTCACCACGCCGGATGAAAGGAGCACGCCGACGGTTCCGAGTTCCAAGGCCTTCGCGACGTCTTTGCGGGCTCTCACGCCCGCGCCGCATAGCACGCTGACGTTCGGGTTCGCGGCCCGGATCCGATCGACGGCCTTCGTGATGACCTCCGGCTTCGCGGCCGTCACGCTGACGTTCCCTCCGATGAGTTCGGGCGGCTCGATCGCGATGTACTCCGGCGAAAGCTTCGCGAGGGTCTCCGCCTCGCCGAGGTCGTCCGCGCAGGCGATCACCTCGAGGCCGAGGTCCCGGCAACGCGGGATCACCTTCGCCATCTCCTCCCAGGCGACCTTGCGCTCGCTGTGATTGATCACGGTCCCCGCGGCGCCCGCTTCCAGGAGCGCCTCCGGCGGCATCCACCCGGTCGTCGGGCCCGGGTCGACCGCGTCGACGTGCTGGCTGAACACGGGGAGGTGGACGAGCTTTGCGATGTGCGCGAGATCGGACGTCGGCGGAGCGAGGACGATCGATGCGCCGGTGTCGTCCCCGACGGCCGCGAAACGCTTCGCGAGCTCCCAGCCCTTCTTCCCCAGGATTTCCGGATACGTCTTGAAGTTCAGGACGATGGCCGGGGTCCGCATCGAGCCGCGGATGGGCCTTCGTTCAGAAATAGGCTTGTCCCTTCCCGCTCCCGAACCCGTCCAGTGAGGGAAGCGACCCTGCTTGCGTCCGCGAAGACCTGAGATCGTCGATGAGGATCCGACTCAACGGCAAAATTCGACGTCTGGCATTCGTCGGAACGCCTCGTCACCCGTGAGGAATCGAGCCCCGGTCCGTCGTGCAGCGGTATGCCCGATTGCGTCCGCGTAAGAGAGCTTCGGACGTCGGACTTTCAGCCCCATCGCTTCGAACAGCCATCCGTCCTCCGGGTCGATGACAATCGTCCGAAAGCGGGCGAACTGTCGTTGGGCCTCGACCTCCCCTCGGTCCCGAAGGATTGCGAGATACAACTCGACGAGATTCCAGACGCTCGTTCGCAGCTCCGCTGCCAGATACCGTCGGTACCGCGGATTCCCCCTCACCACCTCGATGAGCGCATAGGTGTCGAGGAAGAAGCGGGGCGTGCTACCAGCCCCGGCGGAGGTCGTCCTTCAGCCTCTGCGGGTTCACGGCCCAGTCCCGTAGCGAGCCGAACGCGTCTTCGATCCCCGCTTGATTGATTTCGAGGACGACCTTATCGCCTGCTTTGAGCCGGAGCTCCTTCGCCACCTCGCTGGGCACGACGATTCCTAAGGACGAACCCCAGCGGCGGACCTTGGCGTGTGTTCGCGGCACACCTGCTAGACGTTATATCTAATATATAACTATTTCTCCAGGGTAGGTGAAAGGGACCGCGCCGGCTGCCGTGTACGCCACTCAGAAGTCGGACCGTTGGGGATATTCAGTGGTCGATTCCGAGGGCGTGCGACTCTCGCTCGCTCTTCTGTTTGGAAGGTCTTGCCGCAAAGGTCAATATGGCCCTGCCCTTATGCAAGTCGTCGGGGTGGTATCAGTGCGGATTTCGGTCGGCAAGCTTCGCGGCCTCCAGCAGATCTCGGACGACACGGGCCGCTTCACGATGATCGCGATGGACCAGCGGGGGAGCCTCCAGAAGATGCTCCATCCGGAGAATCCGAAGGCCGCGACGTACGCGGAGATGGAGGCGGTCAAGCTCGGCGTCACGGAGGCCCTCGCCCCGCACGCGAGCGGCTACCTCCTCGATCCGGAGTTCGGGGTGGCGCCCGCGATCAATCGGTTCGCCCTCCCGGGCCGCACGGGCCTGCTCGTCGCTCTGGAGCAGTCCGGGTACGAGAAGAAGGGGAACTGGCGGCTCACGACCCTCCTCGACGGGTGGAGCGTCGAGAAGGTGAAGCGACTCGGCGCCAGTGCCGCGAAGCTGCTGATCTTCTTCAATCCGGACGCCCCGCGCGAGATCGTGGACCACCAGATGAAGGTCGTCGAGTCGGTCGCGGACGAATGCCGTCGGCTCGATCTCACGTTCGTGTGCGAACCCATGTCGTATCCGGTCGACGAGAGCGAGGAGGCGTTCGCCCACCACAAGGCCGACACGGTCATCCGCACCGCGGAGGCCCTCAGTCCGCTGGGGATCGACCTGTTGAAAGCGGAATTCCCAGGCGACCCGAAGCTGACGACCAACCCCGACGAACTTCGCAAGAACTGCGAGCGCCTGAGCCGCGCGACGAAGGAGCCCTGGGTCGTGCTGAGCGCGGGGGCCGACTTCAGCGTGTTCCGGGGGCTCGTCGAGGTCGCGTGCCACGGCGGGGCGTCCGGCTTCCTCGCGGGCCGCGCGATCTGGAAGGATGCGTTCCGGGAGAAGACCCTCCGGGCGCAGATGGAGTACGTCCGAACGCAGGGAGTGAAGAACTTCCAGGCCCTCGCGGACCTCGCCCATCGGTACGCCCGTCCATGGTGGGACTTCTACGGGGGAAAAGAGAAGTTGCAGGACCACTTCGAGGGATGGTACGTCAAGTACTGAGGGCCGACGCCGGACGGACGTCACGCTCGCGGAGCACGCCGGCAAGATTGACCGCGATCTCGGCCTCATCTTGTCCCGGTTCGCCGGCCTCGTGACTCGGATTCGGCGGGAGCTCCCGATCCGGAGGGATCCGGCCGCGAGCCGCAATGTGTACGGGGAGCAGCAACTCGAACTCGACGTCTGGATGAACGACCTCTTTGTGGATGCATGCCGCGAGTCGAACCTCGTCGCCCAGGTCGCCTCGGAGGAGATGGGGGAGGTGAAGGAGGTCGGCCGGGGGCGCTTCTCGGTCGTCCTCGATCCGCTGGACGGCTCGTCGAACGTGAAGAGCAACAACATTTTCGGGACGATCCTCGGGATCTTCGATCGCAAGTCCCTCCCCGCGCGAGGTCGGGATCTGTTCGCCGCCGGCTACCTGATCTATGGGCCGGCCACGACCTTGGTCTACGCCACCCGGACCGCGGGAGTGCACGAGTTCGTCCAGGGAGGCGCCGGCCGGCCCGACGAGTTCTTCCTCATCGAGGCGGGCATCCGTCTCCCTCCGAAAGGGAAGCTGTTCGGTGTCGGCGGGCATCGAGACAAGTGGATCCCCGAGGTGAAAGCGTTCGTGAAGGAGCTCGAGCGCGAGCTGATGAACCTCCGCTATGGCGGTTCGTTCGTCGGCGACTTCAATCAGATCCTGCATTACGGAGGCTTCTTCGGCTACCCGGCGCAGGTCGACAAACGGGAGGGAAAGTACCGGCTTCACTTCGAGTCCAGTCCGATCGCGTTCATCGCGGAAGCGGCGGGCGGCGCCGGGACGACGGGCACCGAGCGGATCCTCGATGTGCCAGCGACAGGGATCGATCAGACCGTCCCGACGTACGTGGGGAATCAGGATCTCGTCGATCGCTTCCGGGGTCGCTTCTGACGGCTCACGGCGGTCGCGACCTC
>Ga0209859_1000429_pt1 | contig 10119 bp, 8 predicted proteins | sample GWRWS3_50_60_FD_187241 | JGI IMG/M metagenome (GOLD analysis project Ga0209859, IMG submission 187241) | Riverbed sediment microbial communities from areas with vegetation nearby in Columbia River, Washington, USA - GW-RW S3_50_60 (SPAdes)... | ecosystem: Environmental > Aquatic > Freshwater >... | reverse complement strand
TCAAGATTCCGGCCACCGAGCCCGGCCTGGGCGCGATCCAGGAATGCATTGCGCGCGGGCGCTCGATCAACGTCACGCTGATCTTCTCGCTCCAGCGCCACCGCGAGGTCATGGAGGCGTACGTCCGTGGACTCGAGCGGCTCCTCGAGGCGGGCGGCGACCCCGGCCCGGTCGCTTCGGTGGCCAGCTTCTTCGTCTCGCGCGTCGACACGGAGGCCGATCGCCGGCTCGACGAGATCCGCGGCCCCGGCGACCTCAGGGGCAGGCTCGCCGTCGCGAACGCGAAGCTCGCCTACCGGCGCTACAAGGAGCTCTTCTCCGGAGAGCGGTGGCAGGCCCTCTCGGCGAAGGGCGCGACGCCGCAGCGGTGCCTCTGGGCGTCGACGTCCACCAAGAATCCCGACTACTCCGACGTCCTCTACGTCGAGACCCTGATCGGCCGGGAGACCGTGAACACGATGCCGGAAGAGACGATCCGCTCCTTCCAGGATCACGGCCGCGTCGCCCTCACGCTCGAGGAGGGGATCGACGAGGCGAGAGAGGTCTTCGAGCGGCTCGCCGCGGCGGGCGTCGACTACGACGACGTCACCGCCACGCTCGAACGTGAGGGCGTCGAGAAGTTCGCAGACTCGTTCGCCGAGCTCCGCGAAGGCATCCGCGCCAAGTCCGGCGAGCTCGTCGCCACGTAATTCGTGCGCGTCGAGACCGCCGAGCTCGTCGAGCGGATCTGGGCGCGGGACGCGTCTCTCTGGACGGGGGCCGACGAGGACCGCTGGCTCGGCTGGCTGGACGAGCCGATGCGGATGCTCGAGCGCGTGCCCGACCTGCTCGAGCTCGCGGAGCGGACGGCCGACCTCGACGTCGTCCTCCTCGGCATGGGAGGCTCGAGCCTAGCGCCGGAGGTGCTCCGGCGCACAAGCGGCACCGAGCGCTTCCAGGTCCTCGACACGACCCACCCGGCGGCGGTGCGCCGGCTTGCGGACTCGCTCGACGTCGGCAGGACGCTGTTCGTCGTCGCCTCGAAGTCGGGGACGACGCTCGAGACGCGCTGCCAACTCGACTTCCTCTGGGAGCTGGCCGGCGGGCGAGGCGAGTCCTTCGTGGCGATCACCGATCCGGGCTCCGAGCTGGAGGCGCTCGGGCAGGAGCGCGGGTTCCGGCTGGTCGTCGCCGGCGAGCCGACGATCGGCGGCCGCTACTCGGCCCTCTCGGTCTTCGGGATGGTTCCCGCTGCCCTCATGGGCGCGGACGTGGAGGCTCTCGTCGAGGGTGCCGTGGACATGGTGACCCGGTGCCGCGCGGCCGACAGCCCGGGCGTCCAGCTCGGCCTCCGGCTCGGCGGCAGCTGGCTCGAAGGGCGCGACAAGGTCGTCTTCGAAAACCCGCACGGCCTCGGCCTCTGGCTCGAGCAGCTGCTCGCCGAGTCGACGGGGAAGAGCGGCAAGGGCCTCGTCCCGGCGCCCGAGAACGGGAAGGACGGCCCCGACCGCCAGGTCGCCGAGCTGCGGCTGGACGACGACGGCCTCGGTGCAGAGTTCTACCGCTGGGAGTTCGCCACCGCCGTCGCCGGCACGGTCCTGGAGATCAACCCGTTCGACCAGCCGAACGTCCAGGAGGCCAAGGACCGCACCACGAGAGTCCTTTCCGGACACGGCCGGGGTCTGACCCCGGACACGGCCGAAGAGGGCATGGAAGCAGTGGAGACGCTGCTCGCAGGCGCCCGTCCGGGCGACTACGTGGCGATCCAGGCGTTCGTCGACCCCGAGCGGGAGACGGAGCTCGCGCCGCTCGTCGAGCGCGCGCGCGCGACGGGCTGCGTCGTCACGGTCGGCCTCGGTCCCCGCTACCTGCACTCGACGGGCCAGCTCCACAAGGGCGGGCCGCCGACCGGGCGCTTCGTCCAGGTCGTGGACGACCCCGGCGAGGAGCTGCCGATCCCGGGCAGGCCGTTCGGCTTCCGCCGCCTGATCCACGCCCAGGCAGAGGGGGACCTGGCCTCGCTCGCAGAGCGCGGCCGGCCTATCGTTCGCGTCAGACTGGAGGACCTGTGAAGCTCGGGATGATCGGCCTCGGCCGCATGGGCGGCAACATGACGGAGCGCCTCCGTGGCGGCGGCCACGAGGTCGAGACGTACGCGCGGACCGCGCCCGACCGGACGGCCGATTCCCTCGTCGAGCTGGCCACGAAGCTCGAGCAGCCGCGCGTCGCCTGGCTCATGATCCCGGCCGGCGACCCGACCGAGCACGCGTTCCAGACGCTCCTGCCACTCCTCGAGGACGGGGACATCGTCGTCGACGGCGGCAACTCGAACTTCCGCGACTCGATGCGCCGTGCCGAGGAGGCGAAGGCGAAAGGCGTCTGCTTCCTCGACGCCGGCGTCTCCGGCGGGATCTGGGGCCTCAAGGAGGGCTACTGCATCATGGTCGGCGGGGACGAGTCGGGCTTCCGGACGGTCGAGCCGGCCGTCGCCACCCTTGCTCCGGAGGGCGGTTACGCCCACGTCGGCCCCGCCGGCGCCGGGCACTTCGTGAAGATGGTGCACAACGGGGTCGAGTACGGCCTCATGCAGGCCTACGCAGAGGGATTCGAGCTCTTGCGCGAGATCCCCGAGTTCGACCTCGACCTCCGGCAGATCGCCGCCCTCTGGCGGAACGGCTCCGTCGTTCGCAGCTGGCTCCTCGACCTTCTCCAGAGAGCGTTCGAGGCGGACCCTGACCTCGAGGCGATTCGCGGCGTCGTCGCCGACTCGGGCGAGGGCCGCTGGACCGTGCACGAGGCGATCGACGCCGCCGTCCCGTTGCCCGCCATCACGCTCGCCCTCTTCGCCCGCTTCTCCTCCCGCCAAGACGAGTCTTTCGCCGCCAAGGTGAACGCGGCCCTTCGTAACCAGTTCGGCGGCCACGCGGTCGAGGCGGCCGAGGCGAAGGCGGCCGAATGACCGAGGTCGTGACAGCCGAGAACCCGCTGCTCGAGGGCCTGCGGATGCGGAAGCCGCCCGAGCCCTTCGCGCTCTCGATCTTCGGCGCCTCCGGCGACCTGACGCAGCGGAAGCTCCTGCCGGCGCTCTACGCACTCGCGCTTCGGAGGCTCCTGCCGGAGCGGTTCGGCATCGTCGGCGTCTCGCGTACGGAGATGTCGACGGAGGAGTTCCGCGAGCGGATGCGGCAGGCGGTCGTCGAGCACGGGCGCGACGAGTTCCGCACTGACGTGTGGGAGGCGCTCGCGGAGAGCCTCAGCTACGTCGCCGCCGACTTCGGGATGGAGGGAGGCGAGGAGCCCCTGATCGCGTGTCTGGACGAGCTGGACGAGACGCGCGGGACGGCCGGCAACCGCGTCTACTACCTCGCCGTCCCGCCGAAGGCCTTCGCCCCCATCGTCACGGCGCTCGGCAGACGGCGCTCGGCGAAGGGCTGGACCCGCCTCATCGTCGAGAAGCCGTTCGGGCACGACCTCACGAGTGCGCGGGAGCTGAACGACCTCGTCCACGCCTACTTCCAGGAGGACGAGATCTTCCGCATCGACCACTACCTGGGCAAGGAGACCGTCCAGAACATGCTGGTCCTGCGGTTCGCCAACGGCATCTTCGAGCCGATCTGGAACCGGCAGTTCGTCGACCACGTGCAGATCACCGTCGCCGAGTCGCTCGGCATCGAGAGCCGCGCGGGCTTCTACGAGGAGGCGGGAGCGATTCGTGACGTCGTCCAGAACCACCTGCTCCAGCTCGTCGCTCTTACCGCGATGGAGCCGCCGATCGACTTCGAGGCCGAGGCGGTGCGAAACGAGAAGGTCAAGGTGCTGCGTGCACTGCACACACCTGGGGCCAAGCACGTCGTCCGCGGCCAGTACGGGCCGGGCTTCATCGAGGGCGAGGAGGTCGTCGGTTACCGGGAAGAGGCCGGCGTCACCGCCGATTCACAGACCGAGACCTACGTCGCCGCCAAGATCTGGGTCGACAACTGGCGCTGGGCCGACACGCCGTTCTACATCCGTACGGGAAAGCGCCTGCCGCGGCGGGAGACGACGATCGCGATCCAGTTCAAGCGTGCGCCGCATCCGCCCTTCGCGGTCGACTCGGAGGGCGGGCTGCGGCCGAACGTCCTTCTCATCCACATCCAGCCGGACGAGGGCGTCTCTCTTGCCGTCGGCGCCAAGGTGCCCGGACAGGGCCTCTCCATCCGCACGGTGCACATGGACTTCCTCTACGGCGGCGCCTTCCGCCTCGGGCTTCCCGAGGCCTACGAGCGACTGATCCTCGACTGCCTCAACGGCGACGCCACGCTCTTCACCCGCGCGGACGAGGTGGAGGAGCAGTGGGCGCTCGTGGACGCGATGGTGGCGCCCTGGCGGCGTGACCGCCCGCACTTCCCCAACCACGCCGCGGGCACGTGGGGGCCGCACGCCGCGGACGAGCTCCTCCACCGTGACGGCCGCTCCTGGCGGAGGCACTAGTGGTGCCCCTGATGCCGGCGACGACCGTGCGCGAGCTCGAGCGGGAGCTGGCGCAGCTTCGCGACGCCTCCACCGAGCCGGGCGCCGCCCCGCGCCTGCGGACGAGCGTGATGACGCACATCGCCTGGGTGCCCGAGCGCTGGGTCGAGGCGGCGACCGGCACGCTCGCAGGGCTCGCGGAGCGGCATCCGTCGCGCACGATCCTCCTCTTCCCGCGACCCGAGGACGACTCCGACGCCCTCGAGGGCGAGGTGGACTACCGCTGCTTTGTGCGGGGGGGCGAGGAGCGCGAGGTGTGCTCGGAGGTGATCTCGCTGCGGCTCTGCGGAGCTCGGGCGTCGGCGCCTGCCAGCGTCGTCATGCCGTTCCTGGTCTCCGATCTGCCCGTGTTCCTGCGCTGGCGCGGTCCGCTCCCGTTCGGCGCGCCCGAGCTCGAGCAGCTCGCCGGCGTGGCCGACCGGCTCGTGGTGGACTCGGGCGAGTGGCCGGAGCCACGGGCGGATCTGGCCTCTCTCCCCTCGCTCTTCGACCGCATCGCCGTCTCCGATATCGCGTGGGCGCGGACGCTGCCCTGGCGTGCGGCCGTCGCCGAGCTCTGGCCGGATGTGCGGGAGGCGTCCGCCGTCCGCGTGGCGGCGCCGGAGTCAGTGGCGCTGCTTCTCGGCGCCTGGCTCGAGACCCGCCTGGGGCGGAAAGTCCGGCTCGACCACGAGCCGGCCGGTGAGATCGAGCTCGTCGAGGTCGACGGCCGCGAGGCGCGTCCGACCCGGATCGAGCCGAAGACGTCGAGCGACCTCCTCTCGGACCAGCTCGAGCTCTTCGGCCGCGACCGCATCTACGAGGAGGCCGTACGGAGCTTCTCGTCGGAGCCGACCTAGCGATCCACGCTTCTGCGTGGATCGCGAACGAGTCGCAAAAGCACGAACCGTTCCGCATCGCGCTCGCGGGGGGATCGACCGTTCGACCGGTATACGAGGCTCTGTCGGAATTCCAGCTCAGCTGGAATTCCTGGCACGTCTGGTGGAGCGACGAGCGGCTCGTCCCGCCCGACCACCCCGACTCGAACGAGCGCATGGCCCGGGAGGCGCTCCTCTCCCACTTGCGGATCCCGGAGGAGCAGGTGCACCCGCTGCGCTCACTCGACGTCGTGCTGCCGGAGACCTTCGACCTCGTCCTCCTCGGCCTGGGCCCGGACGGACACACGGCGTCGCTCTATCCCGGCCACGACGACGAGCTGGCGGAGCCGGGGCCGCTCGTCCACGTGCCCGAGCCCGGTCTGCCGCCGCCGCATCCGCGGCTCTCGTTCTCCCTCGCCTACCTGAGCGCGCAGCCGCTCGCGGCGTTCCTCGTCGCCGGCGCCGAGAAGCGTGAGGCGCTCGCCCGCGTCCTGGCGGGGAACGAGTCGCTCCCCGCCGCGCGCGTCCGCGCACGGGAGATGTTCGTCCTCGCCGACGAAGCCGCCTTCCCCCAGCCCAAGTAACACTGTGTTACTTGGGGAGGGCTGACTCGACGGCCTCGCCGACGGCGAGGACGAGCGCGTCGTCTCCCGGACGCGCGGCGATCTGGAGTGAGGCCGGGAGGCCGTTCTCGGCCGGCCCGCACGGCAGCGCGAGCGCCGGCCAGCCGAGGCCGTTCAAGGGTCGCGTAAGCGAGATCATCCGCTCGCGCAGGGCGAGGTCGCCGATGCCCACCGGCGGAGCGACCATCGGCATCGTCGGCGTGAGGAGGACGTCGAAGCCGTCGAGCGCCTCGAGACTGCGCTCCCGATACGCCTCCCGCTCGGCCCGCGACGCCGCCACGTCCTCCGGCGCCACCGCGAACGCCCGCTCGAGCTTCCGGCGCACGTTCTCGCCGTAGAGATCGGCATGCTCTGCGAAGAGCTCGCGGTGGACGTCGGCCGCCTCGACCATGAACGCCGGGTCGAGCGCTCCGGAGAGCGCGAAGTCGATCCGCGTCAGGCGGGGGAAGAGCGCCGCGGCCTCCTCGACCCGCGCCCGCACGAGCGCGTCGGCGGACTCGGCCCAGGCGAGCGCGGCGCGCACGTCCCCGAGGTCGACGGGGCCCTCCGGCACGGCTTCCGGCGCGAACGCCCGCATCATCTCGACGCAACCGGAGACCGAGCGCGCCATCGGCCCGACCGTGTCGAAGCTCGGCGCGAGGGGGAAGACCCCGTCCGCGGCGACGAGCCCGTGCGTCGGCTTGAAGCCGACGACGCCGCAGCACGCTGCCGGAAGCCTGATCGAGCCCGCGCTGTCCGTCCCGAGCGCCGCCTCGCAGAGCCCGGCGGCAAGCGCCGCCGCCGAGCCGCCGCTCGACCCGCCCGGGATCCGCCCGGGGTCGAGCGGGTTGACGACCGCGCCGTAGTGAGGGTTGTCGGAGGTGATCCCGTAGGCGAACTCGTGGAGATTCGTCTTGCCGACGATCGCGTACCCGGCCTCCTCGAGCCGCGTCACGGAGCTCGCCGACCGCTCGGGGAGGTGGTCGCGAAAGATCGCCGAGCCATACGTCGTCACGAGTCCCGCCGTGTCGATCAGATCCTTGACGCCGAGCGCGATACCCTTCCTCGGCTTGGGCGGGAGCGCGAGGAACGCCCGGTAGGCGTCAGGAGAGCGCGTCGTAGATCACCGCGACGGCGACCGAGCCGGCGAGGAGTACGAGCACAATCCCGAGCAGCAGGAGCCCGAGGCGCATGTTCGTGCGGGAGAGCTCCGGGTCCACTAGTGCCCCTCCAGGTACTGCTGCCCCGCTTCGGCGTCGCGAGCACCAAGCCAGAGGTCACACTCGACCGAAGGCAAGGCTGAGGAAGCCTTGGTGAGGGCGAGGGTGGGCTCTGGCGCCGCGTGATCGCGGGGCAGAAGTGCGGCGTGTAGTGCCTGGAGGGGCACTTAGCCGAGCACCACCGGGTCGATCGCCATGGCGACGAAGAGCAGGGCCAGGTACGCGAGCGAGTAGCTGAAGAGACGCCGTGCCCGCGCGGGAGTCGTCTGCCGCTGGAGGGCTACCGCGAGAGCCAGGAAGAGCGCGCCGAGCACGAGTGCCGAGACGAGGTAGACGGGGCCGAGCGTGCGCCCGAGGACGGGGAGGAGCGTGACGCCCACGAGGACGAGCGAGTAGAGGACGATCGAGCGCGCCGTCTCGCGCTCGCCGCGGACGACCGGGAGCATCGGGATCCCCGCCTCCGCGTAGTCGCGCTTGATCAGGATCGCGAGCGCCCAGAAGTGGGGCGGCGTCCAGAAGAAGACAATGAGGAAGAGAGCCAGCGCCGTGAGCGTGAGGTCGCCGGTCGCGGCCGCCCAGCCGACGAGCGGCGGCACCGCACCCGCGGCCCCCCCGATGACGATGTTCTGCGGCGTCGAGCGCTTGAGCCAGCGCGTGTAGACGAGGACGTAGAAGAGGTTCCCGGCCAGGGCGAGCAGGGCGGCGAGGACGTTGACGAAGCTCGTGAGGACGACGTAGGAGAGGGCCGAGAGCGCCAGCCCGAACTCGAGCGCCCGCTCCGGTGGCACGCGGCCGGACGCGACCGGCCTCCCGGCGGTGCGCTTCATGTGCGTGTCGATGTCGCGGTCGAGGACGTGGTTGAGCGCGCTCGCGCCGCCGCAGGCAAGCGCGAGGCCGCCGAGCGTGGCGAGCGCGAGCCCGGCGGGCGGCAGCCCGCCGGCGCCGACGATCATTCCCCCGGCGCCCGTGATCAGCAGGAGCACCATGATCCGCGGTTTCGTCAGCGCCAGGTAGTCCCGCCAGGAGCCGGCCGGCACCGGTCTTCCCCCGCGGAAGGAGACGGCCGCCGTGACCGCCGCCGCCGCGAGCGCGGCCGCGCCCAGGGCGATGTGGAGCCAGGAGGGCGCTTCCGCGAGCGCGGCGAGCCCGGCGGCGGCGAAGAGGACGAACGCCGACGTCGCCGCCGCGAGGAGCTCTGGCCGGTCCGGGTGCGCGAGCCGCGCAGTGAGGGCCGCCGCCGCCAACAGAGCCAGCGTCACGTTCGCGGCGATGTCGTGGGCGAGGCCCCACGAGCCCGTCGCCACGACCCCGGCGACACCGGCCGTCGCCGCGACGGCGGTCAGGCGGAGCCACGGGCCGGGCCGCGGGCTCATGTCTTGAGCTCCCGGAGCTTGAGCCTCAGATCGCGCAGCGGCCGGGGGCTCGAGACGTAGGGGACCCGGTCGAAGTTGTGGGCGGGCGGAGGGGAGGTCGCGTACCACTCGAGTGTGTCGGCCTGCCACGGGTCGTTCCCGACCCGCGTTCCGTTCCGCCAGCTCTTGACGGCGTTCCAGACGAAGACGAGGAGGGCGATGCCCATAAGGAAGGCGCCGAGCGTCGAGACCAGGTTGTACCACTCGAAGAGCCCCTCGCGCTCGTACGTGTAGATCCGGCGCGGCATCCCCATGAGACCGAGCATGTGCTGAGGCAGGAAGGCCGCGTTGAAGCCGACGAACATGAGCCAGAAGTGGAGCTTGGCGAGGCGCTCGTCGTACATCCGCCCGGTGATCTTCGGGAACCAGTAGTACGTCCCGGCGAAGATCCCGAAGACCGTCCCGCCGAAGAGCACGTAGTGCAGGTGCGCGACGACGTAGTAGGAGTCCTGCGCCTGGTAGTCCACCGGGAAGACGGCGAGCAGGATCCCGGAGAGTCCGCCCATCGTGAAGAGCGCGAGGAAGCCGAGGCAGAAGAGGAGCGGGGCGCGAAACCAGAGGTGGCCGCGCCAGAGCGTCGCGAGCCAGTTGAAGATCTTGATCGCGGTCGGGATCGCCACCGAGAACGAGGTGATCATGAACCACGCTTGGAGGGGGACGGCCAGCCCGATCGTGAACATGTGGTGCGCCCAGACGAGCATGCTCGCGAAGGCGATGCCGATGGTGGAGAACGCGATCGCCTTGTAGCCGAAGATCGGCTTCCGCGAGAAGACCGGGATCACCTCCGAGATCATCCCCATGGCGGGCAGCACCATGATGTAGACCTCCGGGTGGCCGAAGAACCAGAACATGTGCTGCCAGAGCTCCGGCCCCCCCTCTCCCTCGAAGAACGACGTCCCGGTCTGCCGGTCGAGGAGCAGGAGCGTCACCGCCGCCGAGATCGTCGGGAGCACGAGCACGAGCAGGACGGCGTACGCCTCGATCGCCCAGACGAAGAGGGGGATGCGCATCCAGGTCATCCCCGGCGTGCGCATGTTGTGGATCGTGACGATGAAGTTGATCGCGCCGGCCAGCGAGGAGAGCGAGGTGAGGTGCAGGCCGAGGATCCAGAGGTCCTGACCCGAGCCCGGGCTGAACTCCGCGCTCGAGAGCGGCGCGTAGGCAGTCCAGCCCGAGTTGGCCGCCCCTCCGTCGGCGAGGAAGCTCGAGAGGATGACGAGCCCGCCGAGGAGGAAGAGCCAGTAGGAGAGCGCGTTCAGGCGCGGAAACGCCATGTCGCGCGCCCCGATCATGAGCGGGACCACGTAGTTCGCGAAACCGGCGAGGATGGGGACGACGAAGAGGAAGATCATCGCCGTCCCGTGGATCGTGAAGAGCTGGTTGTAGTTGTCCTGGGTGACGATGTCGTTGTTCGCCTGAGCGAGCTGGACGCGCATGAGCAGCGCCATCAGCCCGGCCGCGAAGAAGAAGAAGAAGGCCGTGACGATGTAGAGGACGCCGATCCGCTTGTGGTCGACGGTCGTGAGCCAGCTCGTCACCC
>Ga0209859_1000425_pt1 | contig 10163 bp, 7 predicted proteins | sample GWRWS3_50_60_FD_187241 | JGI IMG/M metagenome (GOLD analysis project Ga0209859, IMG submission 187241) | Riverbed sediment microbial communities from areas with vegetation nearby in Columbia River, Washington, USA - GW-RW S3_50_60 (SPAdes)... | ecosystem: Environmental > Aquatic > Freshwater >... | reverse complement strand
GAGTGGCTGTTCACCGAGCAGTGGGGTGTGGACGCGGCCGTGTCGCCCCCCCACATCCTCACCGCTATGGTGGAGGAAGAGGTGACGGTCGGCGACCTCGTCCGCCTGCTCACGCTCGAGCGAGGGGGGATCTCGATCGTCGAGCTGACGATCCCCACCGACTCGCCGTCGGCGGGCCGGCCGCTCTACGAGCTGCGTCTGCCTCCGGACGCCACGATCGTGGCGATCATCCGGGAGAGCCACGTCGTGATCCCGCAGCCCGAGACCGTGATCGCCGACGGCGACGAAGTGCTAGCGCTCACCGTGCCGGAAGCCGAGAGCGCGCTCCGTGCGGCGGTGCTGGGAGAAGCGGAAGGTCCGTAAGGTCTCGGCGTTCGGCTCAGTGGCCGTTCGCGTTGCCGTTCCCGTTTTCCTTCCCGTTGCCGCCGGCGTTGGCATGGCCGTTGCCGCCGCCGTTGCCGTGTGACTCCCCGCTCTGGCCGTGGCCGGACGAGCCGCCGCCGGTCGAAGCGTCCTCGGACGGGTCGTCGCCGGAATGGCCCTCACCGGCTGAGCCCTCGTGATTGGCCGTGTTCTCGTGCAGGTGATCGAGCGAGTTCTGGAGTCCCTGGTTGTCCGGATTAACGACGAGCAGCGCCTCGTGACGGCAGATCGCGTTATCGAGCCCGATCAGGCCCCCGCAGGCGGTGAAGACCGCCCCGTCCGATGCCTTCTCGACGGGGTCGGTCTCCTCGTCCTCCTCCTCGACGGGCTCAAGCTCCGAACCGGTGGGTCCGTTCACCCCCGTGACGCCCGTCGGACCGGTCGGCTCGTGCGGTCCGCGCGGAGCCCGCAAGGAAGGGCTGGCCGAAGCCAGGGAGCCGATGGCGATCACCGCGACGACCGTGACGATCGCGCCTCGCCACGCCTTCCACACACGATCCATATGAATCCATATGAGTGGTATCGGAAGGAGGCCTCCCCGAACTTGAGCCGCCTTCCGACCGCCCGTCGGCCTACGCCGCGAACTCGAAGCTGGGGTTCACCATCCGCTTCTCCGATCGACGTTCGGCGAGCAGGCCGTCCACCACCAGGCGGGTGCCCAGGCTGAGCCCGCGGATCGTTCGGCGCCCCATCCACACGACCGTGACCTCGCCCGTCCCGTCCGACAGGATGGCCTCCAGCGACTCGTGTCCCTCGAGCGGCCGGACCGTGATCCGCCGGACCACCCCGGCGAGCTTGACCCTCGAACGCGGAGGTGCCTCGGCGATCCGAACGCTGCCCGGGACGTTGGCCGCCCACGCCTGGATCTCCTCCGCGTAGCGCTGCTCGTCGCTCTCCGCCATCCGGCGGAAGAACCGCCGGAACGGATCGAGGAGTCCCATGGGCTGTCGCCGTTCCTCCGTTGCCGAGTGCGAGATCTCGGGAAGCCTATCCCGCGGGTACGGAGGGCTGGGCAGTCTCCACCATGAGCTCCGACTTGCGGGACTTGGAGACCCAGATGGCCGAGGCGACCACCGCGACCGCGATCACGACGACGATGACCCGCACGACCTCGTTGTCGGTCTGCTCCACGATCACGGGCGCGAACAGCAGGGCAACCAGGTTCATCACCTTGATGAGCGGGTTGAGCGCAGGGCCGGCCGTGTCCTTGAACGGGTCTCCGACCGTGTCGCCAATGACGGCGGCCTTGTGCGAGTCGCTGCCCTTGCCCCCGTAATGGCCTTCCTCGATGTACTTCTTCGCGTTGTCCCACGCGCCCCCGGAGTTCGAGAGCATCACGGCGAGCAGCTGGCCGGTGAGGATCGCCCCCGCGAGGAACGCGCCGAGCGCCTCCGCCCCGAGCGCGAAGCCCGCGATGATCGGGGACAGCACCGCGAGCAAGCCGGGCGTCAGGAGCTCGCGCAGGGAGGTCCTCGTGCAGATGTCCACCACTCGCGCGTAGTCGGGCTTCTCCTCGTACGTCATGATCCCCGGGTGGTCGCGGAACTGGTTCCGCACCTCGACGACGACCTGAGATGCCGCCCGGCCGACCGCGCGGATCGCGAGCGAGCAGAACAGGAACGCGACCGAGCCGCCGATCAGCAGACCGACCAGCACGTTGGGCCGGTCTACGCGGATCGGGAACTCGATCCCTTGGCGGCCGAGTGCGAGCAGGACGGCCTCGGCGAACGAGCCGAACAGCGACGTCGCGGCGATCACCGCGGTTGCGATCGCCATCCCCTTGGTGATCGCTTTCGTCGAGTTCCCGACGGCGTCGAGGCCGGTGAGCACCTGCGCCGGACGACCCTCGAACTCGCCCGACATCTCGGCGATCCCCTGCGCGTTGTCCGACACCGGCCCGTAGGTGTCCATCGACACGATCACGCCCACCGTCGTGAGCATCCCCATGCCGGTGAGTGAGATGAAGTACAGCGCCTCGAGGGTGCCGTCCCCGAGGACGTACGCGCCGGAGATGACCCCCGCGATGATGAGGAGGCTCCAGACGGTCGATTCGAGCCCGATCGAGAAGCCCGACAGGATCGTGGTGGCCGGGCCCGTCTGCGTGGACTCGGCGATCTCCTGCACGGGCTTGTACTTCGTATCGGTGAAGTACTGGGTGAGGACCTGGATGATGCTCGCGAGGATCAGGCCGAGCAGCACGGCGACCGCGGGACGGAGGTCGTCCATGTAGATCGCGCTGATCACGAACACGGCCGCGGCCGAGATCGCGGCCGAGATGAAGAAGCCGCGGTTGATCGCGCGCATGCCGTGCTCGGTCTCGCTCCGAGGCGTGACCGCGAGGATCCCGACGATCGACGTGATCACCCCGACGGCGCGAACGAACAGTGGGAACATCACCCCGGCGATCGCTCCGACCTCGGTGCCGGCGAACGCCGCGGCGCCGAGGATCAACGACGCGACGAGGGTCACCTCGTACGACTCGAACAGGTCGGCCGCCATCCCCGCACAGTCGCCCACGTTGTCGCCCACGTTGTCGGCGATCACGGCCGCGTTCCGCGGGTCGTCCTCGGGGATCCCCACCTCGACCTTGCCGACGAGGTCGGCCCCCACATCCGCGGCCTTGGTGAAGATGCCGCCGCCGACCCGCATGAACATCGCGAGGAGCGCCCCGCCGAAGCCGAACCCCACCAGCACGGCCGTCGCGTCCTGCTCGTAGATCAGCAGGATCACGGTGGCTCCGAACAGCCCGAGCCCGACCGTGAACATCCCCGCCACCCCGCCGGCGCGGAACGCGATCCGGAGCGCCTTCCGCAGGCCGGACTCCTTGGCCGCGTTCGCGGTGCGCACGTTCGCGCGGACGGCCAGCCACATGCCCACGTACCCGGTGATGGCGCTGAACGCGGCGCCGAGGAGGAAGGCGATCGAGCGGCCGAACCGGAGCGCGAACTCGCTGTGGGCGGCGTCCTCGGGCACCGGCAGCGCGAAGAACAGCAGGACCGTGATGATCGCCATGAACACGGCCACGGTGCGGAACTGGCGCCTGAGGTACGCCTTCGCACCGACCTGGATCGCGGTGGCGATCTCGCGCATCTTCGGCGTTCCCTCCGGCGCCGCCAGGACCTCGCGGACCAGGTAGTACGCGAACACGAGGGCGACGAGCGAGATGACCAGGATCACCCACAACGCGTTGGTCTCGAACGACCCGAAGACGGCGTCGATCGGACCGCCTTCCTGAGCCAGGACACCGTGCAGCACGTTGCGACCTCCTCGGGTTTCGGGACGGCTCCGGACCGGTGGGGCGGCCCGGGGCCCGGCAAGTATAGGGAGTCGCAGGTCAGCTGACCTGCGACGGAACGGGCTCGGGCAACGGCCCCCGGGCGCTCCGTCGGAGCAGGAGGAAGCCGACGAGCCCGGCCGCGGCCGCGGCGAGCATGATCGCGACCGTGGCCGGCTCGACAAGCCTCGCCGGCAGGGCGAGCTCGGCCACGAACAGCGAAACGGTGAACGGGATGCCGGCGACCGCACCCATCGCGACGACGTGCCCTCGACGAACCCCTTCGGGCAGGGTGCCGAGCCCGAGGCGGAGCGCGACGAGCACGGCGAGCGCGATCCCGAGGGGCTTGCCGACGATTCTGGAGGTGAGGATGCCGAGCCCGAGTCGGCTGCTCGCGGCCTCGGCGACCGCGTGACCGGACAGCCGGACACCGGCGTTGGCCAGCGCGAAGAGCGGGACCACCACGTAGCTCGACCACGGCAACAGGAGCGCCTCGGCTCGGGCCAAAGGCGAGACCGCCTCCCGTGACATGCGCGCGAGGTCGAGCCACTGCGCCGCGTCGGCGTCCGGCGGATCCGGCTCATCGAGCGTGAGATCGGCGACCCGATGCGCCTCAGCGCTCACGTGTCGCGGACGCTGGAAGGCGACGGCCGGCGTGAGGAACGCGATGACCACCCCGGCGAGTGTCGGCGCGACACCGCCGGCATCGAGTGCCACCCACGACGCGAGCGCGAGCACCACGTACACCACGACGGCCCGAACGCCGATCCGCCACAGGACCGCGAACGCGATGAAGATCCCGAGCGCGACCGCCAGGGCCAAGCCGTCGACGTCGCTCGAGTCGACGAAGGCGACGACGACGATGCTCCCGAGGTCGTCGACGATCGCCAGCGTGAGCAGCACCGCCTTCAACCCGGCGGGCGCGTTCCGGGCGAGCGTGAGCACCGCGAGGGCGAAGACGATGTCGGTCGGCATCGCGATCCCGAAACCATCGGTCGCATCGGTGCCCGCGGTGAAGGCGAGGTAGATCGCCGCGGGCACCAGCATGCCCCCGAGCGCGGCGAGCGCGGGCATCGCCGCCCGCCGGCGGTCCCGCAGCTCGCCCGTGAGGAGCTCCCGCTTGATCTCCAGACCGACGAGCAGGAAGAACACCGACATCAGCCCGTCGGACACCCAACCCTGGAGATCGTGGGTGAGCGCCCGGGTTCCGATCCGGATCGTGAGCTCCGTGCCCCAGAAACCTTGGTAGGACTCGGAGAAGGGTGCGTTCGCCCAGATGAGGGCGGCCGCGGTCGCGGCCAGGAGCAGGATCGCCGAGGAGATCTCCGTCTGGAGGAACGCCTGCAACGGCTGCACGACCTTGCGCGGCAACCGTCGGCTCGATCGCGACCATGTGGGCCGGAGGCCCTCCGAAGGGTCGGGAGTCTCGTCGCGTTCGGTCCGGTCGGTCATGGCGAACCCCTTGCCGACCAGTCTTCCCGGCGCACCTTCAGAGCGTCTCCATCCTACTTCTGTTGCGACAGGCCTCGAGCACTTGTAGCCTTCACGCGTTTTGGCCACCAGCACCGAGCCCCCCTCCGTGACCCCCAACCGGGTCCAGCGCGGCGAGAGCAAGAAGCGCCGCCTGCCGCTGGCGTTGCTCATCGTGCCCATCGTGCTCGTGGGGATCGGCGTCGCGATCTTCCTGATGCTCGGGGGCGACGACGTTCCGATCATCGGTGGCGACGACGAGGTCACGCCTCCGTTCGACTTCATCGTCAAGGGCGCATCGGCGGTCGCGACCGTGCCCCACGCGGATGAAGCCACCCTCGCGTCGACCGCCGAGGACGTGGCCCAGGAGATCACGCCGACGATCGACGACCTGTTCACGAACGGCTTCCTCGATCCGAGCAACTGGCGTGACGGCGACTACGAGGAGGTCTTCGCGACCTTCGCCCCCGACGCGGTCGCGACCGCGGAGGAGAGCGTCGAGACCCTCACGCTGGGCGCCACCGCGGGCGACGTCTTCGCCACCGTCGACCCCGGCAAGAGCAAGCTCTCGTACCAGGTGCTGTTCGACCCGGACGGAGCCGTGGAGACCGCCGTCGTCACGGTCGTCTTCCGGGCCACGGCCGAACGCAAGGACGGCACCTACCTCGCGATCGTGAGCGAGGGGGAGTTCTTCCTCCGCCAGATCGACGGGTGGACAATCACCGCCTTCGACGTGAAGCGCGACGACCACGAGACCCAGCCCCCGTCGCCCTCGGCATCGACGCCCCCCTCCGGATGAGCATCGTGCCCTTCCGCCGCCGGATCGTGCTCCTGCTCGCCTTCGTGGTGGCCTGGGTGGCCGGGTCGGCCCTGGGCGCGACCGAGCCGGCGAGACGAGCGTCCGCCGCGCCGCTGTTCCAGCTCGAGGCGGCCCACGCTGAGTACGTTCCGGTCCTGGACGGCAGCAAGCCCATCTTCGTGCTGGTGATCGGCTCGGATGCGCGTCCCGATCAGGCGGTCGAGAGCCAGCGGGCGGACGCGGTCCACATCGTGGCCATCAACCCCGCCGAGCACCAGGCGACGATCGTCGGGATCCCGCGCGACGCCCTCGTGGACATCCCCGGCTACGGGCAGAACAAGATCAACGCGGCGCTGTTCTTCGGAGGCCCCGATCTGGTCGTGGAGTCGGTCGAGGAGCTCACGGGGCTCAGGATGGACTACTGGGCGATGACCGGGTTCGCGAGCTTCGAGGCCATGGTCGACGACGTCGACGGGCTCGTGGTCGACGTGCCCTTCGCGATGAGCGACGAGGCCTCGAGGGCGTTCTTCGACCCCGGCGTGCAGACGCTCGACGGCGACAACGCCCTCGCGTTCGCCCGGAACCGACACGACCTACCCTCGGGTGACTTCGGGCGATCCGAGGACCAGGGGCTGCTGATGGTCTCCGCGCTCGCGCAGCTCAAGAAGGAGTTCAACCAGGATCCGGCGCGCCTGCTGGCCTGGGTCGCGTCGTTCGTGCGCCACGGGACGACCACCCTGTCGCTGGACAAGGTGCTCGACCTCGCCTTCACGGGGACGACGATCAACGCGAACAAGGTCGTGAACGCCGTGTTCCCGGGTGGCACCGGGATGGTCGGCGCGATATCGGTAGTGACGCTGGATGGGGGAACGCTCGACGCGATCTCGAAGGACCTCGCCGACGACGGCATCCTGAAGAAGGCGAACGTCCCGCCGTCCCCGAACGAGTCGCTGCTCGGGGGCTGAGGCCCGGGCAGGAGGGCGGCGGGGGCTGCTACCCTTCGCCGCCGGAGAAGGGGAGTAGTCCGCAAGCGGACCCGCCGTCACGACGGCCGTGCGTCACGGCCCGGTGGATCCCTCGCCTCGCGGGGACGAGACCTTCGGCCGGAGAGGAAGGGCCGTGGGTTCCGATCGGGGATCGCAGACCGTCGCTCATGCGGACGGCGACGTTCCCTCCGGGCGATCGCTCACATCGCTCCTGATGGCGGCCGGCATCACGGTCCCGGCGATCGTGCTCCGGTTCTCGAACCCGTCGCTCGACAACTGGGTGGAGGCCCTGCTGTTCGGGCTCGCGATCGTCGGTGCCGCCTTCATCCTGTCGTGGGCGGCCGAGGTGGCGCAGCTCGACATCTCTGCGGGGCTGGCGATCGCTGTCCTCGCGTTCATCGCGGTCCTGCCCGAGTACGCCGTCGACATGGTCCTCGCGTGGGAAGGCGGGAACGCGTTCGAGCAGTACGGGGAAGCATGCCATCCGCCCGGCGCTGCGGGCGAGGACGCCTGCTCGCTCGCGCTCGCCAACATGACCGGCGCCAACCGGCTGCTGATCGGGATCGGCTGGTCGATGGTCGTCTTCATCGCCGCGTACCGCTCACGCAGGACCCCCCCGGTCCTACGCGAGGTGGTGCTCGACCGCCCGCATTCGGTCGAGGTGGCGTTCCTGGGGCTCGCGACCGTGTACTCGCTCACGCTCCCGCTGAAGTCCCAGATCACACTGGTGGACTCGGTGATCCTCGTGTCGATCTTCGCCGCCTACACCTGGCGGATCTCGAAGGCCCCGGCCGAGGAACCACACCTCGTGGGGCCGGCCCGCTGGATCGGGACGTTCCGAACGCCGAACCGCCGGGCGAGCGTGATCGGGATGTTCGTGTTCGCGGCCGTGGTGATCCTGCTCTCCGCCGAGCACTTCGCCGATGCGCTCGTCGCGACCGGGCAGGAGTTCAACATCAGCGAGTTCCTGCTGATCCAGTGGCTCGCGCCCCTGGCGTCCGAGGCTCCCGAGCTGCTGGTCGCGGGTCTCTACGCCTGGCGCCTGAACACCAACGCCGCCCTGGGGACGCTCGTCTCCTCGAAGGTGAACCAGTGGACCCTGCTGGTCGGCACCCTGCCGATCGTGTTCGCGATCGCGGCGGGCGGTCTGCACGGCCTGCCGGTCGACGCGCACCAGCGCGAGGAGCTGTTGCTCACGGCCGCGCAGTCGTTCTTCGCGGTCGCCGTGCTCGTCACGCTGTCGATCAGCGTGCGCGAGGCGTGGATGCTCTTCGCGCTGTTCTGGGCGCAGTTCATCGTCGGAGCGATCGTCCCCGAGTCGTTCATGGGGGTCGAACGCGTCCTCGTGTCCTCCGTGTACCTGGTGCTCGGCCTCGTGATCTTCACCCGCCAGCGAGGCCTGATCCGCCCGCTCATCCGTGACGGCTTCAAGACGTCCTATCGGGACCTGAACCGCCGCGAGATCCCCGGCGAGTAGCCGGGCGGTCTCGGCGCCCGCGGCTACCATCGCCGGGTGGACCCGCGCGCGTTCCTCGCCTCCCTCGACGCCGAGGACGAGCTCGTCCACGTGCGGGACCTGCCGGCTCGCGTGAACGAGCCCGGCCCGTTCCCCGAGGACGTCCCCGAGCTGATCCGGCAACGGCTCGCGCTGGTCGGGGTGACCGGTCTGTTCGAGCACCAACGCGAGGCGTTCGACCTCGTGCGTTCGGGTCGCAACGTGATCATCGCGACCGGGACCGCTTCGGGCAAGACGCTCGTCTACAACCTCGCGTTCGCGACCGAGGCCGTGCCGGACCCGAAGAGCACCGCGCTGTACCTGTTCCCCACCAAGGCGCTCGCGCGCGACCAGCTCCGTCAGGTCCGCGAGCTCAAGCTGCCGCAGCTCCGGGCCGGCGTGTACGACGGTGACACGCCGAGATCCGATCGGCCGCTGATCCGCAAGAACGCGAATCTCGTGATGACCAACCCGGACATGCTCCACGCGGGGATCCTGCCCGACCATCCGCGCTGGGCGGACTTCTTCCTCCGCCTGTCCGTCGTGGTCGTCGACGAGTCGCACGTGTTCCGCGGCGTGTTCGGTTCGCACGTGGCGCACGTGCTCCGGCGGCTCCGGCGGCTCGTCGCGCACTACGGAGGAGACCCGGGGTTCGTCCTCGCCTCGGCGACCGTCGGGAACCCGGCCGAGCTCGCCGAGCGGCTGGTCGGCGAACCCTTCGACGCGGTGACCGAGGACCGCTCGCCGAGCGGCGGCAAGACCTTCGCGCTGTGGAACCCGACGATCGTGGACGAGGAGTCGGGCGCCAGGCGGAGCGCGCTCACCGACACCTCGTTCCTGATGGCCCGTCTGGCCGAGGAGGGGGTGAAGTCGATCGGGTTCGCGAGGTCCCGGCGGGCGGCGGAGCTGCTGGCCGGGTTCGCGCGACGCGATCTGGACGCCGAGCTGCGTTCGCGCGTGAAGGCCTACCGGGCGGGCTACCTGGCCGAGGACCGGCGGGAGCTGGAGCGGCAGCTCGCGAACGACGAGCTGATCGCCGTGGCGTCCACGAACGCGCTCGAGCTCGGGATCGACATCGGTTCGCTGGACGCCGCGCTGCTGGTCGGCTACCCGGGGACGCGAGCCTCCCTGTGGCAGCAGGCGGGGCGCGCCGGCCGGCGTTCGGAGGGCTCGCTGGCGGTGCTCGTGGCGCAGGACGAGCCCCTCGACCAGTACCTGGTGACGCACCCCGAGGACCTGTTCGACAAGCCGCCGGAGGCGGCGGTGATCGACCCGACGAACCCGTACGTCCTGGTGCCCCACCTGCTTTGCGCGGCGCGGGAGCAACCGCTCTCGGACGAGGAGGTCTCGACCTACTGGCCGGAGGCCTCGGAGACCGTCTCGGGGCTGGAGGCCACCGGCGAGCTCCGGCGTCGCGGTTCGCTGTTGCATCATGCAGGTCACGAGCCGCCGCATCGCACGGTCGACATCCGCAGCACCGGAGGTCGGCGTTTCCAGATCGTGATCGAGGAGACGGGTGAGCTGCTCGGGACGGTCGACGGCGCTCGCGCGTACGGGCAGGTCCACCCCGGGGCCGTCTATCTCCATCAGGGGGAGCAGTTCGAGGTCCGCGAGCTCGACCTGTCGGCGAACGTCGCGATCGTCACGAGGACCGACCCCGACTACTACACGCAGTCGCGGGACACCACCGACATCGACGTCGTGCTCGAGCAGGAG
>Ga0209859_1000424_pt1 | contig 10166 bp, 10 predicted proteins | sample GWRWS3_50_60_FD_187241 | JGI IMG/M metagenome (GOLD analysis project Ga0209859, IMG submission 187241) | Riverbed sediment microbial communities from areas with vegetation nearby in Columbia River, Washington, USA - GW-RW S3_50_60 (SPAdes)... | ecosystem: Environmental > Aquatic > Freshwater >... | reverse complement strand
GTCGTTGCAGTCAAGGACGGCGGCAGCGCGCTCCGCGCCTTCGAGGCCGAGCCCTTCGACCTGGTCTTCCTCGACGTGCGGATGCCGGGGCTCGACGGCCTCACCGCGCTCGCCCGGCTCCGCGAGATCCACGGCGACGCGTGCGTCATCGTGATGACCGCCCACGGCACCATGGACACCGCGATCCAGGCGATGCAACGCGGCGCCTACGACTACCTCGCGAAGCCCTTCGATCTCGACGAGGTCGCGTCGGTGCTCCGGCGGCGTCACCTGACCGGCCACTCCTTCTCGATCGTCGTCGTGGCCGAGGGCGCCATGCCAGCCGAGGGAACGATGCCCGCACCCGACTACCCCACCGATCCCCGAGGAGATCCGCGGTTGGGGGGCATCGCGTATGAGATCGCACCGCGGATCGAGGCGCTGACCGGGTGGGAGACGCGGGTGACGGTGCTCGGCCACGTGCAGCGTGGCGGCTCTCCGGTCGCCGCCGACCGGATCGTGGCGACGCGGTTCGGCGAGGCGGCGACCGAGCTCGTCGCCGAGGGCGGGTTCGGGCAGATGGTCGCACTGCAGGGCGATCGGATCGGCCAGGTCCCGCTCGCCGAGGCCGCGAAGGTCCGTCCGGTCCCCCAGGAGCTCGTGGCCGTGGCCGAGCTGTTCTTCGAGGAGCGGAGACGCCCGTGAAGATCGGGATCCTGACGGGCGGGGGAGACGTGCCCGGGTTGAACGCGTGCATCAAGGCGGCCACGCTCCGGGCGACCGAGGAGGGCCACGAGGTCGCCGGCATCCGACGCGGCTGGGGCGGGCTGCTCGAGTGCGACCCGGACGATCCCGCGTCGGTCCAGGCCAACATCGTCGATCTCGACGCCTCGGCGGTCCGGACGATCGATCGGAGCGGCGGGACCGTGCTGCACACGTCGCGAACGAACCCGGCGAAGGTCCGGCCGTCCGAGGAGCCGGCCTTCCTGCGCTCGGACGGCAGCGACGGGCCCGTCGACCACACGCCGCACGTCCTGAAGGTGCTCGACCGCCTCGGGATCGACGCGCTGATCCCCATCGGCGGCGACGACACGCTCTCGTTCGCGCTCCGCCTCCACGAGGAAGGGGTCCCGGTCGTCGCGATCCCGAAAACGATGGACAACGATGTCCACGGCACCGACTACTGCATCGGGTTCTCGACGGCGATCACGCGGACGGTCATCTTCATCCACCAGCTGCGGACGAGCGCGGGCTCGCACGAGCGGCTCGCCGTCGTCGAGGTGTTCGGACGGTACAGCGGCGAGACGTCGCTGGTCTCCGCGTACCTGTCGGGCGTCGAGCGTGCGGTCATCAGCGAGGTCCCCTTCGACGTGGAGAAGCTCGCCGCCAAGCTGATCCAGGACAAGCGCGTGAACCCCAGCGGCTACGCGATGATGACGATCTCCGAGGGCGCCACGATGATCGGCGGCGAGACCGTCCACGCCGGGATGGCCGACGCGTACGGGCATCTCAAGCTCGGGGGCATCGGCCAGGTGACCGGTGAGGCGCTGCGCGAGATCACCGGCGAGGGCATCATCTACCAGCAGGTCGGGTACCTGATGCGTTCGGGCTCGCCGGACTCGCTCGACCTCATGGTGGCGATCAACTACGCCGTGATGGCGGCCGATCTCGTGATCGAGCGCCAGTTCGGCCGCCTGGTGGCGCTCCGGAACGGCAACTACACGAACGTACCGCTCCCCGTCGTCCGCCAGGGCGTGAAGCGCGTCGACGTCGGTGCCCTGTACGACGCGGAGGCCTACCGTCCGAAGATCCGCCACGTCGACGGCAAGCCGATGTTCCTGTACTGAGACGCGATCAGCGCATCAGATCGATCTCGAACATGACCGTCGTGGCTCCATCCCACTCGCCTCCCGCCGTGCGATAAGAGGCCATCGCAGCCTCGTTGTCTTCGTCCGTGAGGACCCAGATCGAGACGCATCCACGCTCTTCCGCGAGATGCTTGAGCTCTTCGAGCAGCATCGTCGCCGCGCCCCGGCGCCGGTAGGCCGGGAGGACGGCGAGCTCGTTGAGGAAGAGTTCCGTTGGCTTGTCGGGATGGAGGATCTCCGTGGCGGACACGAAGCCAGCTGGTTCCCCATCCACGTACGCGACCACCAGATGGTGCCGATCGTCGGCCAGGAAGCGAGCCGCCAGCTCGCCGTCCACGGCCTCGTCGAACGCCTCGTCGAACCGCCGTACCTCTGTCTCGTCGCCTGCCGACAGTCGTTTGACGACGACCCCTGACACGGCCATCGAGTGTAGCCGAGTCGTCTCTGCTGGTCGTTGGCAAGCTCCCAGGGCGACGAACGGTGGCCTCCATATACTCGGTTCCTGTGAAGAGCTTTCGCGTCGACCTGCGTTCGGACACCGTGACCAGGCCCACGACCGCCATGCGGCGAGCGATGGCCGAGGCCGAGGTCGGCGACGACTGGTTCGGCGACGACCCTACGGTCAACCTGCTCCAGGAGCGGGCTGCCGAGGTCACGGGCAAGGAGGCCGCGCTGTTCGTCCCGAGCGGGACGATGGCCAACCAGATCGCGCTGCGGCTGCAGTTCTCCGGGCCGGGGCATCTCGTCGTGGCCGAACCGCTGTCGCACGTTGCCTCCACCGAGGTGATGAGCTCCGCGGTACTTTCCGGCATCGCCTACAGGACCGTTCACGGCGACCGCCGCGGCCGGATCACGACCGACCAGGTCCGGGCGGCGCTCGAGCCGGACGAGCCCTACGACGTCGAGATCGTCGACCTCGTCTGCCTGGAGAACACCAGCGGGCACGCGGGCGGCACCGTGATGGACGTCGAGGACTTCCGGGCGATCCGCAAGGTGGCCGAGGAAGCCGGCGTCGCCGTGCACCTGGACGGCGCGCGGATCTTCAACGCGAGCGCCGCCTCCGGCGTCGATGTCGCCGAGTACGCGGCCGAGGTCGACACCCTGATGTTCTGCGTCTCGAAGGGACTCGGCGCGCCGATCGGCTCGCTCGTGTGCGGCAGCGCCGAGCAGATGCGGGAAGGCCGGAGGATCAAGATCCTGTTCGGAGGTGCGTGGCGGCAGGCGGGGGTCGTGGCGGCAGCCGGCCTGGTGGCGCTCGAGGAGGGGCCGAAGCGCCTCGCCGCGGACCACGAGCGCGCCCGCCGGATCGGCGAGGCCGTGGCCGAGATCGTGCCGGGGAGCCTGGATCCCGCCGACGTTGAAACGAACATGGTCTTCGCCGACACCGAACCGATGGCGATGACCCCCCTCGACGTCGCGAACCGGCTCGAGGGACACGGGGTCGGCGCGAGCGTGGTCTCGGGCAAGGTCCGCATGGTCACGCACGTCGACATCGCCGACGAGGACGTCGAGACGGCGATCGCGGCCTGGCGGGCCGTGGCGGCCGGTTAGGAGGCTCCCGGTGAGGCTGTTCGGCCCGAGGTACCCCGAGGAGATCGCGAAGCGCATCCCGCCCGGCCAGCGACTGGTGAAGACGTGGCCGGTACTGCATTTCGGCCCGATCCCGGACTTCGACGAATCGACGTGGTCGCTCGAGGTGAACGGGCTCGTCGACAACCCCTTCACGCTCACGTACTCGGAGCTGAAGGCGCTCGGCCCGGCCGACGTGCAGGCGGACATGCACTGCGTGACCGGCTGGTCGACGCTCGACAACACCTGGACGGGCGTGCCCTTCCGCGTGCTTGCGGAGAAGGCGGGTGTCCAGGACGACGCCAAGTGGGTGATCGCGCACTGCGACTACGGCTACACCTCCGACCTGTCCCTCGAGGCGATGATGGACGACGACGTCCTGGTCGCCTGGGCGCACGGGGGGGAACCCCTCACCGGCGAGCACGGGTTCCCGCTCCGCCTCGTCGTGCCCAAGCGCTACGCGTGGAAGAGCGCGAAGTGGCTCCGAGGCCTCGAGTTCTCGGCGCACAACAAGCGGGGGTTCTGGGAGGTACGCGGGTACCACATCCACGCCGAGCCATGGGCGGAGGAGCGGTACTCGTACCAGGAAGGCCCCGGGGCCGAGCTCGAGCCGTAACGAACGCGCTACCCGTGCTGGGCGGCTCGCTCCCTCGCCTCCCGGATGATCGTCAAAGCGGTCTCGCGATCTCGGAAGCCGTCGGTCTCGGTGACCTCGTCCTCCAGATCCTTGTACACGGCGAAGAAGTGCTCGATCTCGGCCAGGAGCGTCGGTAGCAGGTCGGAGAGGTCCTGCACGTGCGACCACGCGGGATCTTGCAGCGGCACGCAGAGCACCTTCTCGTCCATCCCCTTCGCATCGCGCATCACGAACACCCCGACCGGTCGGACCTGGATGCGGCAGCCGGGGAACGTGGGTTCGCCGACGAACACGAGGGCGTCGAGCGGGTCGCCGTCGCCGCCAAGCGTGCCCTCGATGAACCCGTAGTCCGCCGGATACCTCGTGGCTGTGAACAACATCCGATCGAGGTAGATCTGGCCCGTTTCGTGGTCGAGCTCGTACTTGTTCCGGGAGCCCCCCGGGATCTCGATCACGACGGTCAACGTCGTTGGGTCCATCGGGCCACGATACGTTGCGGTGGATCAGGCGGCGAGGGAGCGGATCATCTCGAGCTCGAGATGGCGGCGCTCGCCCGAGGACGGCGTCTCCACCACGACCGAGAGGTCGCGTACCTCGGGCTGGCGGACGATCGCGCCGAACCCCGCGAGGCCGATGCCGCCCTCGCCCACGATCTCGTGCCGGTCCCGCTTGGAGCCGCGTTCGAACTTCGCGTCGTTCATGTGGATCAGGCGCACGCGATCGGCGAGGCCGAGCTCGCGCAGCTCCTCGAACAGCGCGTCGACGCCCTCCGGCTCATCGAGCGCGTAGCCGGTCGCGAACAGGTGGCACGTGTCGAGGACGAGGCCGAGCCGCTCGTCGTCGACGGCGTCGAACAGGGCTCGCGCCTCGCCGAGCGTCGACGCGACGGCGCCGCTCGTGCCGGCCATGAGCTCGACCAGGAGTGCTGTCTCGTCCGGGGTCTCGGCGAGGGTGGCCTGGAGCACCGTCGCGGATCGATCGAGCGCGTCAGCGACCTCCGCCTCGCCGCCGGATCCCGAATGGACGACGAACCCGCCCGCCTCGAGCACGCCGCACGCGGCGACCGAACGCCGGCAGAGCTCGATGGACTTGGACAGGAACTCCGCGTTCGGCGACGCGATGTTCACGAGGTACGGCGCGTGGACGAACAGCGGCCCGATCGCCGCCTCCCGCCACTCGGCGCCGAACGCCTGGGCGGTCTCCAACCGCGGACCCGACCAGGCACGGGGGTTCGAGATGAAGACCTGGACGACCTCGGCGCCGGTCTCCCGGGCGAGCGGGATCACGGTTCGGAGCCCGCTCCTGAGGTGGGCGCCGACCCTCACGCCACGTAGATGTGGACCAGGTCGCCCGCGTACACGGTAGTGCCGGAGGCCGGCTCCTGGAACACGACCTGCGACCCGCCGTGTCCGGGCACGATCGCCACGTCCACCAACAGGCCGAGGCTCCTGAGCTTGGCGACCGCCTCGTCCCTACCCATGCCCACGACGTTGGGCATCGGGAACTGGGGGGGTCCTTCCGAGACGACGATCGTCACGGTCCGGCCGGGTTGCAGGTCGGTGCCCTTCGCCGGCGTCTGCGAGATCACCGTGCCCTTCTCGATCCGGTCGGAGAACTCCTGCTGCACGTCGACGACGAAGCCCTGGGCCTCCAGGACGGCGACCGCTTCGTCCTGCTGCAACCCGGTGACCTTCTCGAGCCGGACCGGGGTCGGCCCCTTGCTGACCACCAGGTCGATCTCGCTGCCGAGCGGCGCCTCGGCGTCGGCCCTCACGCTCTGCCGGATCACCTGGTCGGCGTCGAACCGCTCGTTGAACTCCTTCGTCACGTCGCCGACCTTGAGGTCCGCGTCCCGGAGCGCCTGTTTGGCCTCTGCGAGCGGCAGCCCCACGAGGTTCGGGACGGGCACGGGCCGGGGACCGAGCGACGGGACGAGCGAGACGCGGTCGCCCTGCTCGAGCGTCGAGCCCTCGGCCGGTTGCACCGTGAGCACGCTCCCCGCGGGGACCTTCGTCGAGTAGCGACCGTCGGCGATCCGAACGACCAGACCGGCGTCGGCGACCCTCGTCTGCGCCTCATCGACGGTGAGACCGACGACCTTGGGCACATCGACCTCGTGCGGGATCATGTAGGTCCACGACGTCCATGCGGCGCCGCCGATCGCGAGGAGTGCAAGCACGATGCCGAGCGCGACCCAGCCCTTGCGGTGTTTCCGTTTCGAACTCCCGATCGACCGCCCCGGGATCGTGACGGTCTCGGCCAGGTCCGACACCGGGGCCGGAACGGGCGCGACGTCCACTCCTGCGGGGAGCACCGTGACCTCCGGAACGAGCGAGGCCAGCGGTGGAGCCTGGGGGAGCGACCGGGCCTCGACCTCCAGATCGCGCCGCGCCTCGGCCGCCGACTCGGGCCGCAGCTCTCGTTGCTTCTCGGTCACCGAGGCGACCCACCCGTCGAGCGAGGCCGGTACGGCCGGGTTCGTCGACGAGGGATGCGGCATCGGCTCGTGGATGTGCTTGTACGCGATGGCCATCGGCGTCTCGCCGGTGAACGGGAGGCGGCCCGTCAGCAGCTCGAACGCGACGACGCCCAGCGCGTAGAGGTCGGTGCGCGGGTCGGCGGGCTCGCCCTGCAGCTGCTCGGGCGCGAGGTATTGCACGGTGCCGGTGACGTTGCCGGCCTCGGTGATCTGCGCGTCGGCGAACGCCCGCGCGAGCCCGAAGTCCGCCACCTTCACGACGCCGTCACGGGTGACCATCAGGTTCTCGGGCTTCACGTCGCGGTGGACGATGCCCTGCCGGTGCGCGTGCTGTAGCGCCGCGAGCGTCTGCTCGAGCACGTCCGCCGCCTGACCCGGCGCGAGCAGGCCCTCGGCGTGCAGGATCTCGCGGACCGACAGACCCGCGACGTACTCCATCACCATGTAATAGATGCCGTCGACGCTTCCCCAGTCGTGGACGGCCACGATGTTCTGGTGGTTCAGGTTGGCCGCGGCGCGCGCCTCTCGCCGGAACCGTTCGATGAAGCCCGCGTCACCCGCGAGGTTCCGGTGCAGGACCTTGATCGCGACCGGGCGTTCGAGCACGGCGTCCCGGGCCCGGTAGACCTCGCCCATCCCGCCAGCGGCGATACGATCGACGACGTGGTAGCGGCCGTCGAGCGTGGTCAGCGCGAACGCGAGGTCCGCGCGAGCGGACCGCTCGGGGATCGTGCTCTTCGAGATGGTCGCCTCCCGTTGTTCCTTGGGTGTTGCGGGCGGACATCCTGGGGCCGGGGGCGCGTCCGAGCGCACATCCTAGCGCGCCCTTGAGCGTCAACCATGGAGCCGAGGTGAGCGACCCGCGAGACTTCCCGGCCGAGTTCGAGCGCATCGAGGCGGCGGTGGACGCGGGGCAGACCGATCTGCGGGCCCTCGGGTTCTGGCGCCTGCTCGCCAAGGTCAAGGCCGATCCCGTCCTCGCGCACCACTGGGCCGAGCAGGCGGGGCGGATCGACCGGAAGGCGTTCGAGGCTCGTGCCCTCGTCCGCGTGCCGGTCTGGTTCGGGAACGCGGTGCTGTTGGTCGGGACGCTCGCGGGCGCCGTCGCCGTGGCGATCGCGCTCACCACCGATTCGGAGACGCTGGCCGGGCTGGCACTCGTGTTCGCCGCCCTGGACTGGTCGGCGACGTTCCACGCACCGGCCCATTGGCTCGTGGGACGGGCGGTCGGCATGCGCTTCGTCGCCTACTTCATCCGAGACCTGATCCCCCCGTTCCCCGGCGTGAAGATCGACTACGCCACCTATCTGCGGGTCGCCCCGGAGGCGCGGGCGTGGATGCACGCCTCGGGGGCGATCGCGAGCAAGATCGCGCCCTTCCTCGCGCTCGTGTTCTGGCCGGCGAGCGACGCCCCGGGATGGGCCGCCTGGGCGATCGCCGGGTACGGGGTGCTGATCATCGGCACCGACGTCTTCATCTCGACGCGCACGAGCGACTGGAAGCGGTTCCGGCGGGAGATGCGGATCGCCCGTATCCAGGCCGCGAACCGCTGAGCTACGAACGGGTGATCCGAGAGCGTCCGCTATTCTTTGAGCCGCACCACCGGGGAGCTCGGGCGACCGGGCTGAGAGGCCGCCACACCGCGGCGGCGACCCGTACGGACCTGATCCCGGTAATGCGGGCGGAGGGAGGCGAACGGCGACGGTGGATCCCCGTTCGCTCCGCGTCTACGTGCTGACCTCCCGCGGCTTCGTTGCGGGCCGTGGACACCGAGAGATCGCGGAGGCGGCGATCGCTGGCGGCGCGACTGCCGTGCAGCTGCGAGCACCCGAGCTCGGCGACGGGAAGCTCACCGAGCTCGCGACCGAGATCGCCGGCCGGTGCCGGGCCGCAGGAGTGTTGTTCGTCGTGAATGACCGAGTCGCTGTCGCGGCCCGTGTCGGCGCGGGTGCGCACGTGGGTCAGGGCGACGACCCGGGCTCGGCGCGGGCGAGCCTCGGCGCCGATCCGGTCCTCGGGGTCAGCGTCTCGACGGCGCAGGAGGCTCGAACAGCCGATGCCGCCGGCGCCGACTACCTCGGCGTGACGGTGTGGGCGACCCCGACGAAGGCAGACGCCGAGCCGCGCGGGCTCGAGGGGTTGCGCGAGATCGTGGGTTCGACCGCGCTGCCGGTGGTCGGGATCGGGGGCATCCACGCCGCCAACGCCCGCGACGTCCTCGATGCGGGCGCGGCCGGGATCTGCGTCGTGTCGGCGGTGGGTGCCGCTCCGGATCCGGAACATGCTACGCGCGCGTTGGTCGAGGTCGTGGATGGCTGGGAGGAAGGGGTTCGATGAGCGAGCAGCGGACGGGCAAGGCGACGGCGGAGCTGTTCGAGCAAGTGATCCTCCCACGGCTGGGGGCGAAGGACGAGGACGTGCTGGTCGGCCCTCGGCACGGGGTAGACGTCGGCGTGGTCCGCGTCGCCGACGGCGTCGCGATGGCGCTCACGGCAGACCCGGTGTTCATCGTGCCGGCCTACGGCTGGGAGCGCGCGGCGTGGTTCGCGGTGCACATCCTCGCGTCGGACGCCGCGACGAGCGGCCTCCCGCTGCGGTGGATGGCCGTCGACCTCAACCTGCCGCCGGAGATCACCGACGAGGAGCTCTCGGAGCTCTGGGACGGATTCCATCGCGCCTGCGAGGGGATCGGTGTCGCCGTCGTCACCGGGCACACCGCCCGGTACGACGGGTGCGCGTGGCCGATGGTCGGCGGCGCGGTCTGCATCGCATTCGGGCCGCAGGACCGGTTCGTCACGCCGACGATGGCCCGACCCGGCGACCGCGTGGTCGTCACCAAGGGCGCGGCGATCGAGGCCACGGCGCTGTTCGCGGCGACGTTCCCGGACCGGCTCGCCGAGGCGATCGGGGTCGACGTCGTGGAGCGGGCCGACGCCCTGTTCGAACGGATGACCGTGGTGCCCGAGGCGACCGTTGCCCGAGAGTTCGGGCTCCGGGACGAGGGCGTCACCTCGATGCACGATGCCACCGAGGGGGGTGTGTTCGGCGGGATCACCGAGGTCGCGGCGGCGTCCGAGGTCGGGATGCGGATCGAGCTCGACGCGATCCCCGTTCGGGAGGAGGTCCATGCGATCTGCGACCACGTCGGGATGGATCCTTACACGTCGATCAGCGAGGGAACCCTGATCGCGACGGTCGTCGCGGATCGATCGGACGCGTTCGTCGGCGCGTTGGCGGGCGCCGCGATCGACGCCTCGATCGTGGGCGAGGTGACGGATCGATCGGACGGTGTGGTCCTCGTCGAGGATCGGAAGGAGCGCGTGCTCGAACACCCGGGCTTCGACCCGTTCTGGGGAGCGTTCGGACGATGGGCGGCCGAGGCGGCCGGGATCGCGAACGCCGGCTGAGATGGGCAGCGGCACTGCTCGCTCGTGGACTCGTCGCTGCGGTAGGCCCGGGCTAGATGTAGTTCCCACGGGCATCATTGACGGACCCGGTCGATTGGTCGGGCGCCGTTCAAGCCCCCGTGTGGACGGTTGTGATTGTAGGTATCCATGAACGTCGCAAGGGCGGCGACCCGTTCGGCGGTGCTCTGATACGGCTCGGCGTACGCCCACGAGTTGATCAGGATCTT
>Ga0209859_1000423_pt1 | contig 10177 bp, 9 predicted proteins | sample GWRWS3_50_60_FD_187241 | JGI IMG/M metagenome (GOLD analysis project Ga0209859, IMG submission 187241) | Riverbed sediment microbial communities from areas with vegetation nearby in Columbia River, Washington, USA - GW-RW S3_50_60 (SPAdes)... | ecosystem: Environmental > Aquatic > Freshwater >... | reverse complement strand
GGAGCAGAACATCCGGATCGTGTCCCCGGACCTCGGCGGCGGCTTCGGCAACAAGGTGCCGATCTACCCCGGCTACGTCGTCGCCACGGTGGCGTCGCTGCTGCTGGGACGGCCGGTGAAGTGGGTCGAGGACCGCACCGAGAACCTCATCTCCACCGGCTTCGCCCGCGACTACCACATGACCGGCGAGGTGGCGCTGTCGGGCGACGGCAAGATCCTGGGCCTGCGCTCCAAGGTGATCGCCGACCACGGCGCGTTCAACGCCGCCGCGCAGCCGACCAAGACCCCCGCCGGCCTGTTCCACATCTTCACCGGCTCCTACGACGTCCCGGCCGCGTTCTGCGAGGTCGACGCCGTCTACACCAACAAGGCGCCGGGCGGCATCGCCTACCGCTGCTCGTTCCGGGTCACCGAGGCGTCGTTCCTGATCGAGCGGCTGATGCAGAAGGCCGCCACCGAGCTGGACGTGGACCCCGCGGAGCTGCGCCGACGCAACTTCATCCGTCCGGAGCAGTTCCCCTACCACTCGGTGGTCGGCTGGGTGTACGACTCCGGCGAGTACCAGCGCGCCCTCGACCTGGCGCTGGAGCAGCTCGGCTACGAGGAGCTCCGCCGCGAGCAGCGGGAGCGCTTCGCGCGCGGGGAGCTGATGGGCATCGGCATCGCCAGCTTCACCGAGGTGGTCGGGGCCGGGCACGGCGCCGACTACGACATCGCCGGGCTGCGCATGTTCGACTCCGCCGAGCTGCGGGTGCACCCCACCGGCAAGGCGATCCTCAAGCTCGGCGTGAAGGCCCAGGGCCAGGGCCACGAGACGACCTTCGCCCAGATCGTCGCCGCCGAGCTCGGCATCCAGCCAGAGGACGTCGCCGTCATGGAAGGCGACACCGACAACACCCCCTACGGGCTGGGCACCTACGCCTCCCGCTCGACCCCGGTCGGCGGCGCGGCCACCGCGATGGTCGCCCGCAAGCTGCGCGAGAAGGCCACCCGCATCGCCGCCCACCTGCTGGAGGTCGCCGAGGAGGACATCGAGTACGCCGAGGGGAGGTTCGCCGTCCGCGGCGCCCCCGACCGGGCCAAGACCATCCAGGACGTCGCCTTCGCCGCCTACACCAACCTGCCGGAGGGCATGGAGGCCGGGCTGGAGGGCGTCACCTACTACGACCCGCCGAACATGACCTTCCCGTTCGGGACCTACTGCGTGGTGGTCGACATCGACAAGGGCACCGGCGTGTGGAAGGTCCGCAAGATGGTCGCGGTCGACGACTGCGGGGTCCGCATCAACCCGATGATCGTCGAGGGCCAGATCCACGGCGGCCTCGCCGAGGGCTTCGCGATCGCCGCCATGCAGCAGATCAGCTTCGACGAGGACGGCAACTGCATCGGCCAGAACTTCACCGACTACCTGCTGCCCACCTCCTGGGAGACGCCCAAGTTCGAGACCCACGCGACCGTCACCCCGTCGCCGCACCACCCCATCGGGGCCAAGGGCGTCGGCGAGTCGGCGACGGTCGGCTCCCCCGCCGCCTACGTCAACGCGGTGCTGGACGCCCTGGCGCCGCTTGGGATCACCAACATCGACATGCCGGTGACCAGCGACAAGGTGTGGGCGGCGATGCACGAGAAGGGGTTCGTGTGACGCCGGAGCCGCCGTACGCCATGGCCACGGTGGTCAGGGTCGACCCGCCGGTGTCGACGCGGGTCGGCGACAAGGCGGTGGTGACCGGCGACGGGCGGCTTGAGGGCTGGGTCGGCGGCGCCTGCGCCGAGCCGATCGTGGTCAGGGAGGCCCTGGCCGCGCTCGCCGAGGGCCGTCCGCGGCTGGTCCGCATCACCCCGGCGGAGCTGGCGGCAAGCCCGGCGCCGGAGGGGTCCGGGGAACCCCACGGGGGTGCCCCGGTGAATCGGTCGGAGCCGGAGCCGGGGGTGGTCGCCGCCGTCAGCACCTGCCCGTCGGGCGGGGGTCTGGAGGTGTTCGTGGAGCCGGTGGGGGTCGCGCCCCGCATGCTCGTCTGCGGCCGCACCCCGGTGGCCGCGACCCTGGCGAGGCTGGCGGAGCTGGTCGGCTACGAGGTGACCGGGCTCGGCGACGCCGACCTGGACGGGGTCCGCGCCGACGCCGCCGGTCCCGGCGACGCGGTGGTGGTCGCCTCCATGGGCCACTACGACGAGGAGGCGCTGGTGGCGGCGCTGCGCACCCGGGCCGGCTACGTCGGCCTGGTCGGCAGCCGCCGCCGCGCCGCGACCGTGTTCGACGAGCTGCGGCGGCGCGGCGTGGCCGACGCCGAGCTGGCGAGGGTCGCCAGCCCCGCCGGCCTGGACCTCGGCCCCTCCACCCAGGAGGAGATCGCGGTCGCCGTCCTCGCCGAGCTGATCCGAGAACGGCACCGCCGCGCCGCCCCGCCGGCGGCGACCCAGACGGCCACCGACCCGGTGTGCGGGATGGCGGTGGCGGTCGCCGAGGCCAGCCTCACCGCCGAGCACGACGGCCGGACGTTCTGGTTCTGCAGCGAGCACTGCCGGGCCGCCTTCCTCCGCGACCCGACCGGGTATCCTGATCCGGCCGGCTGACCCGCGCGAGGGAGGTGCCATGCGGCCGGTCCGCATCGTCGCCGCCTGCCTGCTCGCCGCCGTGGCCGCCACCGGCTGTACCGACAGCAGCGGCGGATCCGGCGGCTCCTCCGCGGCGACCACCGCCCCGCCCGGGTCCGCGGGGACCACGGGCCCGGGGACCGCCACCACCACGGCGACGGAGGGATGGACCACGGCGACCAAGGCGGGGACCAACAACCCCAAGGTCCCCGAGGACATGCCCATGCTGGTCGCCATCCGCACCGGCAGCCACGACGGCTACGACCGGGTCGTGCTCGAGTTCCGCAACGACCTGCCGAGCTGGCGGGTCGGCTACGTGGACCAGGTGACCAGCGAGTCGGGGGCGACGGTGCCGCTGGAGGGCGAAGCGTCGCTGTTCGTGCAGGTCGACCCCGCCTGGGCGCACGACCAGAACACCCCGCCGTACGAGGCGACCTACACCGGCCCGCGGTCGCTCACCCCCGACTACCCGATGCTGCGGCAGGTGCGCTGGGTCGACGAGTTCGAGGGCCATCTCACCTTCGGCCTCGGCCTGGCCCGCCGGGTCGGCTTCCGGGTGCTGGAGCTGCGCGAGCCTTCCCGCCTGGCGATCGACGTCGCGAGCTGATCGAGGACCAACGATGGCGGACGCGCTGACCCGCCAGGGGCTCAACCGGGCCACGCTGGCGCGCCAGTTGCTGCTGGCGCGGGAGCGGGTGTCCGCCGTTGAGGCGGTCGAGCGGCTGTGCGGCATGCAGGCGCAGGAGGCCACGCCGCCCTTCGTCGGCCTGTGGACGCGCGTGGACGGCTTCCAGCGCGAGGACCTGCACGCGGCGTTGCACGAGCGTGGGGTGGTGCGTGCCATGGCGATGCGCGCGACGCTGCACCTGATGAGCGCCGGGACTACCGAGCCCACCGCATGGCCCTGCAGCCGGTGATGACGCAGGCCATGCGCGTGCTCCGCGGGCGCGCCGAGGGGTTGGACCTGGAGAAGCTGGTACCGGTGGCGCGCACGCTGCTGGAGCGGGAGCCGCGCACCTTCACCGAGCTGCGCGCCTCGCTGCAGGAGGAGTTCCCGCACGTGAACGAGCGCGCGCTCGGCTACGCGGTGCGGACCCAGCTCCCCCTGGTCATGGTCCCGACCAGCGACCGGTGGGCGTTCCGGTCGGTGGCGGACTTCACGCTGGCGGAGACCTGGCTGGACGCGCCGATCGCCGACGGCGCCGCGCCCGAGGCGCTGGTGCTCCGGTACCTGGCGGCGTTCGGTCCGGCCACCGCCGCCGACGTGCAGACGTGGTCCGGCCTGACGGGCATCGGCGGGGTCCTGAAGGCGCTGCGGCCGCGGCTCCGCGTCTTCCGGGACGAGCGTGGCCGGGACCTGTTCGACCTGCCGGCGGCGCCGCGGCCGCACGAGGACGTCGTGGCGCCGCCGCGCTTCCTCCCGGAGTTCGACAACCTGGTGCTGCCGCACGCGGGTGCTCGCCGACGAGCACCGGGGGCTCGTGGTCACCAGGACCCTCCGGGTACGCGCCACCTTCCTGGTGGACGGGTTGGTGGCTGGCACCTGGGAGGTGAAGCGGACCCGCGATGCGGCCAGGCTGCGGCTGGCACCGTTCCAGGCGCTGCCCCGCCGCGCCGTGGGCGAGCTCGCCGAGGAGGGCGAGGCGCTGCTCCGCTTCGCGGAGGCGGACGCCGACACCCTCCACGTCGAGGTGGTGGAGCGCCCATGAGCGGGGTGGACGGTGTGGCGGACGACGCGGTCGTGGTGCCGCCCGGGGAGGGCGAGGTGGTGCCGCGACGGTTCGGGGAACGCACGGTCGTCAAGGCCGCCGAGGCCCAGACCCGCGGCGCCTACGCCGTCCGGGAGAACTCGGTCCCCGCGGGGTTCGGCGGCGTCCCCTTCCACCTCCACCGGGAGGCGGAGGAGGCGTTCTACGTCGTGGAGGGCGAGCTGACCGTGTTCACCGAGGGCCGGACGCTGGCGGCGCCCACCGGCGCGTTCGTGCTCATCCCGCGCGGCACCGTGCACGCCATCGCCAACCGGGGCGCGGTGCCGGTCCGCTGGCTCACGCTGATCTCGCCGGCGTGGGTGTCCGGCTGGATCCAGGCGGAGAGCGTCGACCCCGACAACCGGGCGGTGATCTACCGCAGGTACGGCCTGGAGATCGTTGGCCCACCGCCGCCCTAGCGCTGGTCGGCGGCCCAGGCGCCCAGCAGGCCGCGGTAGTGGGCGACGAACTGCTCGTGCTCGTGCGGCGGGAACGCCCGCTGGATGGTGGCGACCAGGTGGGCGTCGAACTCGGCGCTGCCGACGTACTCGCGCATGCAGTCCTCGGCATGGGCGAGGTGGCGGTCGCAGAACTCGTGGAAGCGGTCGGCCTCGTAGTAGTCGTCGACCAGCCGCCGGTAGGCGGCAAGCTTCTCCTCCCACGACCTCCCGGGGTCGTCGGCGACCGCGTACCACCGGCCGATCTCCTGGTCCAGCCGCATCGCCCGTCCCGTCACCACGCAGTACAGCGACCACTTGGCCAGCGCCGTGATCGCCCACGGGAAGTAGTAGTGCAGCGAGATGATCGCCATGTCCGGGGTGGCGTTGGCGAAGTCGATCGGGTAACAGCGCCCGTCGCGGACGATCACCTCGAAGGAGTTGAACTCCCAGCGGAAGAACGCCCCGATGCTGGTGCCGAAGGTGACGATCTCGTTGCCCAGCTCGGGGGTGAGGAACCCGTGGTCGACCTGGTACCTGAGATGCAGCGGCCTGGTCGGGTCGTAGTGGGTCACCATCGTCTGGGGGCCGATGGCCAGCCCGCGGGTGAAGATGTCGTAGCCCTCCACCCCGGCCTGGAGGTGCATCAGCTCCCGCCCCGACGCGTCGTAGGCGGCCTGCAGCTCCTCTGGGTTGCCGATGCGGTAGACGTTGACCCAGCCGCCGCCGTGGAACGGCTTCATGTACATCGGGTAGCCGACCCGCTCCCCCACCGCCCCGAGGTCGAACGCGCGGTTGTAGCGCGCGGCGGTGGGCGCGAAGCGCTCGTTCTCGGGCGGCACCTTGTGGGGCAGCAGCCAGGTCGCGGGGACCTCGAACCCCAGCCGGATCGCGGCGCAGTACCCCGCGTGCTTCTCCATCGACTGGAAGGTGAACGGGTTGTTGAGCAGGTACGCCCGGTCCATGAGGGCGATCTTCTTGAGCCACTCGCGGGGGTGGTCATACCAGTAGGCCAGGCGGTCGATCACCAACGAGTGCCGGACCGGCTGGCGCAGGTCGAACGGCTCGATCGTGACCCGTTCGGTCGCCACCTCATGGGTGTCGCCGCCGTGCTCGATGCGAGGCGCCAGCCGCGCCAGGTACTGCTCGAAGGCGGTCGGCCAGTCGTCCTCGGTGCCGAGCAGCAGTCCGATGAGGTGGGTCCTGGTCACGGGCGCCCTCCTTGGAGCATCAGACGAGCATCGGCAGGTGGTGGGCGAGCTGGGCCCGCCAGGACGGCCAGTCGTGGGGCACGTCGTGGCCCCACAGGTCGGTCTGGTGCCTGATGCCCTTCTCGGTCAGCAGCCGGTCGAAGGCGATCGTCGACTCGAGTGCCCCGGTGGTGTCCTCCCACTGGCCCTGGCCGCACACCAGCAGCAGCGACAGCCTGCCGCGCAGCCACTCGAGGTGGTCGCCGTGAAGGTTGGCGACGTAGTCGTCGGGGTTGTTGAAGTAGACGGCGTCGCCGCGTTCGCCCCAGCCGAGGCGGCCGGCGTCGTAGACACCGCTCTGGCAGAGCGCGAACGGGAACACGTCGGCGCGCCGGAAGGCGAAGTTGGCGGCGTGGTAGGCGCCGAAGCTGCAGCCGGTGACCATGATGTCGAGCGGGCCGCCCGAGTCGTCGTGGATGAAGGGGACGACCTGGTTGAGGATCCAGTCCTCGTAGAGGCCGTGGCGCTGGGCGCGGGCCTCCAGCGGCAGCGTCGGGTCGCACCAGCTCGCCGCGTCGTAGCTGTCGACGGAGTAGACCTTGACGCGGCCGGCCTCGATCAGCTCGGCGATGGCCTGGATCATCCCGCGGTCCTCGTAGTCGGAGCAGCGGCCCTGCTCGGACTGGAACACCAGCAGCGGCTTGCCGTGGTGGCCGTAGGCGAGCAGGCCGCCCTCGGCGCCGATCGCCGGCGACCACAGGCCGACGTAGTCGCGTCTCACCAGCTCACCGCCAGAGCTCCTCCAGCAACCCGACCAACCAGGGATCCAAGGTATCGCGCCAGGCGATCCAGTTGTGCGCGTCGCGGTGCTCCGCCAAACTCACCCGGTAGCCCTGGGCGGCGAGCGCGTCGCGCACGACCCGGTTGCCCGGCAGGTTCTCCTCGACCGTCCCGCAGGTCATGGCGACCGGCACCGGGTCGGCGGAGCCGCGTGCGGCGAGGTCGTCGACGAAGCGGCAGATCCGCCGGAAGCGGGGGTGGCTCCGCTCGTGACGGTCGCTGGCCGACCGGAAGAAGCTGCCGGACTGCAGGAACAGGCCGCCGAAGCTGGCCGGGGCGGTGCGGGCGGCGGCCAGGGTGGCGAGCGCGCCGAGGCTGGCGCCCATGCCGACGAGGTGACGGCGCCCTGGCGGGGTCGGGGCGAGCGCCTGGAGGGCCGGCAGCACCTCGCTGACCAGCGCCCGCGACCAGGCCGGGGAGGCCGAGTAGTGCTCGTTGCGGTCGACGGGGGCGAGCAGGACAACGCGCATCCGGGGAAGCTGCCCGCTCATGGTCGCCTGCCGCAGGAAGGCCAGCAGGCCGGCGTAGCGGGCGTACTCGGGGCCGTCGTGGACGACCAGCAGCGGCAGCGGCTCGTCTGGCCGGCGGCCCCGCCCGCCGGGGCTGCGCCACAGCGCGACCGGGACTCGTGCCCGGAGCACCCGGCTCGGCACCGCCAGGCGGGTGGTCCGCTCGCGGGGGGCCGCCTCGCCGCCGGCCAGCCAGGCGGGTGGCTGGTAGCCGGGGAACTCCACCACCGACTTCTCCCCGAAGGGGCCGTCGGCGCGGAGCGGGTTGGCGGGGTCGGGCAGCAGCACCGGCCCGGCGCCCGGGTAGCGGAGCTGGAGCTGGTACTCCATCCGGTCGACGGGCGGCCGGGGGAAGTCCAGCTCCCAGGCGGTCCCGGTGCCGGCTCGGGCGAACGCCGGGCCGACCCGGGGGCGCTGCACCTCCTGGTACAGCCGCACCTCCTGCAGGGCGCCGTCGGGGTCGAGGACGCGGAAGGTCACCCTGGTGGGTGCGACGACCGGGCCGCCGCCCGCGGGCGCGGTCTGGATCATCCCGGCAGGATAGCGGGCCTACGCCGCGATCGGCTCCGGCTCGGCGATGACCAGCCCGGCGGGCACGAAGAACAACCTCGCCACGATCGCCAGCCAGGTGATGGTCTGGGCCCCGCCCCGCGCCACCACCCCCAGGGTGTCCGCCACCACGACGGCGGCGACCAGCACGCAGACGGTGTCCAGCCGGCCAAGCTCGCGGCGCGGCGCGGTGCGCGCGTCCAGGCTCATGACCCTCCCCTGCTCGAACCGCTCACCGTTGCTAAGGGGTCCCCGCTTGGTGACCTTGCCGTCTGTGGTGCTTCTACGCCGCTGGTTGAATGGTGTAGTTCCACTCGCCGTGGAACTCGTGCCGCGTCAGCGGCACCGCCGCCAGCTCCTGGTCGCGCACCTTGACCCCAAGCGGGTAGCGGCCGCGGTCAAGCTCCGCGCGGACCCGCAAGCCCGTGTGGGTCGTGGTCGCCCCGATCAGCTCCACGATCACCTCATGGCTGACCAGCGGCCGGCCCCGCCAGTTCATCGAGATCGCGCTGAACAGCCGGTGCTCGATCCGGTTCCACTTGGAGGTCCCTGGCGGCAGGTGGCAGACGGTGATCGCAAGCCCGGTCTCGGCCGCGAGCCGGGCCAGCTCGGTCTTCCATGCCCGGACCCGGTAGCCGTTGCTGCCGCCGGCGTCGGCGGTGATCAGTAGCCGCTCGGCGTTGGGATAGGCGAGGCTGCCGACCTGCTCCCACCAGCGTCGCAGGGTGGCGACCGCGAACGCGGCGGTGTCGTGGTCGGTCCCGACACTCACCCAGCCGGTGTTGCGCCCAAAGTCATAGACGCCGTAGGGGATCGCCTTGCCCACCTTCGGGTCGGGGAAGTCGTGCACGTTGACCCGCTCGGGCTCGCCGGTGGGCTGCCACTCGCGGCCGCCGCCTGCGTAGCGGCCGACCAGCTCCTTCTTCTTGGTGTCCACCGAGACGACCGGCTGCCCGGCGTCAAGGTGCGCCCGCGCCTGCTCGTTGAGGTAGCGGAACTGGTCGTCCCGGTCGGCGTGCTGGGCGCCCTCCAAGGTCTTGACCGTGCGCTGCAGCCGGTAGCCCTGCTCGCGCAGCAGCCGTCCCACCGTGTCGTCGCTGACCGGATGCCCCTGACGGGTGAGCGCCTCGGCCAGCTCCCGGGTGGACTTGCACGTCCACCGCAGCGGGCTGTCGGGGTCGCCGCGGGTGTCGGGGTCCACCAGCCGATCCAACGCCGCCAGCAGGCCAGGATCGGTGTCGCGTCGCCGCTTGGGGCCCTCATGCTGGCGGATGCGTCCCCGCGGGTCAGCTGGCTGGTCCAGCTCGGCAGCGCCACGACGCACCGTCGGCCGGGACGCATCAGCCAAGCGCGCGACCCGGCTGACACCCCCATACCCCAGCGCCCGGGCCGCCGCACCCAGCAGCAGTCGCCGCTGCCGCTCGGTCAGGTGCGGCGCGATCAGCGAGAAGGTCGCTGCCAGCACCTCATCCAGGTCCACATCGCGAACCTACAACGACCGCTCATCCTGGCAAAGCCACCAAGCGGGGACCCCTAACGGAACGACCCGGGCGCCTGGTTCAGCGGCGGGGGCGGCGGCTGGTTGGTCGGGCTACGCTGCTGTTGGAGCGCCGGTCACGTACCCGCGGTGCGCGCCGTCGCCGCATCCTGTAACTGCCAGGTGATCGAGGCGCGGCAACGATACCTGACCGCAGCTCCAGGGAGGTGCCGGGATGGCGGGCGGCGGGAGCGGGCAACGGCTCGTCGGGAGAGCCAGACCGCTGCGCGAGCTGGAGGCGGCCCTGCGGGAGGCGGTCGCTGGGCGGGGAGCGCTGGCGCTGGTGACCGGGGAGGCCGGTATCGGCAAGAGCCGGCTGGCCGCGGAGCTGGCCGCTCGGGCGCCGACGCTGGGTGCCCGGGTGGTGTGGGCGAGCTGCTGGGACGGCGGCGGCGCGCCCGCCTACTGGCCGTGGGTGCAGGCGCTGCGCGCCGCCGGCGCCGGGCGCGACCCCGTCGAGCTGGCCGCCGACCTGGGCCGTGGCGCCGGCGAGGTGCTCCGGCTCGCTCCCGAGCTGGCCGCGCTGCCGGCCCCGCCGCCGGACCCGCCCCGGCTGGAGCCGGAGCAGGCGCGCTTCCGGCTGTTCGACGCGGTCGCCTCCTACCTGCGCGCCACCGCCGGCCGCGCCCCGCTGCTGCTGGTCGTCGACGACCTGCACTGGGCCGATGTGCCCTCCCTGCTGCTGCTGCGCTTCCTCGCCCGTGACCTGCGGGACAGCCGGATGCTGGTGCTCGCGACCTACCGCGACCCGGAGCTGGGCCCGCACGACCCG
>Ga0209859_1000421_pt1 | contig 10185 bp, 8 predicted proteins | sample GWRWS3_50_60_FD_187241 | JGI IMG/M metagenome (GOLD analysis project Ga0209859, IMG submission 187241) | Riverbed sediment microbial communities from areas with vegetation nearby in Columbia River, Washington, USA - GW-RW S3_50_60 (SPAdes)... | ecosystem: Environmental > Aquatic > Freshwater >... | reverse complement strand
CGCACGAGGGACGACACGACGATCCCCGCGATCAGCGCGGCGGCCACCGCGAGGATCGGGAGGAGCCTACGGAGACGGGACCGCGAGGGTTCCGAACCGTCGGCTCCGCCCGGAACCCCGACGCGGAGCGCCCGTGCGGCCTCGTCCACGAGCGTTCCCGCGCTGGCCTGCCGATCCTCCGGCGCTTTCGCCATCGCCCGCGCGATGACGCCGTCGATCTCCGGTGAGAGCTCGGGTCGAGCTGCGGTGACTGCGGGCGGCGCTTCCTGTAGGTGCGCGTACATCAACCCCGCGTCGTTCTCGGACGTGAACGGCGGCGACCCCGTGAGGCACTCGAACAGCACGCACCCGAGCGAGTACACGTCGGTCCGCGCGTCCGGGGCGCCGCCCTTGAACTGCTCGGGCGCCGCGTAGTCGAGCGTCCCGACGAACTGCCCCGTCCCCGTGATGCCCGAATCGCTCGCCGAGCGCTTCGTCAGCCCGAAGTCGGAGAGGTAGACGTGCTCCCCCGCCTCCGAACCTCGCTGGCGCGCGAGGAGCACGTTGCCCGGCTTGACGTCCCGATGAACGAGCCCTTGCTCGTGCGCCGCGTCGAGGGCCGCCGCGACCTGCCGGACGATGGCCACCGATCTCGCCGGCTCGAGCGCCCCGCCCTCGTGCAGCAGCGTGCGGAGATCGGTGCCCTCCACGTACCGCATCGCGATGAAGAGGTCTCCTCCCGACGCGCCTGCCTCGTAGATGGGGATCACGTTCGGATGGTCGAGCGAGGCCGCGAGCCGCGACTCCCGGACGAACCGCTCACGGAACCGCTCGTCCTCGGCCAGCTGCGGCGCGAGGACCTTGAGCGCCACCTTCCGCTGGAGCCAGTCGTGCTCGGCGAGGTAGACGACGCTCATCCCCCCACGGCCGAGGGTGCCCACGATCCGGTACCCGGCGACCTCGGTGCCCGGCTGGAGATCCACCCGGCTCGACCGAACCGAGGGCGGGCGAGCCCGCTCCCGTACGGGCGCTGCGACGTCCGGCGCGCCCGTGAGGATCTGCTCGTGCAGGTGCTGCAGCTCGGGCGAGGGATCGGCCCCGAGCTCCTCGCCGAGCACCTGCCGCGCGCGCTCGTAGGTCGACAGCGCCTCGGCCTGGCGGCCGGATCGGTACAGCGCGAGCATCAGGCTCGCCCACAACCGCTCTCGGAGCGGGTAGCGGGACGTGAGCGACTCGAGCTCCGAGACCACCGTGGAGTGCCCCCCCATCGCGATCTCGGCGGCGATGCGGTGCTCGGTGGCCGCGAGCCGAAGCTCCTCCAGACGCGCGGCCTCGCCCCGGAGCGACGGCTCCTCGGTCACGTCGGCGAGCGCGTCGGCGCGCCACAGGGAGAGCGCGTCGGCGAGGATCGCCGCCGCGGCGGCGGGATCGGAGTTGATCGAGGCCTTGCCCTCTTTCACCAGGAACTCGAATCGCACGCCGTCGATCTCGTCGGGAGCGGCGACGAGCACGTACCCGCCGTCACGGCCCTCGATCCGGTTCCCCCCGAGCAACTTGCGCAGACGGTAGATGTACGTCTGCAGCGTGTTGCGGGCGCTCTCGGGAGGCTCCTCGCCCCAGAGGCCGTCGATCAGCAGGTCCGCCTGGACGACCCGGTTCGCCCGCAGGATCAGATGCGCGAGCACCGCACGCTGCTTCGGCCCTCCGAGCGCGAGCTTCCGCCCGTCGTCGGAGACCTCGAGTGGACCCAGGATCAGGAACTCCATCGCCGCGAACCGTACGACGGGGTGCCTCCGAACGGAAGCCACGCAGGCGTCCGCGTGACATGCGTCACGTTCCAGCGAACTGCGACCGGGTTGCGGCGGGTATGCCAGAGCACCGGACGAGGGTGCGGCCATGGACACCGCGACCCGCACCCGCAGCAGCAGGATCGCCCTCTTCCTCTGCCTGGTCGTCTCGGTCGCGATCCTCGGGAGCCAGCGGCCCGCCCCGGCTCGGTCGCAGCCCCTGACCATCCACGGCGCCACCGCCGCCGAGGAGCGGGCGATCGACTGGGCGATCCGGCGCTACCACACCGCCGGGCTGGACGGGATGCCGAACCTCGAGGTCGTCCTCCACCGCTCGGACGAGGGGTGCAACGGCGGCATCGGTCTCTACTACTCGGGCCGGATCGACCTCTGCACCAAGGACGCGAGCGAGCCGTACCAGAGGAAGTTCGCGCTCCACGAGATGGCTCACGCGTGGACCGAGGCCAACGTCGACGCCGAGGTCCTCGGGCGGTTCATGGACGTCCGCGGGATCGCCGCCTGGAACGACCGGAGCTTCGTCTGGAAGGAGAGGGGAACCGAGCAGGTGGCCGAGATCATCACCTGGGGACTCGGCGAGGGCGAGATCGCGCCACTGCTCCCCGAGATCACGGACCCCGAGACGCTCGCGAGGCTCTACCGGCTCCTCACCGCTCGCGATCCCATCACCCCGGCCGCGCGGTGAGTGCTAGCCGGACACTACGCGACCCGCCCGAACCACCGTGCGGAGGTCGCCGAGCGCCTCGAGCCGCACCAGCGGGTCCGACCCCAGCACGATCAGGTCGGCCGGTCCGTCGACGGCGATCGGACCCGCGGTCATCGCGACCAGGACCTCCTCGGGCTTCATCCGAACCGCCTCGTGCAGGAGCAGGGCCTCGCGGAGGTGGATCCCGGGCGGGATCGCGCCGTTGCCCAGATCCGTCCCGTAGACGACGGTGCCACCGGCGGTGCGGAACCGGACCAGGTTGTCGCACGCGGTCCGGAGCTCCTGCGTCACGTCGCCGAACGACAGGATGTCGAGCGTCGACACCATCCGCATCCTTCGAGCGGCCGCCCCGAGCAACGGATCGGAGAGTCGCTCGGTCCACGGCGTGTGCGCGAACTCGTCGATCCCGGCGCCGACCGCGCGCTCGGCCTGGCCCCGGCCCTGGACGTGCGCCGTCACCGGGAGGTCGCGTTCGTGCGCCGCCTGGACGATCGCGGCGAGCTCGGCGTCCGATGGGGTCGGCCCCGCTTCCGAGTTGAGCGCGACCTTGACGGCCGCCGCGCCCGAGTCTGCGAGCTCGGCCACAGCGGCCACAGTGTCTTCGGGGCCTCGGAGCTCGCGCGCGGTGCCGGTCGGTGCCCACTGCTCATGCGTCGGGTACCCGCCCGGAGCCGTCAGCATCGGCCCGGCGGCCCGGATCACGGGTCCGGTGAACGAGGGCAGCTCCGACGCGTTCGCCAGCGCGAAGATCTCCTCCGGCGCCCATCCCAGATCTCGGACGGCGGTCACGCCTCCGAACAGGACCGCCCCGGGATCCGCGAGTCGGATGTGGACGTGCCGGTCGGCCACACCCGGCATGAGGAACCCGTCGACCTCGAGGAGCTCGTCCGCGTGCGGCGCGGCGGCACTTGGACCCGCGTACGTCACCCGGCCGCCCCCGCAGACGACGGTCGCGTGATGGACCAGCGTGCCGGCCCCGAACCAGGCCAGCGGCACCTTGACCTTCAGCGTCATCGCCGGGCCGTCAGCCGCCGACCCCGGCACCCCGCAGGGCCTTCAGCTCCTTGCGGAGGTCCACGACCTCGTCGCGAAGGCGCGCCGCGTACTCGAACCGGAGGTCCTTCGCGGCTTCGTGCATCTCCTCCTCGAGCTGCTGGATCAAGCGCTGGAGCTCCTCGGTCGGCATCTCCGGGTGCTCGCGCTTTCGCCGGCGCTTCTCGGGGACGGTCGACCTGCTGTCGACCGCCATCGTGAGCAGGATGTCCGACACCTTCTTGCGGATCGATTGCGGATCGATGTCGTTCTCACGGTTGTAGGCGATCTGGATCTTGCGACGGCGCTGCGTCTCTCCGATCGCCTGCTTCATCGAGTCGGTGACCTCGTCCGCGTACATGATCACGCTGCCGTCGACGTTGCGAGCCGCACGACCGATCGTCTGGATCAGCGAGGTGTCCGAGCGCAGGAACCCCTCCTTGTCGGCGTCCAGGATCGCGACGAGCGAGACCTCGGGCAGGTCGAGGCCCTCGCGGAGCAAGTTGATCCCCACCAGCACGTCGAACTCGCCGAGGCGTAGGTCGCGGATGATCTCGATCCGCTGGATCGTGTCGACCTCCGAGTGCAGGTACCGGACGCGGATGCCCATCTCCAGCAGGTAGTCCGTCAGATCCTCGGCCATCTTCTTCGTGAGCGTGGTGACCAGGACCCGCTGGCCGGCCTCGGCCCGCTTGCGGATCTCCTCGATCAGATCGTCGACCTGCCCTCGGGTGGGTCGAACCTGGACCTCGGGATCCACCAGACCCGTGGGGCGGACGATCTGCTCGGCGACGCGGCTCGACGTCCGCAGCTCGTACGGCGCAGGCGTCGCCGACATGTACACCGTCTGGTTGACCTTCTTCACGAACTCGTCGAAGCGCAACGGGCGGTTGTCGAGCGCGCTCGGCAGGCGGAACCCGAACTCGACGAGCGTCTCCTTCCGGGTCTTGTCCCCCTCGTACATCCCGTGGATCTGCGGGACGGTGACGTGCGACTCGTCGATCACGCAGAGCCAGTCGTCGGGGAAGTAATCGAGCAGCGTGTACGGGGCCTCGCCGGGCGCGCGACCGTCGATGTGCCGCGAATAGTTCTCGATGCCAGAGCAGAACCCGACCTCGCGCAGCATCTCGAGGTCGTAGGTCGTCCGCATCCGCAGCCGCTCGGCCTCGAGGAGCTTGCTCTGGGTCTCGAAGAGCGCGAGTCGCTCGCGGAGCTCCTCCTCGATCGTGACGACGGCCCGCTTCATCCGCTCGTCCGACGCCACGTAGTGCGAGGCCGGGAACACGGTGACCTCGGTGAGGTCGCCGAGCACCTCGCCGGTGAGGCTGTCGAAGCGCGTGATCCGCTCGATCGTGTCGCCCCACCACTCGATGCGGATCGCCGTCTCCTCGTACGAAGGGTGGACCTCGAGCACGTCGCCCTGCACGCGGAACTTCCCGCGGGCGAGGTTCGCCTGGTTCCGCAGGTACTGGATGTCGACGAGGCGCTGCTTGGACCACTCCATGTCCGTCGCCACGCCCTTGTGGACCCGCAGGATCTGCCCCTCGTACTCCTCGGGCGAGCCCAGGCCGTAGATGCACGACACGCTCGCCACGATCAGGACGTCTCGGCGGGTGAGGAGCGCGGCCGTCGCCGAATGCCGGAGTCGCTCGATCTCGTCGTTGATCGAGGAGTCCTTCTCGATGTAGGTGTCGGTCGACGGGACGTACGCCTCGGGCTGGTAGTAGTCGTAGTACGAGACGAAGTACTCCACGGCGTTCTCGGGGAAGGCCTCGCGGAACTCGTTCGCGAGCTGCGCCGCGAGCGACTTGTTGGGCGCGATGACGATGGTCGGGCGCTGGACGCGTTCGACCACGTTGGCGATCGTGAAGGTCTTGCCCGTCCCGGTCGCGCCGAGCAGCGTGATGTGCGGCTCGCCGGCCCGGATGCCCTCGACCAGGTGGTCGATGGCCGTGGGCTGGTCGCCGGTCGGAACGTGGTCGGCGTGGATCTTGAACGGGGGCACGAGCCCAGTGTAGGCGCCACTGCCGACGTGGCCGACTCGGCTGTCGCCGTCTCAGTGGCGGCCGTGGCGCGAGACGAAGTCGGCAAGGCTCGGGACGTGGGACTCGTCATGCCGGAACGGGCCACCCGGTCCGCTGAGGATTCCCCCGAGGCGTTGCCAGAGCGGCCTTCGCCCACGCGGTCCGACGGGCGCGGTCCATCGGCGCACGTCGAGGGTTCTGATCGTGGCGATCAGCTCCTCGTGGGTCCGCTGCGACTCCCGCTGAACGCGGACGAAGGACCAGCCGGACTTCCGGCTGACGTTCTGGTCGTTGATCGCCCGGGTGCTCAGCATCCGCCCCAGCTCGTCGATCGGGGCGCGCTCCCCTCGCTCCCAGGCGACAACCGCGTCGAGCGCGTGCTCCTCCCAGCTCGCGAGATGGCCGACGAGGTCCCTCGGCGACCACACCCCACCGCCGAGCCCCGGAGTCGTCAGCGCCTGTTTCGGGATCTCGCGGATGAGCGCGTCGATCTGGGTCCGCCCGATCTGCAGGATCCGGATCGCCTGAGTTCGGCCGAGAGGGCCGGCCTCGGGCATCACATCCGTCCGGCGTCGATGATGCTCTGGAGGAACCGCTGGGTCCGCTCCTCGCGCGGCGACGAGAAGATCTGCTCCGGCGCACCCTCCTCGAGGATCACCCCCTCGTCGAGGAAGCAGACCCGGTGAGCGATGTCCCGGGCGAACCCCATCTCGTGGGTGGCGATCACCATCGTCATGCCGCCGGCGGCGAGCTCCCGGATCACGTTCAGGACCTCTGCGACGAGCTCGGGGTCCAGGGCGCTCGTGACCTCGTCGAGGAGCATGACGTCGGGCTTCATCGCGAGCGCCCGGACGATCGCCACGCGCTGCTGCTGCCCGCCCGAGAGCCGATCGGGGTAGTCGTCGCGCTTGTCGGCGAGCCCGAACCGCTCGAGCAGCTGCGTGGCGAGCGCCTCGGCGTCGGCCTTCGACCATCCGAGAGCCTCGATCGGGCCCAGCGTGACGTTGCGGAGCACCGTCATGTGCGGGAACAGGTTGAACGCCTGGAAGACGATCCCCACGCGTTGCCGGATCCGGTTCACGTCGACCCCGCGGGCCGTGATCTCCTCGCCCTCGATCAATACCCGCCCGGCGTTCACGGGTTCGAGCAGGTTGATGCACCGGAGAAGGGTCGACTTGCCCGAACCCGACGCGCCGATCACGCAGACGACCTCGTGCTCTCGCACCTCCAGGTCGATTCCCTTGAGGACCTCGAGCTCGTCGAACGACTTGTGAAGGCCCTCGATCGCGAGCGCGGCCGTCTCGGCCACCTCACACACCTCCGGCGGCCTGGCGCCGGCGCTGGTCCCTGGCGACCAACCAGTCGACGAACCGGGCCTCGGGGATCGTGATCACGATGTACACGAGGGCCAGTGCGACGTACGGCGTGAAGTCGAACTCGGCCGCCGAGATGATCTGCGCCTGACGGAGCGCCTCCGTGTACCCGAGGACGGCCACGAGCGCCGAATCCTTCTGCAGGCCGATGAAGTCGTTGAGGAGCGGCGGCAGCACGCGACGGACGGCCTGCGGCACGACGACGAACCGCATCGTCTTGCCGCGGCTGAGGCCGAGGGCACGCGCCGACGCGACCTGCGACGGGTGGATGGACTGGATCCCAGCCCGATAGACCTCCGCGACGTAGGCCGAGTACACGAGCACGAGGGCCACGATCGCCCAGAAGATGTCCGAGTGCGGCACGCCCATGATCTGCAGGGACGGCGCCCCGAACCCGAGCAGAAGGATCACCAGGATCGTCGGGACCGCGCGGAACAAGTCCGTGTACGCGGCCGCCAGGATTCGGAGCGGCGTGAACACCGGGCCCCGCAGGCTTCGCATCACGGCGAGGATCAAGGCCAGGATCAGGACGAAGATCTCGGCGACCACGAAGATGAACACGTTCCGACCGAACTTCCCCATGATCTTGGAGAGCGAGTCCCAGAAGATCGTCGGGTCGAAGAACGCCTCCTTGATGACCGGCCATCCAGAGGACGTGAGGACCGCGAAGACGATCGCTCCGAAGACGACGACGGTGCTGACCACCGCGATCGTCACGCCGCGCGCGCCCTCGGCTTTGAGCGGCGCGAGGATCTTCGAACCGCGGTCACCGGTGGGAGGGGTGGAACCGCCGCCGGGCAGGCCCTCGAACTCCCCCGGCGCCCGCCCGCCGATCACGGAGCGGCTAGTCCAGGACGGGTGCGTTCGTCTTGTCGGCCAGCCACTGCTCCTCGATCGCGTCGAGCGTCCCGTCCTCCGTCATCTCGGCGAGCGCGAGGTTCACGCACTCGACGAGCGGGCTGCCGGTGTCGAACGCCATCGCGAAGTACTCGTCGGATTCCGCCCCGAACTGACCGACCACGACACCCTTGTCGATCTGCACGGCCGCCATGAAGAAGGCGGTCGGCAGGTCCACGACGATGCCGTCGATGTCGCCGTTCTGCAGGTCGGTGACGGCCTGCGCGAGGTCGTCGTAGACCGCGGGCTCCTGCGTCGGCTGGATCTGCTCGGTGATGACGTCCAGGCTCGTCGTCCCGATCGGGGCGCCGAGCTTGGCTTCCTTCAGCTCCTCGATCGTGGTCGCGTCGGCGACCGACGTGCCCTGGGCAGATACCAGCGCTTGGTTCACATTGTAGTACGAGTCGCTGAAGTCCACCGCGTCGTCGCGCTCCGGCTTGTAGGAGATCTGCTGGAGCACGAAGTCGAAGTCCTTGTCACCGGGCGCGAACGACTTGTTGAACCCCACGGGCACGAAGGCCACCTGGTCGGGGAACGAGAAGCCCAACCGGGTCGCCACCTCGGCGGTCACGGCGCCCTCGTAGCCCTCACCCAGCGCCGGGTCGTTGAACTCGAACTCGGAGCCCTCGGTGGTGCCGCCCTCCCACCAGGGCGGGAAGGCCGGGTTGCCCGTGCCGACCGTCAGCGTGCCGGGGCTCAGGAAGGCGTCGGCATTGGCGGCTGCGCAGTCGGCGGCTGTGGCTGGGGTCGTCGCACCCGTCCCGCTGGTGGCCGTCGTCCCCGTGCCGCCGATCGTCGGGTTGTCCTCAGCGCAGGCGGCGAACAGCAGTGATCCGACTGCGAGGAACGAGAGCACTTTCCGCATCGGGGAACCCCTTGGCCGGCCTGATGGTCCGCGGAGACTAGCACACGCTTGTTCCTACGCAGACCGGCGGACCGGCGGCCTCATCTGCGCGGCTCCCACGAGAAGAAGCGGATCGCGAGCGCGAGCCCGACGACTCCCCACGCCGCCACCACGAGCACGTCTTCCCACTCGAACGGGAAGGGCGGGCCGTAGAACGATCCGAACATCGCCTTCGCGAAGTGCTTCACCGGGAAGATGTCGCCGATCGCCTTCATCCACGTGGGGGCGTCCTCGCCGAGCGGGATGAAGATCCCCGACAGGAACAGCAGCGGCAGGATGATCGCGTTGACCACCGCCGGCGCCGCGTCGGCGTTCGGGACGAGGGCCGTGGTCGCGAGCCCGAGCGCCGAGAACGCCATCGCGCCCACGACGACGGTGACGAGGTACTCCCACAGGAGCACGCCCGTCGGGACGTCGGCCTGATAGAAGGCGATCCCGAACGCCGCCGTGATGAGGACCAGGACCAGCGAGATCAGGACCGCATGCACCACGCGTCCACCGAGGTAGATCCCGGCGGGCAGTGGGCTCCCGCGGGTCCGCTTCAGGATCCCCGCGTCCCGTGTGAAGGAGATGCTGATCGCCAGGTTCGTGTACGTGGCGGTGATGACCGCGAACGCCGCCATCGCCGCGACGTAGTAGCTGTCCTGCTGGATCACGACACCGGGCGCTACTTCGACGCTCCCGCTCCCGAGCAGGGCGGTGAAGATCACGAGGAACATCAAGGGGAACGCGAAAGTGAAGAAGGCCGAGGCGGGGTTGCGCCAGAACGCCTTGTTCGTCGTCCGAACCTGCTGCGCGAGGAGGCCGGCGTCGCTCACTCGGCTCCCGCCTCCCCCCCGGTCAGCTCGAGGTACACATCCTCCAGGGTCGGCCGCGTCACCTGGAGCCCTTCGAGCTCGATGCCGCGCTCCACGGCCCACGAGGTCAGCTCGTGGAGGGTCCGGGTCGGTTCATCCGCGGCGATCTCGATCTCCGCGCCGACGGTGGAGCCGTCGCGGACGGATGGAGGAAGGTCGCCGGGAGGGCGCCGGAACCGGATCACCGTCCGCGCGAGATGTTGTTCGACCAGGGTCGAGGGCGGCCCCTCGGCCACGATCTTGCCCTTCGTGATGACGGCGACGCGGCTCGCGAGATTCTGCGCCTCGTCCATGTAGTGGGTCGTGAGGAAGATCGTCTTGCCGAGCGCGGCGAGGTTCCCGATGACGTCCCAGGCGTGCCGCCGGGCGCCGGGGTCGAACCCCGTCGTCGGCTCGTCCAGGAACAGGAGCTCGGGGTCGCCGGCGAGCGCGATCGCCACGTCGAGCCGGCGTTGCTGTCCGCCGGACAGCTTGATGACGCGCGCGTCTCTCTTCTCGCTGAGGCCCACGAGGTCGACGACCTCGTCCACGTTCCGTGGCGTCGGGTAATAGCTCGCGTACAGGCCCACGGTCTCCCGAACGGTGAGGTACGGATCGATGCCCGTCGA
>Ga0209859_1000420_pt1 | contig 10191 bp, 12 predicted proteins | sample GWRWS3_50_60_FD_187241 | JGI IMG/M metagenome (GOLD analysis project Ga0209859, IMG submission 187241) | Riverbed sediment microbial communities from areas with vegetation nearby in Columbia River, Washington, USA - GW-RW S3_50_60 (SPAdes)... | ecosystem: Environmental > Aquatic > Freshwater >... | reverse complement strand
CCTCGTTCGACGGCCACCCGTGGGACTGGGCAGCGCACATGGAGGGCGAGCGTACGCCGCGCAAGAACGAGGGCAGCCGCTGGAACGCCAAGAAGGACCTGTCCTTCGTACCGCTGCGGCCCGAGCGTGTCGTCGAGGTCCGCTACGACTACATGGAGGGCGACAGGTTCCGGCACACCACCCAGTTCGTCCGCTGGCGCCCAGACCGCGACCCGTCCTCATGCATTTATGAACAGCTCGAACGGCCGGTCCGGTTCTACCTCGCCGATATCCTCGCCAGCGGCTAACGGGCTGCCGGGAAACAGCTCTTCGTCAGGAGCCGGGCGGTGCCGGCTGAGGCCGAGGAGTGCTGCCGAGGAAGGCGTCGAGTTCGGCGAGGAAGCGAGGCCAGGCTGGATCCTGCTCGGGCAGTAGGTGGTTGGCGCTGTCCAGCGGCACGAGCCGGCTGCCCGGGATGAGCCCGGCGAGCATGCGCGAGGCCTGGAAATTGTTGTCGGGCTCGCGACGCGCACAGAGAATGAGAGTCGGGGCCGTGACCCGCGGGGCGAGATCCAAGACGTCAATGTTTGCGAACTCGTCGATGAAACGCCATGCATTGGCGGCGGAGGTGGTGCGGCGTTGAAGCTCGTCGAAGGCGCGCCACTGCTCCTGGGTTCCTTCCGGAAGGAAGCGGGCCACGAACATCTGCCGGTACGTCGGATCGGCCCGACCCCACCCAAGCCGGACCAAGTCGATGAGAGCGTCGATAAGCTCAACCTCCTCCTGCGCCTTGGCGCGTTTGCGGCGCCCCTGGGCGTACGAGCCGAGCAGCAGGAGGTGGCTCACGCGCTCAGGGTGGCGCACCGCATACGCGATCGCGACGGGGCCGCCCTGCGAGATTCCGAGTAGTGGAAAGCGGTCCAGTCCGGCAGCATCGACCACGGTCTCGAGATCCTCGACCCAGTCCTCGAATGCGAACCGTTCGACGTCCCAATCGGAGAGGCCGCAGCCCCGTTCGTCATAGCGCAGCAAATGGAAGCGGCTAGACAGCTCCTTGAGCCAATGTCGCCAGACCGTGCTCTCCCAGTCGTAGTCGAGGTGGCTGAGCCAGTTCGCCGCCTTCACCAGCGGCGGACCGCTGCCGATTGACGCGTACGCGAGCCGCGTGCCATCACGTGCCGTACAGAACCGGATCTGTTGGCTCGGCAGCGCCGCCACGCTCGCACTGCTTGGTGCGCCGGTGGGTGCTGAGCTGGAACGCTCTTCCACGGCCCCGACGAACTGGTAGCCGCGCCCATGCGCAGTTCGGATGAGGCGTTGGCCGCGCCCGTCGTCCCCGATGGCCCGCCGCGCCGCCTTGACCTGCTGGTGAGCGCCGACTCGGTGACGAAGCGGTTCCCCCACACCGTGTCAAATAGCTCCTCTTTGGACACTACCCGGTGCCGTTCCCGTAGCAGCACGGCCAGGAGGTCGAACACCTGTGGTTCGACCGGCTCGACGTGGCCGTCGCGGCGCAGCTGGTAGCGGTCGAGGTCGAGCTCGCAGCCGTCGAACTCAAAGATCAAGGATCTCTCCCCGCGCCGTCATGCGATCTCCAGAGGTTCTCCATGTTCCCTCCAAGTCTGCCGGCGGTCGCTCCCGGAGAGTTGGTCAACGTGAAGGTACCAATGAAGGAGCCCACCATCATCAGCTTTATGACCCACCGGCGAGACTTCGTAGCTGGTATGCGGGCCATGGCGCCATGGCTGATCGGCGTGGCTCCGTTCGGCCTGGTGATCGGGGTCAGCGCGGCTCAGGCCGACATTCCGACCCTCGCAGGGTGGCTGACCGGCCCGTTGATCTATGCCGGCAGCGCCCAGGTCGCGACGATCCAGATGCTGGACGCCGGTGCCGCGCCGTATGCGGTGATCGTCACGGCCCTGGTCATCAACCTGCGTTTGGTCCTCTACTCGGGGGCGATGGCGACGTACTGGCGGGGCACACCGATGTGGTGGCGGCTGCTGGGAGGGTATCTGCTGATCGACCCGTCGTTCGCCGTTGGCGTCGAGCGGTACGGCCAGGAGTCGGACCGGCGGCGGGGGCATGCCCACTACCTGGGCGCTGCGGTCGTGCTCTGGGTGACCTGGATTGCGGTCATCGCGGTCGGGGCGACCGCGGGCGCGCAACTGCCTCAATGGCTGCGGCTGGAGTTCCTGATCCCGCTGTTTCTCATCGGCGAGATCGTGCCGAAGCTGCGCCAGGTCGCGACCCGCCGGGCCGTGCTGGTCGCCGCCGCGGTGGCCGTGGCATGCCTAAGCGTGCCCATGCACCTCGGCATCGCCATCGGGATCGTGGCCGGGATCGCCGCCGGTGTGGCCGCCGCGACCGGCATTGGACGGCCAGCAGCCTCGCCAGACGCAGTGTCCACGGAGGAGGGTCACCGATGAATGCCTGGACTGTCGTCCTCGCCGCCGGTTTCGGCAGCTACCTGTTTCGCATGAGCATGATCGGCGCCGCGGACCGGATCCGGCTGCCGCCGCGGCTGGACGACTCCGCCGCACTAGTCGCGCCCGCCGCCTTCGCCGCTCTCGCGGTGACCAGCATCGCCGGTTCGGTGCTCGGTTCCAGCATGCCGCAGGCGTTGGCCCCGCTCGCCGCAGCCGTGGTGGCGGTGCTCGCGGTGATGCGAACCGGATCGAGCTACGCCGCTGTGCTCGCCGGCATGCCGACCCTCTGGATCCTCACCCTGCACACATCAGCCTGACCGCCACACAAAACACGACGAAGGAGAAACCATGAACAGCCTGGGACTTGCGCTCATGATCATGCTAGAGACGCATAACGAACACCGCGACCCGGCCGCCCGCCGCCGAGCAGAACTCATCGCCGTCCACCGAACCGAGCGACCGTCCGCGGGCAGGCGGCTGTGGAGGCGGTACTCGCGGTAACGCGGACCGGCACCAATCAGTCAGCCTGACCGTCCACTCTCAACAAGGAGCAACCATGTCCACCACCAGACGCGCGCGTCACGACGTCGTCGTCGTGGGTGCCCGGGTCGCCGGCGCCGCCACCGCGATGTTGCTGGCTCGGCAAGGCCACGACGTGGTCATGGTTGACCGGGCGGACCTGCGAAGCGACACCATTTCGACGCACCAGATCGCCCGCACCGGAGTCGTCGCGCTCCGCCGCTGGGGTGTTCTGGACGAAGTGCTGGCCAGCGGTGCGCCCGCTCTCCGCCAGGTCACGTTTCACGCTGAGGGCAGGTCCACCACACGAAGCGTCAAGGACAGGTTCGGCGTCGACCATCTCGTCGCTCCGCGCCGCTACGTCCTTGACTCGATTCTGGCCGAGGCTGCGGTTCGCGCGGGTGCCACATTGCGGATGGGCGTCACGCTCGATGGAGTACGCCTCGACGACACCGGCCGCGCCACCGGATTGCACGGGCACGACCGCAATGGTGGCCTAGTCGAGATCGATTCCAGGTTCGTCATCGGAGCCGACGGGGTCTACTCGCGCGTGGCGCGGTCGGTCGGCGCCGAGGTTATTGACGACCGCGGTGCGGGCGGTGCTACGCAGTACGCCTACTTCGCCGGTCTGCCGTGGCCTGGGCTCGAGTTGTTCACCGAGGACCGCGGCTTCGCCGGGGTCCTCCCGACCAACGACGCCGAGGCCTGCATCTGGGTTTGCACGCCAGAGGCGGACGCTCGGGCCGCACGGCGATCTGCCGGCTCGGCCGGAGCGGCCTTCGCGGCGCAACTGCACCGCGCGGCGCCGGCGTTGGCACAGCGGCTGCAGGCGGCTCGCCGGACATCACCGGTGAGCGGCATGCTCCGTACGCCGAACTATCTCCGCCGCGCTTTTGGAGCCGGTTGGGCGCTCGTCGGTGACGCGGGCTTCCACCGTGACCCGGTGAGCGCGCACGGCATCAGCGATGCCTTTCGCGACGCCGAGCTCTTAGCCGTCGCGCTCGACCATGCGCTGCGCGGTGACACCGACGAAGTCACCGCTCTCGCCGGCTACCAGAGCCGGCGAGACCTGACGCTGCAGGAGATCTTCGACCTCACCTGCGCGCTGGTGACCTATCCACCCGTGCCCGAGTTCGTCGAGCTGATGCGACAACTCGGCAGGGCCATAGACACCGAGGCGGCCACCCTGGCCGCGCAACCGGTGCCGGGCGAGCGGGACCTCGCCCCAGCGTGAGTGCGCCAGATCGCACTCGCGGCCACCACACCCACCAATGCCCGCGCACGGCGCGGGCGTCCACGAAGGAGAACCAGAGATGACCACCATGGTCAACGACCACATCCGCAACGGCGTCGACACCGCCACCCTCTTCGCCACCCTCGACGCCGTGAAAGCGGCGCCGGCGGCGGCCCAGTTCCAGTTCCGCGCCACCAACGAGTGGCTCAGCGGGACGCACAACCGCAGCACGATCGACGGCTACTTCGGCGTCGGCGAGGAGCGCTCGCACGAGCGCACCTTCCACTTCGACGCCGACCACCCGGCGGTCCTCGTCGGTCACGACAATGGCCCCACTCCGGTCGAGTATGTGCTGCACGCCCTCGCGGCGTGCCTCACCGCCGGCCTGGCCAACATCGCAGCCGCGCGAGGTGTGCGGCTCACCGAGGTGCGCTCCACAGTGGTCGGTGACATCGACCTCAACGGGATACTCGGCCTAAATCCGGACGTCCGCAACGGATACGAGAAAATCAGTGTCCGCTTCACGGTCAAGGGCGACGCACCGGCGGAGGTGCTGAAGGCGATCGTAGAGCAGTCGCGGGCCCGCTCGGCCGTCTTCGACGTCATCACCAACCAGGTGCCCATCACCATCGAGGTCGACGCGAGCTGAGCGGCGTGCCGCCAGCGAGGGGCCCGGGCGCTAATCCGGGCCCCCGTGGCGGCACGGGGCCCCTGACGATGCGCCGGGCCGGCGACTTCTCGCGGCCGCGCACCGATCGACCGCGCCATCGCAGACCTGGCTCCGGCAAGACCGTGCTCATCCGGCGCATCGTCGAGGAGTGCACTGCAGGGCGTGTCGTCCATTGTGCTCGATCCCAACAACGACCTCGCCCGCCTCGGTGACGCCTGGCCGGAGGAGCCGCCGGGCTGGGCGCCCGAGGACGTGGTCCGCTCGAAGCGCTACCTCACCAATACCGACGTTGTGGTATGGACGCCGCGACGCGAGACGGGCCGACCGCTGACATTCCAGCCGCTGCCCGACTTCCAGAGCATCATGGATTACCCGCACGAGTTCAGCGCCGCCATCGACGCGGCCGTAGCCCTCGCTGGCGCCACGCGCCAAGGTGGACGGCCGCACGAACAAGGCGACGTTGGGCCAGGCCGTCCTCAAGGAGGCACTCAAGTCGTACGTCCGGGGTGGAGGATCGACCTGCGGGGTTACATCGACGTGCTGCGCGCCTTGCCCGACGGCGTCAGCCAGCTCGATAAGGCGGAGAAGATCGCCAACGAGATGCCCGGGTTTCCGTGATCAGCCTGGTCGGCCTGCAGGGTGCCGGCGAGGGTCTGCCCCTCACGAAGATCCAGGCACCAAACTGCCTGAGTCACCACCCGAAGAGTCCACTCACGACGGAGGAGGTCATCGAACGAGCCCGCGGTGGCCGCACCCTTCCACCGCCCGGGCCGATGTCGCAGCAGCCGGAGCCCGCCGATAATGGCGGGCGCCGCACAGCCGCGGTCATACGGACTCCACTACCCGGCTGACGTGCAGCACGCTGAGCATTTCCCTCGCCAGCCCGTCGTCGCCCACGTGCACGACGTCCAGGGGGAGCCCGAGCAGGTCGGCGGCCGCCTGCGCCTGCTCGGCCAGCTCGGGCGACGGGCGCTGGGTGAGCCAGACCACCCGGCGGTAGTGGCCGAAATAGTCGTCACGTAGGTCGGGAAAACGGTCCAGGCCCAGCTCGGCGACGACGGTACGACGGAACGAGCGCACCAGGAAGTCGGTCAGCAGGTAGGTCCCGGGTTCATCGGCGAGCAGCGTGCGCATCCGGGCCTGCCCGGCGAAGACGTCATAGCAGTGCTCGCCACGAAGCCGGCGCAGTCCAAGCTCGGTGCAGACCTCGTCGAGCGCGCCATAAGTGCCGCAGTCCGCGTACGCCACTGCCACGGCGCGGTAGCGCCCGCGCAGCGCCCTGGCCAGCTGGGCGACCTCGGGCGCGATCCGATGTGGATGGTTGTGCAGCAGCGGCGGCAGCGGATGCACATCAACCGGCCAGCCGTGGTTGGCGGCTACGCGGGCCACGTCCTGAGCCAACGCGCCACACGCGATGACCGCGACCGCCCTCGGGTCAGGACGGAAAGGCGAGGAGATCAACGAATCGGTCATTGAAGTCGGCCCGATCAGAGAGTTCTACGTACTCAACCTCTTGAAGTAAGGCGAGCGCACCCGCCCGCTCGCGGACGCTCAGCAGCGCCATCTTGGCCCCCTCGCCCGCCACGTTTCCGGCGCTGACCACCCGCAGCACCGGTAGCTTCGGCACGAGCCCGATCCGGATCGCACTCGCGGGGGAGAGGTAGCTGCCGAACGAGCCGGCCAGCAGCACCTGCTGCACATCCGCCACCTCGATGCCCATCTCCTCCAGCAGCAGGCTCCAGCCGGTCGCGATGGCCGCCTTGGCGAACTGCAGCGCCCGCACGTCTCGCTGAGACAGGTAGATGGGGCCGCCCTCGCGATCGTGCAAGACGAAGATGCGTTCACCGTCGAGGTGGCGCAACCGGTCGGCGAGCCCCGGGGAGATTTCGCGCGCCTGCTCGTCGGTGACCATCCGCCCAGACGAGTCGATGAGGCCGGCGCCGACGAGCGCCGCGACCGCGTCGACGAGCCCGGAGCCGCACAGCCCGGCCGGCTCGTCGCCACCGATGACGCCCAGCTCCAACGCCCCGTCGCGGATGCGTACCACCTCGATCGCGCCGTCGGCGGCGCGCATCCCGCACCGGATCTGGGCGCCTTCGAACGCGGGGCCCGCCGGCGCCGCCGTGGCGACCAGTCGATCCGCGTTGCCCAGGACGATCTCGCAGTTCGTGCCGACGTCGATGAACAGCCGCAGCCTGCGGTCGCGGTCCATGCCCGAGGCGAGCGTTCCGGCTATGATGTCGCCGCCCACGTACGCTCCGAGCGACGGGAAAACGACGGCCCGGGCGCCGGGGTGCACGGCGACCCCGAGTTCTGCTGCCCGGATCTCCGGGAGGGTGCGCGTCGACATCACGAACGGCGCCACGCCCAGCGGCTCCGGATCGATGCCGAGCGCGATGTGCACCATCGTCGCGTTGCCGGCAAGCGCGATCTCGTAGACCTCCTCCGGCCGTACATCCGCCTCAGCGCACACCTCGCGGGTCAGCTCGTCCAGCGTATCGTGGGCCAGCGCCCGAAGGCGGTTCAGGGCCAATGGGTCCATCATGGTCGCGCTGATCCGTGTGATCACGTCGCCGCCGAACGGCTGCTGCCGGTTGAGGGCGGAGCTGACGGCGAGCGGCGTGCCGGTGGTGACGTCGAGCAGGCTCGCCACCACCGTGGTGGTGCCGAGGTCGAAGGCGAGGCCGAAGCAGCGCGCCGTCGTATCGCCCGGCTCGACATCGATGAGCACGTCGTCAACGACGACCGCGGTCACCTTGAAGTCATTGGCCCGTAGGGTGCGGCCAAGCGAACGCAGCACGTCCAGGTCCACCCGCAGGCTCAGGTCGTCGAGCGGCGCGAGCAGCCGATCCAGGTCGGTGGTCTGGTCGGCCAGCGTCGGCGCGTCCAGCTCCAGGTACCTCTTCTGGATGGCCGGGCGCAGGATCACCTGGCGCCCCACGCCGACCGTCGCCGCCTTGGGGCGGGTGACCAGCGGGGGCACATCGACCCGCAGGTCTGCCATGGCCTGCGCCCGGCAGGCCAGCCGCCACCCCTCCCGCAGCTGGTCCGCGCTGAACGCCCGTACGTCCAGGCTGGACACCGGCACGGTGCCGTCATCGATCCGGACGAGGCATTTGCGACAGGTGCCGTGCCCGCCGCAGGTCGAGTCGATGGCGATACCGTTCCAGCTGGCCGCATCGAACACGGTTACGCCGGCGGGTACTCGCACCTCCCGCCCGCTGGGCGTGAAGTGCAGCCGCACCCGGCCGTGCCCGTCGTGAGGCAGCAGCTCCTCCTCGACGGTTCGGGTCATGCGCCCTGCCTGGCTCGGAACGTCGAGATCCAGTTGGCGCCCCACGCGTCGTTGCCGAGCAGCAGATCGGCCGCCTTGACGGCGTCGACGATCTGCGAGGCACGTGCGTCCATAATGGCGCTGGTGAGCCCGCGCGCCATGGCCATCGGCAGGAAGGCGGCACCGATCGCGTGCCGCTGTGGCATGCCGAACGAGACGTTGGAGGCGCCCAGCGTCATGTTGACTCCGAACTCCTCCTTGATCATTGAGATCGTGTCGAGGGTCTTGACCACCAGCGAGGTGTCGGCGCCGATCGGCATCGCGAGCGGGTCGATCACGATGTCCTCGATCGGGATGCCGTAGCGCTCCGTCGCCACATGGATGATCTTCCTAGTCAGCTCGACCCGCCGCGCCGGGTCCTCGGGAATCTCGTTCTCGTCATTGGGCAATCCGATGACGGCGGCGCCGTAGCGTTTGACCAGGGGCAGGATAGCGTCGAGCCGCTCGTCCTCCGCGGTCACCGAGTTGACCAGTGCCTTGCCGTCATAGGCGGCGAGCCCGGCGTCGAGGGCCTCGACCACCGACGAGTCGATGCACAGTGGACGGTCTGATTGTGTCTGCACCAGCCGGATTGCGGCGGCGAGCAGTTCGGCCTCGTCGGCGAGCGGCATACCCATGTTCACGTCGAAGACCATCGCGCCGCCGGCGAGCTGTTCGGCGACATCGACCTCGATCCGGGACAGGTCGCCCGCGCGCAACTGCTCCTGGAACAAACGCCGACCGGTCGGGTTGATCCGCTCACCGATCACGCAGAACGGCTGGTCGTCGCCGATGATGACCTCGGCGGTCGGTGATCGCAGTACTGTGTGCATGCTGCTCCTCGGATCGGTCAAGGGCTTGGTGCGCCTAGGCGTTGGCCAGGACCCGGCGCTGCTGCAGGAGGTCCTTGGCCCGCTTGACGGCGGCCGAGGCGTCCGCGGCGTACCCGTCCGCACCCACGGCGTCGGCGTACTGCTGGGTCACCGGAGCCCCTCCGACCATGACGATCACCTGGTCGCGCAGGCCGGCCTTCTCCAGCGCGTTGATGTTCGCCTTGAACATCGGCATGGTGGTGGTCAGGAACGCCGAGAAGCCGACGATGTCCGGCTTGTGCTCCCGGATCGCGTCGATGAACTTCTCCGGCGATACCTGCACACCCAGGTCGATGACGTGGAAACCGGCGCCCTCCAGCATGATGTTGACGAGGTTCTTGCCGATGTCGTGGACGTCGCCCTTGACCGTGCCCATGACGAACGTGCCGACCGTCGCCGCGCCGGTCTCGGCGAGGAGCGGCCGCAGCACCTCCAGCGCGCCCGCCATCGCCTTGCCGGCGATGAGCATCTCCGGCACGAAGAAGTCGCCGCGCTCGAAGCGGGCACCGACCTCCTCTAGCGACGGGATGAGGGAGTCGTAGAGCAGCGTGTCCGGGGTCATGCCGGCAGCGAGACCGGTCCGCGTGAGTTCGAGGACCCTGGGTGCGTTGCCCACCATAGTCTGGTCGTAGAGCTCTTTGAGAATTTCGTCAGGTGTCATGCCGCGCTCTCCTTGTGTGCTGTGCTGTGGCGCGTGGTGGTGTGGCTTGCCTCGTGCCCGAGAATGGCGGACAGGGCGAGCGCCTCGGTGACGAGCTTCTCGCCGTCGCCCTTGTAGGACGTGTGGACGCTGTCGAGCAGCACCACCGCGTTCGCGACGGTGGGGTGCTCGCGCAGGATCTCGCGCACCGCGCCGTAGCCCGCGCTCCACGAAGTCACTACCAGGTAGCGCAGGCGCGCGGGTGCCAGCACCGCGCCGACCGTGCCGAGCACTTCTTCGAGCGGTGCTGCGCCCGCGAACGCCTCGCTGTACGCCTGCGAGCCGACGCCTGCGTCGACGGCGGCGATGACGAGCGGTACGCCGGACACCTTGTCGAGACCGGCTGCCGCGACGACGCGCCGCACGGCTTCGCCGCCGTGGAAGTGGAGCAACAGATCGTAGCTCTCGCTCGGAGCCGGTTGCGGAACGAGCATGCGGCCCGCGGGCAGCGTCTGCCACGCGCCGTACGGTCCTTGGC
>Ga0209859_1000419_pt1 | contig 10197 bp, 8 predicted proteins | sample GWRWS3_50_60_FD_187241 | JGI IMG/M metagenome (GOLD analysis project Ga0209859, IMG submission 187241) | Riverbed sediment microbial communities from areas with vegetation nearby in Columbia River, Washington, USA - GW-RW S3_50_60 (SPAdes)... | ecosystem: Environmental > Aquatic > Freshwater >... | reverse complement strand
CTACGGCTACCCGCAGCTCACCGAGCAGGCCAAGCGGAAGATCCTCGGCGAGAACCTGCTCCGCCTGCACGGCATGGACGTGGCGGAGACCCGCGCCCGCCTGGGCTCCTGAGCCTTCCGCAACCGACGGGTTGCGCTTTCGCCGTCAAGCACCTCGCCGAGGCCGACGAACCTCCCCGCTAGCGGACGCAGCCGCCCTGCCCTTCGGGCCGCACGTGCAGATCAGCGCCTTCTCGGCGAAGCATCGACGGAGTAACAAGACGGGCCAATCTCAGAGGTACCGGCGGACCGAGGTCTGGTAGCTCCGGTAGGCAGTCCCGAAGCGGCGCTCCAGGGAACGCTCCTCACGGAGCACCACGACCTGGGTCACCAGCAGCACGACCGGCAGGAGCAGCAGCGGCCAGGCGCTGCCGGCAACCAATGCGGCCCCCACGTAGCCGGCGGTCCAGGCGACGTACATCGGGTTCCTGCTGAAGGCGTACGGCCCGCTGTCGACGAGCTGGTCCGGCCGTTCGAGGTCGACGCCGGCGGCCGCCCGCACCGCCCATGCCCCGAGCCACAGGCCGGCGAGGATCAGGGGCCACCCGCAACCATGGCCGATCCAGGCTGGCCAGGGCAGGCTCCACGGCCTGACGACCTGGAGGAGGAAGCCCGTCGCGAGGCCAACCAGGTGGGCCTCCGGGATCGGGATGTTGCCCCACCGCCAGGCCGGGGCACCCGTCCGCGGACTCATCCCGCCATGATCGCGCGGACGACGTGCTCGGCGTCCCTGTCGACGCCGGGAAGGAACCCCGACGACATGGCGTAGAGGAAGAACAGGCCCACGAAGTACAGGCCCGGCTGGTTGGCGACGACCCCACGGTGGTGCATCGGCTCGTGCTCATTCTCACCGAAGACGGGAAGGTCGATCCACGAGAAGTCGGCACCAGACCCGGTGCACCAGACGACGTTGGCCACTTCGAGGACCCGCTGGTCCGCCAACAGCGGGCGGCCTTCGCGTACCCCGACGACCCTGGGGACGCGTTGGATCCCCGCGGCGGCGAGGTCCTTGGGCTTGACCCGCACCAGCGGCGCGCCGTGGGACATGAGCCTCGGGCGCAGCTTGCGGCCGATCGGCGTGTCCACCGTCAGCACGCGATGGCCGACGAACCGGAACAACAGGGGCAGGAAGACGAACCGCGCCGCCGCACCCTCGATCCGGAACGGGACATGGCCGGACTCCCTTCCCGCCAGCCAGGTCGGGTGCCGGCCGGCGACCTCGACGGCGATCTCGGCTCCCGAGTTGCCAGCTCCGACCACCAGGACGCCGCCTTCCTGGAGCTGGGAAGGGTTGCGGTAGCCGCCCGAATGGAGCTGGACGATATCGGGACCGAGGTCGGTGGCGAAGGTGGGCACCCGGGGGACCTGGAAGGTCGACATGGCGACCACGACATTGTCGGCCTCCCAGCGCCGGCCGCCCGCGGCGACCACGAACCTGCCGTCGTCCCTGGAGAGCCGGTCCACGCGGACGCCGGTCCGAACCGGGAGCTGGCACCGGGTCGCGTAGACCTCCAGGTAGTCGGCCACCTGGTCCTTGGTCGGGAACGAGTGGGCCGGGGCGGGGAACGGGATCCCCGCCAGCCCGTCGTACCGGGCCGGGGTGAAGAGCCGAAGCGAGTCCCAGCGGTTGCGCCAGGCGTCGCCGACCCGCTGGTTGGCGTCCAGGATCAGGAACGGCCGCCCCCGCCTGGCCAGGTGGTGGCCGACCGACAGGCCGGCTTGGCCGCCACCGATGACCACGGTCTCGAGGTGCTCTGGCTCGCGTTCGGGCATGCCCGCCTCCCACTCGTCACGCTCGTTTGCTGCCAGCAACGCTACGAGCGATCGCGGGCGCGTCCGATGGGGAGTTCTCCCCAGGCTGTGAGCCCGTGCTGCATGGCGAAGAGCGCGGCCGCCGCACGGGTGGAGACGCCGATCTTCGCGTAGGCGTTCTGGATGTGGTGGTCGGCGGTCTTGATCGAGATCCCGAGCGCGCGGGCGACCTGCTTGGTCTGCAGGCCGCGCGCGAGCAGGCCGATGACCTCGGCCTCGCGTTCGGTCAGCCCCGCCGGCCGCTCGATTCGCGGGACCCGTTGCCCGGCGGCCTCCAGCACCGCGGTGACGGCGTCGGGGTCGAGTCGCCCGGCGCGGGCCTCCTGGGTGAGGCTCTCGGCGGCCTGTCCTGGCGGGAGCGCCGCCCGGTGCGGGCGCGGCTCGGTCATGGCGTGATAGGCGTCGGCGGCGGCGAGCAGGCGAGCGGGCGGCGTGAGCTCCGGGACGGCGGTTCCTCGGTGGTAGCCCGAGCCGTCCAGACGCTCGTGGTGGAGGCTGGCGACGGGCGCGAGCACGGCGAGGAACGGGGAGCGGGCGAGGACGCGCTCGGAGTAGTAGGCATGCAGCCTGACCCGCTCCCAGTCGTCTGGCGTGAGCGGCGCGGCCTTCTGCCAGATGCGGACCGGGACCGCCACCCGCCCGAGATCGTGCACCAGCGCGCCGCGCCGGACCTGCACCAGGTCTTCGGCCTCGAGACGGCACCGCTGCGCCGCCAATGCCGCCAGCTCGGCGACGCCGGCCGAGTGACCGACCAGGTACGGCGAGGCCAGGTCGGCGAAGTCGCCCATCGCCCCAAGGGCACGGTCGATCGCCTCGCCCTCCAGGGTCAGCCGCGGGCCAGGCTCGCAGGCGAGCGTCTCCTCCCAGGCGCCGGCATGGGTGTCGAGCGCCAGGAGCTCCGCGGCCGCGTCGGCGAGCGGGATGGCCACGGCCGGGTCGAACGCGCCGCCCGCCCGCTTGCGGACCACGCGTGCGGCGAGCTCCGCGCCGCCTAGCATGCGCTGGAACGCGGCGTCGCGGGCCACGGAGGCGATCCGCACCGGCAGCGGGATCTCCTCGTGCCTGGCACGACCGGGCAGGCCCTTGCCGTCCCAGCGCTCGACCAGGTACGCGAACAGGCCCTGCATGGACGCGGGCAGGCCGAGCCGGTCGGTCAGCATCTGCGCCACCTCGCAGAACGCGGTGACGTGGCCCTTGAACTCCCTGGCCGCCCTCGGCATGCCACGCGCGATCTGCATGGCCCGCACGGGCGCCGGGCTGCCCGAGTTGGCAAGTGCCCGCATGATCCCGGCCATCATCTCGGGCCGGGATCCGAACCTGGCCGGCAGGGCAGACGTCGTCAGCGCGTCATCGTCGCCGAAGGTCTCGGCGGCGACCTCCGCGTCGGCGGTGCAGCCGACGTAGAACAAGAGGCACGCATAGTAGGTCTGCGACGCCGTGTCCGAGTCGATGCCCAACAGCTCGCCGAGCCGCATCGCCAACAGCGTGCTCTGCAGGCCGTGCTCCAGGGGCACCCCGATCCCGAGGTCCGTCGCCAACGACAGCGCCGCGATCACCTCAGCGGCACGGACCCGTTCCCCGCCCCGGGATGTTGCGTCTGCCACCATCGGACAGTACGCGAGTCCCGGGATCTGGCGCACGACCTGAGCGTGCCGACCCGGCGTGGTATGCGTGGTCCGCCGATGCCTTGGCGAGCGCCGCTAACGAGGGCCCACTCGTCATCAACGCCATGATCTATGCCGAGGTTTCGATCGGCTTCTCCACCATCGAAGAGCTCGACGATGCGCTTTCCCCGGACGCCTTCGAACGGGAGCAACTCCCGTTCGAAGCGGGGTTCCTCGCCGGCAAGGCGTTTCTCGCCTATCGCCGCCGTGGCGGCGCCCGACCGGTGCCGTTGCCGGACTTCTACATCGGCGCACACGCGGCAATCAACGGCCATCGCGTCCTGACGAGGGACGCGCACCGGTACCGCGCTTACTTCCCGACGGTGCCACTGCTTACCCCGGCTCGTACGTGAGGCGAGCTGCGCTGATGGTCATGCATCCAAGGCGGTGCTGGCCATCACGACATACACGATCCAGGCTGTCACCATCCCGATCGGCAGCACAAAGACCGCCAACAGCTTGACCACAGCCCACCCCTACAGCCCCTGGCAGCCAGCCGACGCGCACGAATCAACCCCCATGACAAGCATCCCCGCGAGAGAGAACGCCCCAACAGCGAGGGCTACCTCGACGGTGAACACCAACGCAAGGTTCCGTGATGCATCCTTGGCCGGTGGCGTCGTGGGCACGGCCAGGTGGTCGGTCCAGCGCCCACCATCCCACCAGCGCCGTCCCCAACCACCCTGAGGATCCTGGTACCAGCCTGGTGGGGGCATGCCCGTCCCGCCCGCCGGTGACGGCCGCTCGGGGTCGTCGTGGGTGTCCATCGCCCGCTTCCTCTCCTGGCCTGGGACGCATCGTCGTGCTCACGCGCTGATCGTAGGTCCCCGCCCAGCCACGCGGAAGCCGACAACGCACCCATCAAGGTGGTCGTAGCTACCCAAACTCACCCGGGTAGGTTCGGAAGCCAGCAGCTGGCGGGTCGGCGCCTGAACTTGGCGGCATCGCCGCCAAGCGTTTAGGTTGTGTGGTGCGATCAGACGCCGCGCACAACCAAGCAGGAGAGAGGCACCCGTGGGCCAGCAGCCAGAGTTCGACACCTCGGTGCCACAGACAGCCAGGATCTGGAACTACTGGCTGGGCGGCAAGGACAACTTCCCCGTCGACCGCGCGGTCGGCGACCAGATCCTCGAGGCCTTCCCGGCGATCGTGGAGAACGCCCGCGCGTCCCGGGCCTTCCTCGCCCGCGCGGTCCGGTACCTGGCCGGCGAGGCGGGCATCCGCCAGTTCCTCGACATCGGCACCGGCCTGCCCACCGCCAACAACACCCACCAGGTCGCCCAGTCGGTGGCCCCGGAGTGCCGCATCGTCTACGTCGACAACGACCCCATCGTCCTGGCGCACGCCCGCGCGCTGCTCACCAGCACCCCCGAGGGCGCCACCGACTACATCGACGCCGACCTGCGCGACCCCGAGGGCATCCTGAAGGAGGCGGCCCGGACGCTGGACTTCACCCAGCCGATCGCGGTCATGCTGATGGGGATCCTTGGGCACATCGAAGACGACGATCAGGCGCGGTCGATCGTCAAACGGCTGGTGGACGCCGTGCCCTCCGGCAGCTACCTGACGATGAACGACGGCACCGACACCAGCGAAGAGGTCGTGGAGGCCGCGCGCATCTGGAACCAGTCCGCCAACCCGACCTACCACCTCCGCAGCCCCGACCGGATCGCCCGCTTCTTCGACGGTCTCGAGCTCGTGGAACCCGGCGTCGTCTCCCCCCCACGATGGCGCCCCGAGCCCGGCCCGTCCGGCCTCCCCGCCGAGATCGACTCGTTCTGTGGCGTCGGGCGCAAGCCGTAGCGCCCGCTCGGGCTACGCGGGCTTGCCGGACAGGGCCTTGAGCGCGCCCTCCAACCGCTGGCGCAGGGTGGGGGTCGCGCCGAGCTGGCGTTCCTCCGCGAACACCGCGTCGAACGCCTGCCGGTAGACGGCGTCCGGGAGGTCCGGGTCGAGCAGGCCGAGGAGCTGCTCGACCGCGTCCAGCCGCCCCCACAGGTAGTCGTGCTCGCGGGCCGAGCGCTTGAAGAACGCGCCGAAGTGGTGCACGGCGACGCCCTGCAGCTTCTCCTCCGGCGGCACCGGGAGGCGCTTGGCGTCGTCGGGGCTGATGCGCTTGACCGAGATCGTGTTGAGCTGGCCGATGTCGCTGAGGCCCATGATCGGGAAGAGCTGCGTGTCCCACAGCGGGAAGCCCACGTAGCGGACGATCAGCCCGACCCGCATCGTGGGGTCCCAGCCTCCGGTCACCTCCGAGAAGCGGGTCCAGAGGTCGCCGCTGAAGCCGCCGAGCCGCTCGCGCAGGATCTCGCCGATCCGGTCCACGAGCTGGTCGATCGCCTCGCCGTGCTCCTTCTGGAACGTGTCGGGGGAGCGGTCGGCGTCCACCCAGGCGGCAAGCTGCTCCGCGTTGAGGACGTGGAACGGCGGGTCGCCGACCGCCGCCCGTACCTCCGCCGGGTCGCTGGCGTCGTGGAGCCGGTCCAGGAAGTCGTACAGCTCCGACTTGGCCTGGTCGAGGGCGGCCCGATCGTCGGGATGGGTGGCGTACAGGTCGTTGAGGCCCCGGATGACGAACCGCAGCCGGCGCTCCCGGTAGGGCATGTCGAACCGGTCGAGGAATTCGGTCTGCCGCTGGAGCTCCCGGTCGCCCGGCCGGATGCGGTAGTGGTGCAGCATCCACTCGCGCATGACCGCCCGGACGAAGCTGGCGTGGCTCGACTCCGGCGGGTACGCGAAGGTGGCGGCGACCAGGTCGGCGAGCCAACGGCTGACCACCTGGAGCTTGAGCTGGACGTAGGCGAGGTAGGCGGCGCCGGCGCGGTCCTTGGCGAGGTCGTGCACGGCGCCCATCCGCTGCCCGACCGCAGCCGCTGTCGGCGGCTGGTCGGCGAGCAGCTCCCCGGCGAGCTGCTCCAGCTCCTTGTGGACCTCCTCGAAGCTGATCGCTGTCAGGTCGGCCACGTGGCGGACGCGCTCGTTGAAGTCGCGCAGCCGCGTGAGGTCGTCGAGGATCGGCTCGCGGCTGGGGATCCCGGAGAGCCCGCTCCAGATCGTCGCCAGCCACCCCGGCGGCCGGCCGGCCCGCGGCTCCCGGCCCCGCGCCGCCGGCGGCGGTGGCGGCGAGGCGGGGTCGGGCTCGATGTACACCAGCCACCGCTTGACCTCGGTGGAGGCACGCTTGCGCACGATCGCGTCGATCGCGTGCCCGAACGGGAAGTTGTCGAGCACCCCACCGTCGATGAAGAAGCTGCCGGCCATGGTCTCGCCCCACTGGGCGTACGCCGGGAAGAACTCCCGCTCCAGGGCGGCGGGGTCGAACCGCCGTCCCGGCAGGGCCGCCCGGAAGTCGCCGCTGGACAGCGGCGGGAACGCGCCGGGGAAGGAGGAGGTCGCCCTGGCCGCGAACGCCAGCGGCCCGTTGTGCCCTTCGCCGAACTGGTCGAGCTGGTGGTCGAAGCGGAAGCGCATCACGTGGCGGTGGGTCCGGTCGTGCACGACCCGGTCGCTGATGGGGATGTAGCGGCGGTGGCCCTTCAGGTCGGTCATCGTGACCATCAGCTCGACCGACTCGTCCCGCGGCACCAGCGTCGGCCCCTCGACACCCGAAGCGGTGCCGTCCATCTCGGCGAGCGCGTCGTACAGCAGCCGGCACATCTCGTCGCCCCGCAGCGGCGGCCGCACCCCCAGCGGATGGGTCATCGCCTGCAGGCCGAACAGCGCGAACCGCAGCCGCGTCGGCAGCCGCCGCGGGAACCGCAGCAGCTCGCCGATGTCGCCATGCTCGAACCACAAGTTGCGCAGCGCGTCCTGCGAGGCGTTCCCGGCGATCGCCTTGGCCAGGTAGACCCCGTTGATCCCGCCGGCCGAGGTCCCCGCCACGATGTCGACGACCACCCGCGTCCGGACCGCGTCGCGGTCGTTCAGCTCGCGCAGCCGCTCCCAGTAGAGATGCTGCGTGGACCCCTCCTCGAACGGGTTGCGCTCCTGGTCCTGCCCGAACGCCAGCGACGCGAGCAACAGCTTGTGGATCTCCTTGGTGACCCCGTGCATGTAGATCGCCAGCGAGACACCGCCGTAGCAGACCAAGGCCAGGCGGATCTCCTTGACGGGCTGGCCGGGTTGGGTGCGGTCGGGTTCTGGCTCCCCCACCATCGCGCTGCTCCTCTATCTCCTACTGCCGTGACGGAGAGGGATCATGGTGGGTCGGGAGGGGGTTCGCAAGGCGCTACAGCCCGGACCCGTCCATGCGCCAGTGACCACACGACCTCGGCCCCGCAGTTGTTGGCTACCATCCGCCTCGGTCGAGGCGCTTGCCGACCACTGGTGAAGTATCGTTGCCCGGAAGCCATGCCGAGAACGACGCCGGGGCGATTGATAGCGCACACCACGGCTGAGCTCTTGCCGAGATTGGTGCTGGCCGCCAGCGTATGCGCACAGCGGCCCGCCGGCCTCCAACAACTGTGATCCCCGTGGGGGCTCTTACCACCCGGTTCTGGCTGTGCTTCTGCTCGACAAGAAGAACACGTGCTCGTTGCAACCTTGGGGTGGTCGACAATGAGCGGAGCTGGAGGAGGTTGGAGCCCAGGTGCCAGATCCGGTTCGGGAGGTCGCCGAGCGGGCGAACGTGCCCGAGGGCTTCGTGCGGCAGCTGATCGCGGCCGGTGCCTTGCCGGCGGAGGCGGCCGGGCTGGGTCCTCGAGCTGTGCGGCGGGTCCGGTTGCTGCACTCCTGGACCGCTGCCGGGTTGTCGCTCCAGACCATCCTGGCCCTGGTCGACCGGGGAGCCCTGTCGCTGGCGTTCCTGGATGCGCCGGTGATGGCCACCCCCGAGCGGCTGGACCGCTCCTACCAGCAGCTCGCCGCCGAGCGCGAGATCCCCCTGTCGTTCCTGCAAGCGCTCCACCAGTCCCTCGGGTTCGCCCCGCCCCAGCCCGACGACCGGGCCGGCGAGGACGACCTGACCCTGCTGGAGGTGGCCGAGACCTTCCGCGGCGCCGGCGGCCAAGACGAGGCGACCCTGCGGCTGCTGGCCGTCTACGCCGACAGCCTGCGCCGCATCGCCAAGGCCGAGGCCGACTACTACGAGACCAACATCGAGCGGCGCCTGCGCGCCACCGGCCTGGACGAGCGCCGGCTGATCGAGTTCGGCACCCGCTTCGGCGACCGCATCATCGGCCTGCTGGAGCAGGCCATCTTCATGATCTACCGGCGCCATCGCGAGCACATCTGGACCGAGCACGCCATCAACCACGTCGAAGAGGCCCTCGAGGGATCCGGACTGGAGGAGCGCGTCCCCCGGCCCCCGGCGATCTGCTTCGTCGACCTGACCGGCTACACCCAGCTCACCGAGGAGCGCGGCGATCAGGCCGCCGCCGAGGTCGCCGGGCGGCTGGCCGCCCTCGTCACCGACATCGCCCGCCGCCGGGGCGGCCGGCCCGTCCGCTGGCTCGGCGACGGCGGCATGTTCCACTTCCGGGACCCCCGCATGGCCGTGCTCGCCGGGCTGGATGTCGTCGAGGGTGCCCCCGCCGCCGGCCTGCCCGCCGCCCACGTCGGCATCCACACCGGTCCAGTCATCGCCCAGGACGGGGACGTCTACGGCAGGACCGTCAACCTGGCCGCCCGGATCGCCTCCTACGCCCAGGCCGGGCAGGTCGTGGCCAGCGAGGACACCGTCGATCGGTCCGGCCGCGACGATGGGCTGCGGTTCCAGCCGCTCGGACCAATCGAACTCAAGGGCGTCGCCAAGCCCCTGCCGCTTTACCAGGCGTTCAGCAATCCCTGAGCCGGATCCGAATGCCTAGCTTCGTCGTAGCAGTCTGCACTGCAGCGAACGCCATGCTGGTTAGCCGCTGAGACGCCGATCGGTGACAGCCACCGGTCGGGAGGCTGGCTCGCTGCCGAGTTGTTTGCCAAGTGATTCCGCCAAGCCACGGGAGCGTCAGGAATGGAGCAACAAGTACGCGAGCAGGCGTTCATCAGCGCCCTGACCACCGAGCAGTTCGTGCTCCAGGCCGCCCGCAGCGCCAACGTCGGGGAGATGACCGGGCGCGCAACCGTCTACATGGGGGCAGTGTCCAGCTCCCTGATCGCCTTTGGGTTCCTCGCCCAGGTCGTCACCCACCTCGACCCGTTCGTGGCCGCGGTCCTGCCGGCCGTGTTCCTGCTGGGTGAGTTCACCTTTGCCGCCTTGTTGCGCAACACCCTGGAGAACCTGGTGTTGCTGGGGCAGATGCAGCGGATCCGCGGCTACTACCGCACCTTGGTCCCCGAAGCCGACCAGTTCTTCGGCCAAGCCGCGGAGGAGGAGCGGTCCTCGGCCGCGATGGCCACGGTAGGGCTGCGGGCCCGGCCCGCGGGGATGCTGTTCACCGGAGCCAGCGTGATCGCCGCGATCAACAGCATCGTGGGCGGGGTCGGCCTGGCCCTGCTGGCCGCCAAGGTCGCGAGCCTAGCGACGGGCGCCGCGCTGGCGGTCGGCATCACCGCCGCCGTGGTGCTGTTCGGGCTGCACCTGCTGTACCAGCAACAGCGAGCCAGCGACCGAGTCCTGCGGCCACCGGCCGAGGCATCATCGGCCTAGCTACTTGCCCCTGAAGAAGGAGCGGCAGAAGTAGCTGTTGACCTGGGGGAACCGCCTTGGGTAGCGGTCGGTTTGTGGTTGAATGACACCGTTGTA
>Ga0209859_1000418_pt1 | contig 10203 bp, 8 predicted proteins | sample GWRWS3_50_60_FD_187241 | JGI IMG/M metagenome (GOLD analysis project Ga0209859, IMG submission 187241) | Riverbed sediment microbial communities from areas with vegetation nearby in Columbia River, Washington, USA - GW-RW S3_50_60 (SPAdes)... | ecosystem: Environmental > Aquatic > Freshwater >... | reverse complement strand
TGCCGGCCGGCCGGAGCTCGGGGGCCAGCTCGACGATCCGGCGTACCCACGCCCGCGGATCGCCGGTCGCGGTCGCGAGCGCGTCCTGCGGCAACTCGCTCCCCGCGAACGACGTCACGACCCGGCGCGGACGACCATCGGCCCCGTCGGCGACCCAGAACCAGAACGGGAGATCCGCGCACTGGATGGCACATCGCTCGGGTTCGCCTTCGAGCGGGAGGGCGAGCTTCGACGCCACCCCCATCGGCAGCCTCTCGAACGCCTCCCGCTGCTCGGACGGGAGCGGCGGGTCGAACGCGAGATCGGTCACGAGGCGCACGGGCACGGCGACCACGACGGCGTCCGCGTCGATCCGATCGTCGCCGACACCGATCTCGACGCGGCCGCCTCGAACGGTGACGCTCGTCGCGCGGCGTCCGGGCCGGACGTCTGGCAGCAGACGAGCGGCGGCGTCGGCGATCGACTGGTTCCCCCGAGCCATGCGCCGGTAGACGGCCGGCTCGGCGGCCAGGCGTCCCGCATGCCAGCCCGCGCGCCAGGCGACGTGGTCGAGATCGGACGCGAACGTCCCCTGGAGACGCGCCTTGGCCACGACCCGCGCCCGGTCGTCGCCGGGGACGGCATCCAACATCGCTCCCATGGAGCGGCCGGTGGCGTTCGAGGAGGCCAGGTGGGCACCCGCAGCCTCGAGGAAGGCATCGAGCTCCGCCATGGGAACGGCCGCGCGGCCGCGCGGCTCTCGCCTCAGGTAGTCGACGCCGGCCTCGATCGCGGTGAGACCCAGCCGATCGATCGTGGCCTTCAGGACCTCGTCCTCCGGCATGATCCACTCGGCGCCGAGCTCGGCGAGCTCGCCGTTCTCGAGCTCGACCGACAGGACCCTGCCCCCGACCCGATCGCGCGCCTCGAGCACGACCACCGAGAGGCCGTGGTCGTGCAGGTCGAGCGCGGCCGCCAGCCCAGCGAACCCGGCCCCGACAACAACAACGTCCATCCCATTCCGCACGCACCCACGATAGATTGGCTTGCGTAGGGAGAGCGGCCTGTGGTACCCAGGCGGTTGAACGACCGCTCAAAGACCCCCGAGGAGGGCATGAGCCATGTCACGAGACCCGCGTGAACGCCGATCCGGTCTCAGCCGCCGCGAGTTCCTGCGAAGGTCCATCGGCGCGGCGGCCGTCCTCCCTTCCGCGTCGGCGATCCTCGCCGCCTGCTCGAAGCCGGGCACGGACACCGGCGGTGACGGGGGGGAGACGGGTAGCACCGAACGCGTCCTGGCGCGCCCGGACAACCCGGTCACGCTCCCGATGAAGGGTGAGCCGATCCCAACCGACACGCCGATCGAGTCGGGGCCGCTCCGGGTCTACAACTGGGACGCCTACATGTACAAGAAGGTGCTGAAGGCCTTCGAGGAGGAGTACGGCGTCACGGTCGAGTGGACCACGTTCAACAACATGGAGGAGGGGATCCAGAAGCTCGTCGCCGGTCAGGTGCAGGCCGACGTCTTCTTCCCGACCACCGATTACGTCTCTCGGCTGGTCGAGGGAGACCTGCTCCAGCCCCTCAACCACGAGCTGGTCCCGAACCTCGAGGCCAACTACTGGAAGACCTTCTCGGATCCGGGGCCCTACTACGACCTCGGATGGCGGTACACCGTGCCGTACACGATCTACACGACCGGTGTCGCCTACCGCCGAGACCTGATCGACGACGCCGCGGCCGCCGCCGCCGGGTACGACCTGTTCTTCGACCCCGCGCAACAGGGCGCGGTGAGTTACTACGACTCCTATCGCGACGCCCTCGGGATGATGCTGCTCCGTAACGGCGTGACCGATGCGAACTCGGACGACCCCGCCGCGATCACCGCCGCCAAGGACGCGATCCTCCAGATGATCAACGAGAACGAGGCGCGGCTCACGATCAACGGCACCTACGCGAAGCTGCCCGAAGGCGAGTTCACCGTCTCCCAGTCGTGGTCGGGGGACATCGTGGGCGCGAAGTGGTACCTGCCGAAGGGCACCCCCGAAAGCGTGCTGGGCTACTGGTATCCGCCCGACAAGAAGGGCCTGGTCGGAAACGACACGATCGCCATCCCGGCCGACGCTCCGAGCCCTCGGCTCGCCCACGAGTTCCTGAACTTCTTCCTCGACGAGCACTGGGGATACGTCAACTTCGCCGACTGGAACGGGTACCAGCCGCCGATGAACTCGATCGTGCCCGAGCGCCTCGTCGAGGAGGGGGTCGTCCCCGAGTCGCTCTCGCTCGCCGTCCTCGGAGAGGAGAACTTCACGCTCGGGTATCTGCAGGGCGAGCTGTCGGCCGATGCCGACGCGCTCTGGCTGAACGCCTGGAGCGAGATCCAGGCAGGTGGCTAGCGGCACCGAGGTGACACCCCGGCCGCGCCGCGGCGCCCGGCCGGAGAGGTCGGGGGTGCGGTACCCCCGGTGGTACTGGGGATCGTTCACCCTGCCGGGGAGCGTGTGGCTGGCGGTCTTCTTCGTCCTGCCGTTCTACGTGGTGCTCTCCGTGGCGTTCGGCACGGTGGACCCCCTGTTCCGACTCCCGCTCCCCGTGTACCAGCCTTGGTGGTGGAGCTTCGCCACCTTCCAGACCACCCTGGAGAAGTTCTACGCGGGCGACCGGATCTACTTCGATCCTCTGCTCCGCACCCTGATGTATGTGGCCGCGGCGAGCCTGATCTGCCTGGTCCTCGGCTACGCCGTCGCGTACTACACGGCGCGACACGCAGGTCGTTGGAAGGGTCTGATCCTCGTGCTGCTCATCTCCCCGTTCTGGATCAGCTACCTGATGAGGATCTACGCCTGGCAGAGCCTCCTCCAGCCCGACGGGTACATCAACGACGCGGGCGGCCTGTTCGGCCTCTCACCCGTCATCTGGATCGGCAGACCGGTCACCGTGGTGCTCGGGCTCGTGTACGGCTACATCCCCTTCATGATCCTCCCCCTCTTCGGCTTCCTCGATCGGATCGATCAACACCTGCTGGAAGCCGGCCGTGACCTGGGGGCCGGATCCTTCGAGACCTTCCGGCGCGTGACCCTCCCATTGTCCAAGCCCGGCATCCTGGCCGGGCTCGTGATCGTGTCCCTGCCGATGTTCGGGGACTACTACACGAACAACCTGCTCGGCAGCACGAGCACGTCGATGTACGGCAACCTGATCGACTCCGCCGTGGGACAGGCCGGCCAGGGCCCAGAAGCCGGTTCGCTGGTGTTGATCCTCGTCGCGCTCGTCATGATCCCGATGCTCTACTACCTCCGATCGACACGGCGAACGACCGAGGCGGCATGAGCGGAACGACCCTGGCGCCGGAACGGCCCGTCACCGCGGCTCCTGCTCGAAGCACGACCGGATGGTTGCGCAACCCGTGGCGTAAGCCGCGGTTCCTGCAGGCGGTGACGTGGGGCTACCTGGTGTGGTCGATCGTTCCGGTCGTGATCGCGATCGCGTTCTCGTTCAACGCCGGGAGGTCCCGAAGCACCTGGCAGGGTTTCTCGTTCCGGTGGTGGTACGAGGATGCCTTCGACTCCGTCTGGAACGACCCGGCACTCCGGTCCGCGATGTTCCAGACGCTCCGCCTGTCTCTGCTCACGATGCTCATCGCGGTACCGATCGGCACGGCGTTCGCCATCGGGATCGACCGGTGGCGCGGTCGGCCGGCCACCACGGCCAACTTCTTCATGCTCTTCTCGTTCGTGATCCCCGAGATCATCCTGGGCGTCTCGCTGTTCCTGTTGTTCTCGAACCTGTTGCAAGGTGCCGTGAGGCTCGGGACGACGGCGCAGATCATCGGTCTCGTGACCTTTCAGATCTCGTACCCGGTCATCATCGTGCGCGCTCGATTACTGTCGATCGGGCCCGAGTACGAAGAGTCGGCCATGGACCTCGGGGCCTCGCCGACCCAGGCGCTGCGCAGGGTGCTCCTCCCGCTGCTCGCGCCGGCGATCCTGGCGAGCTCGGCGCTTGTCTTCGCCGACTCGGTCGATAACTTCGTGACGGTCAGGTATCTGTCGGGACCGGCGTCCTCGGAGCCACTGTCGGTCAAGATCTACTCCGCGGCACGGTCTTCGCCGACGCCGGCCGTGAACGCGGCTGCCACGGTCATGCTGATCACGACGTTGACGGCGATCGCCCTGGCGTGGTTCGTCTACCGCAGGATCACGCGGAGCCGCGGCGAAGTGGTGTCCTCGGCCGGGCTCGCGGACTTCTAGGCCTTGGGCCGACACCGCCGTCACCCGGCGGCCGCGTCCTCGAGGTCCAGCGGAGCCGGCACGCCCTTGTCGACCAAGACTCGGAGCGCGTCGGCCGGCAGATGGACGGACACCGGATGCCCCTGCCCGTAGGGCAGACCCTCGCCCTGGTTCTGCACCCACGCCTGCAACGTCCCGCCCGGCGCGAGGTGCACGATCACCTGCATGATCGAGCCTACGTAGACGACACGCTCAACCATGCCGGGGACCCGATTCTCGCCCGCCGCTCCGGTCTCCTCGAGCCGGACGCGCTCGGGTCGGATCACGATCTTGACGTCCCCGCGCCCATCCGTATCACCGTGCCCTGCCACGAGGTCGAACTCGCCCAGTCGGACCTTCCCTCGTCCGTCGGGGCCGGCGCCGACGCCGGTCGCATCCATGAGGTTGGAGACGCCCAGGAAGTCCGCGACGTAGGCGGTCGTCGGCTCCTCGTACACGTCCGAGGGTGTGCCGATCTGTTCGACCCGCCCGTTGCTCATCACCGCGAGCCGGTCGGACATCGTGAGCGCTTCCTCCTGGTCATGCGTCACGTAGATGAAGGTGATGCCGATCTCCTCCTGCAGCGCCTTCAGCTCGAGCTGCAGCGCCTTGCGGAGCTTGGCGTCGAGCGCGCCGAGCGGCTCGTCGAGCAGGAGCACGGCCGGGTTCAGGATCAAGGCCCGCGCCAGCGCCACACGCTGCTGCTGCCCACCCGAGAGCTGCGAGGGTCGCCGGCGTTCGAGGCCCTGGAGCCGGACCAGCTCCAGCGAGTCCGCCACACGCTTCTTCGCGTCCTGTTTCGAGACCTCCTTGTAGCGCAACCCGAACGCGACGTTCTCGGCGACCGAGAGGTGCGGGAAGAGCGCGTAGTTCTGGAAGACCGTGTTGACGTTGCGCTTGTGGGGGGGCGTCTGCACCATGTCGATCCCGTCCAGCAGGATCTGGCCTTCATCCGGGCGCTCGAACCCGGCGATGAGGCGCAGCGTGGTCGTCTTGCCGCAGCCGGAGGGACCGAGCAACGAGAAGAACTCACCGGACGGCATCGACAGGTTGATCCCCGCGACCGCCGTGACGTCGGCGAACCGCTTCACGAGATCGACGAGGACGACCTCTCCACCGGCCATGTTCGCGGAGCATACCCGAGGCCTCACACGACCGTTCGGATCGCCGACCGGACCGTTCAGGCGCTGGGGTTCGAACCACTCCCCGTCGGTCCACGACGGCTCGGTGTCGACGCGCGTGCCCGGATCTCGAGGTTCTCTCGAACCGGTGTCCCGCGTTCGGCGCCGACGCTCGTAGGATGGTGGCATGGCTGTGTTCCTGCTGATCCTGCTGGTGCTCGCCGCGGCCGCGGGCATCCTCGGGGCGGTGCTCAAGGTCACGCTGGTGATCGTGCTGTCCCTCGTCCTGTCGATCGTGCTCTTGGCGTGGATCGGCGCCTGGTACGCGAAGCGGCGGATGCGCGCCTTCCAACGCGACTTCCAGCTGCGGGCCGACGAGAACCGGCGCCGCCGCGAGGCCTATGACGTCGGCTCCGAACCGCGGCAGGACCCGGCCCGGCGTCTGGGCGACGGCAGCTAGGCGACACACCGACCCGTTCCAGCGATGTCGGCGGACGAACGGGCACGCGACGTCGTTCGAGCGCTCGAGCGGATGGGCGACCGCTCGAGGCTCGACGGGATAGCGCGGTTCGGGATCGACACCGGTCGCGCCGTGGGCGTCACCGTCACCGAGCTCCGGCGTTTCGCGCGAGACCTAGGGCACGACCACGAGCTAGCCGCGGGGCTCTGGGCATCGGGCGTCCACGAGGAGCGCCTTCTCGCGTCGCTGGTCGACGAGCCCGCGATGGTCTCGAAGGCCCAGATGGAGGCGTGGGTCGCCGACCTTGATTCGTGGGACGTGTGCGACGGGGTGTGCGGCAACCTCTTCGATCGGACACCGTTCGCCCTGGACAAGGCCGTCGAGTGGAGCAGCCGGGAGCCCGAGTTCCAGAAGCGAGCCGCGTTCGCGCTGATGGCGTCGGCCGCCGTCCACCGCAAGGACCTGCCCGACGCCGCCTTCGCGTCGCTGTTGCCCGTGATCCGAGCGCAGCCGATCGACGAGCGGAACTACGTGAAGAAGGCGGTCTCGTGGGCGCCCCGACAGATCGGCAAGCGGAGCTCGGGGCTCAACTCGCGGGCGGTCCGAACCGCCGAGCAGATCGAGCGGATCGACTCGCGGGCCGCGCGGTGGGTCGCTCGCGACGCCCTGCGTGAGCTCCGGAGCGACGCGGTGCAGGCCCGTCTCCGGAAGTCTTGAGCTCCGGCGAGAGTCGCGCGCTCGGTCACAGCTCGAGCAACGCGGGCGCGAGCTCGCCGAGCTGCTGCAGGCACGGATCGAGCTCGTCCTCGGCGACGACCTGGACGCACACGTGGTCCGCCCCTGCGTCCAGGTGCTGCCGAACCCGCAGCGCCACACGGTCGACGTCGCCCCAAGCCATCACCGCGTCGATCAGTGCGTCGCTGCCCTGCCCGGCCACGTCCGCGCCCGTCCACCCCATGCGCTTCAGGTTCCGCGCGTAGTTCTCGGTCTGCAGGTAGTCGAGCGCGAACCCCCGCGCCACGCGTCGGGCCTCGGAGGGGTCGCTCTCGAGCACCACGGTCTGCTCGACGGCGAGCACCGGGCCGGGACCGAGCCGCTGCCTCGCGAACGCGGTGTGCTCGACGGGCACGAAGTACGTATGGACGCCGTGCGCGCGCTCGGCCCCGAGCTCGAGCATCTTCGGGCCCAGGGCCGCCAGGATCAGCCGCGGAGGCACCTCCAGCTCCGGGGCGGACGAGGGCGCTCGATCCATCGCATCCAGGTACCCGCGCATCGCGGCGTACGGGCGCTCGTACGTGCCGCCCCGGCGCGACACCGAACCCGCGTGGCTGACCCCGATCCCGAGCACGAACCGGCCGGGGTACGCGTCGGAGAGCATCCGCCATCCGTTCGCCATCGCGGTGGGATCACGGGCCCAGATGTTCGCGATGCCGCTGGCCGCGACGACCCGCTCCGTGCTGGAGAGGATCCACGCAGCGTGCGCGAAGACCTCGCGGCTCTCCACCGACTCGGGGAACCAGATCGCGCGATAGCCGAACGACTCGATCTCGGCGACGGCGTTGCGCTCCTCGGCCGTGGGAAGCGACTCGAGCGCGAAGCTCCAAACGCCGATGCGCCCCAACGACTCACGGAGCTCGTCGCGTTCCTGACGGAGCTCAAGACCCTGAGGCTCCTCCATGGCGCCGGACCCTATCAACGAGGAAGGGGCCCCCGCACGGAGGCCCCTTCCTCACCTGGTGACAGCCGTGATCAGCCCTCGTCCCGGACTCCCACGGGCTCGGCTTCGGGAACCAGCACCGGTCGCTTCTGTTCGACGTGCCCCTCGACGTCCAGGTCCGGCAGCCACTGCAGCCACCTCGGCAGGTACCAGTTGCGGTCGCCGAGGAGCTTCATCGCCGACGGGACCAGGATCGAGCGAACGATCGTGGCGTCGATCAGCACGGCGACGGCCAGACCGAACCCCATCTCCTCCAGCGCCGTCAACCTGCCGGCCGCGAACCCCCCGAAGACGGCGACCATGATGATGGCGGCGCCCGTGATGATCCCACCGGTCGTCCGCAGCCCGTACGTGACCGCCTCCGCGTTGTCCCGGGTCTTGTCGTACTCCTCCCGGATCCGCGAGAGCAGGAACACGTGGTAGTCCATGGACAGCCCGAACAGGATCGAGAACAGGAACAGCGGGAGCCACGCCTCGATCGCATCGGTCTGCTGAAACCCGAACGCGTCCGCGATCGTCTTGCCGATCGCAGGGCCCCCCTTCTGGAACACCAGGACGATCAGACCGTACGCCGCTCCAACCGAGAGCAGGTTCATCACGATCGCCTTGGCCGGCACGACGAGCGACCGGAACACCACCGTGAGCAGGATGAACGACAACCCGAGCACGATCACGATGATGAGCGGCGTGTAGTCGCTCGAGACGTCGAAGAAGTCGGTGATGAACGCCGTCTCGCCACCCACCAGCACTCGGACACCCGAGCCGCCGAACGCCTCGGGAACGTACGTCCCACGGAGATCTCGGATCGCCTCCACCGCCGACTCGCTCTGCGTGTCCGTCGCCTCGCCGGTGAGCGGGACCTCGATGAGCGTGACGCTCCCGTCCTCGCTCACGCGCGGCTCCGCCGGTGCGCCCAGGAACGGGTCGTCGGCGATCTCGGCGGTCAGCGTCTCGATCCCCTGCTGCACCTGGGGGTCGTCCGGGGTGCCGAGGACCACGAGTTGCGCCGGTGCGTTGGCGCCCGACTTGGGGAAGTACTCGACGAGAGCCAGGAAGGCCTGCTTGGTCTGGATGTCGTCCGGAAGCGTCGTGATGCCGGACAGCCCCTGCTTGATCCCACGACCGTCATCCTCGGGATGGGACTGGAGCCAGAACGGGAGCGACAGGACGATCAGGAAGCTGGCCGAGAGCACGAGGCTGATCACCGGACGCGCCATGACGGCGCGGCTGGCCCGGTCCCAGAAGCCGCCCGGCCGGCCCTGCTCGATCTGGCCGTGATGGATGCGCCGGGAGAGCCACGACGAGTCCCTGCGGAGCAGGCGGGTCAGAACGATGGCGGCCGCGACGAACCCGAGGAGACCCGCCACCGCGGCGAGACCACCTGGCGCTCCGACCGCAGATGCGATCGTCCCGACCGCGCCCGCCGCCACGATCATGGCCACGAGCGCGAGAGCGTTCGCGATCCTCGACATCCACGGCCAGTCGAGCCAGTCCGCCCCCACCCGCTTGGCAGGGGTTCCGAGCAGGCTCAGGACCGCCGGCAGGAGCGTCATCGACGCAGCGACCGAGACCAGCACCACGATGATGGCGCCGCCCGCGAGCCCCCGGAAGATCGTCGTCGGGACCAGAAGCATGCCCGAGAGCGCGATCACCACCGTCAGGCCGCTGAAGAAGACCGCGCGGTTCGCCGTGGCGCCCGAGCGGCCGATCGCACGCTCCTTGTCCCCACCCTTGCGTCGCTCCTCGCGGTACCGGGACACGATGAACAACGAGTAGTCGATCCCCACCGCCAGGCCCATCATCGAGATGAGGTTCGGTGCGAAGAACGTGAACTTCCAGAGCTGGCCGATCACCGCCACGATCCCGAGGGTCACGGAGATCGCGAAGATGGCCATGATGATCGGCGTGACGCCGGCGATGAGCGCCCCGAAGACCACGATCAGCACGATGATCGCGGCGACGACCCCGATCGACTCGCCGAAGCGCAGGTCCTCCTCGGAGACCTTCCTGAAGTCCTCGGTCGACGTGGCCTCGCCGAGGATGTAGGCCTGCGTTCCCCCGGTGCTCGCCTCCTCCCGGATCGTCTCGACCTGGTCGACGTGCTCGGCGGCGTCGTCGACGTCCCCCGCCATCACGACCGTGAACAGGACCGCCCGCCCGTCCTCGGCCGGGATCGGCCCGAGGGGGGCCGTCTCTAGATCCTCGGCGACCTCGGCGGGTAGGGGGAAGGCGGGCGGTGCGTAGGTCACGACGTCGGGGCCGAGCGCGTTCAGGTCCTCCAGGACCGCGTTCACGTCCTCGACGAAGGCCGGATCGTCGACCGCGCCCTCACCGGACCCGGCGATCACCCAGTTCTCGGTCACGATGTCCTGCTCGAGGCGGCGCTGCTCCAGGATCTGCTGCGCCTCCTTGGCCTCCGGCGTGTTCGTGAAGTCGATGTCCGTCGTGAGAGCCGACCCGAGCAGGGCGGAGCTAGAAGCCCCCGCGAGCACGAAGACCACGAACCACAAACCCACCGTGCGCCACGGGTGCCTGCTGCTCGCCCGTGCGATCGACTCCGGATTGAGCCTCATCCCGTCCTCCCTCACCTCGTGTCGGAATCTTGCCCTCCGCCGACTTACGGCATATGCTTACAACGTACGGAGTATAGATGTACGA
>Ga0209859_1000416_pt1 | contig 10233 bp, 13 predicted proteins | sample GWRWS3_50_60_FD_187241 | JGI IMG/M metagenome (GOLD analysis project Ga0209859, IMG submission 187241) | Riverbed sediment microbial communities from areas with vegetation nearby in Columbia River, Washington, USA - GW-RW S3_50_60 (SPAdes)... | ecosystem: Environmental > Aquatic > Freshwater >... | reverse complement strand
GTCTCGGTGAAGCCCGAGTGGGCGGAGCACCCCTCCGACCGCGGCTGGCAGGCGTGGAAGGAGGTCGAGCGCTCCTCGCTCGACGGCGACGCGGAGGTTCCTCCGCACCCGCGGCATCCGATCAGCATCGAGGCAGGGAGCCGCCTCCACGCGGCGCTCGGGGTCGAGGAGATCGAGGTGGACAGCTTCCACCATCAGGCGATCGACCGCGTCGCGCCCGACCTCACCGTCGTCGCGCGGGCCCCCGACGGCGTCGTCGAGGCCGTCGAGCTGGACGGCGACGGGTACGTCCTCGCCGTGCAGTGGGAGCTCCAGGAGGAGTGGCGGGTCGACCGCCGCTTCCTCCAGCCCTTCGCGCAGTTCGTGGCCGCCGCAGCCAAACTCCGCTGAATGGGGATCGTCCTCGGCCTCACGGCCGCGCTGTCGTGGGGCCTGGCGGACTACTTCGCCGCGCTGGCGTCCCGGCAGACGGGGGCGCTGCGAGTCGTACTCGGCTTCCACCTGACGGCGATGGTCCTGCTCACGATTCTCCTCGTCGCCTCGGGCGGCAGGCTCTCGGAGGTCTCGGGCGAGGACGTCGCGTGGTTCGTCTTTCTCGGCGCCCTCGGCTGTCTCTCGTACCTCGCCTTCTACGAGGCGCTCGCCATCGGCCCGATCTCGATCGTGAGCCCGATCGTCTCGGCGTACGCCGCTGTCACCGTCGGCTGCGCCGTGCTCATCGGCGGCGAGCGGCTCGCGGCCGGCGAGACGGCGGCGATCGTCGTCGTGATGCTCGGCGTTGTGTTCGCCTCGTCCGACCTGGCGCAGATGCGGGCTGTCGAGCGGATCGCCGTCCTCGGGATCGTTCTCGCCCTTGCGACGGCGGTGGTGATCGGCGCCTTCGTCTACGGCGTCGCGTACTTCAGCGAGGAGTACGGATGGCTCGTCCCCATCTTCCTCGCTCGGGGCTTCGCGACCGTCTTCGTCCTCGGCGCCGCGCTGCGCGGCGGGGAGTGGCGATTCCCCGACCGCTCGCCACGGCTCCTGGTGATGATCGCGCTGATCGCCGTCGTCGATACGGCCGGCTACGTCGCCTTCAACTTCGGCGTCCGTCACGCGGACACGTCCGTCGTCGCGACGGCGGCCGCGCCGTACGCCGTCGTGCCGATCGTGGCCGGCGTCGCCCTCCTGCACGAGCGGCCGCGTGCGACCCAATGGGCCGGCATCGCGCTCGTGATCGCGGGCCTCGTGCTGCTCGGGCTGAGTTCTTAGCCTCGGGGCCGCGTCTTCTGAGGGTCGTAGATGGGGAAGTCGTCGACGGTCGCCGCGACGGTGCCGTCTCCGAGGGCGACGTCGACGGTCTCGCCCTTTCCGGCGAGACGCGCCTCGAGGACTGCCATGCCGATCACCTTCCCGAGCGTCGGGCTCTCACACGGGCTCGTGAGCGTCCCCGCGGGCTTCCCGTCCTTCGTCACGGCCGCGCCGTACTCGGGCACGTCGGAGCCCTCGACGGAGAGGGTCACCAAACGCCGCGGCGGTTCTTTGGCCGTCTCCTCGAGCGCCGTGCGCCCGCAGAAGTTACCCGTGTCCATCCGGATCACCTTGTCGAGCGACATGTCGAAGGGATCCGTCTCGTGTTGGAAGTAGTCGTAGCCGATGAAGATGAGCCCCGACTCGATGCGAAGCGTCTCGATGGCGGAGAGGCCGTAGGGCTTTGCGCCCGCGCCCGTGAGGACGCCCCAGAGCTCCTCCGCGTAGTCCGGCTCGCAGAAGATCTCGTAGCCGAGCTCCCCGGAGTAGCCCGTGCGCGAGACCCAGCAGGGGACACGGCCGACGTGGACCTGGTGCGGGAAGAAGCGAAAGTAGCCGAGACTCTCGACGGGCTCGTCGGTGAGGCCGGCGAGGAGCTCGCGCGAGCGCGGGCCCTGGAGCTGGACGTGGGGAAGCTTCTCCGTGATCGGCTCGATGGCGACGTGCTTCCCGGCGACCACGTCGTTCATGTGGTCGAGGTCGGAGTCGAGCGCGGTGATCACCCAGCAGCTCGTCTCCGTGAACTTGAAGACCGTGCCGTCGCCCACCATCTTCCCGTTCGCGTCGCAGACGGGCCCGTACCGGACCTGGCCGATCTCGAGGCCGAACATGTCGTTCGTGAAGATGTGGTCGGCCGCGGCGAGCGCCTCCGGGCCGGAGAAGTCCCATTTGCGAAGCGGCGACTCGTCCCACACGCCGACGTCCTGCCTGACGGCGTGGTGCTCGGCGACCGGGTCGCCGAAGTGGCTCGGCCAGTACCAGCCCTCCCAGTCCATGAACTCGGCCCCGAGCTCGCGCTGGACGCCGTCGAAGGCCGTGCGGATGATCTCTGTGTCGGTGCTCACTCTCCCTCCTCTTCCGTTGGGCGCCAGCCTAAAGCGTTCGAGACCGCCGCTGCACGCAGGAGGAGCGAGTCGAGCGCGAGCGCCATCGCCTCGTCGCCGAAGCGGGAAGCCGGGCCCTGGAGCCCGAGCACCGCGGCCAGCTCGCCGCGGCTCCCGCGCACGGGCGCGGCGAGGGCGTTCAGCTCCTCCTCCCGCTCGCCGGCCGCCTGCGCCCAGCCCTGCTTGCGGACGCGGTCGACCTCCGCGGCGAGTGCTGCTCGGTCGACAATCGTCCGCTCCGTGAAGACGAGCAGCCGCCCCGGGCTGAGCTCGACGTCGCCGAACGCGAGCGCGACCTTGCCGGTGGCGGTCGCGTGGGCGACGCTCGGCCGCCCGACCCGCGCGACGCTCTGCACCGAGGAAGCGCTCTGCACGAAGTCGACCGTGACCGCATCGGGGTCGCCGGGAACGGAGAGCGTCGCCGTCTCGCCGGTCTCCTCCACCAGCGCTCGCAGGTGAGGGCGGGCGACCTCTCGGAGATCGAGGCGCGCGAGCACGGCGTTCCCGAGGTCGAGAAGCCGCAGGCCGAGCCGATAGCGGCCCGTCTCCTCGACGTGCTCGACGAGCCTGGCGTCCGCGAGCGTGGCGAGGAGGCGGGACACGGAGCTCGGATGGAGACCCGTCCGGCGTGCGAGCTCGTTCGTCCCGAGCTCCCCGCCGCCGCCCGCGAGCGCGTCGAGGACGGCGACCGCCCGCTCGACCGCAGCGACGCGACGCGCGGCTGGCTTTCCCGTCCGCGGCATGGTACGGTCAGTATCGCAGTTTTGAAACGCTATTGCCCAGGAGGCAATTCGATATGTCCGACCTCCCCGCCTCGCCCCGCTTCGTCGTCGTCGGCGCGGGCATTCACGGTCTCTCCACCGCGTACCACCTCGCCAGGGAGCTGCGGACGCGGGGACTCGGCTCGGGCAGGGACGTGGTCGTGCTCGAGAAGTCGGAGCCCGGCGCCGGCGCCTCGGGCATCGCCTGCGGCGTCGTCCGCAACAACTACTTCCAGCCGGCCATGAGCGAGCTCATGCAGGCCTGCGTGGAGGTCTGGGAGTCGGATCCCGCTGCCTACGCCTACAACCCCGTCGGCTACATGGCCCTCGGCCCGGCGGTCCAGGAATCGGACCTCGCGGCGACCCACGAGCGCCAGGAGAGGATCGGCTACCGCTCGACGTTGGTGACCGGCGAGGTCGAGGTCGACGCCTACATGAAGCGCCTCTTCCCGGACTGGCGCGCCCGTGGCGTCACCGCCCTCCTCCACGAGCATCAGGGCGGCTTCGCCTTCAACCGCGAGTCGGTGCTCGGCCTCGCCGGCAAGTGCCGCGAGGAGGACGTCGAGATCCTCACCGGCGTCGAGGTGAGGGCGCTCGAGCTCGAAGGCGACGGCACCGTGAGCGCGGTGGAGACGAGCCGCGGCCGGATCCAGGTCGGCGAGCAGCTCGTGCTCGCCCCCGGCCCCTGGGCGAAGCGCTTCTGGGCGATGCTCGAGCTGCCGATGACGATCGACGTGCGGACGCCTTCCGGCGAGGTCGTCCGGGACCGGCCGATGTGGACGTACTGGAACCTCCAGGAGGGCGAGATCGCCGTCGATCCCGCCATGTTCGCCACCGCCGACGGCGGCGCCCCGCCCGTCATCCACCTGGACACCGACGCGCCGCTCTCGACCGACGAGGGAGAGCTCTTGACGGACGAGCTCTGGGGCATCTACTACAAGCGCGACCGCCACGGCGTCCAGGGCGGCGCCTCGCCGCTCGTCGTCGACGGCGAGGTCGAGCTCGACCCGTATCCGGCCACGACCGACGTCGACCCCGGCTTCCGCGACATGTGGTGCGCCGCGCTCTCGCACGCCATGAGCCGTTTCGAGGGCTGCCGGTCGCTCTACAAGCTGGCGCGGTCAGGCGGCGTCGGCGCCTTCACGGCGGACAACTTCCCCGTCTTCGACTACATGCGCCCGAACGCCTACGCGATCCTCGACTCGAACCACGGCTACAAGATGATCGGCGTCGGGCGCGAGGTGGCGAAGGTGCTCGTCGGTGACCACTCGAGCCTCCTCTACCCGTTCCGCTTCGAACGCTTCGCGACCGGCGACCTCCACCCGGTCTCCCACTCGCCCTATCCCTGGAGCTAGGGACCGACCCTAGCCCGGGTGGCGTGGCGACGAGTCAGGTCGTGCTCGTCCGACTCTCCGCCTGCCTGGGCGGGCACACGGCGTCCGCGTAGGAGCAGAAGACACAGCACTCGCCGGGCCTTGGCCGAAGCGTCTCCCCGCAGGCCTCACAGTTGTAGAACCGCTGACACGCGTTCGTCGGCATCGTCTCCCGCTTTTCGTGACGACATCGCGGGCACGTGATCAATGCCTCGGTGATCACCCAAGCCTCCTAGTCGCGCTCGAGCGCGACGCGGAGGTCGTGGGCGAGGTTCTCCGGCGTGAGGTCCGCGCCCGCGTGGAGGGTTGCCAACCAGACGCCGTCGCGGTCGTAGAGCCGAACCGGAGCCGAGTGGAGCTCGTCCACGCCGGTGTCCGCGGACGGGAGGATGCTGAACGCGTTCCACACGGGCCTGAGCTCGCGCTCCGAGCCGAGGAGGTACCGCAGCCCGCCCACGGCCCTGTTCCGGCGGAGGAACTCGCGGACGCTCCCGACCGTGTCCTCCTCCGGGTCGGTCGTGATGGCGAGCGCGTCCACCTCTGCCCGCTCCTTGGCGCTCAAAAGCGGCAGCGCGCGGGCGACCTGCCCCGCGATGATCGGACAGCTCTCCTCGCACTGAGAGTCGAGGAACGTCACGAGGACGACCTTCCCCCTCAGCTCGCGGCTGCGGACGACTTCTCCCGTGTAATCCCGCAGGGTGAAGTCGGGGAGGACGATCCCGGGCGGCGGCGTGCTTCCCCGGAACGCCTGCGCGGGCGCGTCGTCTCGGAGGAGCACGACCGCGAGGAAGACGGCGGCGGCGAGGGCGAGCGCCACCGCAACGGCGAGGAGCAGCCGCCTCACCTCGACGACCCCTCCTTCGCGCTCGCGATCCCGGCCTCGAGGCTCTCCCTGGAGACGGGTCCCGGGGAGTGGGCGACGATTCGTCCGGCCGCGTCGAGGTAGTACGTCTCCGGCACGCCGGTGAGCCCGTAGGCGCGGTACGTCTCGTCGGCGCGGTCGCGCACCGAGACGTAGCGGACCTCGAACTCACGCAGGAACGCGAGCGCGTCTCCCCTCAGGTCCTGGACGTCGATCCCGAGGAAGACGACCTCGCCGCGGTGCGCGTCCGCAGAGGCGTCGAGGACGGGCGCCTCGTCCCGGCAGGGAACACACCACGAGGCCCAGAAGTTGAGGACGACCGGGTACCCGCGCAGCTCCTCGACGGAGGTTCTCCCGTTGGCGAGGGCGCCGCGCAAAGCCTGCGGCCACGTCTCGCTCACGGGCCAGAGCACGTCGAGCTCGAAGGCGGGAGCGGGCGGCTTCTCTTCAGCGGCGACCCGGGCGACCAGGCTGCGTCCCTCGCCGACCGCCAGCGTCGACCAGGCGAGGAGCCCCAGCAGGCCGGCGACGACGACCGGGATCAGGATCTTTGGGAGCCTGCGCACTAGAGGGCCGTCCACCAGTCGAGGCCGAGCGCGCGGAGGCCGCGCTGCGCATAGACGTTGAGCAGGTAGAGGTAGCCCGTGAGGAGCAGGCCGCCCATCGCCACGAGCAGGAGGCCGGCGGTGACCTGAATCGCGCGGTAATGAGCCTTGACGCGCTCGAACGCCCCGAGGATGCGGGTGAACCCGAACCCGATGACGACGAAGGGAACGGCCAGCCCGAGCCCGTAGACCACGAGCAGGAGGACGCCGCTCTGGAGGGAGCCGGACGCGCCGGCGAGCGTCAGGATCGAGGCCAGGATCGGACCGACGCACGGGGTCCAGCAGAAGGCGAACGCGACTCCGAGGGCGATCGGGCCGCCCGTCCTTCGTGCCGCCCCCTGGACGGCGTCCGTCCAGCGGGCGCCGAGCGACCCCGACCAGCCGACCCCGAGCATCGCGAGCCCAAACACGACGATCAGCAGGCCCGCGATCCGGTTGAGCCAGAGACGGTGATCGTCGAGGAGCGCCCCGACCACGGACGCGCTCGCCCCGAGCGCGACGAAGACGGCGAGGAATCCGGCGAAGAAGAGCCCGCTCGCGACGGCCACCCTGCGCGTCACGGCCGGCTCGCGCCCCGCGATTTGCTCGAAGCTCACCCCGCTCACCGTCGAGAGGTAGCCGGGAAGGAGGGGGAGGACGCACGGCGAGATAAAGGAGACGAGCCCTGCCGCGAAGACGAGCGGGAGGGAGAGACCGGCCATCTCCACCTCACTCCACCTCCTCGACGGCCTCCACGAGCGATTCGTACGTCTGCGGCCCGGTCAGGCTCTGGGCGATCCGGCCCTCGGAGTCGAGGACGTACGTGGTCGGGAGGCCGACCAGCCCGTACCTGCTGGCCAGCTCACCGCTCGGGTCGCGGATGTTCGGGAACGTCCAGCCGAACTTGCGCACGAAGGCGAGCGCGTCGGTCTTCGCATCCTGGAAGTCGACGCCGACGAGCTGCGCTCGTTCATCCATCTCCCGTGCGAAGCGGGCGAGGTGGGGCGCCTCCTCCCGGCAGGGAAGACACCACGAGGCCCAGAAGTTGACCAGAGCCGGCCTCCCGCGCAGGTCGACGAGCCGGACGGGCGGCGGCACCAGCACCGCTCCCTCCAGCTCGGGCGCCTGCCGCCGCTCGGACGTAGGAGCCGGCTCGCGGCCCGGGGGCTCGTCTCTGCCCGGGGCCGCGAGCACCAGTCCTGCCGCGAGGGCGCCGGCCGTCGCGAGGAGCGCCGCGACGGCCAGGAAGCGGCCCGATCGGAGCCGTGCGCGCATCGCTACCCTCCGGCGTCCTCCTCCGAGTCGGTTCGGCGGCGATCGGCGCGCATGCCGCGCATCATCCAGACCATCATCCCGCCCATGACGAGCGGGCAGACGAGGATCGCAAGCAGAAGCCAGAGGCCGTCCACGATCTCACCTCCTACTCGACGACGTTCCACGTCACGCCGCCGTCAGTCGTCCTGTAGAGGAGCCGGTCGAAGCCGACCGCGTACGCGATCTCCGGATTGCTCGGCGACCAGGCGACCGGTCCGGCGCCGGCGGGTATCTCCTGAACCGTGCGCCAGCTCGCGCCGCCGTCCGTGCTGAGGAGGATGCCCGGGCCCGAAGCGAGGATCCGGTCAGGATCGTCCGGGTTCAGCGCCAGGCCCATGAGGCCGGCGGCGAGCGTCCGCTGCCAGGTCTTCCCCTCGTCCTCGCTGACGAGCAGACCCTGCTGCATGTCGCCGGCAAGAATCCGCCCGTCGGGAGTCGCGGCAAGGGCCATCACGCCTGCCCCGACGTCCTTGGACAGAAGCTCGAAGCTCGTGCCGCCGTCGCTCGACCGGTAGAGGCCCGCGCCCGCCATCGCCGCGTACAGGCGTTGCGGATCCCTCGGATCGACCGCGAAGCCGTGGACGTCGAGGCTGGGGAGTCCGTCGGGCCGAACGTCGGTCCAGATTTCTCCTCCGTCCGTGCTCTTCGCCAGGACATTGTGACCCGCCGTCCAGACGGTCTCGCCGGGTGCTCTGGCGAGGTTCATCGCGTCCTGGCCTTCGAGCCTCGCGAACTCCCAGCGCCGGCCGCCGTCGGCGCTCTCGTAGAGGCCGACGTGGGTGCCCAGGAAGAGCCGCTCCGGGTCGGCGGGATCGACGAGGAGCGAGTGGTAGTCGGGCGTGTCGGGGAGGCCGGTCGCGGGCGGCTCGACCGCCTCGCTCGGCCCCTCGGCCTGGCCCTTGGCGAGCCAGAAGGCACCGCCGGCCGCGACCACGACCAGCGCGCCCCAGGCGACCCATGCGTACCGGCGAGGCGGCTTCGCCTTCGCCTCCGGGTGCTGAACGCGACGCGGCGTGGGCGAACGTCGCTTCGTTCGTGTCTTGGTCTTTCCCAATGGAGCCTCCTCGTGAGCGTTGATCCGGCCGTCAGGCCGGGCTCACAGGAGGAATCGCTGCAGCGCTGCCGGTGAGGGCGATTCGGAAAGGAGACGCCGAGCGGCCGCCAGAGCGACCGCTGCGAAGAGCGCCGCGACGCTCGCCGGCCAGACCTCGACGAGTGCCGGGAGCGCAGCCATGGCTACGACGGACCGCTCGAGCGCCTGCATCGGATGGTCGCTGAGGCACGCACAAGCGAAGCCGAAGAGGGCAATGCAGAGGACCGCGAGCAGGATGAAGCCAAGCAGCGGCATTCTCCGTCGCAGCGCACCTAACGCCATCTGGAGACAGGATACCTCGCAGCCGTGCAGCTCCTACCCGTCGGCGTCCGGATTTTCCTGAACTGGCTCGGCCTGGTCGAGGCCGAGCCAGCGGGCGAGCCAGGCCTTCGTCGTCGACTGGACGAGCAGCGTGACGACGATCGCCACGGCGACGACCGTCACGATCTCGGTCTCGTAGGGGACGCCTTCCGCGATCAGCACGCCGGCGATGGCGGCCGGGACGACACCCGTCTCCCTCGTCCACGCGACGAAGGCGAGCTCCCGCCGCTCCCAGCCGCCGCCGCGGTTCGGGAGCAGGCAGGCGAGCACGGTCAGCGGCCGGGCCACGAGGATCAGCGCCGCGACCGTCAGGAGGGCCGGCAGCGCGTTGTCGGCGATGTCGCCGAAGGGCAGGTTCGCGCCCAGCGTGAGAAAGACGAACATGACCATCACGTCCGCGGTCGTCTCGACGAAGGAACGCATCTCGACCTCGTGCGCCGAGTGCATCCCGAGGTGCAGCTCGTCCATGTTCGAGACGATGAACCCGGCGATGAACGCGCCGAGATAGCCGCTCCCCCCGGCGGAGTCGATCGTGAAGTAGCCGGCGGTCACGACGAGGAGCACGGCGACGGCCGACGACTCCCGCCAGACCCCAGAGCGTTGCCGGGAGATGACCAGCGCGAGGAGGACGCCGAAGACGATTCCGAGACCGGTGGAGATCCCCAGGTCGACCACGAACTCCACGAAGGGATCGGCCAGCGAATCTCCCTCGCCGAGGACGAAGGCCGCGATCGCGAGCGCGAGCACGGCTCCGGTCGGGTCGTTGAGCGCAGACTCCGCGACGACCGTCTGCGCGACCTTTGCCCGCAGGCGCATGCGTTCGAAGAGCGGGATGAGGATGGCCGGGTCGGTCGGCGCGAGGACGGCGCCGACGAGAAGCCCCGCCTCGAAGGGGAGGTCGAACGCGAGGGTCGCCACGGTCCCGGTGACGAGCGCGGTCAGGACGACGCCGGGGACCGCGAGCAGGCCGAGCCCGACCGCCACCGGGCGCAGGACACTGGCCGAGAGCCCGAGGCCGCCGTGGAAGAGGATCATGGAGACGCCGAGCGTCAGGAGGAGCTGGACGGCGGTGGAGTCGAGCGGGAGGTCGAGGAGGTCGGCCGCCTCGGGCCCCAGGAGCGCGCCCACCGCGAGCAGCACGACCATGCGCGGGACGCGCAGGAGGCCGGCCAGGAGCTCCGAGCCGAGGCCGGCGGCGAGCAGGAGCGCCAGGGTCTCGATGACGTCTTGCGCCGACACCCCGGGGATTCTGCTTGGAGCCGATGACGGTTGCGCGACCGAGCGCGTTCGCTCACGATGGTCGCGTGCTGCTCGTCCTCCTCGCGCCCACCCAGGGCCAGATCATCCTTCTCCTGACTCTGGCGATCGCCCTCTACCTCACGGTGATCGAGCTGCGCGAGCTGGAGCCGCGCCCCCACTGGCTCTGGTGGTTCTGGTGGCTCTCACTCGTCTTCCTCACACACTTCATCGGCTATCTCATCCTTCGAGGCTACGCTGCCTACCGACGCTGGCACCGAGCCCGAGCCTAAGAG
>Ga0209859_1000415_pt1 | contig 10241 bp, 9 predicted proteins | sample GWRWS3_50_60_FD_187241 | JGI IMG/M metagenome (GOLD analysis project Ga0209859, IMG submission 187241) | Riverbed sediment microbial communities from areas with vegetation nearby in Columbia River, Washington, USA - GW-RW S3_50_60 (SPAdes)... | ecosystem: Environmental > Aquatic > Freshwater >... | reverse complement strand
CATCGTGCCCCCCATCGGCCGTGGTCCTTCCCGACAAGAACCGCGGAGCATCATAGGAAGGACGAGCGCCCCAAGCGAGCCCGTTCGTCCCTGACGCCGCGATCCCGCCCTCGCTGGCGGGCCGGCGCCATCGCCATAATGTGCGGCGAGAAGCTCGATCGCGCTGGCGTGACGTGAGGAGCAGCAGATGGGGACCGAGATCGTCGGGCAGGATCGTGAGCAGCCGGAGAGCGATCGCGTCTGGAGCATCGAGACCAACGGGATCAACGCGATCCCCGACGCGGAGCGCCACGGCAAGCCGATCGAGCTGTTCTGGATCTGGTTCGCCGCCAACGTCTCGATCCTCGGCATGTTCTACGGGCTTGCCCTGGTCACGTTCTACGGCCTCAGCCTGCCGCAGGCGCTGATCGCCGGCGTGCTCGGCACGGTCGTCTCGTTCACGCTCGTGGGACTCATCAGCCTGGCGGGCAAGCGCGGCGGCGCGCCGACGCTCACCCTGTCGCGGGCGCCGTTCGGGGTGGTCGGCAACGCGCTCCCGACGGTCGTCAGCTACCTGGCGCTGGTCGGCTGGGAGACGATCCTGGTCGCCCTGGCGAGCCTGGCCGCCCAGGCGATCCTCGACCGGCTGGGCATCGGTGGCGGCAAGGTGAGCCTCGCGATCGCGTTCGCGATCGTCGCCCCGGCCACCGTCGCGATCGGCCTGCTCGGCCACGCCACCATCGTCAAGCTCATGACGTGGTTCACCTGGGCCTTCGGGGCGATGACGGTGGTCTTCTTCGCCCTCCAGCTCGGCGAGGTCAACTGGGACAGGGTCACCGCCCTGCCGGGCGGCACCTTCATGGCCGGCTTCGTCGGCGGGATGTCGGTGGTGGCGGCGGGCCTGGGGATCGGGTGGATCAACGCCGCCGCCGACTACAGCCGCTACCTGCCCCACCGGTCGAGCTCCGGGGGCATCGTCGGCTGGACGGTGCTCGGCGCCAGCCTCGCGCCCGTGCTGCTGATCGCGTTCGGGATCCTGCTGGCCGCCGGCAACGACCAGCTCGCCGGCTCGTCGAACCTGCTGGGCGCGCTGGCCGAGCCGCTCCCGACCTGGTTCCTGGTGCCGTACCTGCTGACCGCCGTCGGTGGCCTGCTGGCCGGCGCGGTGATCGACATGTACTCCTCCGGGCTGAACCTGCTCACGCTGGGCGTGCGCCTGCCCCGCTACCAGTCGATCCTGATCGACGGCGCCATCATGCTCGTCGGCAACATCTACCTGCTGTTCTTCGCCCAGGACTTCGTCGGGCCGTTCCAGGGCTTCCTGATCACCCTGGGGGTGCCGCTGGCCGCCTGGGGCGCCATCTTCCTGGTCGACCTGGCGATGTACCGGTGGCGGCAGGGCTACGACGAGCCCGCGCTCTACGACCCGGCGGGCCGCTACGGCGCGGCCAACCCGGCGGCCCTGATCGCCTGGCTGGTCGCCGTGGTGGTCGGGCTGGGCCTGGTCACCTCCTTCGCCGCGATCTTCAGTTGGACCGGCTACCTGCTGGGCCCGTTCGGCGGCGAGCAGGGCGCGGTGGGCGCCAGCAGCATCGGCCTCTGGATCGCCTTCGCCCTGGCCGCGATCCTCTACGCGGCGCTGTCGCCGTTCGTCGCCCGGCGCTCCGCCAGCGCGCCGCTCCCCGCCGGACCGAGCTAACCGCCCGCGGCGGCAGCCGCCTGGCCAGGGCGGGCTTGGTCGCAACCCCACCTGGTCGGGGACACCCGCCGCCTGCAAGCGGTCGGGATCACGGGTCCAGGATCGGGGCAGGTACAGCTCCCGGTCGATCATCGCGTGCCCAGCGCCACTGGCATACACCAGGTAGACCGCGACCTGGGCATTGTCGACGCGGCCCGCGGTGCCGGTGTACTGACGCTGCATCCCCACCGTGGTGATGCCCTTCTTCCGGTCCCCGGTCTCGTCGACCACCAGCACCGCCTCGGGGTCACCCAGGTGCTCACCACGTAGGCGCGCACGTCATCACGCACCCCGTCGTGGTCCCACACCGCCCGGGCAAGCAGGTGCTGCATCCCGTCGGGGCTGGGGTCGCCGGCGTGCTCGGCGATCGTCCAGCAGTTCTTGCGTGGCAGGTCGGCCAGCAGCCCCAGCACGAACGCCCGAGCGCGCCGGCGTGGCTCCACTCGGCCGAACCGTCCCGCGACCCGGCCCAGCAACCCATCCAGTTCCCCTGCCAGGAGGCAGGGTCTACGTCTACGTTGTGGCCTGCGGCCACCATCTGATCTTCGGGTGTCCTCACAACACCGGCTCATCAACGGTGGCCGCCCTGGTCTGCTCGCCGCCAGCCCTGCCGCCCGCTCCACCCGGCCAGCCAGGTCACGATCCACGGATCTAGAGCGTGTTTGAGAAGTTTTTGGATCTTGGGTTGGCGAGTCTGCGTGACCATGAACGTCGATGCCATCAGGGTGGCCGGGTGTCTCGACAGCGGCGGTACTCCTCGGACTTGACCGACGAGCAGTGGGCGCTGGTTGAGCCGCTGCTGCCGGCGCCGAGGACGGGCGGCCGGCTGGAGAAGCATCCACGCAGGTCCAAGGACGGGATCTTGTATGTGGTGCGGACTGGCTGCGCCTGGCGGTACCTGCCGGCTGACTTCCCGCCGTGGCAGACGTGTACTGGTATTTCAAGCAGTGGGAGCAGGCCAAGGTCACCGAGGTGATGCTGGCCGCGCTGCGGGAGCAGGCCCGGGTGCAGCAGGGCGCAATCCCCAGCCCAGCGCCGGGATCATCGACTCGCAAAGCGTCAAGGGCGCGGACACCGTCGGACGCGACAGCCGTGGTTACGACGCCGGCAAGAAGATCAACGGCAGGAAGCGGTTCATCGTCACCGACACCTTGGGCCTGCTCATCGTGGTCGTCGTGCTCGCCGCGAGCGTCCAGGACCGTGACGGTGCCAGGACCACCTTGCTGTCGGCGTACCTGGAGGAACGTCCGGGCTCGCTAGGGGGCATTGACAAAAGTATCTTTTACGTAAAGACTCATTTTTGTCATGAGAGACGTCGTCTACCTCGACCAGATCGAGCAGGCTGAGGCCCTGCTCAAGCCGCAGCGGATCGAAGTGCTGCGGCAGCTCGCCGAGCCCCGGTCGTGCACCGAGGTTGCGGTCGAGCTCGACCAGACCCCGCAGCGGGTCTACTACCACGTGAAACGGCTGCTCGAGGCCGGCCTGGTGCGCCAGGCGGCCGAGCGCCGGGTGCGCGGCATCCACGAGGGGATCTACCAAGCGGCCGGCCGGTCCTACTGGCTGTCCCCGCGCCTGGTCGGCCGGATCGGGCTGCGCCAGACCCGCGACCGGCTCAGCCTGGGCTACCTGCTGGACCTGATGGAGGACGTGCAGGCGGACGTCGCCGCGCTCGACCTCACCCGGCCCGACCTGCCCTCGATCGGCGTGTCCGGGGACATCCGGGTACGCCCGGAGCAGCGCAAGGCGTTCCTCGACGAACTGCAGCGGACGCTGCAGGACCTGTTCACCCGCTACGGCGGTGCCGAAGGCGACGCGTTCCGTCTGGCCGTCGCCTGCTATCCGAAGGGAGATCCCGATGACCGAACAGCATCAACCGCCGAGTGACCTGCGCCTGCGCGCGGTCGTTCCGGCCCCACCCAAAATCGTGTACGAGGCGCTGACCGACCCGGCCGCGCTACGTGTGTGGCTGGCCGAGCACGCCGACGTGCAGTTGCCCGGCAAGTACGAGTTCTGGGGCCGCTACACGCCGGACGGCGCCGAGCCGCACCAGCGCGTGCTGCACGTGGACGAGCGCACCATCCGGTTCGCCTGGACCGTGGACGGAGTCGAGACCACGGCGCAGTTCGAGCTGGCCGAGGACGAGGACGGCACGCTGGTCACGCTGAGCCAGAGCGACCTGCCGAGCTTCCAAGACGTCCTGGCCGACACGGCCGGTGCCCGTGGAGCGCTGCAGACGTTCTGGTCCTTGGCGATCGCGAACCTTGCGGACTATCTGTCCGGTCGTGAGCTGACACCCAAGTGCGACTTCACGTCGGCCGAGTTGCACGCTTCAGTCGTGATCGACGCGGCACCGGACAAGGTGTTCGACTCGATGGTCCAGCCGGAGCAGTTCCGCAAGTGGTTCGGTGCCAACGTGGACATCGAGCCGTACGTGGGCGGCCGCTTCGCGATGGGCGGCTTCGAACTGGACCCCGGGGGGGCCAAGTTCGTCGAGTTCGAGCCGGGCCGCAAGGCGACGCTGCGCTTCGCCGACGGCTTCACCTCCAGCTGGGAGCTCGACGGGTCGGACGGCAAGACCCGGCTCACCCTGGTGCAGAGCGGCTTCGACCCCACCAACCCGCCGTACCCGGGCTGGGCCGGCTGGCTGGGTGGCATCGCGACGCTGCGGCGCTATCACGAGCTGCCCCGCTGGCGCTCGATCTGGCGCCAGATCGAGGTCGCCGGTGTCCCCGCGGGCATGCTGGCGATCGACCAATGAGCTGAGCGCCCCGGAACGCGTTCCGAGGCGCTCAGCAACAACAGCTCACAGCTCGTGTCGTCCATCCCGGGAAGGAAGCAGCGCATGGCCTCACTGGTCCTGAAGATGTCCGTCTCGCTCGACGGCTACGTCGCACCACTCGACGGGAGCACCGACTCTACGGCGTGGCGCTGCTTGTAGATCTCAGGGTCGAAGGCGGGTGGCCGGCCGCCCTTGGCGCCGAGCTTTCGCCGGTGGGCGGCCTGGTCGTCCTTGACGGGGATCGTGCACTTGATCCGGCGCTGGCGCAGGTAGGCCCGGTTGGCCTTGGAGCTGTAGGCCTTGTCGGCCAGGACCCGGTCCGGTCGGGTGCGGGGCCGTCCCGGACCGCGCCGAGGCACCGTGACCCAGTCCAGCACGGCGGCAAATTGTGGGCTGTCGCCACGCTGCCCGGCGGTGATCAGCACCGACAGCGGCTTGCGGCCCTGCTCACAGGCTAGATGCAGCTTCGTGGTCAGCCCACCCCGCGAGCGGCCCAGCCCGTGGTCGGCTGGTTCGGGTGGGCCGATGCCGCCGGGTGGTTCGGCCTGGAGGTCCCCTTTTTGCGGGCGCCGGCGGCGTGCTGGTGGGCGCGGGCGATGGTGGTGTCGACGCTGACGTCCCAGCAGATCAGCCCGGCCGCATCAGCACGGGCCTGTAAGCGGGTCAGGATCCGGGTCCAGGTGCCGTCGCGTTGCCAGCGGCGGAACAGGCCGTAGATGGTCTGCCATGTCCCGTAGCAGGCGGGCACGTCCCGCCCAGGGGGCGCCGACCCGGGTTCGCCATCGGATCCCGTCGATGAGCTGGCGTTTGGTCCACGTGGGCGGGCGGCCCGGCTTGGTGCCGGTCGGGAGCAGTGGTGCCAGGATGGCCCACTGTGCGTCGGTGAGGTCAAACCGGCCGGTCGCCGGTATCGGTCTGGTGGTCACGAGGTCTCCGGGTTCTTGGTCTTCTTGGTCGAAGTACCAGTTACCGGAGACCTCGTTACTTTCCGGTCAGGAGGCATCACAGGACTACTGCGCCGCCCACCTCTGAAACAGGCCCTAGGTGGCTGGTGTTTTTCGCGGCCACGCAAGTTCGCTGGTTGATCCCGGATCGGGGAGAATCACATGGAGGTGATTCTCTAGCGGGGAGTGGCCGATGACTGCCGGGACGACGCCCAAGCAGGCGGACTTGTGGCGTGGCACGGCGGCGGTGTGCGAGGGCCGGGTGGGCCAGCAGTCGATCTGGGCGGTGCTGTACCGCGAGGGGGACCGGCTGTTTGCCGACGAGTTGTTCGCTGACCTGTTCGCCGAGGTCGGCCGGCGCAGCGTGCCCCCGCGGATCGTGGCCACGGTGATGGTGCTGCAGCGGCTGCAGGGCCTGTCGGACCGCGAAGCGGTCCAGGCGTTCAGCTTCGACGCCCGTTGGAAGTACGCCTGCGGTGGGCTGGCGTTCGACTACCCCAGCTTCAGCCACACCGTGCTGGTAGACATGCGGGCGCGGCTGGCCGCCTCCGCCCGGCCCGAGCGGATCTTCGAGGTCACCGTGGATGCGGCCAGGCAGGCTGGGCTGGTCGGGGTGCGGCGGGTGCTGGACTCCACCCCGCTGTATGACGCGGTGGCGACCATGGACACCGTCACGTTGCTGGGCGCGGCCATCCGCGGGGTGCTCAAGGTGGCCCAGGGGCGGCTGGAGGCCGAGCTGCGGAGGATGCTGACCGGCGCCGGCGACTACGCCAGCCTGGCCAAGCCGCAGATCGACTGGGACGACCAGGCGGCACGAGCGGCGCTGGTGGACGCGCGCGCCCGCGATGCCCAGGCGGTGCTGGAGACCCTCCAGGGCCGCTCGCTGTCCACGGCGGCGGCCCAGGCCGCGCGGCTGTTGGCGGCCGTGGTGGGCCAGGACTTGGAGCAGGCCGGCGATGGCAGCTTCCGGATCGCCCGCAAGGTCGCCGCCGACCGGGTGATCTCCACCGTCGACCCCGATGCTCGCCATGGCCACAAGACCAGCGCCCGCGGCTTTGACGGCTACAAGGGGCACGCCTCGGTCGACCCCGACAGCGAGCTGGTGATGGCGACCACCGCCACCGCCGGGAATGTCGGCGACGCGGCCGCCGCGCCTGGGTTGCTGGCGGAGTTGGTCGACCAGGTCCCAGGCACCTCGCTGGCACCGGCCGTAGCCTCGGCTGCTCGCGACGGCCCCCAAGTGCCCATGCCCACCGTCTATGGCGACAGCGCCTATGGCACCGGGCCGCTGCTGGCCAGCCTGCACACCGCCAGCATCGACCCTCAGGTCAAGATCCAAGCCGCGGTGGCGCCCCGCGGGCACTTCACCAAAGACCAGTTCCAGATCGACCTTGCCGCGGGCACCGTCACCTGCCCCGCACAGCGCGCCGCCCCGATCGTCTACAACCCCAATCCACGCCACCGCCACCACGGCCAGGCCAGCTTCGGCCCCGCCTGCACCACCTGCCCGCTTCGCGATCAGTGCACCAGCGCCCAGGCTGGCCGCACCATCACCATCACCGCCTACGAGCAGGAGCTGGCCGCTGCCCGCGCCCGCCAGGCCGACCCCGATCGTGCCGCCGACTACCGCGCGACCCGGCCTAAGGTGGAGCGAAAGCTGGCCCATCTGGTCCGCCGCCGCCACGGCGGCCGCCGTGTCCGGGTCCGCGGCCTTGCCAAGGTCGCCGCCGACTTCAACCTGCTGGCCGCCGCGGTCAACCTGGCCCGGCTGGGCGTGCTGGGCCTGCAGTGGACCCCAACGGATGGCTGGGCAGCAACATGAGCCGACCGGTGTGTCACACCGCAGCCGTGCCGCGCGGCGGTCCGTGTGTCACCCGCACCCAGCCGGGCAACCGACACCACCCACTCCGCTCCATTGCAGCAGGCGCCATGCTCGAACGCACCGCAGCCTGATCTCAATGGCCCGTTTCACACCAGCCACCTAGGGCGTGTTTGCAATGTCACTCCAGCTACAGCACGCTTGCTGCGATGGTCGCCTGATCCTGGGTGGGCTGCCGATCCGTGAACCGGCCGCCGCCTGCGGCCCTTCGACGCCCCGAAGGAGACGACCCAGCCGCGGTAGCCGCCATCGAGGAGGACGTCATGGGAGAGCTGGTCGTCAATATGTTCACGTCGTTGGACGGGGTCCTGCAGGGGCCCGGCGGGCCCGACGAGGACCGTGAGGCGGGATTCGACTACGGCGGCTGGCAGGCGCCCTACCTCGACGAGGAGTCGGGAAAGGTCATCACCGACCACATCGCGGGCTTGGAGGCGCTGCTGCTCGGCCGCAAGACCTATGAGATCTTCGCGGCCTACTGGCCGCAGCAGCCGGCCGAGAACCCGATCGCGGCCCGGCTGAACGGCGCGCCCAAGTACGTCGCCTCGCGAGCGCTGGACACGGTGGGGTGGACCAACTCCAAGCTGATCCAGGGCGACGTGGCCGAGGCGGTGGCGCAGCTCAAGGGAGAGTTCGGCCGAGTGGACGTCATCGGCAGCGGGGACCTCGTGCAGACGCTGCTGCGCAACGATCTGGTCGACCGGCTGAACCTGTGGGTGTATCCGCTCCTGCTCGGCAGCGGTAAGCGGCTGTTCGCCGAGGGCACCGTGCCGACCGCGCTACGGCTGGTGGAGTCGGCGACCTTCAGCAAGGGCGCCGTGCACCTCATCTACGAGCGCGCCGGCAAGCCGACCTTCGGCAGCATGGCCTAGCGGTGGCACCCAACCCGGTGTAGGAAGACCCGTCGCGAGCTACCTGGAACGGGCCGGCGAGCGGCCCTCGTGGCGGGAGCCTCGTTCTCCCACCACGCCCAGGGTGGAGGGATCTGGCCGGACGGTGCTGGCATGCCCGACCCCCAGCCGCAAGCGCTCCACCAACCAACTCGGCACCCGAGCCGGCCATCGGCCGGCAGTCCTGATACATGGCCGACTTCGTTGGCTCCATCGCTTGCCTCCGGCGGTCTCCTGGCATGCCACGGTGTCCACCGTCCCCAGGTTCCAAGGGCAGGGCAGACCGCCCGGCCAGGCAATCCAGGAGGGCAGCGTCATGACCGAGGCAGCCGTGAGCTTCGCCGGCAACTGACCGAGGACCCGGAGGTCCGCTACACCGATGGCGGCATCGCTCGGGCCATGTTCCGGGTGGCCGTCAGCGGGCGGCGGGAGCAGGAGGCGTCGTTCTTCACCGCCGTGGTGTGGCGCGACCAGGCCGATCCGGCCGACCCAGCGGCCGGTCGCCTTCTCGATCGCCACCCAGGGGCCAAAGCCGTCGTGGCCCCACTGTTCCAGGGTCCGGGCCGACACCTCGGCCACATCCTCGGGGGTGAACGGCTCGCCGAGGACGATGTAGCGGGTGACCTCGGGATCGCCGAGCAGCCGCGTCAACTGGGCAAGGTCGTCGGGCCGCCAAGGTCGCAGCAGCAGCCGGGAGGTCACGATCGCGGTCACCCCCAGGACCGTACACCTCCGGCTGCCGAGACTCGGCGTCGATCCGACGCGAGGCCCAGCGCCACAGCTGCCCGGGCTGCGCCACCGGCATGGCGCTCCTCCCAGGTGTCCAGGCGGACCGCCGACCTCAGCCACGAGACCCGCAGAGTGGGCGGTCAGCCGGTGGGCACAGCGAACAGGCTGATGGCCAGGAAATGGGCGGCAACCCCGGCGATCACCAGCAGGTGGAACACCTCGTGGTAGCCGAAGACGGCCGGCACCGGGTCGGGGCGACGCAGCGCGTACACCGCCGCCCCGACCGAGTAGACCAGGCCGCCGAGAACGATCAGCAGCCCACCGGCCACGCCGAGCCGGGCGAACAGCTGCGGCATCGCCGCCACCGCGACCCAGCCAAGCGCCAGATACACAGTCCCGCCGAGCCATCTGGGCGCCCGAGCCCAAGCCAGTTCAACCACGATCCCGGCCACCGCCCCGACCCAGACGACCGCCAGCACCACGGTCGCCAGCGTGCCCTGGAGGACCAGCAGGCCAACCGGGGTGTAGGTGCCGGCGATGAGCAGGAAGATCATCGCGTGGTCCAGCCGGCGCATGCGGCGCCGGGCCGGTGGGGTCCAGGTGACCCGGTGGTACAGGGCGCTCACCCCAAACAGGGCCGACGTCGGGGCGGCGCAGCGCTGCGACCGCGGCCTTGGTGGTGGCGGCGAGCAGGACCAGCAGCGTGCCGCTGGCGAGCGAGACGAAGAAGGCGTACTGGTGCAACACCCCGCGCAACCGCGGCTTCATCCGGAGCTCCGGGACGGCCGCGGCCGGGAGTGGCAGGCCGCGGGAGGCGGCGGATCGGGCCGGCCGATCAGGAGCATCGGCACTCCCGCAGTGCTAAGAGGGATCTGGCGGGCGCCGCGAGATGGACGCCGTCAGCGGCCGCGAACCCAACCGAGCCTGCGGCCACAGCCCAGGCTAGCAGTCGGCGTGGTGTCACCCTCTGAGGCGCAGACTGTCCACTTCGCCATCAAGCGAGGGCGAACGAGTCCCTGGCCAAGCTGCAACCGTGGACGCCCGCGGTCGCGCCGTCTTGGCGATAGGCTGCTCGTATGCGCCATACCCGGCTGTACCGTGATGGGGTGCTGGAGGCCAAGGACTTCCCGGCCGCCCAGATCTCCGACTACCTCCAGGAGCCGGGCACGGTGGTGTGGCTGGACTTGTGCGAGCCCGACCGTGCCGACCTGGAGGTCATCTCCCAGGAGTTCGGGCTGCACCCGCTGGCGGTCGAGGACGCCATCCAGCAGCACGAGCGGCCCAAGCTGGACCGCTACCAGGACCA
>Ga0209859_1000414_pt1 | contig 10246 bp, 6 predicted proteins | sample GWRWS3_50_60_FD_187241 | JGI IMG/M metagenome (GOLD analysis project Ga0209859, IMG submission 187241) | Riverbed sediment microbial communities from areas with vegetation nearby in Columbia River, Washington, USA - GW-RW S3_50_60 (SPAdes)... | ecosystem: Environmental > Aquatic > Freshwater >... | reverse complement strand
CTCGGGCAAAGGCCCAGTCGGACGAGTCCGAGTAGCTGCCGAGCCATCATGAACGCCAGGGTGACCACCACGACGGACATCGCGCCAGCCGCCCGAAGTTGCTGGTCATAGCCGTGACGCTGAAGTTGCACCCTTCAGGCTGTCTCGTCTTGCTCCATAAAGCGCCGACGTCACCGATTTCGTTACTTCGCGTCCAATGTGGCCAGGCATCTTGCCCTGCGAACTGACGGATGTCACTCTGTCTGCTGCAACCTCCCCGTTTCCGCCACTCACAAGGAGCCCCCTATGCGCAACCGGCTGCTCGCCGCTATTGCCGTCGCGGCAATCACCACGCTCGCCCTGCCATCGGCTGCCAACGCCAGCCACTCGTGGGGCGGCTACCACTGGGCCCGCACCGCCAACCCGTTCACACTCCTTCTCGGCGACAATGTCAACTCGACGTGGGATACCTATCTGCAGACAGCATCGAGCGACTGGACTCAGTCCAGCGTGCTCAACACCACCGTGGTAGCGGGCAAGAGCAACCGCAACTGCAAGATGACCACCGGCCGGGTCGAGGTGTGCAACGCCGCGTACGGTAACAATGGCTGGCTGGGCCTCGCCTCGATTCAAGTGACCGGTGGCGTGCACATCACCAAGGGCAGCGCCAAGATGAATGACACCTACTTCAACCAGGCGCAGTACAACACGCCAGCCTGGCATCGCCTGGTCATGTGTCAGGAGATCGCGCACACCTTCGGCCTCGACCACCAGGACGAGAACTTCAACAACCCGAACTTGGGTACCTGTATGGACTACACGAGCGACCCGGACGGGCCGCCGTCTAACGAACACCCGAACCAACACGACTTCGACCAGCTAGTGGCGATCTACTCGCACCTCGACGCATTCAGCACGGTCGGCCAGGCGATTCCCGGCCCGTCGGCCGTGGTCGGCGACTCCGCCGCAACCTGGGGCAAGCTCGTGAGCGGCTCCGCTTCGCGCGGCACCGCCACCTACGTGCGGGACCTCGGCCGCGGCGACCTCGTTGTCACCTTCGTGATCTGGTCCTGAGGCCTGATCCCGATACCCTGATTGGCGGCTTCATTGCCCGACGATGGGCTGGCGAGGGCGTCCGGTTCGCCCTCGCCAGCCGGCTGTACCCGTGGCTAATCGATGGTGAACTCGATGGTCTGCGGGTTGAGGTGATCGAGCTTCCGAGCGCCCGCGACAGCCGCCGAGCTAAGGTTCCAGTCGATCAGCCCGCGGGTGATATCCGACTCGTAGATGAATCCGTTGTACCAGTACGTCGACCAGTCTCCGCCGAGGACGAGGTGGTTCGTGTCGAGCGGCGCCGGGTCGGCGAAGGCGATCTCTGAGGCGTTAGCCGGGTCGGTGAAATCGACAACACTGATGCCCGACTGGTAGTTGCCCGCGACCAGCACGTAGCGGTCCCGCAACGGAACCACGTTGTAGTTGTGCCAGGTGCAGTTCTCGGTTGCGGTCTGCGGCCGCGGATGCAGCATCGTTCCGACCGGGGCGCCGGTTTGGGCGTCGTAGAAGAAGAGCGTCCGATCGGTGACGCTGCTGGTCGACTGGCAGCGAGCCTGGCCACCGCCGCCCGGCTCGTGCCCGAAGATGAGGACCTGGCCGTCCCAGGTGAACGCGGCCGAGTGACCGATCGTCACTCCCGGGACCGCGACGCTGTACAGGACGACCGGGTTCTCCACCGTGCCGCCCGAGGGCCCGGCGAGGCTGAGGACGGTGAAGCCGTTACCGCCGGCGCAGGCGGCGAGCATGGCGTCACCCAGGATGACCCCAATGTCGTGGCAGCTGCGCCCGGTGGACACTCGATGCAGGAACGCGGCGGCCGACGGGTTGTCCAGCGGGATCTTCACGATGTCGATGCCGGGGCATAGGCCGCTGGAGGCGCTGTTGTAGACATACAGCGCGCCGGCCGCGATGTCCGGCACGAGGGTGGCCGTGTGCGAGCCGCACCCGCGGGTCGGCAGGGTGGCGGCGTTCATGGTCACCGCGGCGACCAGTTGCGGGTTGGTACGGTCGCTGATGTCGAACAGGTGCAGGCCCTCGAAGCCGAGGGCGACCGGCTGGCCGTCGCAGGTCGCGCCGGCCGGTGCCGGTGAGTTCCAAGACCTGATGACCAGGTTCTCCCAGATCAGCACATCGCCCTGGTTACCGGCGCAGTCGCGGTAGTCGATTAACTCCACAGGGTTGTCCGGCTCGGTGATGTCGACCAACCGGAAGCCGTCATAGTTGCCGTGGACTGCGAGCTTGCCCCAGAACGCGAGGTCCGAGTTCGCGGTGAACGGGCTCGCCGTGTTTGCCCGCGGTGAGAACCCCATCGGGTGCATGTTCTGGGTGTATGTGAAGGTGCTGACGGCGTCCAGCGGCGCCGCCGAGGCCGGCGCTGCGAGCGTGAGGCTGCCCGCGACGATCACCGCTAAGAGCATTGAGCGGATCATCCGTGCCATGTTGTCCTCCTTCGAGGTCGTGGCAACGCGCTGTGGCTCGTGGCCGGCGCGTCGCCGTTTCTGCTGTGCGCCCGTCCGTGGTCCCTACATCCGTTCGCCCGTAAGGTGCTGGACCCGCGAACCGCGGCCGGTGTGCGTACCGGTATGCGTACGCAATCGGTTAGGACTCGGTTCCGGACGACTTCTCGAGCCGTACCGCGTCACCCAGATTGGAGTTGCCCTCCAGGAACTGAACGCTGTTGATTTCCTCGGCGCGGGGGCCGTCGTAACGGAGGATGTAGAGGCCGTTTCGGATGTCGATGATGTACACAAGTCCGCCGGCCACGACCGGGTAGCTCCACATCACGACCTTGTTCGGGCCCCGGCTCAGGGCTGGGTCCTCGGTGGCGACCGAGGGCAGCGGCGTCGGGGAGAACCAGCCCGCCTGCGCCGGCCGCCCAGGGTCGGAGATGTCGACGGACTGCAGGCCGCCGGAGTGCCAGGCGATCAGCGCGAGGTTGCGGGTCAGGGTCGGGTTGTGTGACGAGTAGCTGGTGAACTGTTCGGTGGCCGGATCGTCCTCGGGTCCGCCACAGAAGCCCTGCTGGTTGGCCGGGAGCCGGTACTCGCCGATGATGTGCGGCCGCTTGGGTTGCGCGGTCTGGATCAAGCGTACCCATCCCCACGGACAGCCGAAGCTGGGCACCGTGAACCTGCCGTACACCTCGTCTACGGTCAGCGCGAATGGCCGCCCGGGCACCTTGACCGCCGAGTGCGACTCGGCACACGACTTCACGCACCCGCCATCGGCCGTACCCCAGCGCGGTCGATCCTCTACCGGGGTGATCAGCTTGTCGTTGAGCGACAGGATCCCGCCCGTCGGCAGATTCCCAGCTGCTACGGCGCTGGTGTCGAGCACCAGGAAGTGCCCGCGCAGGTACGCCAGGTAGGTCCGCGTACCGTCGGCGCTGACCCCGATCGAATGCAGCGCCAGGTCGAAGTCGTAGTTCGCGGGGCTGGCCGCGCCCGGATAGAGCTGGTTCCAGTTTCCCTTCGCGACCTCGGTGAAGATCCCCTCCCGGGCGCGGCTTATGTCGGTGATGAGTAGGTTTGCGGATTGCGGGTTAACCGAGCTCGTCGGGGTGGACAGCCACAGCAACGCCCGCCCAGGCGTGGCTGGGTCGAGCCACAGGAACATCTCGTGGGGCTTGCGGGACGGCACGTACGTCGCCACCAACGGCGGATCAACGGGGTCGGCGGCCAGATCGAAGAACTTGATGCTGAACACGTCGGCGCTTGGCGGGCACGCGTGGATGACCGCGCTGCACCGGAAGTACATGACCATCAGCAGGCCTTGGTCGGGCCATACCCGCAGCTCACGAGAGGTCTGGCCAAGGTTGACGCCGGTCGTTAGCTCGGTCGCGAATTCCCCCACGATCGTGGGGTTCGCCGGGTCGGCGACGTCGACGACGGCAATTCCCGGAGACGCGTGAGGGCAGGAGTCCAGACCGCTGACCGGGATCCGCGGGTCACCCACGCCGCAGCGGCTCGACCCATCGGTCCGGTTACCGATATACACAAAGTGGCTGTAGAGGGCCAATGCCGCGTTCATGCCGCGGTCCGCCAGCGGGCTATGTCCGACCAGGGTGAAGTTGCTCGCCGTCCCCGGCACCTGACCACCGGGGCCGACACCGACGTCCGCCTGGGCGGCAGACGCGGAGAGAGCGATAACTAACGCTGCGAGTATGCCGGTGATCCTGAGCCTCATTGCTCCTCACCTCGATGCCGGGTACGATCGCCACTAGTAGTATCGACCTTGATCACTAGCCTCGCCACCGCAAGCACCGGTTGTTGATCGAATGGCACCGATGCAACCCGCGACGTCCGCACCACCACGCATCAGTCCATCGTGGAGCGCGACACCCACTCGGGCCCTGGTGCTTGGCGGCTGGCGCCGCCGTGGGCGACGACGACCGTGTCTCCGCCGCCAGGGTGACAATCCTGCCGGTCCCGGGATGGTGACAGCCGCTCACGCCGGAAGCGTCTCCGAGGGATGACCAAAGCGGCCGCGCACCGGCCTCGCGTGGGTGCGCGCAGAGCATGCTGGTCAAACTGCCGCGGGATTACACAAGCACGCACTCGCAGACGACTTGCGATCGGGACTATGGTCCGTGCTGTACACCTTGATCGATGCCCCACCATGTGAGCCGGGAGACCCGCATCCCTTTATCCATCAAAGAACGACGGGCGACGTGCCGGAACGTCCGAGGCAATGCCTTCGCTGCTCGTGCTAAACAGGAACCAACGGGACGCCGGCGCGGCTTTCTTCGACCCCGGGGCCGCGCCGACCTTCCGCCCGACGGACCGATAGGTAGACGCATCGCATCCCATTTCGGATCGAGTTCGGCACCCACCATGCCAGCTGAGGGCGACGGAACGGGACAAGCGACGTGCCCACCTGCCCGGTAGACTTGCGGCGCGGGCCAACCGTCTGACGACAGCGACTATGCTACGTCCATCCATGGCCGTGGGGATTGGGTTGCCAGCAGCCGGAATGCCCATATGGTGGCGAGCGGCGGGCACCGGCATCGCCCACGGCGCGATAGGGCCGTGTCGTCAATGGACGGTGCGTACCAACACCGGCGGTGACGCCAAGTACGTATAGGGCCGCCGGCGATCCGCACAACGGGTCGGTCGGCGGCGGTGGGTCGCACGCCCCGGGGGCAGCGGTGCCGGCTACCGTGCGCAGTGCCGACGGCCTGGGCGAAGGGTGCGAAATAACTCAACCCGCTGCTACCGATACGATGCAGGCCTGCAATCCCAACGGCGGCGAGCGAGGACGGAATGCGTGGTTTTGGCGACCTCGAGGCTGTGATCATGGATCGGCTATGGAGCTGGAAACGGCCGGTCACAGTCCGAGAGGTTCTGGAGGATCTGCGCGCCTACCGCGATATCGCGTACACCACGGTGATGACCGTGATGGACAACCTGCACCGCAAGGGCGCGCTTACGCGCGAAAAGGACGGCCGCGCGTGGCGTTACCAGCCCGTTCGCAACCGCGACGAGTACGCTGCGGACCTGCTGTCGACGGTGTTGGACGAGGCCGGCGATCGCGGCGCCGCCTTGATGCGGTTCGTCGGAGGGATGCGACCCAGTGAGGTCGACGCGCTGCGGCGAGCGTTGGCTGAGCGGCAAGGCCGTCGGCGGCGGACGTGACTGCGACGCTGTTCCTGCTGGCCTTTGCCGCGTTGGCCGGCTTCGTCGGGCCGCATGTGCTGGCGAGGTCTCGGTGGCCGCAACGCTCGCCGCGGTTGGGAGTCGCCGCGTGGCTCGTTCTGTCCGGCTCGAGCGCGCTGTCTGGTCTGCTTGCGGTGACGACGGTGGCCGTGCCGGTGAGCGTCGCAGGTCATGGACTGGCCGACTGGTGGCGGACCTGCCTGGGCGAATTGCGCCACTACTACGGCGACGCCAGTCTTACCGTGGCCGGGCTGGCCGGCGTCGCGGCGGCGATGGTGGTTGGGCGCCTGATGTACTCGGCGGTGAGTCACCTGCATGCGGTCGCTCGCGTTCGACGTCGCCATCAGAGGAGCCTGGCCCTGCTCTCGGCCGAGGCGGACGGCCTCGTGGTTCTTCCTCATCCCGTACCCGCGGCTTACTGCGTGCCCGGTCGACCGGGTCGGATCATCGTGACGGACAGTGCGATGCGCGCCCTCGAACCCGATAACTGGACGCCGTCCTAGAGAGCCCACCTCACCGGCCGACATGCGCTTCTCGTCGGCACGGCTACCGTCCTGGAGCGGACCTTCGGCACCGTTGCGCCCGTCTTCGGTCACTCCCGGCGGGAGGTCGTCGCCCTGGTGGAGATGATCGCCGACGACGCCGCTGCCCGAGCATGCCCAGCGCCGAGGGTGGCCGAAGCAGTGCTAATCCTTGCGAATGGCGCCACACCCACGATCGCCCTCGCGGCGAGCGGCTCGGACATTCTGCGGCGTCTGCGTCGCCTCGCCACCCCACCACGTCCACTCGGCTGGATCCGAACATCCGCGGCGCTGGCGACCCTGGTCGTCGGTGTCGCCCTCCCGTTGACCGCCGTCGCCGTGCCAGTGGCTGCGGCAGTCGTTGTCGCGACTTGCGCGCATCCGATTCACCACTGAGCACCTGCGCGGCAACCGGTCCCGTGTTCCTCGGGGTGCATTCGCGCGCGGTCGGGTGTTCCAGCCAGATAGGACAGCCTCTCGCGGTCCTCGCACCCGCGAAGGCGCACCAGTGCGGGCCGGGCCGCCGGACGGACACTCGGCCGCGGTTCCTAACTGACGTAGTAGTGTGGTGCGCTCGGGCCGAGGCATTATGCTGCGAAGCCCCCACTCAAGAGGATGCCGGTGACCAACCCCCCACCCGGTTTCGGCGTCAAGCCACGCGATCGCCGAGACAGACAATCCGCCGACGGCCACATTCACGGCCACAAGTCGGCCATGCCCTTGTCGCCACGGTCGCGACGCTTCGCCCTGTTGGTGCTGATCTGCGCCGCGGTCGTGACGCTCGTGTCGATGGCGCTGCTGTGGCCCGGTGGGGCGGCGGCCGGATCGGACGATCCCGGGCAAGAAGGGACACGTCTGTCCGGTGACATCGTGTCAGTCGACCCGGCAACGTGCCCCGCGTTGCCCCCAGAGTTTGTGGAACCCGCCGGCAGTCCCGCCCGTGTGTGCGGCTCGGTCGCCATCCGACTCACCGACGGCCAGAAGCCAGGACAGGTTGTCTCCGCTGACATACCCACCGGCCCGGGCGCACCGGTCGTTGAGCCCGGTGACCAGGTGGTTCTCCTCTACACGCCCGACACATTCAGCGGCGTGCAGTACCAGATCATCGACCACCAGCGTGGCCAGCAAATGTGGCTGCTCGTCATCGCAGCCGCGCTCGCGATCATCGCCTTCGGTCGGTGGCGCGGATTGGCCGCATTGGCTGGGTTGGCGGTGACCTTCGCCATTCTGCTCATGTTCGTCGTACCCGCCATCCTCGATGGTCGGCCCGCTCTGCTGGTCGCGGTGGTCGGGTCGGCGGCGATCATGTTGCTGGTGCTGTACCTGACCCATGGGTTCAACGTCCCCACCTCCGTGGCTGTGCTGGGCACGCTGTCCAGCCTCGTGCTGACCGGCCTGCTCGCGGCCGCCACCACCACCGCATTTCACCTGACCGGGGTTGCCTCCGAAGAGGCGAGCTTCCTCACACTCACCTACCAGAGCGTCAACATGCAGGGTCTGCTTCTTGCAGGGATTTTGATCGGCTCGTTGGGCGTGCTAGACGACGTGGCTGTCACCCAGGCTGTCACGGTGAGCGAACTGGCCGCAGCGAACCCGGCTCTCACGGGTCGGCAGCTCTACCGCGCGGCCGCACGAGTCGGTCGGTCCCACATTGCGTCGGTGGTCAACACCATCGTCCTCGCCTACGCAGGCGCGTCGCTGCCGTTGCTGCTTCTTATCGCGGGAGCCCATGCGCCGCTGGGGCAAATGCTCACGGGTCAACTGCTGGCCGAGGAGATCGTCCGCAGCGTGGTGGGAACCATGGGTCTACTCGCTGCTGTGCCCATCACGACCGCGCTGGCGGCTCTCGCAGCCCGTCGATCCGCGCCCCGAGCATCTAGCTTCGACACTCGGCGCCGGCAGCCCGCGGACGACGGCAATCACAACAACGCAAGGTCGGACCCGTGGTACGAAGCGGACGACAACGACTGGCCCGTACAGCGCACACCGGGACAGCGGCAGGCCCACCCCTATCAGCACGGTGGGCCATAGCTCCCAGTTTGCCGAACGGGTCATTGCGAGCGAGGGTATTGAGGGTGGCGAGTGCAATGCACCCGCCACCCTCACGTGTGACTGATTGCCTCCTACACGTCAGGCTGGAAGATGTACAGCCCGAAGTCCCGGTCGCTGGCCAGGACGTACTGCTCATTACCGATATTGTGGACCTCCACGCCCCAGAAGTCGTTGCCTCCCTGGTCGATGAAGGCGCCGACCTCAGTGAGGCGGTTGTTGTCGTACTTCAGGATCCGGAACCCGCCGGCGTAGTAGCTCACAAAGGCCAGTTTCTTGCCGGGGGTCGGGTCGATGGCCACCTCATGGACCGAGAGGGCGCCGAAGCCGACCGCATAGGCCGGGTCCTGGGCCTCGGGGATCGCGAAGGTGTCGATCTGTGTGATCGAGCCTGGTGTGCCGACCTCACCGGGGATGTGGGTGTCGAACAGCCGGATGTAGCCCCAGCCGTCGAAGACTGCCTCGATGGTTGTCGAGGCGACCGGAGACCCGACGGCCGGCGAGGCCGTAGCGCAGGCGTTCGCCTCTGTCACGCCGGGAACCCCGAGGAGCTGGAGCCCGGTGAGGCGGTTGACGAACACGAACGGGATGCCACCGGCCGCAAGCATGGTGACCTGGCCGAGGCAGTCGGGGCGAACCGCGTTGAAGACGACGCCCGCGTCGTAGCCAGCGGCCAGGATGTTGTCGAGCTTCTCCTGGAAGGTGCACACGCCTCGTTCGACCAGCGCGACGCCGTCTCCCTGTGGGGGCGGGCTGGCGGTACAGCCGAGACCGACAAACGTCGGCGTTCCCGAGATGGTCGTGTCGGCGTCGACCGGTGGGGTGCCGGAGGCCGACGTGGCGGTGTAGCCGGTCCCCGCGTACGGGCCCGACGTAATAGTGGCGACCACGCGGTACGGATTGAAGTCCTCATCCGTCGCCACCATGAACTTGTCGTTGGGTGACAGCTCCGACTGGTGTCCGTTGCCCTCGGGTGAGATCTGCTGGCCACGTGCCAGCCGCTCCTCGTCGAGCTGCGCGTAGTCCGACTCGGCGATGAGCGTGACGTTGCCGGGCGTGGGGTTGGTCACGTCGAGGAGCACGTACCCGCCGTCCCAGTACGACATGTTCATGACGTACCGCTCGCCGACCCGTTGCACCATCATGTCGTGGGAGAAGACAGATGTGAGGTTCGCCGGGGAGGCCTGGTCCACGTCGAATGGTGCCTCGCCGAGGTCGAGCGTGTCGTTGACCATCACCGGGTTCCGGGGATCCGTAATGTCCATGATGTCGACGTCGGTCAGCTCTTCGTCGTCCACGAGCACGACGTATGTCCGCCCATCGAACTTGTTGGTCCAGGCGAACTGGCTGTGGGTCTGGTTCGCCTGGTTTTCTAGCGCGCCGTTCGGGGCTGTGTAGTCGCCGGCGTGCGCGACGAGGAGCTGCGGGTGCTCCGGGTTACTGATGTTCCAGATGTTGATGCCGCCGCGGGTTCTCGGCGCAGTCGGAGGCGATGCCCCCGGGCAGGTCTCGTTCTGATGCATGAACAGGACGCCCTTAAAGAAGGCGTTGTCCATCTCGAGAACATCTGAGCCCTCACCCGCGTAGTTGTTCGGGGTGGTCGGCATGAATGCGCTCTGCACCTCGAACGGGTGGGTCGGGTCCGCGATGTTGATTACGTGCGCCCCTGCCTGCTCGCAGGTGGGCTCGCGGAACGCGGTCAGGAACGCGTAGTTGCCGTACGCCGAAACGTCTGCGACGCGACCATCGTTTCCGTCTCCAGAGGGATTCGTCACCTCTGCCTTCCCGATGAGTTTGACACCGCGGCTCACCGGTGGCAGGTGACCCTGACTCAGACCGTGCTGGTCTCCGTGCACGACGCCCTCGCCGGGAAACATCTCCCTGCCCGCGGCGGGGTCAGGATGGTCATCATGCGCGATGGCCGTTGTACCCGGGACGAACAGTGCCAACAGCGCGGCCAATGGAACAGCGATCAACAATGGACTGCGG
>Ga0209859_1000413_pt1 | contig 10251 bp, 11 predicted proteins | sample GWRWS3_50_60_FD_187241 | JGI IMG/M metagenome (GOLD analysis project Ga0209859, IMG submission 187241) | Riverbed sediment microbial communities from areas with vegetation nearby in Columbia River, Washington, USA - GW-RW S3_50_60 (SPAdes)... | ecosystem: Environmental > Aquatic > Freshwater >... | reverse complement strand
TCCGAGCCAACGACGATCGACAGGTTCACGCCGGGGAGTCGGGTGATCGTCTGGGCGAACGAGTTCCCGCAGGATCTTCTCTCCGCACGGGCGGCGCCCGGCCTCCATACGATCCGCGACATCCTTCTCCTGTCGGACTGACAGCGGTCCTGACGCCGAGCCGCCAGGTGGGCTCAGGCCCCGAGGGCGGCGCGGAGCGCTCGCGCCACCCGCTCGGGATCGCCCGCGTCGCCGATCGCGCGCACGATCGCAATCCGCCGTGCCCCCGCGGCGACGACATCGGCGACGTTCGTCTCGTCGATCCCGCCGACCGCGAACCAGGGAACCCGCGCGTGCGCCGCCGCGTAGCGGACGAGGTCGAGGCCGACCGCGGGGCGCCCCGGCTTCGTCGGCGTCGCGTGGACGGGCCCGACGCCGATGTAGTCGGCCTCGGCGCGAAGGAGCTCGTCCGGGGAGTGCGTCGAGAGGCCGACCGGGAGGCCGAAGCGACGCACCGCCTCGACCGGAAGGTCGTCCTGGCCGACGTGGACGAAGTCCGCGCCGACGAGGACGGCGAGGTCGGGGCGGTCATTGACGACGAGGGGGACGCCCAGCCGCCGCGTGAGCTCGCGCGCCTCCTCGAGCGCCGTCAAGAGCCTCCCGTCGGAGAGCTCCTTCTCCCGCAGCTGCACCATGTCGACGCCGCCGCGCACGGCCGCCTCGAGGAACGCGGGCAGGTCCGGCCGCGAGCCGGTGATGAGGAAGAGGCGGGCCGAGCGGGCCGGCTCAGCCGCCGGCGACGGGCCGGGCGACGACGAGGCTGTCGCCATCCTCGAGCCTCACCTCCGCGTAGCGCGCGCGCTCCACAGGCTCGCCGTTCCGCTCGACGAGCGCGTAGCGTGCGCCGACCCCGAGCCGCTCGAGGAGCGCCGCCAGCGTCTCCCCTCTCCCCACGGGCTGCTCGCGGCCGTTGACGACGACGTGCCCGCTCACGCCCCGTGGATCGCCCCCGCGACCGGGCTGGAGGCCGCCGCGTCAGAGCCCTCCTCCATGATCCCCGCCCTGTGGGCTTCCCGCCCCGCCTCGACCGCGAGCCGGAAGGCCCGCGCCATCGCCACGGGGTCGCCCGCGCGCGCGATGGCCGTGTTCACGAGGACGGCGTCGGCGCCCATCTCCATCGCCTCCGCCGCGTGTGAGGGCGCGCCGAGCCCGGCGTCCACGACGAGCGGGACCTCGGCCTGCTCGACCATGATGCGGATCGCATCGCGGAGCTTGAGCCCGCGGCCGCTCCCGATCGGCGCGGCCAGCGGCATCACCGTCGCGCACCCGACCTCCTCGAGCTTCTTCTGGAGCACGGGGTCGGGGAGCACGTAGGGGAGGACCGTGAAGTCCTCCTCCACGAGCTGCGCCGCGGCCCGGAGCGTCTCGACCGGGTCCGGCAGCAGGTAGCGGGCGTCCGGGATCACCTCGAGCTTGACCCAGTCCGGAAGGCCGCCCGCCCTGGCCAGCCGCGCTGACCGCACCGCCTCCTCGGCCGTCTCGCAGCCCGAGGTGTTCGGGAGGAGCAGGACGTCCTCCGGGAGGAAGGCCGTGATGTCCTCGCCCGGGGCGTCGAAGTCGATCCGGCGCACCGCGACGGTGACGATCTGCGAGCCCGAGGCGGCGAGCGCCTCCCGCATCGTCTCGAAGGTGTCGTATTTGCCGGTACCCGTCAGGAGCCGCGAGCGAAACTCGCGCCCGGCGATGACGAGTGGATCGTGAGTGTTCAATCGAGTCCCTTCGCTGGCATGACCCAGATCAGGTGGTGGCGGTCGCAGCCTCGTGGCCGCCTCTCAGCCCCCGACAGGGGCTCCCGCTGGAACCAGGGTAGCAGCGGCCGTCACGGAGACGGCTCCGGCCGGAGCGAGAGCTCGAGGACGTAGGCGGCCATCACGTCCTCCTCCCCGAGCTCGAGATGCCAGGCGTCGGAGAGCTGCTCGACCCGGGCGATCTGGTCGCGGTTCTCGAGGAAGAGGTCGGAGAGGGGGAAGAATCCGAACTCGGCCACGCTTGCGTCGAGACCGAGCGACTCGACGAGCTCGGCCGTCCGGAGCTGGCTGAGGATCGAGAGCTGCATGACGTAGGCCCGCCCGTCCTCGGTCAGAAGCCGCGGGAGGAGCCCCAGCAAGTGGTCGAGGAGGTTCCGGCCCCAGAAGTCGACCGGGCGGTGGCCGGTCGACTCCTCGAAGGGATCGACCGGCATCTGGTAGAGGCTCGCGACGACGACGTCGTAGCGCTCCTCGGGCTCGTACGTATAGAGGTCGACCTCGGCGCCGGTGACGCGCTCGGAGACGCCGTTGCGGAAGGCGTTCGCGAGAGCGTTCGCCACCGCTCGCCGCTGGATGTCGATCGCGTGGACGTGCTCGGCGCCGTCGAGCGCGAGCTGGACGGCCAGGAGCCCGGTGCCGCAGCCGGCGTCGAGACAGCGCTTGCCCGCACCGATTCGTCCCCGCCAGAGGTGCTTCCAGAGGAGGAGGCTGCCGACCGTGGGGACGAAGACGCCCGGCTCGCAGACGATGTCCGGGAACGGCAGCGGGTAGAGCAGCCGTCCGTCCTCGTCGAGCCAGGGCTTCGGGGGCGAGGCCGGCTCGGCCGGCGCGGGCGGCGCCGCGGGAGGACCGCTCCGGGGCCGGCCGGGCTTCGTGCCCTCGAGCGCGCGGCGGGCGGCGGCGAGGTGTTCCGGCGAGGTGCCGCAGCAGCCGCCGACGATCTGGGCCCCCTCCTCCCGCCACTGCAGCGCCAGCTCCGCGTACTCGGCCGGGCCGACGCGCGTGTCGAAGCGCCAGCCCGCGTCCGAGTAGTAGCCGAGATTCGGATAGACGCCGAGGGGGAGGTCGACGAAGTCTCGGAGCCAGGGGAGCATCCCGGGAACGTGGTCGGGCGGGAGGCAGTTGATGAGGAGCGCGCTCGCGCCCACCTCCTCGAAAGTGCGCGCGGCACGGCCGAAGACGTCCCCCTCCGGCCCTCCCCAATGCTGGCCGTAGACGCCGCAGACGCCGTGGCGGCAGCGGCGAAAGGAGAGCCAGACGGGAAGCCCGGTCCCGATCACGAGCTCGACGCTCGGGACGGTGAGGCCCTCCCGGACGAGCGACATGGTCTCCATGAGCACGATGTCGGGCGGCTCCTCCTCGAGGACGCGCAGGAGGAGCTCGAGCGTCGAGTGTCGCGCGGGGCTGTCGATGTCCCCGTTGACGCTGAACGCGACCGCGCACGTCTCCGTCCGCCCGGCCTCCTCGACCGCCTGCCGCGCCAGGCGGATCCCGAGCCGCGCGATGTCCATCCAGTGCGTCGTGGCGCCGCGCCCGACGAGTCCGGCGGCCTCGAGCTCCGCCCCGGCGAGAATCGCCCAGGTGTTCGTGGAGATGACGTCGCAGCCGGCGTCAACGTAGCGGCGGTGGACGTCGAGCACCGAGTACGGGACGTCGTAGAGCGCCCCCGTACCCCAGAGGCCGCGGTCCGAGTCGCGGAGCTGGCCTGCGTGCTCGCGTCCGAGCTCGGTCGCGTTCCCGCCGTCGAGGATGACGGCAACGTCGTCGGAGATCAGCCGCTGAATCCGCTCGTAGGCGGGAGAGAGTCGCTCGACCCGCGTGACCATCGGCGCGGCTACCGCCCGCGGAACTCGGGCTGGCGCTTCTCCGCGAACGCTGCCATGCCCTCCTGCTGGTCCTCGCTCGCGAAGAGCATTGCGAAGAGTCGCGCCTCCGCGGCGAGATTCGCGCCGTGCTCCCCCTGGAGCGAGAGGTTGACGGCCTCCTTCGCGTAGGCGAGGGCGAGCGGGCTCTTCGCCGTCAGAGCCCGGCAGAGCTCGAGCGTCCTCTCACGGAGATCGCCCGGCTCGCAGACGGCGTTCACGAGGCCACGGTCGAGCGCCTCGGCCGCGTCCACCTGCCGGCCGGTGAGGACGAGCTCCTTGGCGAAGCCGAGGGTCGTCGTGCGCGCGAGCCTGAGCGACCCGCCCCAGCCGGGAAGGATGCCGAGGTTGATCTCCGGCTGCCCGAGCCGGGCGTTCGCGGACGCGAGGCGCAGGTCGCAGGCGAGCGCGAGCTCGCAACCGCCGCCGAGGGCGAAGCCGTTGATCGCGGCGATCGTCGGCTTCGGCATCGTCTCGAGCAGCTCGCCGCAGGCGTGCCCGAGCTCCCCCCAACGGCGCGCCTCGAGGACGCCGAGGCTCTGCATGTACTTGATGTCCGCGCCGGCGATGAAGGCTTTCTCGCCCGCCCCGGTAAGGACGACGACGCGCGCGTCCGCATCCTGGGCCAGCTCCGCGAGGCGGTCGCGCAGCGCCTCGGCGTGCTCGACGTCGAGGGCGTTCATCGCCTCGGGGCGGTTCACGGTGACGACGGCTGCGCCGTCATTGCGCTCCACGTCTATGGCCACTACGACGCCTCGACGGGGACGTGCGTCCGCAGGAACTCGACGATCTCGGAGACGGGCGAGCCCGGCGTGAAGACCTCGGCGACGCCCTGCTCCTTGAGCGCTGCGACGTCCTCGCGCGGGATCGTCCCGCCGACGACGACGAGCACGTCCTCGACCCCGTTCTCGCGGAGGCCGTCGAGGATCCGCGGCACGAGCGTCATGTGCGCGCCGGAGAGGATCGAGATGCCGACGGCGTCGGCGTCCTCCTGGATTGCGGTCTCGACGATCTGCTCCGGCGTCTGGTGCAGGCCCGTGTAGATGACCTCCATGCCGGCGTCCCGCAACGCTCGCGCGATGATCTTCGCCCCCCGGTCGTGACCGTCGAGTCCAGGCTTTGCGATCACGACCCGGATCTTCCTGGCCATACTGCGCCAGTATATGGAGGTGCGCCTGACCGTCATCGGCTCCTCCCCCGCCTGGCCGAACCCGGGAAGCGCACAGTCCGGCTACCTCGTGGAGGGCGAGGGAGCGCTCCTCCTCGACTGCGGCCCGGGCGTGCTCGGGCGCCTCCGCGAGCTCGGGCTCTACCCGGGCGCGATCGCGATCACCCACTTCCACCTCGACCACTGGGGCGACCTGGTCTCCTGGGCGTGGCTGAACGCCTACGGCCCCCCGAAGCACCGCATCGACTGCGCGCTCTGGCTTCCGCCCGGCGGGAAGCACGAGCTCGCCGAGTTCGCGGCGCGCTGGGGAAACCAGGACATGTTCGAGAACGCCTTCGAGCTCCACGAGTTCGAGCCGGGCGTCGTGTTTCACACCGCGGGCTTCGACGTGGAGGCGTGCCGGCTCCCGCACTACGCGCTCACGTCCCACGGCTTCCGCGTGACGCACGACGGGAGGACGCTCGCCTACTCGGGCGACTCGGCTCCGACAGAGGAGCTTGCCGGGCTCGCCCGCGGCGCCGACCTCTTCCTCTGCGAGGCGACGCTCGCCGACGCGGCGAACGACGGACCATTGCGGGGGCACCTCTCGGCGGAGGAGGCGCTCGCCGCCGCGGACGGCCCGATCCTCCTTACGCACCGGCCGATCGAGCTGCCCGCTCCCGACGGCGTGCCCGTGGCCCGCGACGGCCTGGTCGTCGAGATCTAGGCTCCAAGATCGTCTACAGGCGGCAACGGTCCAGACCTTCGATGCCGGCGGGCAGTACACTCCGTTAACACTCCTCCTGAAGTGTCATGGCACGGCGGAGAGCCGAGAGAATCGACGACGTCACCCTCAAGATCCCGCGCCCCCTCTACGAGCGCCTCCGCCAGGTGATCGAGGGGACGGGATTCCATTCGGTGACCGAGTTCTGCGTCTACGTCCTCCGGGACCTCGCGGCGAGCCAGACGCCGACTCCGGACCACGACCGACTCACCACCGAGGAAGTCGCGGCCATCCGCGGCCGGCTCCGGGCGCTCGGGTACCTGGAAGACTGAGCGTCCCGTGACCACGTTCCGGACGCGCTGCGAGCACGACCTCGAGGGCCTCTACCGGGAGCGGCTCGGCCGATGACCAAGGTGATGATCCTCGGGCTCGACTGCGCGGAGCCGTCGCTGGTCCTGGAGCGCTGGCGCCACGAGCTCCCGGTCCTCTCCGGGCTCATGGACAAGGGCGCCCACGGGCGGCTCACCTCCGTGATCCCGCCCATCACCGTGCCGGCCTGGTCCTGCATGATGTCGAGCCGCACTCCCGGCGACCTGGGCGTCTACGGTTTCCGCAACCGCTCCGACCACTCCTACGACGGGCTCTTCATCGCCAACTCGACCGCGATCCGCGAGCCGCGCCTCTGGGATCTCGCGACAAGAGCGGGCAAGCCGTCGATCGTCCTCGGCGTCCCGGGCACCTACCCGCCTCGACCGCTGAACGGGGTGATGGTGAGCTGCTTCCTGACGCCGTCCACCGAGAGCCAGTTCACGTTCCCTCCCATCCTCAAGCGGGAGGTCGAGGAGGTCGTCGGGGAGTACCTCTTCGACGTCCGCGACTTCCGCACGGACGACAAGGACTACCTCCTGCGGCAGGTCTACGAGATGACGGATCGGCGCTTCCGGCTCGCCGAGCACCTCCTCGAGACGAAGCCGTGGGAGCTCTTCGCCATGGTGGAGATGGGCCCGGACCGGATGTACCACGGCTTCTGGAAGCTGATGGACCCGGAGCATCGGAAGCACGAGCCCGACAACCCTTTCCAGAGCGCGATCCTGGACTACCACAAGCACCTCGACCGGCTCATGGGCCGCCTGCTTGCGCACGCCGACGAGAAGACGGCCGTGTTGGTCGTCTCCGACCACGGCGGCAAGCGGATGGACGGCGGAATCCGCGTCAACGAGTGGCTGAGACGCGAGGGCCTCCTCGCCACGCTCCGCGACCCCGAGGAGGCCGTTCCTCTCCGCGAGGCCGGGATCGACTGGTCGCGGACGGTTGCCTGGGGCGAGGGCGGCTACTACTCCCGCATCTTCCTGAACGTCGCCGGCCGGGAGCCTGAAGGGATCGTTTCGCCCGAAGACTACGAGCGCGTCCGCGGCGGCCTCGCGGAGCGGCTCGCCGCCATCCCCGACGAGAACGGGGATCCGCTCGACACGCGCGTCTACCTCCCCGAGCAGGTCTACGAACAGGCGAACGGCGTCCCGCCCGATCTCATCGTCCACTTCGGAGACCTCTACTGGCGCTCCGTGGGCACAGTGGGCGGCCGCGAGGGCGTCCACACGTTCGAGAACGACACCGGCCCGGACGATGCGAACCACGCACAGGAGGGCCTCTTCGTGCTCGTCGCCCCGGGGGTTCACCCCGGCCCGCGTGAGGGCGCCCGCCTCCTAGACGTCGCCCCCACGGTGCTCGAGCTCATGGGACTCGACGTTCCCGCCTCGATGCGCGGGACGAGCCTGCTTTCGGCTGGCGTGGCATGAGCCCTAGTCCTTTGGCCGGGTGACCACGGGCCGCTCGGCCCTAAGATGAGCGGGTGGGCACGGCTCTCGTAACCGGCGGGGCCGGCTTCCTCGGCTCCCACCTCTGCGACTACCTACTTGCGCAGGGCGACCGCGTCATCTGCCTTGACAACCTCGACACGGGAAATCTCCAGAACATCGAGCACATCCGTGACGACGCCTTCGACTTCGTGAACCACGACCTCACAGAGCCACTCTTCATCGAGCAGCCGATCGACTACGTCTTCCATCTCGCGAGCCCCGCGAGCCCGATCGACTATGCCCGGCTGCCCCTGCACACGCTCAAGGTGGGCTCCTACGGCACGCACCACGCGCTCGGGCTCGCGAAGTTCAAGCGCGCGCGCTTCCTGCTCGCCTCCACGAGCGAGGTGTACGGGGACCCCCAGGTGCACCCCCAGCCCGAGACGTACTGGGGGCACGTGAACTCCATCGGCCCGCGCGGCGTCTACGACGAGGCGAAGCGCTACGCCGAGGCGCTGACGATGGCCTACCACCGCCAGCAGGGTGTCAACACGTGTATCGCGCGGATCTTCAACACGTACGGCCCGCGCATGCGGCCACACGACGGGCGCGCGATCCCGACGTTCGTCCGCCAGGCGCGTGAGGGCGAGCCGGTCACGATCTTCGGAGACGGATCGCAGACCCGTTCCTTCTGCTTCGTGGACGACCTTGTCCGCGGGCTCCACCTCCTCGCCACGAGCGGCGAGCACCTGCCCGTCAACCTCGGGAACCCTCGGGAGATGACCCTTCTCGAGCTCGCCGAGGCGGTCATCCGCGTCTCTGGCTCGAAGAGCGAGCTCGTCTTCCAGGCTCTGCCCGTCGACGATCCGCAGGTCCGCCAGCCGGACATCACCCGCGCACGCCAGGTTCTCGGCTGGGAGCCCGAGGTCGAGCTCGAGGAAGGCTTGAGGCGAACGATGGCCTCGCTGGAGTCCGGCGCGCCCGCGCGCTGAGCCAGGCGCGGGCCCTAGGTCTGTAGTCGGTACAGCTAGGCGGGTAACTCCGGCGCGGGCTCCTCGGCCTCCGGCAGTTGCCAAACGACCGCCGAGGGCCGGCCGATGCCCTCGTACGTGAAGCCGGCCGCGCGGGCGGTTGCCGGGTCGAGTAGGTTCCGCCCGTCCACGATGAGAGGCGTCCGCATAGCCTGCCGCACCTCAGGCGAGGCCAACCGGCCGAGCTCGGGCCACTCGGTCACGACGACTGCGGCGTCGGCGCCGTCGACGGCCTCGAGGAGGGTCTCGGCGAACTCCACCCCTCCGAGGAGCTCTCGGGCTTCCTCGAGCGCGACGGGATCCCAGGCGCGCACGACCGCGCCCTCAGTGAGGAGGCGGGGCACGAGCACGAGACTCGGCGCCTCCCGCATGTCGTTCGTGCCCGGCTTGAAGGCGAGGCCCAGGAGCGCCACGGTCCGGCCCCGCAGGTCACCGAGGTGGGCCTGGAGCTTCTGCACGATGCGCCGCTTCTGGAGCTCGTTGACCTCGATCACCGCCGTGAGGAGCTGGAAGTGGTACCCGGAGTTCGCCGCGAGCTGCTTGAGAGCCGAGGCGTCCTTGGGAAAGCACGAGCCCCCGTAGCCGATGCCCGCTTTCAGGAAGTGCGGCCCGACGCGGTCGTCCAGCCCGACCCCGCGCGCCACCTCCTCGATGTCTGCCCCGACGAGCTCGCAGACGTTCGCAATCTCGTTGATGAAGCTGATCCTCGTCGCCAGCGCCGCGTTCGAGGCGAGCTTGATCATCTCCGCGGAGGCGACGTCGGTGCGCACGATCGGCGCTCCGAGCGGCTCGTACAGGGCCGCCACGCGGTCGCCGTCGGCATCCACGAAGGCCCCGACGACGACGCGGGCCGGCTCTCTGAAGTTCGCCAGGGCCGTCCCCTCCGCGAGGAACTCCGGGTTCGAGACGTAGCCCACGAAGGGAAGGCCGCGCGCGTCGAGGCGCGCCCGCACTCGCTCGCCGGTCCGCACGGGGACTGTGCTCTTCATGACGAGCACGATCCGCTCGTCGAGGCCGGAGAGCTCGTCGACGACCTGCCAAACCGCGGAGAGGTCGGCGTCGCCGGAGTACGCAGAGGGCGTCCCGACGCAGACGAAGGCGAGGCCGGCCGACTCGACGACGTCGCGCATCTCGAGCGTGAAGCGGAGCCGATCGCGGTTCCGGGCGAGCATCTCGCCGAGACCGGGCTCGTGGATCGGAACCTCCCCGGCCGCGAGGGCCGCCACACGCTCCGGCACGACGTCCCTGACCGTCACGCGGTGGCCGAGCTCGGCGAAGCAGGCGGCCGTGACGAGGCCGACCCACCCCGCACCCAGGACGCCAAGGGGCTCGCGGTCCACGGAAGGGAGTCTAGTGCGCCCTCCGCGGCTCACTGTCCCCCGTCAAGGGGATGCGAACCTGCCGCAGGCGTTGCTCTCACGTTGGAGGGGTGGTGCCGGGCTATCCACACGACCAAAGGTGAGCTATGGTCCAGTTCCTTCGTGCAGTTCGATCGAAAGGCGGCCCTTTCGATGAGTCTTTCTGAGCATCGCACCGCAGTTCTGCTGGACCGGCATCCCATCTGGCTGGACGTCGTGGAGCAGGTTCTCGAGCGCATCGGAGTCGAAGTCGAGGGCAAGGCAACCTCTCCCGACCGCGCCCTCGCTCTCATCGAGGAGCACAGGCCCAGCCTGCTCGTGCTGGGCATCGGGATGGGCGATCGAGAGCTAGACGGGATCGAATACGTCGGTCTCGCACGGCAGCGCGCGCCAGAACTCAAGGTGGTCGTGCACTCCGCGCACGCCGATCCGCAGCACGTCGACGCGGCGCTCGCGGCCGGCGCGCAGGCCTACGTGCTCAAGTCCGCACACGCCGACGACCTCGCCTCTGCGATCCGGCAGGCATTCGATCACTCCGTTTACCTC
>Ga0209859_1000412_pt1 | contig 10257 bp, 9 predicted proteins | sample GWRWS3_50_60_FD_187241 | JGI IMG/M metagenome (GOLD analysis project Ga0209859, IMG submission 187241) | Riverbed sediment microbial communities from areas with vegetation nearby in Columbia River, Washington, USA - GW-RW S3_50_60 (SPAdes)... | ecosystem: Environmental > Aquatic > Freshwater >... | reverse complement strand
CCCGCTCTTCGCGACCGCTCTCGGGGTCGTCGTATTGGGCGAGCAGATTCACTGGTACGAGCCGGTGGGGGCGCTGATCGTCCTGGCCGGCGTCGCCATCGCCCAGGGGGTGACCTTCCGTTCCGTCAAGGTCAGTTCTCGTGGTCGGCGGCCCAGCTGACCAGTTGGTCCGTGGGCCAGGTGTTCACGACCCGGCTAGCCTCGACCCCGCACAGCGCGGCGCGTTCGCAGCCGTTGGGCAGCCAGTCGAGCTGGCCCGGTGCGTGCGCGTCGGTATCGATGGCCAGGAGGCAGCCAATCTCGTACGCCTGGCGCAGCAACCGCTTCGGCGGATCCAGGCGGTCCGGGCGGCAGTTGATCTCGACCGCCTTGCCCAGTGACGCGCAGGCAGTGAAGACGGCCTCGGCGTCAAACTGACTCTCCGGCCGGCCCCGGCCGCCGCGGTGTGCCCGATCCCCGCCCTCCGACGAGGTCGCGAGCCTTCGCCCTGTGCAGTGACCGAGGATGTCGAGGTGCGGGTTGGCCACGGCCTTGAGCATCCGTCGCGTCATCGTGTCCGCCTCCTCACGAAGGCCACTGTGGACAGAGCCGACGACGACGTCCAACCGGGCCAGCAGCGAGTCCTCCTGATCCAGCGAGCCATCGGCGAGGATGTCGACCTCGATGCCGGTGAGCAGGTGGAAGTCCACCGAGGCGTCAACGAGCGTGGTGTTGATGGCGGCCACTACGTCCAGCTGTTCGCGGAGGCGCTCCGCCGAGAGCCCGCGGGCCACGGTGAGCCTCGGCGAGTGGTCCGTGAGCACGAGGTACGAGTGGCCGAGCTCGATCGCCGCCGCGACCATGTCCTCGATCGGCGAACCGCCATCGGACCAGTCGGAGTGCGCGTGGCAGTCACCGAGCAGCGCCTGCCGAAGTGCGGCCGCGGCCTCGCCGACATCAGATCCGGCCGTGGCGTCCAGACGCCGTAGGTAAACCGGCTCCTCCCCGCGCAGCGACTCGACCACACAGCGGGCGGTCACGTCGCCCACACCGCTGACCTTGGTGAGTGTCCCGTCCGCCGCTCGGGTCGCGATCTCCTCGGCCGTCAATGCTGCGAGGGCGGTGGCGGCGCCGCGGAACGCCCGTACCCGGTAGGTCGCCTCGTTCGCCCGCTCCAGTAGAAAGGCGATCCGACGCAGATCGGCAACCGGGTCCCGAGTGGCCATGCGCCCGAGCCTAGGGCACTCGTCGCCCGCCCCCGCGCAAGCTATCGGCCGATGGCTTCGTACGACAGCCGGCGCACCTTCTCGAACCAGGCCGCGGGCCGCCCGCTGCCGTAGCTCCACGGATACTTCGTGACGAGGTCGCCGATAAGGTCGAACTGCTCCGCCGCGGCGCGGTCGTCATCGCCGAGGCAGAAGACCAATGCGAACGTGTTGTGGACCGTCGGCCAGCCTGGGCGGCGGCGGTAGTCGGGGTGGCGGATCGACCGGTCGGCCGCCTCATTCACCTCGGCCAACACCTCGGGCTGCTTGAAGTAGTCGAACTCGGTCCGGTCGATGCGGAGCCACTTCTCGATGTGGGCGTCCGGAATCAGGACGCCTAGCGCGTTGCCGGCAGGCGCCTTGGCGGCCGACTCGCGGGCAAAGGCGAACATCTGCTCGTGGCTGCCGAACCACTTCTCGCACAAGTACTGCAGCCGGGACATGTGCCCCATCAGGTGAGTCGGATGGCGCGCGATCAACTCGTCGAAACGGCGCTGCGCCTCCGGCGGATTGATCGATCGGCCTCGGGAGGTGGTCACAAGGCACGTTCGCGCGGTCGTGTCGCCCGGGTCCCGCTCTATCACCTCGTCCAGGCAGTTCTCCGCGAACGTCATCCACTTGTGGAACTTCTCGAGCTGGTCCGCCGAGGTCTGGGATGCGTACGCCGCGCCGCGCTCCTCGCCCGCGCGGTACATCGCCCGAGCGCCGCGTACAAGGATCGGCAAGGTTGACTCCGGCTCCGCATCCTGCCACTCGCCGATCCAGTCCTCGAGGCCGACCACATCGGCACATATTGCTATATAAAAGGCATGGTCGTCGGGGTCGGCGACGCCGACCAGGAAATCCCGAGCCGCGCGCCAATCTCGTCGCTCAAGGTTCGTCCGCAGCGTCCGTGCGTTCGCGTCGCCGACGCAAGGGTCGATCGTGATCGTGGGCGCCACCGGCGCTTCCGCTTTCTTCTTGCGGTTGAACAGGCCCATATGATCATCCTCCCCGTTGCTCAGGCTGCTTGCCGCGCCAGCTTAGGGCTCCCGATGGGGTTGTCGCACACTCGGGCGCATCGATAGAGTCGCTACCGCCACCGGGGAGGAAGAACATGATCACTACAATTCGCGCTGCGATCTCCGTCCTGATGCTGCTTGGTTTCTACGTACTCGCACTCGGCATCATCGGCGGGCTGGCCTGGGCGTCGGTCTGGCTGTGGCAGGAGCACGCCGGCAGCGGCGCGGCGAAGCTCAGCTATATCACCGTGGTCGTGGCGTTCGGGGTACTCGTCGCGCTGTGGCGGGTGCTGCGCGCCAAACTTGATAGTGCGTCAGGGCTGCCGGTCGGACCGGACCAGGCTCCCCAGCTCTGGCACACCGTGCGGGACCTCGCCGCCGAGGCGAAGACCCGCGCGCCGGATGAGATCCTGCTCATCCCCGACGTCAATGCGGCGGTCACCGAGGACGCGAAGCTCTTGGGCCTGCTTGGTGGCCGCCGCCGGCTCTACCTTGGCGTGCCGCTGCTCCAGGCGCTCTCCGTGGCGCAGCTCCGGGCGGTCATCGCGCATGAACTCGGCCACTTCTCCGGCCAGCACACGCGGCTGAGCGCCATCGCCTACCGCGGCCGGTTGGCCATCCAGGGCACGGTCTCACAGCTCGCTGGCCACCTATCTGGATGGATCTTCAAGCTGTACGCGAAGATTTACTTCCTGGTGGAGGCCGCGGTCTCCCGCCGGCAGGAGCTCGAAGCCGATGAGGCATCCGTCCGCGTCGCGGGGCGAGCCACCGCTCAGGGCGCCCTGCGCGAGCTGCCGGTCGTCGACGCCGCCTGGGGCTTCTACTTCGAGCGCTATATCGGTCCCGGCTGGGAGGCGGGATACGCGCCCCGGGACTTCTTCGGTGGCTTCGGCCGGATGCTGGCGGCGCGCGGCGACGAGCTGGAGCGGCTCAGGGCCGCAGAGCCACCGAGCGAGCAGTCGAAGTGGGACTCACACCCGCCGATCGCGGTGCGTGTCGCGGCGATGGCGGCGATGCCGGAGGTCCCGGTCAGCGTCGACACCCGCCCCGCCAGCAATCTGCTGCCGATGTTCGACCAGATCTGCGCCGCGCTGGCCGAGAAGGAGGTCAACTACGGCGGCCGGAAGGTCGTGTCGTGGGACGAGTTCTCGGCGATCTCGGTCGTCACGGAGGAGCAGCGCACGGCCGACCAGGTCTATCGGGCGGCGGCCAGGCTTGCCGGCTCGAAGCAAGCTGACCTCGGCACGGTCCTCGGCATTGTCGAGTCCGGCCGGTTGGGCGAGCTGGCGGAGCAGTTCTTTCCCGACGCGACCCGCAAGGAGGCCCGCCAGCGGTTCGCTGGGCTCTTCCATCTGCTCTTCCGCGTCGCCGCGGTGCGCTCGGGAGTGGCTCATTGGCGGCACTCCTGGGCCGCGGCAGCGGAGTTCGCGCGGACGGACGGCGCACCCTTCGACCTGACTGAGGTGGCGAACCTGGCGACCTCACCGGAGACGCTCGACGGCGCCCGGGCCCGCCTGGCGGACCTTGGCATCGACGTGAGCGTGGCGACCCAGGTGGACCAGATCGCGACGGCCCACGGCGCCGAGATCATTGACGGACTAGCCAACATCAAGGTCAACGATTCGCCGAATGACGTACTCATCCTGGACAACGGCCTGATCATGGTGCCGTGCCCTAAGAGCACGGACAACGGTAAGAAGCGCCTCGTCGCCCTCGCCCGCTCGGCACCAGTCATCGAGTTGGCCAAGCAGAACGTGTTCCTCCCGTTCGAGGAGGTCGCGAGCGCGGTCATTGTGAAGTCCGTGCCGATCCGGGTCGACCTGACGCTCCACGATGGACGCCGCCTCTCCCTGCAGGAGACCTGGACGGGCGAGAGCCTGACGAAGGAGAGTCGGGACGTGCTCAAGGATGCTGTCTCTCGCTACATCTCGGACGCCTCTCTGCCCACCGCGTAGCGCCGCGACTACGCTCGGAAGCCGTGCGGACAATCGACTGGGTGGACGGCGCGGTCGAGATCATTGACCAGACCGCGCTCCCGGCTCGCGAGCTCTGGCTTCGGATATCCACTGTGGACGAGATGGTCGACGCCATCGTGCGGCTGGCCGTACGGGGCGCGCCAGCCCTGGGCGTCGCCGGCGCACTCGGCGTGGCCCTCGCCGCACGCACTTACCCGGACGATCCGGCCGTACTCGCTTCGGCGGTGCGCCGCCTCGAAACCGCGCGTCCAACGGCTGTCAACCTGGCTCGTGGCGTCCGGCTGGCCATGGCCGCCCTGCCCTCCGGCGCCGACGCGGTCCTCGCCGCCGCGCTCACCATGCGCGACGCTGAGATTTCGGCGAGCGAGGCGATGGCGCAGCGCGGCGCCGACCTCGTCACCGAACTGTGCGGGCCGGCGCCGCGGCTGCTGACGCACTGCAACACCGGCGGCCTCGCCACCGTCACCGGCGGCACCGCACTCGGTGTCGTGGCGGAGCTGCACCGTCGAACTGCGCTCGCCGCGGTGATAGCCAGCGAAACCCGGCCGCTGCTACAGGGCGCCCGCCTTACCGCCTGGGAACTCGGGCGCCTCGGCATCCCCTACCGGGTCGCGGTCGACGCCGCCGGACCCTTCCTGATGGCTCGCGGCGAGGTGGATGCGGTGATCCTTGGCGCGGACCGGGTGTGTGCCAACGGCGACGTGGTGAACAAGGTCGGCAGCTATGCCCACGCCCTTGGCGCGCAAGCCGCCGGCATCCCGTTCATCGTGGTGGCCCCCGAGTCGACAGTGGATGAGAGCACCGCCACCGGGGCCGACGTTGAGATCGAGGATCGCGCGGCCGCGGAGGTGTTGGGTTTCGGCGATGCCAGGGTTGCCCCGGACGGGGCGGCGGCGGTGAACCCGGCCTTCGACGTGACTCCCCACCATCTCGTGACCGCGATCGTCACCGACCGCCGCACCCTCCACCCACCCTCCTCGCCCCCCACCCCCTCGTCGATCTAGGGGTTAGCGACGCGATCGGAGATCAACTAACGTCGCAAGGCCCTAGATCGGCGAGGCTAGACCGGGCGGGCGGCCGTGACCGTACGGCCATCGGGGGCGATGGCGGTGACCCAGCCACCCTCGTCGCCGAGAGCGAGCAGGGCCTCGGGTGTCGCCGGGATCTGCCGCGGCGCACTCCAACCGCGCGGCCAGGCTGTGCGGGCAGCGTTGGCGGGCGCGGCCCAGCGCCGTACGGCTCCTATCGGATCGTCCGAATCAAGCGCATCCCGCGCTTCGTCGAGCCGACCAAGCACCTCATCAAGAGCGTCTAGCACCGGGCCCGCGTTGCCGCCGCACATCGACGCGATGAGTTCCGGTGCGGTCGCCGCGACCCGTGTGCCATCCCGAAAGGATCCGGCGGCAAGGGTCGCCGCGAGCGGGTCCGCCACGGCGGTGGCCAGGGCCGCCGCGAGCAGATGAGGCACATGCGATACGGCGGCCACCACCCGGTCATGTTGCTCGGCGGTGGTGGGCACGACCCGCGCACCGAGGCCGGTCACCACACGGGCCAGGGTGAGCCAGTCATCGAGGTTCGTCTCCTGCTCGAGGCAGAGTACCCAGGCGGATCCGTGGAATAGCGCGGGATCCGTGGCCGCGAATCCGGCCGTCTCCCGGCCGGCCAGCGGATGTCCGCCGACGTAGGCCGCCAGGCGCATGCCGCCGGCCCGCAGCCGCCGAGCGACGAGTTCGCGGACCGGTTCCTTGACCGATACCACGTCGGTGACGAGGCCGGCGAAGCCCGCACCGGCCATCTGGTCAAGCACCGGGGATACTGCGGTCAGCGGGGTGGCGACGACGACGAGGTCGGCGGCGACGACGGCGTCAGCGATCGACGGCGCGACCTGCCACCGGGATTCCTTCGGCGCCTGCGCTGCGCCGGTGCGGGCCATCGCCCGAGTTGCCGGGTCGAGGTCGTACCCGATCACCCAATGGCCGGCCGTGGCGAGCGCGCGCAGCAGCGAGCCCCCGATGAGTCCCATCCCGATCACCGCGACGTTCACGCTGATCACAGTAAGTCCGAGGAGTTTGGCGTACTAGCCGGCGTGTCGCAGGTGGATGCCGGCGAGTCCCGGCCGCGTCACCGGGCCGGCTACTAGGCTGGTGAACGTGGAGTCGCGGGCACCGTCGGGTCTCTTTCCATCGGGTCCGCCGAGGCCCACCTTCCGTGAGCCGCACCCAGTACGCATCGGTGCGCTGCTCTCTGGAGCCGGCCTGACGGCGGCATGGTTGCTGTCTTTTGGACTCCTCGCCACATCGGCACGTGGATATATATGGCTAACCTTGACCGCGTCGGCGGCGGCGTGGTTGTGCGCACTCGCGCTCATGCGGTTCGGCGATCGGGGCGTCGCGGCGGGTGTGGCGATCACCACGGGCATGGGAGTGGCGGTCGCGGCTGGCCTCGTGGTGCAGCGATGGCTGACGGTGGGCTGGCCATTGTGGTGACACACTGTAGCCCTGCGTGAAGGGCGCGCTGCGTCCAGTGATCGGTATTGACTGCGGAGCGTGAAGCCGGCAATCTCGGCGCATGGATCTCACGCTGCGGCAGGTCGATCCGGAACGGCACCGGCGGCGTCTGCGGCTACTCGCCGAGCTGGCCGAGGCGAAGGCGGTGCGCGAACGAGTGCGGGCATGGGGAGTTCGCGGCGGGCGGATCCGCGAACTCGAATCGGTGCGGAGACGTCTAGCCGGTTGAGCGGCCGCGGTCGCCGCCTGGGTGGAGATCGAACGGCATGATCAGTCGTTGTCATGGTCGGGTATGTGAGAGAGTCAACCCGGGGGAACCGTGTCCTACTTCGCTGCCGCGGTCGTGCGGAACGCAGACGGATGGTCCGCGTCCGAGGTTTCGCTCGCCGACGCGGCTGACGTCGAGGACGTCGCCGACCGGCTCCGTGACGCCGACCCGTCGGCCGACGTATCGCTGTTGTTCGTCGAGTCCGACGACGCGTACCTGGTGATCCTCCGCCTCGATCAGGGTGAAGACCTCAGGGTCTTCGGCTCCGACGTCGTCTTCGCCGAGGAGTCCCGCATCGGCGCTCTGTTGCTCGGCGACGTGGCCCAACCGGTGATCGAGCTGGAGGCGGTAGAACTCGCGGTTGCTGAGCCGCGCGAGTCCCCTGATGAGTCGGAGGAGCCGAGCGAGTCCCCGCCGCCCGCCGACGCCGATCCCGCTGGTGATGCGGACCTGTTGGCAGATCTGGGTGTGTCGGCTGGCCGGCTGCTAGAGCTCTGCTCGCAGGAGGGCATGCTGCCCAGCGATATCACCGCCGAGGTCTGCCAGGCCATCGGCTGCGGTGACGAGGTCGAAGAACTGCGCGTGGCATGAGCGATACGGACCCGGACCGGCGGGTCCGCCACGAGACGTGGATGCGTCGGGCCCTCGCCGTGGCCGCCTCCGAAGGCTCGTCGGTGCCCGGGTCCGGTTCGCTGGATGTTCCCGTCGGCGCCGTGGTGTATGGCCCCGATGGCGACGAGCTGGCCTTCGGGCGCAACGAGCGGGAGCTGACCGGGGACCCTGCAGCCCACGCCGAGATCGTGGCCCTTCGCCGCGCGGCGCTGCGTCTGGGCGGCTGGCGTCTGGATGCCTGCACTCTCGTGGTCACCCTAGAGCCGTGCACGATGTGCGCGGGCGCTCTTGTGCTTGCCCGAGTATCGACGCTTGTCTTTGGCGCCTGGGAACCCAAGACCGGCGCGGTCGGCTCGCTCTGGGATGTCGTTCGCGACGCCCGCCTCAACCATCGAACCGAGGTCTACGCCGGTGTACTCAAGGATGAGTGCGCCGCCCTCGTCCGCGAATTCTTTACCCCGCAACGTCATCCGCCCCGCCGCCCCCCCACCCCCCCGGGCTCCCCGTCGATCTAGGGCGCAGTCGCGTGGTTAGTGATCCACTCACGCGACTACGGCCTTGATCGCGCGGCCGAGCGGGCGGCGTTCACCGTCTGGATGATCCCCGGCGCGCGGAAGTAGATGTCGTGATCGGTGAAGTAGCGCATCCGCCAGCCTCGACCCTCGAGCCAGTTATGCCGATCTCGGTCTGCGCGCAGACGCCCGCGATCAAGGTGAGATGCGCCGTCGTACTCCGCAGCGACGAGATTCTGCTCGTCCCCGAGGTCGAGATAGTGCCGGGCGTACCCGCGGTCGTCGAGCACGGGCACCTGAGGCACGAAGCCACGGATCCCGCCATCGTGGAGGATTAACCGGAGCTGGCTCTCCTGACGGCATTGCGGTCGCGGATCCGCTAGCGGAACGAGATCCCGCGCCTGCCGGATGCCGCGCAGTCCATTGTAGAGTTTCAGCTCAGCTTGGAGGTCATCGAGTTCGCATCGACGCGAGGAGAGCGCCGCGTCCAGCACCGGTAAGGCATCCATGCGTGGCAGGCTTCGGGCGAGATCCACTGCGCATCGTGCGGCGGGAGTGCACGGCACGCCGAGCACGTCGATCGGCTCGCCTACTGGCACTACCGACTGGTGCGCGATAATTCCGGTCCGTTGCGGGACGGAGCTGTCCACTGGGACGACGATATGGATGTTGGTGCTGGGAACCACGCCGAAGCCAAGGAGCGCCGCCGCGGTATGGAAACCGACCACCGCGAGGGGCGGCGACACGAGCATGGCCGCACGAACTGCGTCGAGTAGGTCGGGCTCGTTGCGACCAACGACGTAGGCCCCGCGGTGGGGCCGGAGCAGCCGTTTGTGGTTGGCACGCCAGGAGAGCGCGTGTTTTGTCGCTCCACGGTCTCGCAGTTCGGCGTGGGAGAGTGTTAGGCCGCGACCCAGGAGCGTTTGAGGAAACTCGTGTGCTCGACTGTAGAGGTCCATGGCAGGAGCCTGAACGGCGAGAATCCACGGCACCACCCGTCGATGAGGATCTGTGGATATCTCACGCGCCTGTGGAGAACCGCCCACAGAACCTGTCTACGTGGTAGCGCCGCTCCCATCCCGTCGATCAAGGGCTTAGTCGCGTGGTTAGAGATCAAACCACGCGACTAAGCCCTTGATCGACGAGGGGGGCAGGGTCGAGGGCTCGGGGAGGGGGCGGGAGAGCTAGGAAATGGCAGCATCGAGGGCGATCTCGACCATCTGGCCGAAAGTCTGCTCGCGCTCCTGTGCGGAGGTGTGCTCGCCGGTCTTGAAGTGGTCGCTGACGGTGAGCAGCGTCAGGGCTCGAGCCTTGAAGCGCATCGCGATCGTATAGAGCGCCGCGGACTCCATCTCCACGGCGAGGACCCCATAGTCGGCTAGCGTGTCATAGAGATCCGGCCGGTCGGTGTAGAACGCGTCGGCCGCGAGGATCGGGCCCACGTGCATCTCGACGCCGCGGCGTTCCGCAGCCTCAACCGCGGCGCGCAGCAGGAAGAAGTCCGCCACCGGCGCGTAGTCGATCAAACCGTCGAATCGCATCCGGTTCATGGCCGAGTCAGTGGAGGACGCGCTCGCCGCGATGACATCGCGCAACTTCAGCGACTCGGTCAGCGCGCCACACGAGCCGACGCGGATGAGGGTCTTCGCGCCGTATTCGTTGATCAGCTCGTGGGCATATATCGAGCACGAGGGCATGCCCATGCCGGATCCCTGCACCGACACGTCGACGCCCTGATACCGGCCGGAGAATCCGAACATGTTGCGCACCGTCGAGTAGCACGTGGCGTCCTCGAGGTAGGTCTCCGCGATCCACTTCGCCCGAAGCGGGTCCCCAGGCATGAGGACTCGTTCCGCGATCTCGCCCGGCTTCGCGCCAATGTGCGTACTCATGTCGTAGATCATTGCAGAGCCATTGGCCGTGTGCGGCCGTTGTCACCGGCGCGATACCGCCGAGACGAGCGCACGAAGGCTCGGGTAGCCTACTCGGCGGTGGTGTGTCCGAGTGGCCTAAGGAGCACGCCTCGAAAGCGTGTGAGGGTGCAAGCCCTCCGCGGGTTCAAATCCCGCCGCCACCGCCAATCAACCGCCGCAGCTTAAACTGCGGCCGGCATGCGTTAGCAGGTGCCGAAGCCAGC
>Ga0209859_1000411_pt1 | contig 10271 bp, 9 predicted proteins | sample GWRWS3_50_60_FD_187241 | JGI IMG/M metagenome (GOLD analysis project Ga0209859, IMG submission 187241) | Riverbed sediment microbial communities from areas with vegetation nearby in Columbia River, Washington, USA - GW-RW S3_50_60 (SPAdes)... | ecosystem: Environmental > Aquatic > Freshwater >... | reverse complement strand
CATCCAGATGAGCTCCCAGAGGTGACCGTCGAGGTCCTGGAAGCTCCGTCCGTACATGAGATCCATCTCGATGGGGTCGTTCGATGGCGCACCGCCGCTCCCGAGCGCCTTGTCATCGGTCCGGCAGGACGTCCGTCAGACCCATGAAGTCGACGAGCTCGAGCAGCTCGTCCGACGCATGGCGGAGCCGGACCTGGCAGCCGTGACGCCGAGCCGCGAGCTGAAGGCGCGCGAGGGCATCGACCGTCACGGCGTCCGGGTCGACTCCGGTCACGTCGCACAGGAAGACCTCTGCGCCGCCCTTACTCAGCAACGTACAGACCCGCTCGCAGAGCCCGGGCAGGTCGGCGTGCGTGATCGGGCCACAGATGGGGAAGACGACCGAGTGCGGCCCTGGGGCGGGCATCGGGACAAGGACCGTCCGGCCGGAAGAAACTCATCGACAGATGAGTTGTAGGAGTTCAACCGGTCTCTAGTGGAAACCCGTAGCAACAAGGGGGAGGACGAATGACGGAGCACGAGCCAGGCACTGAATCCATCACGCCCGCGGAGAAACCCAAGGTCGAACGGCGCGCAGCCCACGAACGTCTAGCGACCGGCACGCTCGCGCGCTGGACGCGGGCCTGCGCGACGCATCCGTGGCGTGTCGTCGCCGGCTGGGTCGGCATCGTCGCCCTTCTGGTCGTCCTGGTCGTGACGGTCGGCGGTGAGTTGCGGGACGAGTTCGAGATACCGGGGTCGGACACGCAGAAGGCGACCGACCTGATCGAGTCCGAGTTCGCGTCCGAGCAGGGCGGTGTCCTCAACATCGTCCTCGCGGCGCCCGAGGGCCAGCAGCTCGACACCCCCGAGCGCCGGGCGGCGATCGAGGAGGCGATCGCCCAGCTCCAGACCGACGAGTTCGCACCCAGCGAGGACAAGGCGGGGATCGAGAGCGTCGGCGACCCGTTCAGCGAGGACACCGTCTCCGACGACGGGCGCATCGCCTACGCGGAAGCGCAGTTCGACCGAATCATTTACGACGAGGATCGGGACGCCGTGGTCGCCGTGGAGGATGCCGTCCGCGAGACGGTCGAGCCGGCTGGGGTGACCGCCGAGTTCAACGGCGACGCCGAGTTCCCACCCATCGAGCAGGGGACACAGGAGTTGCTCGGCCTGCTCGCGGCGCTCGTCGTGCTGCTCATCGTCTTCCGCACCTTCGTGGCGACGATGATCCCGATCGCGCTTGCGCTGACGGCGGTCGGTACCGCGTTCCTCCTGCTCTTCATCCTCGCCGGCCTTACCGACATCAACACGATCACGCCGCTGCTCGTGTCGATGATCGGCCTCGGGGTCGGGATCGACTACTCGCTCTTCATCGTCACCCGCTTCCGACAGCTTCTGCACGAGGGGCTCTCGCCCCAGGACGCCGCCGCCGAGGCTGGTGCATCTGCGGGCCGGGCCGTGCTCTTCGCCGGCGTGACGGTTGCGATCTCGGTCACTGGCCTGGCCTTCTTCGGCCTCGACTTCGTGACCAAGCTCGGCATCGGGTCTGCGCTCGGCGTGCTCACGACGGTGCTGATCGCGAACTCGCTCCTGATCGCGGTGCTGCGACTGCTCGGGCACAAGATCGACCGCCTGAAGGTCCCTTTCCTGCGCCCGATCGACGACTCCGAGGCTGCCCGCGAGAAGACCCCGATCGCCCGCTGGGGGCGGTTCGTGACCTCGCACGCACGGGGAGTGTTCCTCGTCGTGCTGCTCCTGCTCTTGGCCCTGGCGGCGACGTCGACGCTCGTCCGCTTGGGCGCTTCGGACCAGGGAACGCAGCCGAAGGAGCAGACGGCCCGTCGAGCCTACGACCTGCTCGCCGAGGGCTTCGGGGCCGGCTTCAACGGCCCCATCCCGATCGTCGTCGACGTCAACTCGGACCCGCAGGCGCCGCAGAGAATCTACGAAGGCGTACAGGGCCTCCAGGGGGTGGCGTCCGTGGGCGAGCCGCAGCTGAACGACGAGGAGACCGTCGGGATCGTCTTCGTAACCCCGCAGTCCGCTCCGCAGGACGAGGAGACCGACCAGCTCGTCGACCGGCTGCGAGACACGGTCGTGCCGGCGGCGACGTCGAGCGGCGACGCGGTCGCCTACGTCTCCGGTCAGACGGCGGCCTTCAAGGACATCGCCGATCGCATCATGGAGCGCCTGCCGCTCTTCCTGCTCTACATCATCGGGGTGACCTTCATCGTGCTCGCGATGGCCTTCCGCTCGATCGTGATCTCGCTGACGGCGGCGATCACCACGATCCTCTCGGCCTTCGTCAGCTTCGGAGTTCTCACGCTCGTGGTCCAGGAGGGCTACCTGCTCGGGCTCACGGGCCTCGACAGGACGGGCCCGATCGAGACCTTCGTCCCGCCGATTGCCTTCGCGATCCTCTTCGGCCTCTCGATGGACTACATGGTCTTCCTGATGAGCCGCATCCGGGAGGAGCACGTCCACGGCCTCCCGACGCGGGAGGCGGTGGAGCACGGGATCGCGGCGATCGGCCGCGTGGTCGTCGCTGCGGCGGTGATCATGGGCACGGTCTTCGCGGCCTTCATCCTCACCGCCGATCGCATCTCGAAGGAGTTCGGGCTCCTGCTGGCGGTTGCGATCCTGACGGACGCGCTGATCGTGCGGATGACGCTTGTGCCCGCCTTCCTCACCCTCATGGGCGAGAAGTCGTGGTACATCCCGCGCTGGCTCGACCGCCTGCTCCCGAAGGTCACCATCGAGGCACCGCACGACGCCGAGGCCCCGCGCGCGATCGACATCGAGGGGGCAGCCGAGCCGGTCGGGCGGAGTTGACGAAGTCGACCGATGAGTTCTGCACGCGCTTGCGGTCTGAGCTCCGGAGACCGACGACTGTGAAAGGAGAAGCCAGATGACCATGGACACCCGTACCCGCTGGCTGGCACTCGTCGTCCTCTGCCTCGGGGACCTGATGATCGTCCTCGACACGACGATTGTGAATGTCGCGCTGCCGTCGATCAGGGAGGACCTCGGCTTCTCCGAGACGTCGCTCGCCTGGGTCGTGAACGCCTACCTGCTGACCTTCGGCGGGTTCCTGTTGCTCGGCGGGCGGCTGGGCGACCTCTACGGGCACCGGCGCCTGTTCGTGACCGGGATCGGGCTCTTCACCCTGGCCTCGCTCGCATGCGGCTTGGCCGGCTCGCAGGCGTTCCTGATCGCGGCGCGGGCGGTGCAGGGCGTCGGCGGCGCCATCGTGGCGGCGGTCGCGCTCTCGCTGATCATGACGCTCTTCACCGAGCCGGGGGAGCGCGCGAAGGCGATGGGCGTGATCGGATTCGTCGCCGCCGGCGGCGGGAGCGTCGGCGTGATCCTCGGCGGTGTGCTGACCGACGTGCTCGATTGGCACTGGATCTTCCTCGTCAACATCCCGATCGGGGTCGCGGTCATCGTCTTCTCGCTGACGCTGCTGCCTGCCGCGCGTGGCGTCGCGGACACGCGCCTCGACCTCGCCGGCGCGATCACCGTGACTGCCTCGCTCATGCTCGCGGTCTACGCGATCGTGAACGGGAACGAGGCGGGCTGGACGTCGGTCCAGACTCTCGGCCTGCTCGCCGCCGCCGCGGCGCTCCTCGCGGTGTTCCTCGTCATCGAGGCCCGGGTTGCATCACCGCTCGTCCCGCTCGGCCTCTTCCGGCTGCGCAACGTCGCGACTGCGAATGTTGTCGGCGTCCTGTGGGCCGCCGCGATGTTCGCGTGGTTCTTCCTCTCCGCGCTGTACCTGCAGCTCGTGCTCGGCTACAGCTCGCTCGAGGTGGGGCTCGCGTTCCTGCCGGCCACGCTGATCATGGGCGCGCTCTCGCTCGGGCTCTCCGCGAAGCTCGTCATGCGGTTCGGCATCAGGCCGCCGCTCGTGACGGGGATGCTGCTGGTCGCCCTCGGGCTCGCGCTCTTCGCCCGGGCACCGGTGGACGGAACCTTCGTCGTCGACGTGCTCCCGAGCATGATCGTGCTCGGGCTCGGAGTGGGCATGGCGATGAACCCGGTGCTCCTCGCGGCGATGAGCGACGTTGCTCCCGAGGAGGCGGGCCTCGCCTCAGGCGTCGTCAACACGGCGTTCATGATGGGCGGGGCGCTCGGTCTTGCAGTCCTCGCGAGCCTCGCCGCTTCGCGGACCGACACGCTGCTCGCGTCGGGTGACGACGAGCTCGCCGCGCTCACGGGCGGCTACCACGCGGCCTTCGTCGTCGGCGCCGTCTTCGCCCTCGCAGCGGCCGTTATCGGTGCCGCGCTCCTCCGGCCGGGTGCAGCGGCCGTGCACGCCGAGACCGAGCCGGCGTCTGCCGCGGAGGCCGCATAGCCCGCGGACGGCGCGGGAGGACCGCCCCCATGCGTGCGATCCGGCTGCATAGGCCCGGTGGGCCCGAGGAGTTGGTGCTCGAGCGGATCGAGACACCGCGTCTCCGAGCAGGCGAGGCGCTCGTTCGCGTCCATGCGGCGGCGATCACGCGGGACGAGCTCGAATGGCCGGTGGACCGTCTCCCCGCGATCCCCTCGTATGAGCTCTCCGGGGTGGTTGCCGCCGTCGCCCCCGATGCGGACGCCGGACTGATTGACCAACCGGTGTACGCGCTGACCAGTTTCGACCGCGACGGGGCGGCCGCCGACTACGCCGCCGTCCCGGCGAACCTGCTGGCCTTGAAGCCGCGAACGCTCGACCACCTCGAGAGTGCCGCGATTCCGCTCGCCGCTCTGAGCGCCTGGCAGGGGCTGTTCGATCACGGAGGGCTGGAGGAAGGCCAGCGGTGGAGCGGCCGGCGGCGTCGGTCACTTCGCCACGCAGCTCGCGCGCTGGCGCGGCGCCTACGTGATCGGCACCGGATCGCGTACCAACGGTGAGAGCGCCCGGAGATTCGGAGCCCACGAGGTGCTCGATCACACAAAGACGCCCGTCGAGGACGCTCTCGACCCGGTCGATCTCGTCTTCGACACCGTCGGCGGCGAGCTGCTCGAGCGCTCGCCGGCGATCGTGCGTGAGGGCGGCAGACTCGTGTCGGTCGCCGAACAGCCCCCGGAGAGCCCCACGACGGCCACGATCGCTGCCATGTACTTCGTCGTCGAACCAAACTGCGAGCAGCTCGCCGAACTAGCCCGACTCGTCGATACCGGCGATCTGCGCCCGGCGATCGATTCGGTGTTTCCACTCGCCGATGCGCGCGCGGCTTTCGAGCGCAGCATGGCAGCCGGCAAGCGTGGCAAGGTCGTTCTTCGCGTCGTCGATGACTAGGCAAGAGAAGAAGGCGGCAGAGTTCCGAGCGCTGCACGAGGGCGAGGCCTTCATCATTCCGAACCCCTGGGATGCGGGCTCTGCCAAGGTCCTGGCCGCACTCGGATTCAAGGCCCTTGCAAGCACCAGCTCCGGCTTCGCGTTCACGCTTGGGCGCCTGGACGGCGGCGTGACGTTGGACGAGGTAATCGAGCACGCTGCCACTCTCGATCGGGCGACCGACCTTCCGCTCTCCGTCGACCTCGAGAACGGCTACGGCCCTGAGCCGGAGAGCGCCGCGCTCGCGATCGCCCGGGTCGCCGAGGCCGGAGCGGTTGGTGGCTCGATCGAGGACTACGATCCCGGCGGCCACATCTACGAGCTGGACCATGCCGTCGAGAGGGTCGCCGCCGGCGCCGAAGCCGCGCACGGTTTGGGCTTTCCCTTCACGCTGACCGGGCGGGCCGAGAACCACATCCGCGGCGTCCCTGACCTCGAGGACACGATCGCGCGCCTCCAGGCCTTCGGGGAGGCTGGCGCCGATGTCCTCTATGCGCCCGGCCTGCGAAGCCCCGACGAGATCCGAGCCGTGTGCGAGGCCGTCTCGAAGCCGGTCAACGTGCTGGCGCTGCCAGGACTGTCGCTGGCAGAGATCGTCGATGCGGGCGCACGGCGGGTTAGCGTCGGGGGCGGTTTGACCTGGGTTGCGGTCAGCGCGATGGCGGCCGCAGCCACGGAGATTCAAGATGCCGGTGACCTCTCGTCGCTGGACACGACGCTCCCGCTCGGCGAATGGCTCGGCCGCTGAAGCCTTCCGGCCTCGTGTAAAGCACGCCCACGACACCGCGCCAACGGCGTGCGAACATATGTTTGTGATCGGAGAGGCGACGATCCTGCACGCCGACCTCGACGCCTTCTACGCGTCGGTCGAGCAGAGAGATGATCCTCGTCTTCGCGGGCGGCCCGTTATCGTCGGGACGGGGGTCGTGCTCGCCGCCAGCTACGAGGCCAAGGCCCGCGGCGTCCTGACGGCAATGGGCGGCGCCCAGGCGCGCCGTCTGTGCCCGCAGGCGGTCGTGGTCAAGCCCCGCATGTCCGCGTACGCCGAGGCCAGCAAGGCGGTGTACCAGGTGTTCGAAGACGCGACGCCGCTGGTTGAAGGGCTGTCGATCGACGAGGCGTTCCTCGACGTGCGTGGTCTGGAGCGAATTTCGGGCACGCCCACCGAGATCGCCGTGCGGCTGCGGAGCGATGTCCGCGAGCGGGTCGGCCTGCCCATCACGGTCGGGGTGGCCAGGACGAAGTTCCTCGCCAAGGTGGCAAGCGGCGTGGCCAAGCCCGACGGTCTCCTCGTCGTGCCGCCCGACAGGGAACTGGCCTTTCTCCACCCGCTTCCGGTCGAGCGGCTCTGGGGCGTCGGGCCTGTGACAGCCGACAAGCTCCACCAGCGGGGAATCACGACCGTTGGTCAGGTCGCGCAGCTCGCCGAGGCTGCGCTGGTCTCGATGCTCGGACGGGCGTCGGGCCGGCACCTCCACTTCCTAGCCCACAACCGCGATCCCCGGCCGGTGCAGGTGCGCCGCCGCCGGCGCTCGATCGGGTCGCAGCGCGCGCTCGGCCGTTCGCCCAGATCTCCCGACTCAATCGACGCGGTCGTCGTTGCCCTGGTCGACCGCGTCACCCGCCGGATGCGAGCCGCCGGGCGGGTCGGCCGCACCGTCGTGCTCCGGATGCGCTTCGACGACTTCTCGCGGGCGACTCGTTCGCACACGCTGCCTCAGGCGACTGCTCACACCGAGACGATCCTCGCCACGGCGAGAGGGCTGCTGGAGACGGCCATGCCCGTTATCGAGCGCCAGGGGATCACGCTTGTGGGAGTGGCGGTCGGTAGCCTCGACGACGACCGCGCCGTCCAGCTCGCGCTGCCGTTCGACCGCCAGAGCAGTGGTGCCCTCGACGTGGCACTCGACGAGATCCGCGACCGGTTCGGAGCGACGGCCATAACCCGGGCGGTGCTCCTCGGCCGCGATCCGGGCCTATCGATACCGCTGCTCCCCGATTGAGAAACGGGCTTGCGGCGGCTGACCCGGCTCCACCAACCCGCTCTCGCCCGAGGTCCTAGAGGCGTCGCGGCAACCGTCATCGCGTGCCCCTCGAGATTAGAGCGATGCCCCCGCTACGTAGTTCGGGGCACGGCGGATCCGTGCCGGCCCTGATGTCCCGGGTCAACTCCACGCTGCACCATCTAGCTGTCCGTGCCCAATTGGCGCTGAGCGCGGCTCCGTGACACCGCTCTGAGCCAAAGGAGGTTGTGATGAAGATCAAAGAGGCCGCATCTGAGTTTCTGGCCATCAAGCGGGTGGCGGTCACCGGCGTCTCGAGACACCCGAAGAGCCACGGAAGCAACGTCGTCTACCGGCGCCTTCGGGAGCGCGGCTACGAGGTTTTCGCGGTCAACCCGAACGCAGACGAGGTCGAAGGCGATCGCTGCCATCCCGACTTGGGATCGATCCCCGGCGGCGTCGACGCCGTCGTGATCGGAACAAGGCCCGAGACCGCTGAAGCGACAATGCGCGAGTGCGCCGACCTCGGCATCAAGCGGGTGTGGATGCACCGTTCGTTCGGCGGCGGAAGCGTCTCCGGGGCGGCGGCGGAATACGGCCGCGAGCGCGGCGTCACCGTGATCGACGGCGGCTGCCCGCTCATGTTCGAGCCCACCGCCGATCTCGGGCACAAGGCGATGCGCTTCGTGTTCACCCTGAAGGGCAACGTCCCCAGGAGCGTATGAGGCGGGCCGCTCTGCGTGGGTGGCCGCCAGCGCGCGCTGGAGCGGTGACTCGAACGACTGCCGTAGGTCGGGGAACGAGGAAGTGTCGTGTTTAGAGGGACTTCGAGAGACGGGAGCGACGGGACTCGAACCCGCGACCTCCGGCGTGACAGGCCGGCGTTCTAACCAACTGAACTACGCCCCCGGGCGCCGGACAATCTTAGCCGCGGGCGGCGTCCGCCGGGCGCGCCCACACGACCAGGCCGTCGCTCCAGTAGGGCGCGAGCCGGCCTGCGCGGACGAAGAGCGCGCGGCCGCCGCGGACGAGCGCGCCCAGGACGCCGTCCAGGCGCGGCGCCGGGTTCTGGTAGTACGCGGCGCCCTCGATCGCCCACCCGCTTCGCGCGAGCAGGGTCCCGAGCGTATGGGGGCTGTGCCAGGCCGTGTGGTCGGGGTGCACGAGCTCGACGCCGGCGACCGGGGCGATGAAGTTGAGGAGCCGGTAGGCGTTCGGCGTCGTCACGACGAGGAGGCCTTCCGGCGTGACGAGCTCTCGCATCGCGCGCAGGAACGGCCCCGGCGCGTCGAGGTGCTCGACGATCTCGCCGGCGACGACCACCTCCGCCGGCTGAAGCCCGAGGCCGGCCACGGCCTCGGGCGACTGCGCGTCGACGGCGTGCGCCTCGAACCCGTGCTCGGCGGCCCAGCGGACGCCCTCCTCCTCGACGTCGAGCCCGACGAGGGAGGAGGCGGCCTCGGCGAGGCGGGCGTGCAGCCAGGTGCCGCCCTCGCGCTTCGCCTCCAGGCGATGCTCGTCCACGAAGCCGACGTGGACGACGCGCTTCCCGCGCGCGAACTCAAGGAGCATCTGCTCGCGATCGTACGGCCCGCGGCGCGGAAGGCGCTGGCGCCAGCGGGCGCCGGAGAGAGGTTCCCAGCCGTGCTCGGAGACGGTGGGCATCGTAGCGCCGGCCGGCTCTGGTTTCCCTACGCCAGTTCCTCGGAGGGGACGCGCACGATCGGCCCGAGCTCGGCGTCGCGCGCGACGAGGCGTGCGTAGCGTCCGCCGAGCGCGAGCAGCTCGTCGTGCGTCCCGCGCTCGACGAGCTGCCCTCGGTCGAGGACGAGGATTTGATCTGCGTCGCGGATCGTCGACAGGCGGTGGGCGATGGCGATCGTCGTGCGTTCCGCCGCGAGGCGGTCGAGCGCCTCCTGGACGGCCCGCTCGGTCTGCGTATCGAGCGCGCTCGTCGCCTCGTCGAGGACGAGCACGGGCGGGTTGCGGAGGACGGTGCGCGCGATGGCGATGCGCTGCTTCTCGCCGCCGGAGAAGCGGTAGCCGCGCTCGCCGACCATCGTGTCGTAGCCGTCCGGCAGGCTGGCGATCAGCTCGTGGATGCGCGCGGCGCGGGCGGCGTCCTCGATCTCCTCGTCGGATGCCTCGGGCTTCGCGAAGCGGAGGTTGTCCTTGATCGAGGCGTGGAAGAGGTACGTCTCCTGCGAGACGACGCCGACCGTGCGGGCGAGCGAGGGGAACGTGGTGCCCCGTAGGTCGATGCCGTCGATCGTGACGCGGCCGCGCTCGACGTCGTACAGGCGCGCCACAAGGTAGCCGACGGTCGTCTTTCCCGAGCCGGTCTCGCCGACGACGGCCGTCGTCGTGCCCGCCGGCACCTCGAAGCTGACGTCCGTCAGGGTCCACGCCCCGTCCGAGCGATCCGCGCCTTCGGGCTCGTAGCGGAACCAGACATGGTCGAACGCGAGATCGCCCCGGCACGGGGGCAGGTCGGCGGCGCCTTCGCGCTCGACAATCTCGACCGGCATGTCGAGGTACTCGAAGATGCGGTCGAAGAGCGCGAGCGAGGTCTGCACGTCGATCTGCACCGACAGCAGCGAGCCCACTGGGAAGAAGAGGCGGGTCTGCAGGGTGGTGAAGGCGACCACTGTGCCGAGGGTGACGCTTCCGACGAAGCTCTGGCCTGCGAACCAGTACACGAGGGCGGGCATGATCGAGAAGCTCATCTGGATCGATGCCATCACCCAGCGGCCGGCCATCACCTGCCGCACCTCGAGGCCCGCGAGCTCTGACGACTCCCGCTCGAACCGGTCGGCCAGCTCGACGCTGCGGCCCATCGTCTTGCCGAGCAGGATCCCCGAAACGGAGAGCGACTCCTCGACGAGCGTCGAGATGTCCGCCATCGTCTTCTGCCGGTCGGTCGTGATCAGGCGGCGCTGCTCGCCGACCCGGCGCGTCAGCAG
>Ga0209859_1000409_pt1 | contig 10276 bp, 9 predicted proteins | sample GWRWS3_50_60_FD_187241 | JGI IMG/M metagenome (GOLD analysis project Ga0209859, IMG submission 187241) | Riverbed sediment microbial communities from areas with vegetation nearby in Columbia River, Washington, USA - GW-RW S3_50_60 (SPAdes)... | ecosystem: Environmental > Aquatic > Freshwater >... | reverse complement strand
CTGGGCACACCCGCGGACATGTGGTCTTCGTCGATGGCGAGGCCGGCCTCCTGTTCGCCGGCGACCATGTCCTGCCGCACATCACCCCGTCCATCGGTTTCGAGGCGGTGCCTGTGGAGCAGCCGCTGGACGACTTTCTTCGGTCGCTCCGGCTCGTGCGTGACATGCCCGACCAGCGCCTGTTGCCGGCCCACGGACCGGTGCAGCCGAGCGTGCATGCGCGCATCGACGAGCTGTTCGAGCATCATGCGCTTCGGCTTGACCAGGCCCACCACGCCGTCAAGGGTGACGCGCCCACGGCCTACGAGATCGCCCAGCTGCTGACCTGGACCAGGCGGAAGAAGTCGTTTGCCGATCTTGATCCGTTCAACCAGATGCTGGCCGTTACGGAGACCGCCGCACACCTCGATCTGCTCGTCGCATAAGGCCGCCTCAAGGCCGCCGACATTGACGGAATACGGCGCTATCAGGACGTATGACCTCGGCGTTCCAGCGCCACCTTCGGCATCCGTCGGGCCAGCGCATCGGGCAGCCACCAGGCGCGCGCCCCGAGAAGGTGCATAACCGCGGGCAGAATGAGACAGCGGATCACCACCGCGTCCAGGAAGACCGCCACGGCCAGACCGAGGCCGAACTGCTGGAGCATCCGGTCCGGACTCAGGACGAACGCGCCGAACACCACGATCATGATCGCGGCGGCGGCGGTGACCACGCGCCCGGTGGTGGCCAGGCCCTCGCGGATGGCCGCAGCGGCGTCCCGGCCGCGTTCCCACTCCTCATGCATGCGGGCCAGCAGGAACACCTCATAGTCCATGGAGAGGCCAAAGACGATCGCAAAGATCATCACAGGTACATACGCCTCGATTGGTCCGGGTGTCACGCCGAACGCCCCCTGCTGGAAAATCAGCGTGATGATGCCCATCGATGCCCCGACGCTGAGCAGGTTGAGCACCGCGGCCTTGATCGGGATCAGCAGCGAGCGGAACACCACGGCCAACAGGAGCATGGACAGGCCCACGACGACCACGACGAACAGCGGCAGCCGGTCGGCGACGGCGTCGGAGAAGTCGACCACCGCCGCGGTGCTGCCGCCGACTAGGTACGTGGCGCCGGTCTGACCGGCCAGCGCCGGCAGTACGTCGGTGCGAAGCCGGTTGACCAGCTCGTCGGTACCTGCGTCCTGCGGCTTGGACTGCGGGAAGACGATCAGCGTGGCGACGTCGGGGCTATTCGTCGGCAGCGGCGGCGTTACGGCGGCGACCCCCTGCGTTGCCTCGATAGCACCCTGTGCGGACGCGGCAGCGCCCGACGCGACTGGGCCGGACACGACCACCACGAGCGGGCCGTTGAAGCCGGGGCCGAACCCAGTCGCCAGCAGGTCGTACGCCTGACGGCTGGTCGCGGACTCCGGGCCGTTACCGGCGTCGGCGAAGCCGAGGCGCATGTCCAGCGCGGGTGCGGCCAACGCGAGCAGTCCGGCCACCGGCAGCACCGTAGCCAGCCACGGCCGGCGCTGCACCAACGCGGCCCAGCGGCGCCACCCGGAGCCCTCCGGTGGGCGGGCCCGCCGCAGCCGGCGCTGTGCACCGCGTTCGATGCTGCGTTCAACTCTGCGGCCGACGATGGCGAGCAGCGCGGGCAGCAGGGTCAGCGCGGCGACCATGGTCACCAGCACGGTCACCGCGATCGCGACGGCCACGCCTTGCAGCGAGCCAAGGCCCAGGACGACCAGCCCGAGCAGGGCGATGATCACGGTGCAGCCGGCGAAGAATACGGTCCGGCCGGCGGTGTCCAATGCGGACCGTACCGCTCGTTCGCGGTCGACGCCGGCGGCCAGCTCGCCGCGGTACCGGGTGAACACGAGCAGGGCGTAGTCGATGCCGACGCCGAGGCCGACGAGCAGCATGAGCGGCGGGGTGAAGTCGGCGACGGTAGCGACGTGTGAGGCCAGCGTGATCAGTCCGATCGAGCTGCCGACCGCGAAGACCGCGATCACGATCGGCAGGCTTGCCGCCAGCAGCGAGCCGAACAGCAGGACCAGGATGACCAGCGCGGCCAGCATTCCGGCTCCCTCGGCCGTGCCGCCCTCACCCTCGGTCTCCTCGGCGGCGCGGATGGCGTCGCCGGCCAGCTCGACCTGCAGGCCGTCACCGCCGGCCCGCTGGGCGGTGTCGATGACGCGGCGTACGTCCGCCACGGGCAGGTTCTCGGAATCGCCGTCGAGAGCCACAGTGGCGTACCCGATCGTGCCGTCGCGCGACAGCGCAGTCGGGTCGGCGTAGAGGCTGCGGACATCGACGACGCGGGGCAGCCCGCGGACCTCGGCGAGCATGCCCTCGACCCGTTGCCGGGTCGCCTGGGTGGCGAGGCCGTTGGGGTCGCTTACGACGATCTGCACCGAGGCGCCGGCCTGGGCCGGGGAGTGCCGTTCCAGGGTGTCCAGCGCCCGCTGGGATTCGGCGCCGGGCAGCGAGAAGTCGTTGTGGTAGTCGCTGCCTATGACCTGGGTCGCGACGGTCACGCCGCCCAGCACGGCGACCCACGCGAGCAGCGCCCACCACCGGCGCCGGTAGGACCAGGACGCGAGCCGTTCGAACACGCTGGCGCCGCGCCGGGTGAAGGTCGGACGGGGTTCCGTAGTCGTTGCCATGGGGAGCGACGCTAGGAACGGCGGGTACTCCCGGACAACGCCCCACGGGATGAACCGCTCATCCCCCCGTAGGGGTACCGCGCGGACCCCGCCGGGGTGATTCGACCGGCCACCCCTCGCGCCTACATTGGGTGTGTGCAATGGCGTGTGGTGGGTATCGCGGTCGCGGCGTTCCTCCTGACGGTGGCCGTGCTGGCGGCGGGAGGCTTCGGCACGCCCGATCCGTCCAGCCGCGATCTGGACGCCCTCGGCGTACTCCTCGCCGCCGCCTCGACGCTGCCCCTGCTGGCGATGCGGTTCGCCCCCGGGACCGTGTACGTGATCGTCGGCGTGGCCGACCTTGTCCTGCTGCACCTGTGGTACCCGGTGGACCTACCGTTCGGCCTCATCATCGCCGCGTACGCGCTCGCGGCGGCCCGGGGCGGCGACCCCGGCGGTGGCGGCGGTGGCTGGCGATGTCGGCGGTGGGCGCGTTCACCCCGATCGTGGCGGTGATCTACGCCGCACACGGGTTTAGCCCGTGGCAGATCGCACCGGAGCTGCTGTTCCTGACCGCGGTCATGGTCGGGGCGTGGGTCGCGGGAGACCGCGGCCGGCTGCGACAGGAACGGATGGCGGAACTGGCCGAGCAGGCGGCCCGGGCCGAGCGGGACGCCGAACGCGAGCGCGGCCTGGCCGCGGCGCAGGAGCGCACCCGCATCGCCCGTGAGCTGCACGACTCCGCCGGGCACGCGATCAATGTGATCCTGGTGCAGGCCGGCGCCGCCCGTTTGCTGCAGGACGGTAACCCCGAGGGGTCACGCCGCGCGATCACCACCATCGAGGAGGTGGCCCGCGCGACGATCGGCGAGATCGACCGCCTTGTCCGCGTCCTGCGCGAGGATGACGTCTCGGAACTATCCGCACCGGCCGATCCGGCGGCGCTTGACGAGTTGCTGGAGCGTTACCGCACTGACGGCCTGCGGATCAGCGCCGACATCCGTGGCCCGCGCGGGCCGTTGCCGCAGAGCGTCGCCTGGGCGGCGTACCGCATCCTCCAGGAGGCGCTCACCAACGCGGCGCGGCACGGTCACGGCACTGCCGACGTTGGGCTGTCGTTCGAGCCAGCCGCAGTCGAGATCACCGTGACCAACCCGACCGGCACCAATGACAGCAACGGGGGCGGGCACGGCATTGTGGGCATGCGCGAGCGCGCGTCGCTGCTAGGCGGCACGCTCGACGCCGGTGCCGGTGCCGGTACTTTCCGGCTCAAGGCCCGGCTGCCGTACGCCGCGGCCGCCCCGGCAGCGAACCCGTGAGTGTCACCCCCCCGCTCCGGTTGCTGATCGTCGATGACGACCACCTGATGCGCGCCGGGCTCCGGGCGGTTCCGTCCAGCGACCCAGGCGTCGACGTCGTCGGGGAAGCCGCCGACGGCCGCGAGGCGATCGAGCGGGCGCGCCGGCTCAACCCGGATGTCGTACTCATGGATGTGCGCATGCCAAACCTCGACGGCATCGCAGCGACGCGGGCGATCGTCGGCGCGGCTCCGCGGGCGAGGATCCTGATCGTCACCACGTTCGAGGACGACGATTACGTGTTCGGGGCGCTTAGCGCCGGCGCCTCCGGATTCCTGCTCAAGCGCACCCAGCCGGAGCAGCTCATCGAGGCCATCCACACAGTAGCCGCGGGCGAGTCGTTGCTGTCCCCGTCGGTCACGCGCACCGTGATCAACCGGATGGCGCGGCAGCCGCAGCCCGACGCGTCGGCCGCGCGGCGGCTGCAACGGCTGACACCGCGGGAGCGGGACGTGCTCGAGGTACTCGCGCGAGGCCTGTCCAACGCCGAGATCGCCGAAACGCTGGTGGTCGAGGAGTCCACCGTGAAGACCCACGTGAAGCGGATCCTGTCCAAACTAGATCTGCGCGATCGGGTCCAGGCCGTGATCCTGGCGTACGAGACCGGCCTGGTCCGGCCCGGCGACCAGCACTCATCAGCCGCCCCTTGATCCTTCCGGACGATGTCCCCGCTCGATTGCGGTCGATCGAGCTGCGCGCGAAACTTGTGACGTGCGTAGGAGCCGAGCCGCCGTCGGTACGGCGGCCTTCTTCGTACTGGCGCCCGGCGCGGCCGCGGCGCTGGTGCCGTGGTGGCTGACCGGCTGGCACCAGGGTCAGCCAGCGTTCGCGTCCCCGTTGCGGGTCGGAGGCGCGCTGCTGCTGGCCGCCGGCGCGGCGGCGGTGGTGGTCGCGTTTGTGCGGTTCGTCGTGGAGGGAGCCGGCACTCCAGCCCCGGTCGCCCCACCCGACCGACTCGTCGTTGGCGGCCTCTACCGGTACGTGCGGAACCCGATGTATCTGGCGGTGACCGCCTGCATTGTCGGCCAATCGCTGCTTCTGAGTTCCCCGGTCCTGCTGGTCTACGCGGCGGCGTTCCTCGCGGTATGCGCCGCCTTTGTCCGGTGGTACGAGGAACCGGTGCTACGCCGCCGATTCGGCGCTCAGTACGACGCCTACCGCCGCGGCGTGCGCGGCTGGCTGCCGCGACTGCGCCCATGGCGACCCGAGGATGTTGACAACGAGTCACGCTGAAGAACGGGCCTAAGCGGACCGAGAGTGGGACAGGGCCACGAGCCGGGGAACCACGTCCTCAGGCGACGGCATCGCAGCCATTTCCTGCCGCACCTCGTCGGCGGCCGACGTCAGCGCGGCGTCGGTGAGGAGGCGGGTCAGCGTCGCGGCCGTGATGTCCTTCGCTGCCGTCGCAAGGGCCGCGCCACGTGCTGCCACCAGCCGCGCATTGTAGGTTCGGTCGCCTGGGCCTGACACCACAAGCTGCGGCACGCCCGCGGCCAACGCGCCGAGGACGGTGCCCGCACCACCGTGGTGCACGATGGCCGTGCTGGTTGCCAACGCGGCAGTCAAGGGCACCCAGTCAACAGTGCGAACGTTCCCTGGCAGCAAGCCTTGCCGCATCACGTGCCGATCGGGCCGTACGAGAACAAACTCAGCGTCTACGTGCGGCGCCGCGGCCACGACGGCGCTCATCAGCCGGCTCCCGCCAGGGCCGCCGACGGTGCTTCGGCTCACCAGGATCCGGGGTTGCTCGGGACGTCCGCCCAGCCAGTCCGGGAGCGTACCGTCCCCGCTGTACGGCACGTACTGCATCGGCCAGCCGGACCGGGCGCCCACCACACTCGGCGGCGCAATGGTCATGGTGGCGGCGTTCGGCGGCAGAGTCTCCACACCATGGCGCTGGAGCGCTCTCGTCAGGCGCGTCGCCGTCACTCGAACCAACTCCGGGCCATCGAAGAGTGAGTTCTCGTGGAGGACCGCCGGAATTCCGAGCCGCGCGGCGGCCAACGCCCCGGCGACGGCCAGCGGCTCGTAGACGACCAGATCCGGCGCCCAGCGCGTCGCGAGCGCTACCGCGTGGTCGACCATCTCCTCGTTCACCGCACCGAACAGCAGCCTGACGCCGCGCGTGCCGCCCTCGCCGGCCAGCTCCGCTTTGGCTATGAGCGGGTGCCGCATCATCGTTCGCCGCGCAATCCGTCCGAACTGGAACGTCGGAGCGATGTCCTCGATGTGCAGACCAGCGTCGCGCGCTGCGAGCGCGTCGCCGGCGGTTGCGAGGAGCACCTCGTGGCCCGCGTTCTGAAGCGCGCGCGCCAGCGGAATCATCGGGAAGACATGGCCCAGCATCGGGGCGGACACGACCAGTACACGCACGCCAGCACCCTAACCTAGCCCGCCCTCACGAGCTGGTCGTCACTGGTCGGGGTCGCCCACCGCGGAGTAGCAGAACACCGAACAGCAACAGCGCCGCCTGGTGCACGTACGGGGGGGCGAAGGTGTCGAGCGGGAAGGCGAATCGGATCAGCCAGGAGCCGCTCCACGCCAGCGCGACCCAGCCCGCCCAACGGGGGAGCGCGCTGGTTCGCAGCGCGGCCGTCGCGAAGGCGAGCACCGACACGCCGCTGGCCACGATGAAGTAGTACCCCAACGGGGCAACGAACCCGGCCGCCGTGTATTCCAGCGCCTGGCCGACGACCCAGGCGCCGGCGGCGAGTCCGTAGGCGACAAGGCCGATCCGGCCGCCGACGGCGTCCCCCGCACGGGAGAGAACGGTTTCGAACACTGCCAGCCCCATCAGCGTCACAGTCACTCCTGCGCAGGCCAGCGCCGCGTCCCACCGTCGCGTTTCCACGCTGGCCGCGATCGGCAACCAGCCCTCGTTGATCGCGAACAGCACGACCTGGACCATCAACACCGCAAAGCCGGTGACGAGGAGGCTGCCGGATGCCGTCCGGGCACCATCCGACGTTTGCTGCCCGGGTCTAGCGGCCTGCGCCGTGGTCATGATGTGGTCCTCTGTCGCCGCAGCAGCCGAACCATCACGACTCCGGTGATGGCGCCGTAGATCGGGCCCATAACGACGCCAAACAAGGCGAAGGCCATGATGGAGGGAAAGTCGTAGGGGGTAAGCCAGCCCGCGCCCACCATGGCGCCCCGCACCACGGCAAAGGCTCCAACACCCGCGAGGAAGAGAGCCCCGACGCTCCCCCACAGCCACTGAACCGCCGCGGCGACCCGCCTGCGCAACCCGAGCCACTGGAAAAGGGGCCAGAGTAAGAAGGGGATGAATCCGACGGCAATCTTCACGATCGTGATGCCCTCGCTGCCGCTTGGTGAGAATTCATTAACGACAGCCGAAAAGACACCGGCCACCACCCCGGCAAGGCACCATCCAGCAGCTGTCGCCGGTGCCCACCAGCCCGACCCGGGCAGCCGGCGCCGCAGGACTGTCCATTGCATCGTTCCGATGACCGCGCCCCAGATGAACAGCATGACGCCGACGGCCAGCGCTACCTTGAATACCTCTTCCGACTCCGGCATGTCGAACCGGTACCACGACCGCCTTATCGCTTCTTCCACCGCGGCGGCGACGGCTCCGCCGACTACGAGTCCGACGCTGGTCGCGAGGACCCACGAGAGCAAGAAGCCCCGATCGCCCTGATCGCGCTGGTCGCCGGCCTCTATACCAAGCGCGGCGTTCCTACTGTCAACCATGCGCGAAGTGTGCAACAGTGCCTCACGCCAGCGCCTCAGGGCTACCCCTGAGCGACGGCTCGAGCTCCCGCTGTGCTGGGCTGGTCATTTGCCATGCGGCCGTCGACCGCGGTCAGGAAGGGACCCCGGTCTCGGCGGCCGCTGCTACCTCTCGTTGCCGAAGCCGAACCATCACAACCCCTGTTATGGCCCCGTAGATCGGGCCAATCACGAGCCCAAAGAACACCGATGCCTTCACGGAGGAAAGGTCCTCCGGGAGAAGCCAGCCGGCGCTCACCAGGCCTTTCTCCACCACTGTGCCTGCCGCAACGAACGCGACGAGGAGGGCCCCAGCACTACCCCAGAGCCATCGGCCGGCGGCGTTGACCTGTCTCCGTAGCACGAGCCATTGGCACACCCCGGGTAGGAGGATGAATGGGATGAGGTTGACCGCAAGATCCACCGGTGACCCGACTCCCCCGGCAGACGTGAGGTCCTGGAAGGCGGCCGACAGACCTCGTCCAACCATTCCGGCCAGGCTCCATCCGGCGACGGTTGCCGGTGCCCACCAGCCGGCGCGATTCAGTCGCCACCGCAGAACCGTCCACTGAATCGTTCCGACGAATGCTCCGAACATGGAAACCGCCACGCCGAAGCCGAGAATCGACTTGAGTAGCTCTTCCGACCGCGGCATCGCCACCCGGTACCACGACTCCGCGATGGCTACTTCGATCATCGCACTCACGACTACGCCGAGCACCACACCGACACTGGTCGCGGCGACCCACCAAAGCCAGAAGTCCCGGCCGTCCCGATCCTCCTCGTTTCGGGCATCAAGACTGCGAGCAAGGTTCGGACTGTCAACCATGCGCGAAGTGTGCAACAGAGCGGCGGGCCGGAGCCTCGGGGCTAGCCCTGATGCGGGAACCGTCCTTCGAGAGGATGATCCGAGAGTGCGGCGCAGCGTGCTCATTGTCGATGACCATCCCGGGTTCCGGTCATGGGCCCGAGCGCTGCTCGAGATGCAGGGCTACGTGGTGGTCGGCGAGGCGGAGGACGGGGGTTCGGCGATAGCCGCGGCCCGGGCGTTGCAGCCCGAGGTGGTCTTACTGGACATCCGGCTTCCCGACATCGATGGCTTCGAGGTGACCCGCCGGTTGGCGCGCGAAGGCAGCGAGGCGACCGTGGTGCTGGTGTCCAGTCGGGACGCCGCAGACTACCGCGGTCAACTCGCTTACAGCGGCGCCAGGGGCTTCATCGCCAAGGCCGACCTATCCGCCACCGCGTTGGAGGCCGTGCTCACCGGCGAGAGCGGGTCGGCACCGTCGTGACAGGCCTTGCCGTGCCCGCCGAGGTGATCCGGCCCCGCCGGGCGAGCGGGTCGCGCGTCGCTGTCCGACTTGCCTGGACGCTGGAGGCCATCGCGGTCGCGCTCGCGGCCGCCACCGTCCTGCTCGTGGTCGTTACGGGCGCGGGATGGGACCGTGCTGGATTCGCGGTCATGTTGCTGGCGTTCCCGACGGTCGGCCTGTTCATCGTCGCGCGTCATCCCCGTAACCCAATCGGCTGGATCTATTGCTGGGTCGGGCTGGTCGGGACGATCGCACTCCTGGCCGAGCGATACGCTCACTTCGGGATCGCACACGTTCCCGTTCCGCTGCCGGGCACCGTGGCGATGGCCTGGGTGGCGTCTTGGACGCCGCCACTGTTTATTCTCCCGCTCGTCACGCATAGCTTCTTGCTCTTCCCTGACGGGCACCTACCCTCCCGTCGGTGGCGGGCGCTGGCGTGGCTTGCCACCATAGCCACCCTGGTCTTGACTCTCTTTCTCGCGATCGCTCCCGCCCCCCTTTACGGCGTCCTTCCGTCGGTCCAAAACCCTTTCGGAGCCTGGTTCCTCCCGCTGAAACCGCTCGAACTGGTCGGGGACGCCGCCTTTTTCCTCGCCCAGGCGTGCGTTCTTGCCTCCGGCGCGGCCATGGTGGTGCGCATGCGCCGCGCCGCAGGAGAACTGCGCCAGCAGCTGAAGTGGATGACCTACGCGGCCTGCCTGCTAGCCGCGGGATTCGTGGCGGGCGGCCTGCTGGGCTACTTCGCGGACATCGACACCGGCGTACTCAACGCGCTGACCCTCGGCGCGCTCCCCGTGGCCGCGGGCGTGGCCATCTTCAAGTACCGCCTGTACGACATCGACATCGTTATCTCGAGGACAGTGGTACTTGGCGCGCTGGCCGCGTTCATCACGGCCATCTATGTGGTGGTGGTGGTAGGGCTTGGTACGGCGATCGGGGCCCAGGGGGAGCCGAGCCTCGCCCTATCAATCGTCGCCGCGGCGATCGTGGCAGCCGTTTTCCAGCCGGTGCGGGAGCGGGTTAAGCGCCTGACCAACCGTTTGGTGTACGGCGAGCGGGCCACCCCGTATGAGGTCCTGTCCGGGTTCTCGGAGCGGATGGCTGCTGCCTACCCGTCGGAGGAGCTGCTGCCCCGGATGGCGCGGCTGTTGGCCGAGGGGACCGGAGCCGCCGCGGCCGAGGTCTGGCTCCGGTTCGGGGAGAGGCTACGTCGGGTTGCCGGCTGGCCCGAGAGTGATCCCAGC
>Ga0209859_1000406_pt1 | contig 10330 bp, 10 predicted proteins | sample GWRWS3_50_60_FD_187241 | JGI IMG/M metagenome (GOLD analysis project Ga0209859, IMG submission 187241) | Riverbed sediment microbial communities from areas with vegetation nearby in Columbia River, Washington, USA - GW-RW S3_50_60 (SPAdes)... | ecosystem: Environmental > Aquatic > Freshwater >... | reverse complement strand
TGGACCCACAAACATCGCTCGATTCGGCTCACATTCTTTGCAAAGACTGTGATTTACAAGGATTAATGCGACCTGGATCACGAACTATCAAACATTTGCAAGGATTCTTTACAAACAATAATGCGACTGGTAACATTCTTTGGTGCGACTGAGATAGTTTTCACACGGATTAATGCGACTGGATTGAACATAGGATTGACGCCCTATGCCGGTTCGAAGAGTCCCCAAGAACTACCGGAGCCTCACTGGTCTGGTGTCGAACTCTCGAACACAGGCGATGACCGCATTCGAGTCCTCCCTCGAACGCGACTTTCTGCTGCTATTGGATTTTGATCCCGAGGTTGAGTATTACGAAGAGCAACCGGTCAAGATCACCTACCCGGATGCCAGGGGGCGACACCGGACCTACACGCCAGACGTGTTGGTGCGGTATCGAATCGGTCCCTTACAGGTCCGGCCCGCCCAGACTCTCCTGTGTGAGGTCAAGTATCGCGATGACCTCCGCCAACACTGGATGGACTACCGACCCAAGTTTCGCGCCGCGCAACGCTACGCTCGGCAGCAGGGCTGGCGATTCCGTTTGGTGACCGAACGGCATGTCCGCACCCCGTATTTGGAGAATGTGAAGTTTCTTCGATCGTACCAAGCGATTTCCATCAACGCATCGTACCGAACCCGGATCCTGAACGCCTTGTTGGAGCTGGAAGAGACCGATCCGGCCAGCCTCCTGCCAGCCCTGTCCCAAGACCGCTGGCAGCAAGCCCAGATATTACCCATGTTGTGGCAGCTGATTGCGAGCCGACAGATCGGTACCGATCTGCGCCAACCGCTCACGATGCAGAGCCGGATATGGCTCAAGGAGTCTTGAGGAGTCGTGGCATGGATCGCCGTCTTCGGATCGAGCCCGGTGCCTGGGTCACCATCGAGGGTCGACGTTTTTGCATTCGTCAGGTCTTGGATCTGGAGACGGTCTTGGTGGGCCACACTGAGACCGGCGAAATTCAGCACGCCAAGATAAACGATCTCCAGGCCTCTGAGTCGCCCCCGGAAACGCAAACCGAGACGGCGGTCACCGAGCTCGCCGATATCGAGGACGAAGATTGGCACCGAGTCCGCGACCGGTTCGCGGCCATCCAACCGTTATTGGATGATCTGGACTGTACCCGTGAGAAGGTACGCGCCCGGGCGGAGTCCGTGGGACGGCACCCTGCCACGCTCTACCGCTGGTTACATGACTATCGGCATGGTGGCCGGCTTTCTACCCTGGTTCCGGCCAAACGTGGGATTCGTCGTGGACACTCCCTCCTTGATCCCGAGGTGGAGACGATCCTCACCGCCACCCTCGACGAGTTTTATCTCAGCGGCCAGAAACGATCGGCGCAGCATACGTATCATGAGGTCGCACGCCGCTGCCACAACGCGGGGATCAAGCGCCCCCATCCCAACACCGTGCGCAACCGCATCAAGGCCTTGAGTGACAAAGAGAAGCTTCGTCGCCGTGAGGGCGGCAAAGCTGTCCGGGACAAGTATGCACCGATTCAAGGAGTTTTTCCTGGCGCCAACTGGCCGCTAGCAGTGGTGCAGATCGACCACACGCCGGTGGATCTGATTCTGGTCGATGATGTGCACCGTCGTCCGGTCGGTCGGCCCTGGATCACCCTGGCGATTGATGTCTTTAGTCGGATGGTCACGGGATTTTCGGTGAGCTTTGACCCGCCGGGGGCTTTGGCGGTGGGTCTGTGTCTAGCCCATGCGATTTTGCCCAAGGACACCTGGCTGGCTCGACACGAGATTAATACGTCCTGGCCGGTCTGGGGGATCATGGATACCGTGCACGCCGATAACGCGAAAGAATTCCGCGGCAGTATGCTCCACAAGGCGTGTGAGGAATACCGCATCGATCTGCATTGGCGCCCGGTCGCGCGGCCGCACTTCGGGGGCCATATCGAACGCCTACTGGGCACGCTCAACCATGAGATTCACACGCTGCCGGGAAGTACCTTCTCGAATCCCGTGGCCAGGGGAACCTATGATTCCGAGCAGCATGCGGCCATGACCTTGTCCGAGTTTGAGCGGTGGCTCTCGATCCTGATTGTGGAGATTTATCATCAACGTCTCCATAGTGAACTCGGCATCACGCCGCTGCAGAAGTATGAAGAGGGCATCTTTGGGACCGACGAGCGCCCGGGACGCGGCTTGCCCGAGCGGTTATTGGATGAGACCGAGCTGCGCCTCACCTTTATGCCCTATGCCGAACGTACCGTGCAGCCCCACGGCCTTGTGATCGACGAGATTCAATACTATGACGACGTCCTCAAGCCCTGGATTCACAGTACCGATCCGCATGAGACAACGGGGAAACGCAAACGGAAGTTCATCGTGCGCCGCGACCCGCGTGACATCAGCCGGGTCTACTTTTATGATCCGGAGCTCAAGCGGTACTTCGAAATTCCTTACCGCAATACCGTTCATCCCCCCATCAGTGTCTGGGAGCTGCGAGAGGTGCGGCGCACGCTCAAAGAAGAAGGACGCAAGTCGGTCAACGAGGACCTGATCTTTGACGCCTACAACCGGCTACGGGTGCTGGAAGCGGAAGCGGCCCATGAGACGAAGAAGGCACGTCGTGCGGCCCAACGGCGACGCGGACATGCTCACGTCGACCGACCTCGGCCCGAGTCGTGGACGTTGGGCCCTAACCAGCGGCTGGCTCGTGCAGAGGAGATCCAGCCCTTTGATGAGATCGAGGAACTCCATGGTTGATGGGGGACATCTGAACACCGCTGCTCGTGAGGTGCTTGACCTATCGGCGGCCGAACGCATCGACCACATTCGTCGGCCGCGCTGGATTGGCTACACCCGCGCCAAGCAGCTGCTTGACAAGCTCGACGATCTGCTCACCCACCCCAAGACCCATCGCATGCCGAATCTGCTGATCGTGGGCGACACCAATGCCGGCAAAACCATGCTGGCCAATCGCTTTGTGCAGTTACATCCGGCTGACGACAACCCCAACGGTGACGCCGCCATCGTCGAGGTCTTGGCGATCCAGGCCCCACCCGGACCCGACGAGGGCCGATTCTATAATGCGATTTTGGAAGCCCTCTTCGCCCCGTATAATCCGCGCGAGCGCGTGGCCCAGAAGCAGGTCCAGGTGCTGCGTATCCTCAAACAGATCGGCTTGCGGATGCTCATCATCGACGAAGTGCACAACGTCCTGACCGGACCGGTGACCAAACAGCGGCAGTTTCTCAATGTGCTCAAGTACTTGGGCAACGATCTGCAGATCCCGCTCGTGGGGTTGGGAACCAAAGAGGCGCTGCGGGCGGTGCAGGCCGATCCACAGTTGGCCAATCGCTTCGAGCCGGCCGCGTTGCCGCCCTGGCAGCTGAACCAGGAGTTCCAGATGCTCCTGGCGAGCTTTGAGCGGACGTTTCCTCTGCGCAAACCGTCGCGCCTGGCCAATGAGCAGGTGGCTCGTAAGCTCTTAGCGCTGAGCGAGGGGAGCCTCGGCGAGCTGTCCGTCTTGCTCACCTCTGCTGCGGTCTACGCCGTGCACTCCGGCGCCGAGCGCATGGATGAGAAGGTTCTCGCTGCCATCGACTGGGTCCCGCCGTCGGAGCGCCGTCGCCGTGCCGAACGCCTGGTGTGACGCGGGCTTGTCGGGACGATTCTGGCCGCTTCACTTGAAGCCCTATAACAATGAACTGCTGTCCTCCTGGCTGGTGCGCTTAAGCCGCGCCTACGGGATGGAAGCCAGTCGCTTTGGTGCCAGCATCGGCCGTTACTCGGCCTTCTGGAACCGCGACGTTGACAAAGGCCTCGATGACACTCTGCTGCAGAGCCTGATGGACCGAACCGCAACGCCACCGGCACGGGTTCTTGAGACGACCTTTTCAGGTTACCGTGGCTTTCCCATACCAGAACTTTACAGTAACGGGCTCTCCGCGTGGATACTCAGTATCGGTTTGCGTGACGGCCGCCGACATCGCCCTTGGTTACAATACTGTCCGTATTGCCTCCAGGAAGATGTTGATCCCTACTTCCGCTGCTATTGGCGACTCGTCTTTGTGACCGTCTGTGCACCGCATCATTGCCGGTTGCTGGATCGGTGCGTAGCCTGTGCCGCTCCGTGTAACATTCATCAAGTCCCACGTGATGCCGATGCCATCACCTGTTGCTACCGCTGTCAGTTCGATGCCCGCCGCTCTTGGGCGCCCGCCTTAGACCACACGGCCGGTCGTCATCGCGTCATGCAGTTTCAGACGTTGCTGGTCGAAGCCCTTCGCCAAGGCTGGTATCCCCTCTCTCAAGCGGAATCCGTTTCGACGGAAGAGTACCTGTACGTGCTGCAACAACTTGGGCGCCTCTTGATCACCCGGAGCCGCGCTCAGGAGCTGCGCCGAGGGTTCTGTGGATACCTGGGCGAACCGTATTTTGAGCCTTCTTTTCCTGCCTCTCGGGGACGAGCGCTTGAAGTCCTCTCGGTTGCTGACCGTTTCACGTTGCTGCTGCTGCTCGGTTGGTGGCTCGACGACTGGCCGGATCAGTTCGTGGCCATGTGCGCCATGGCGAGACTGACCCGAACGGACCTCAGTAGTCATTTCTCATTCCCGCCCGATTGGTATGAGGAAGCGGTTGGGCAAGTGGCTCGCGGCCGGTTTGCGGGTATGAAATTCCCCTCCTATGGAAGGGCGAGTGCAAGCACATCTGACATCACAATTTCAGCCGAGCGGACTTGAGTCGCATTATGGCTTGTAGAATCGCATTATTGTTTGTAGAGTCGCATTAATCCTTGTAAATCACAAAGACGCCGTGCTTCAGGCCCACATTCTCTGCACATGGGCTCACATTCTTTGCAAACAGCTCACACACATCCGATCGGGCTCGCAGGCGCTGCACATAGAGCACATCACCTCCACAATTAATGCATTGCTTCAGCTTCTGTGGAAGCTTTCCCGCCCCTATCGCTTCTCGGCCGCGGCTGGTTAGCCTCGCGTCACATGCGAGTGATCCTGAGTCTATGCTTGTCCCGAGTGCGGGGGTCTGTCCCCGCGTGCCATTGGCCGGGCTGTAGAGCCCCGAATCTGCTCGTTTTCTCTGAACGATGCGCGTACAATGCACGCCATCCATTTCATGTTCGTCGGGCAGGATGCTCCGTCCTCGACACTGCCGCGTATCCACGATGGGGTCGACAGCCACGGGTACCGGGTTGGCGCGGTCGATGGAGAGGTTGGGGGAAGAGTGTCCCATTTTCACTCTTGAAAGGGACAGTTGGAGGAAGCGACAGAAGGCACCATAGGGGTGAGAGCAACGTCATGCCTCAACACTCAACCACTCACAATGGGACAGTACCTCCCAAACGCCAACCGTACACGGCCCGTCGACCGCGTGAATACCTGACTCCCTCTGAAGTCGACCACCTCATGCGGACGGCCCAACACCGTGGGCGCTATGGGCACCGCGATGCCACCATGATCCTGGTGGCCTATCGTCATGGGCTTCGGGTCGCCGAGCTCTGTGCGCTACGCTGGGACCAAGTGGACGTGCAGCAGGGGTTATTGCACGTGCAGCGGCTTCAGCATGGCTTGCCCAGTGTCCATCCGCTCCGGGGGCTCGAGCTGCGGGCGTTACGCCGCGTGCAGCGCGAGATGCCGAGGTCACCCTACGTCTTGACGACCGAACGGGGTGGACCGATGACGAGTGCCGGATTCCGCAAGATGCTGGCCCGCACCGGTGCCACCTCGACCCTGGCGTTTCCCGTCCATCCGCACATGCTCCGCCATGCCTGCGGCTACAAGCTGGCCAACGATGGACACGACACACGCGCGATCCAACACTATCTGGGACACAAAAATATCCAGCACACCGTGCGCTACACCGTGCTGAAGGTCGATCGGTTCAAGCGTTTTTGGGTGGATGAATAGTCGCAGAGGCTCACGCGAGGTCTCTCGCGGCACATCGTGTCGCCCCACGAGGATGAACGGTGCCACAGCAACAGGTCCCGGCCGAAGCCCTCCTGGATTTACGGCGACGGTTGAGTACCCTGCCGCTGCGCAGTCCAGAACGGCGTCAGGTGATGCGTGACACCGCACAGCTCTATGGGGTGTCGGAAGACACGTTGTATCGGAGTCTGCGAGAGCGCCTTCGGCCACGAGCCCTCCACCGCGCTGACCGGGGCGAGCCTCGGGTCATGCCCCGCGAGCAACTCGAGCGCTCCTGTGAACTCATTGCGGCGATTAAACTGCGCACGTCGAACACGCAAGGCCGGCATCTGTCCACCTCGGAAGCGATCCGGCTTGTGGAGACCTACGGCGTTGAGACCCCGGAAGGCCATGTACAGACGCCAGCGTCCCTCTTGACCAAGGCGACGGTCAATCGCTACCTCAAACGGTGGGGCTATGACCGCACCACGCTGCTGAAGCAACCGCCGGCCGGCCGGTTTCAAGCCGAGCACAGCAATGCGTGCTGGCAGTGCGATCTGAGCCCCTCCGATCTCAAGCACGTCAAGGCGCCCATCTGGATGGAGGAAGGCCGTGGCCGTCCCCTCCTCATGCTCTCTAGCGTAGTGGATGACCGCAGTGGGGTCGCCTACCAGGAGTATCACGGGGTCTACGGCGAGGATGTTGAGGCCGCCTTGCGCTTTCTCTGTGCCGCGATGGCCCCCAAAGACGTCGAGGCCTTTCCCCTCCAGGGTATCCCGCACATGCTCTCTATGGCTAACGGTCCGATCGCGCGCAGTCTCATCTTTCAGAAGGTCATGACGTATTTGGGCGTGGACGTGCGGACCCACATGCCCCGGGGCAGCGATGGCCGACGTGTGACCGCCCGCGCCAAGGGGAAAGTGGAGCGGCCATTCCGCACGGTGAAGGAAATGCACGAAACGCTCTACCATTTCCACGAGCCGCAGAGCGACACGGAGGCCAATGCGTGGCTCCTACAGTTTCTCCTGCGCTACAACACGATGCAACATCGGTCCGAATCCCATACGCGGTTCGATGATTGGCTCGAGCATCTGCCGTCCTCTGGCATCCGGGCGATGGGGAGTTGGGAGCGCTTCTGTACGTTTGCCCGCGAACCCGAGCAACGGAAGGTCGGCATCGACGCGCGGGTCTCGGTAGACGGGGTGCCGTATGAGGTGGACCCAGAGCTCGCCGGGGAAACGGTGATCCTGTGGTGGGGCCTGTTTGACCAGGACCTCTATGTGGAACACGGTGAGCAGCGCTACGGCCCCTACGCGCCTGCCGGCGGGCCCATCCCGCTGCATCGCTATCGGCGCTTCAAGAAAACCGCCACGCAGCAGCGTGCCGACCGTATCGAAGCCCTTGCCGCCACGCTCGCCGTCCCACGGGCGGCTGTGGACGGGTCATCCCTTGGGCTCGCCTTCCCCGTCGAGACCCGGGCACTGTCTGTGCAACCTTTTGCCGATCCCGACCCATTGCATGAGCTGACGTTTCTCAGTGCGCTCGACGCCAAACGTGCCATTGCGGATCACCTCGGTCTGCCTCTCGCCAAACTGTCACCTGAGCAGTGAGAGACGCTCAATGCCCTCTTGGCGACCACCTTGGCGAAGAAGACGGTGTGGGACCACGTGCGGCGCGACCTTGTGCCCCTCTATAGAGGATAAGACCATGCTCAGCGACGTCATGGAGCACTGTGGCCTCAGCCAGAGCTTGCGTCAGGCCGGCTACTTTGAAACGGATCATCACCGACAACTCCTCAGGGATCTGAAAGCCGCCATCCACGAAGGCGGCATCATCGCGATAACGGGGATCGTGGGCAGTGGGAAAACCCTGCTGCTTGGCCGCATGCAAGATCAGCTTCGGCACGAAGGCCAGATCGAGGTCGCGGAGTCCTTGGTGTTTGACGTGCCCAGGGTGACGCTCAGCACCCTGAAGCTGGCGTTGTACTATGACTTGGCGACGGACAAAGACGGCGACCTGCCGAGTAAACCCGAAAAGAGCGAACGGGCTTTCATGCAGGTGATGCGTCGCTGCCAAAAGCCGATTGTGCTCGGCATTGACGATGGACATGATGGGCATGGGCAGACGTTGCGCGGTCTCAAACAGCTCATGGAAAAGACGAGTCGGCGTGGCGGTCGTCTCACGCTTGTCTTAGCCGGTCACCCCCGGCTCAAAAATGATCTGCGCCGGCCCTCTCGGGAAGAGACAGGGGCCCGCACCACGCTCTGCGAATTCGAGGGTATCAAGGGCCATCAACGCCGCTATATCACTTGGTTGTTGGAGCAATGTGCGGCGGAGGTTGACCCCCTGGAAATTTTGACCCCCGACGCTCTGGAGCTCTTGGCTGAGCGGCTCGTGACCCCTCTCCAGATCCAACATTATCTGACCCGTCTCCTCGAGCAGGCCTACCGGTTGGGAGAAAAGCCGGCGACGCCCGCGATTGTCAACATGACACTGGCGCCAGATATGCATGCCCTGGAGCCCACATTGATGCGCTACGGCTATAACGTCCAAGTCCTGTCGGAGTTCCTCAACATTCGCCAGGCTGAAGTGCGCTCGTTTCTCCATGGCCAATTACCACCAGGCCGAACGGAGGAGTTGCACCATCAGCTTTTCGCCGCTGGTATCCCGCTCAGTGGCCCCCACTCAGCCGTCGAGACCCATGTGGCGACCGGTTAAGATCGTCAGGTTGAGAGAGGTGCAGCGCCTGCGAGCCCGATCGGATGTGTGTGAGCTGTTTGCAAAGAATGTGAGCCCATGTGCAGAGAATGTGGGCCTGAAGCACGGCGTCTTTGCAAAGAATGTGAGCCGAATCGAGCGATGTTTGTGGGTCCAAGTGATTACGTTTGTGAGCCGCTACAACTAACTCTATGCTAACAGCCTCCATTCTTCTTGATTGGCCTGTAGTGCCTGCAACGACGTACGGTGCGCTTCTGTTCGCACCGTATTTCCAGCCCTGCCACCCCATATCTTCCACATGGGCTGTGTACCGTATGTTGCATGAGGAAGGCAATCCTTCTACAAAAATGGCAATCGCCTCCATTTGTCGTTTTTGTCCTGTAGTTCCTGCTACCTGGTAGCTCTGCACTTAACCGTGGTCACGAGCACCAACGCTCTACCAGGCGTTTGAGCGCACGTGAGGGACGCCCACGTTGCTTGGGTGGTGTCCAACGAGGCGGCGGCACGTGATACGACAACAGTTCTTGGATACTCCAGCAATGATCGGTGATGCCAGCAGCCATCGCAGGGGTGGTCTTGCCACCAGCATGGGCCAGACTCGCATGCGGTGTACAGAAATTATAGACCGTACCGATGAGATACATGCCATGTTGCAGCGTCAGCGTACGGCGCGCCAGTGCGCGACCTCGGCGTGTCAGCGCCGCGAGACGCTCGCGGAACGTTGCGTTGAGCCGCTCGATGTACGCCGTATTGATGACCCCGTCGCCCTGCGAGCGCCGTCTGAGCGTCTCGACGCGTGCCGGCGTGCCATCGGCAATGCGACGTTCGGTCTCGACCACCCGTCGCCGCTCGTAGCGCTTCACGACTTGGGCGATCAAGACATTCCGCCACGGACGCAGGCGGGGCCGTCCGCTCTTCCCCGTGGGTGCGGGATCACGAAAGGTCTCCCGAATGGCCCGGATGGAGGACACCAACCCATCGGTACAGACCAACAGGGGACGGCGTGCGGCACAGCGGCGGACCCGCTCGATCAACCGTCGGATCAGCGTCATGTCCCGTTGCTCGCTTACTTCGCCAGCCAACCACAAGCGGGTACTGACCATCATGGCGAGCGCCATCCACACAATTCCCCCTTGCTTCTTGACGCGGATCTCGTCTGCTTGCACCTGTCCGAGATCCCGGGGGTGCTCGACCAAATGTTCCTGCACCGCTTGTCCTTGGACACCTGCCCGCTGCACCCAAGCCGCAACCGTCCGCTCATCAACGCGGAATGCCACGACGATCGCCTGGAGGGGACAGCCGTGCGCCATCAAGGTCACGACGAGCGATACCGTGTCCGCCGCCGTCCGCAAACGATACAACGCCGTGCCTTTGGTCGTCGTGAAGGTCTTGCGACACGCGGTACAGAGGAACCGTTTCTCCTTCTGCGAATGGATGCCAATGTTGCCCTGGCCCCTTTGGCCTCTGGCAGGACATGCGAGATTGGGGCAGAATACCGTGCTGGGGTCCATGACTATTCTCCTCTCTTGGTGGTGCTGGGGAGCATGCCAAGAAGAAGTATGTCTGGACCCCCGTTTCCTTTGCAACCTCAATCCACCACGGTTTAGTGTGGAGCTACCGCGCGGTCGAAAGCCCATGAAAACCTGCATAAATTATCGCCGATTCTGTACGATACCCTGGTCCATCTCGAT
>Ga0209859_1000403_pt1 | contig 10370 bp, 7 predicted proteins | sample GWRWS3_50_60_FD_187241 | JGI IMG/M metagenome (GOLD analysis project Ga0209859, IMG submission 187241) | Riverbed sediment microbial communities from areas with vegetation nearby in Columbia River, Washington, USA - GW-RW S3_50_60 (SPAdes)... | ecosystem: Environmental > Aquatic > Freshwater >... | reverse complement strand
GCGTACCGGCGGTAATCCGAACCAACTCGTCGAAGGTGGTGGGAAAGACCGCGTGTGGGATGCCGCCGGCGGCCCAGATCTCGTCGAAGGCGGCGAGTGAGAGGTCGACGAGCGTCCGCACGGGCTTGGGGTGACCCAGCGGGGCGACTCCGCCGATCGGCTGACCGGTGTGCTCGCGGACGAACTCGGGGGTGGCCCTCCGGACGGTACTGACCTGGACGAGCCCGGCCACCTTGGCGGTGTCGACGCGGTGCGCGCCGGAGGTGAGCACGAGCAGCGGATCCCCGTCGGCGTTGAAGATGAGCGAGTTGGCGATCTGGCCGACCTCGACGCCCAGCGCGGCCGCGGCTGCTGCGGCGGTGTGTACGGCGTCGGGCAGCAGCACGATCCGACCGTGCGCGTCGGTGGACTCCAGCGCCTCCTGGACGGCCTGGACGTTGGGGTGCATGGCGTTCATTGTGGGTCGCGGGTCAGGTGGGCGGGATTTCGGGGGTCTGCGCCATTGCCCGGCTGGCGCGGGCCGTCTCGGCGAGGATCACGCCGGCGAGAATGACGAGACCGCCCAGAATCTGCGGCGTCGACAGGACCTCATTGAGAAGGATCCAGGCGAAGATGCTGGCCAACACCAGTTCGGTCATGCCGATGATGCCGACGCTGGTCGGCGGCAGGTGCTGCATGGATGCGGAGATGAGCAGGTACGGGATGATCGTGCCGAAGATGAGGAGGTAGATCGCGAGCAGCCACATCGGCACCCCGCCGCTGCTTTCGCCGAAGAGGTGGACGGGGAAGTTCCACCACGGCCGCACAATCGCCCCGGCCACGGTGGAGACCCCGAAGGCCCAGCAGGTCACCGAGAGCGGGTCCCGCTCGGCGACCGTTTTCGACCCGAGGACGTAGTAGACGGCGAGCAGAACAGCGGAGGCCATGCCTGCGCCGATGCCGACGATGTCCAGGCTCAGTTGGCCCTCCCAGACCTGTGTCACGCACACCAGTCCACCGATGCAGAGAGCTAGGCCCACCCAGAGTCGTTGCTTGACCTGCTGATGTTCGCCGAAGCGCACCCAGAGGGCGACGAAGACCGGCGCCGTGAACTCGAAGAGCAGGCCGATGCCGACGGGCAGGCGGCTGATCGCGACGAAGTAGAGCATCGGTACGAGGAAGAACCCGGTTAGGCCGAAACTGATCAGCTTGGGTAGCTCCTGCCGGCGCACCGTCAGCCGCCTCGGCCCGGGCTTCAGCACGAGGCTCAGGATCAGCAGGCATGCGAATGCGCCGGTCGCCCGAAACGTGGTGAGCTGGGGGGCGTCGAACCCTCCCTGGAGCAACAGCTTGGAGACCGTTCCGTTGAGCGCGAAGATCGCGGCGGCGGCGACGACCATGGTGACGCCGAGGGCCGGGCGGGTCGCAGGGCGGGCCAGAACGACGGTGCTCACCCGTGGAGGCTACCGGGCCCGGTGAGGGGTCTCTGGAGCGTGGGTCCTTACGTCCCATTCTCTTTCCGGCCCTCTTTCTAAAACTTGTCGGAGGGTGGGTTTACTCTGTACCCGTGTTCGAATATGGTTCATGTGTTCGAATACGGGAGAGGTGTTCGCGGCATCGCTCCCAGCTCGGGCCGGGCACTCGCGGGTCTGGCCCGGGAAGGTCGGGCGTTGCTCGTCGCCCATCCGACCCCCGGGTGGCGGGCAGCGACCGGACCGTGGTCGGGCGAGGTGTGGGGAAGCGCCCCGCCCGGCCACCGGTCACCATCAACGCTGCGCCTTCCTCGGCAGCGGCCCATCGAGGGCGGGCACCCCGCCCGTCCCGGCACGGAGGAGGGATTTCAGATGACCGTCTCGACCGGCCTGGCCATCATGCCGAGCCTGACGCTGGCCGCGAGGGCCAGCGCCACTCGCTCGACGGCGAAGGCGCTCACGGTGCCCGCGCATATGCTGCCGCACCGGACTCCGGCCGAGCTGCTCGCCATCTCCCGTCAGGGATTGGTCGAGGCGGCGCGGACTCCGGCCGACGGATTGCGCTACGCCACCGCACACCTCGCTGCACTGCGGGCCGCGGCCGCGGTCCTCGCCGCCCGGGCCCGCCCGGAGCCACGCCGACGAAACCGACTGACCAGCGTCTGGGCGCTGCTCGCCACGGTCGCGCCGGAGCTGGGGGAGTGGGCGGTGTTCTTCGCGGCAGGCGCGTCGAAGCGGGCGGCGGCCGAGGCGGGCATCCCTAGAGCGGTCACCGCCCGCGAGGCCGACGACCTGACCCGAGCCGCCGAACAGTTCGTGGAAGTGGTGGCGGGCTCCCTCGGTCTGGCCTATCAGCCGGCCCTCGAGGGCCTGCCGTCCTAATGCACCCCTCCATCGTCGATCATGACCTGGAGGTCATGATCGGGGCCATTTCACGACGGTCAGCTCATGATCGTGCAGATCTTGGTGGGCGGGTGGCGCGGCTGGCTGAGATCCGGGCCGCCGGTCTGGTCCGGCACGCCAGCGAGCGGGCGGAGGAGGGTGTCGAGCGGTCGCTGCCGGTCACGGCGGCGCTGCGCCCCCTCCTTCCGGGCGGCAGTCTGCGCCGGGGCGGCACAATCGCGGTGGCGTCCGGCTCCACCTCGCTGCTCTTCGCGCTGCTCGCCGAGGCATCCACCGCGGGATCGTGGTGCGTGGCGGTCGGGTTGCCCCGGCTCGGGCTGGTCGCGGCCGCCGAGGCGGGGATGGCGGTCGAGCGGTTCGCGCTCGTGCCCCACCCTGGGCCGGAGTGGGCGGGCGTGGTGGCGGCTCTGCTCGACGGGGTGGACATCGTCGTCACGGCCACGCCCGGAGGAGTTCCGGCGCAGGTGGCCAGCCGGCTCGTGGCTCGGGCCCGACAGCGGGGCGGCGTGCTCGTCCCAGTGGGGCAGTGGCCCGGCGCCGATGTCACCCTCGAGGTGGCCAGCGACGAGTGGCACGGCCTGGGCCAGGGGCGGGGTCGGTTGCGCAGACGCGAGGTGGAGGTGGTCGCGCAGGGACGCGGCGCCGCCGCCCGCGCCCGCCGAGTCAGCCTGTGGCCGCCCGGAGCCGTTGGCGCACCAGCGTCCGACCTCTCCCGTGATCTAGGGCGTAGTCGCGTGAGTGGATCTCCAAGCACGCGACTACTACGCCCTAGATCGACGAGCATCCCGAGCGTGGCGTGAGCCATGCGGACGTTGATGCTCTGGTGCCCGGACTGGCCGGTGATCGCGGCGGGGATCACCGAGGGCGTGAGGGTGCACGGTCCCGTGGCGGTGCTGCACGCCAACCGGGTGCTGGCCTGCTCGCCAGCGGCACGGGCCGAGGGAGTACGCCGGGGACTGCGCAAACGCGAGGCGCAGGGGCGCTGTCCGCATCTGGTCGTGGTCGAACACGATCCGGGTCGCGACGCGCGGGCGTTTGAGCCGGTCGTCGCCGCGGTCGAGCAGCTCGCGCCGGGGGTGGAGGTGGTCCGCCCCGGCGCCTGCGCCCTTGCCGCACGTGGACCGTCCAGCTATTACGGCGGTGAGGCGGAGGCGGCCGAACGGATCGTCGAACACACCGCACTCGTCTGCGCTGTGGAAGTTCAGGCCGGCATCGCCGACGGCGTCTTCGCTGCCATGCTCGCCGCTCGAGCTGGTCGGATCGTGCCGCCGGGAGGCACACCCGCCTTCCTCGCCGGGATGGATATCGCGACCCTGGACCGCCCTGAACTCGCCGACCTGTTGCGCCGTCTGGGCGTGCGTACCCTCGCCGACTTCGCCACCCTTCCCGCCGGGGATGTCATGGCCCGCTTCGGTTTCGACGCCGCGTACGCGCATCGCCTCGCCGCCGGGGACGACGAACGGCCGCTCGCGGTGCGCAAGCCCCCGCCCGACTGTGCCGTCACAGCCGAGTACGACCCGCCGCTGGAACGGGTCGATATGGCCGCCTTCGCCGCCCGGGCGCTAGCCGAGCGATTGCACGAGCGGCTGGCGGGGCATGGGCTCGCCGCTACCCGGCTCGGCATCGAGGCGCATACCGCGGCCGGCGAGGAGCTGCACCGGGTGTGGCGTCACGACGGGCTGCTCACCGCCGCAGACCTCGCCGACCGGGTCCGCTGGCAGCTCGATGGATGGCTCACCGGCAGTGCTTACCTGTCCCGCTCGCAAGCTCGCGGCAGCGGTAGGGTCAGCGCACTCACCGGGAGGCTGCCCGCTCGGCCCACCGCGGGCATCGACCGGCTGCGGCTCATCCCCGACGGAGTGGTCCGGCACGCGGGAATGCAGGCCGGCCTGTGGGGCGAGACCGGCGTGGCCGACGAGCGGGCCCACCGCGCGCTAGTGCGAGTGCAGGGTCTGCTCGGCCCGGACTCGGTCTTCACCGCCGTGCTCGGCGGCGGTCGAGGCTACGCAGACCGCGTTCGTCTGGTGCCCTGGGGCGACGAAAGGAGCCCTAGTAGGCCCGGCGGCGACGAAAGGAGCCCGGGTAAGGCAGGGCAGCCCCCGTGGCCGGGGCGGTTGCCGGCACCGGCGCCGGCGACGGTCCTGACCGAACCGACCCCGATCGTGGTTCGCACGGCCGACGGGGCACCGCTCGCGATCGATGCCCGGCTCGCCATGACCGGCATTCCGGCCAGCGTGACGGTCGGGCGTGAGCCGCCGGTCGAGGTGACCGCGTGGGGCGGGCCCTGGCCAGCGGAGGAGCGGTGGTGGGCGCCGGCGGAGGCGAGCCGGTTGGTCCGCCTTCAGCTCTGCCTCGCCGACGCGACGGCCCTGCTGGTGGCATTCAGCGACGGTCAGTGGACAGTGGAGGCGATCTATGACTGATCTATCGGGAGCGAGGTAGGGATGGGATACAACAACCCGCCCATACCGTGGTCAAAGCTTGAGGGGATCCTCTCCGGCCGACAGTCCGTCGAGTCCAAGACCGACAACAAGGTCGTCCGCGACCCGATCACCATCGACCACGGCGACGGCGGGGACACGCCGGCCTGGACGCGCAAGAGACAACGCTACGAGGCGCCAGATTTCGTTCGCCAAAGCTCCACTGTGGAGTACGCCGAGCTGCACTGCCACTCCAACTTCAGCTTCCTCGACGGCGCGAGCCACCCGGAAGAGTTGGCCGAGGAGGCGGTCCGGCTGGGGCTGACCGGGCTGGCCCTCACCGATCATGACGGCTTCTACGGGGTGGTGCGCTTCTCCGAGGCCGCGCAGGAGCTGGGCCTGCCCACCGTCTTCGGCGCCGAGCTCTCCCTCGACCTGCCGACACCACAGAACGGCGAACCCGATCCGGTCGGCGCGCACCTGCTCACTCTGGCCCGCCGGCCCGAGGGGTACGCCCGGCTGAGCCGCGTCATCGCCGAGGCACAGCTCGTCGGCAAGGAGAAGGGCCGGCCGGTCTACGACCTGGAGAAGACCGCCGACGAGCTGCGCGGGCACGTGCTCGTCCTCACCGGCTGCCGCAAGGGACTGGTGCCCAGAGCGCTGCTCACCGATGGGGTCGCGGCCGCGGCGATGGAGCTGAAACGCCTCACCGCGCTGTTCGGCGAAGAACACGTGGCGGTGGAGTTGACCGACCACGCCGACCCTTGTGACGGTGAACGCAACGACGACCTCGCCACCCTGGCCGCGAACGCAGGTCTGCCCACAGTGGCGACCAACAATGTGCACTACGCGACCCCGTCCCGCCGCCGACTGGCCACCGCGCTCGCGGCGGTCCGGGCCCGACGATCCCTGGACGAGATCGACGGCTGGTTGCCGGGGGCGGCGGGTGCACACCTACGCAGTGGCGCCGAGATGGCACAGCGTTTCGCCGCTTATCCCGGGGCAGTCGCGCACGCTGCGGCCCTCGCCCAGGAGCTCGCCTTCGACCTCGCGCTGGTCGCGCCGCGCCTGCCGGACTACCCGATCCCCGAGCCGGGGCACACCGAGATGTCGTGGCTTCGCAAGCTGACCTATGACGGCGCCGCGGACCGCTACGGCACCCGCGAACGACACCCCGATGCGTACCAGCAGATCGATCACGAGCTTGACATGATCGAGCGGCTGGGCTTTCCCGGCTACTTCCTCGTCGTCTACGACATCGTGAAGTTCTGCCGGGACCACAAGATCCTCTGTCAGGGGCGCGGGTCGGCCGCGAATTCGGCGGTCTGCTACGCCCTGCGGATCACCAATGTGGACGCGGTGCGGTGGGGGATGCTCTTCGAACGCTTCCTCTCCCCCGAGCGGGACGGCCCACCCGACATCGACGTCGACATCGAGTCCGGCCGCCGCGAGGAGGCCATCCAGCACGTCTACACCAAGTACGGCCGGCGCCACACCGCCCAGGTGGCCAACGTCATCTCGTACCGGCCCAAGTCGGCCGTGCGCGACATCGCCAAGGCATTCGGCCACTCGCCCGGCCAGCAGGATGCGTGGAGCAAGCAGATCGACCACTGGGGCTCGGTCGCGACCGCAGACCTGGACGATATTCCCGAGGAGGTGATCGCCTACGCCAACGAGCTGCTGACCTTCCCGCGGCACCTGGGCATCCACTCCGGCGGCATGGTGATCTGCGACCGGCCGGTGATCGAGGTGTGTCCGGTCGAGTGGGCTCGGATGGAGAACCGCACCGTCCTGCAGTGGGACAAGGACGACTGCGCCTCGACCGGGCTGGTCAAGTTCGACCTGCTCGGGCTGGGCATGCTCTCGGCGCTGCACTACGCCGTCGACTTCGTCAATCCCACCCTTGACATCGGCACGCTCGACCTAGCCGACCAAGAGGTGTACGACATGCTCTGCCGAGCCGACGCCGTCGGTGTGTTCCAGGTGGAGAGCCGGGCGCAGATGGCGACCCTGCCGCGGCTGCGGCCGAGCGAGTTCTATGACCTGGTAGTAGAGGTGGCGCTGATCCGGCCTGGCCCGATCCAGGGCGGCTCGGTGCACCCGTACATCCGCCGCAGGCAGGGGAAGGAGAAGCCAACCCCACCGCATCCGTTGCTGGAGAAGGCTTTGGCGCGCACGCTCGGCGTACCGCTGTTCCAGGAGCAGCTCATGCAGATGGCGATCGATGTGGCTGGCTTCGACGCGGCCGGCGCGGACGAGTTGCGCCGGGCCATGGGCTCCAAACGCTCCGCCGAGCGCATGGATCGACTCAAGCAGCGGCTGTACGCGGGCATGGCCGCCAACGGGATCACCGCGGACCTCGCCGACGACCTCTACTTGAAGCTGTCCGCCTTCGCCAACTATGGGTTCCCCGAGAGCCATGCGATGAGCTTCGCCTACCTCGTCTTCGCCAGCGCCTGGTTCAAGCGCTACCACCCAGCCGCCTTCTGCGCCGCGCTGATCAACGCTCAGCCGATGGGCTTCTACTCGACTCAGTCGCTCGTAGAAGACGCCCGCCGCCACGGGGTCGAGGTCCGCCGCCCCGACATCAACGCCAGCGACGCCGCATCCACCCTGGAGCCGCCCACAGTGGAGGGTGGACCCCGTAATGGAAAGGGCGAGCTACCGTCGCGGTGGGGAATCGGCGGGCCCGTCGTGCGGCTGGGCCTATCCGAGGTGCGCACGATCGGGGACGATCTCGCCAAGCGCATCGAGTCCGAACGGCGCACCGGCGGCCCGTACCGGGATATGCGCGACTTGGCCCGGCGGGTTGCCGCGACCGGCAAGCCGCTGACGGCAGCGAACCTGGAGGCGCTAGCGACGGCGGACGCCTTTGCCTGCTTCGGAGGACCCCGGCGCGAGGCACTGTGGGCGGCCGGGGCCGCGGCGCAGGAGCGGGCCGATCGGCTGCCGGGCACGGCGATGGGGGTACGGGCACCGGCGCTGCCAGGCATGGATCAGGTCGAGTCGATGGTGGCCGACGTGTGGTCCACCGGACTCTCCCCGGACAGTCACCCGGTTCAGTTCGTCCGGGGGCACCTCAACAGTCTGGGCGTGCTGCCCATCGAGGCGCTGCCGGCGATGGTGGATGGCAGCAGGGTGTTGGTCGGCGGAATCGTCACTCACCGGCAACGCCCGGCCACCGCCGGCGGCATCACGTTCCTCAACCTGGAGGACGAGACGGGCATGCTCAACGTGGTCTGTTCGCCAGGGCTCTGGCAGCGCCACCGCAAGGTCGCCCGGACCGCATCGGCGATGGTCATACGCGGTCGGCTCGAACTCGTCGAAGGCGTGGTCAACCTCGCCGCCGACCACCTGGCCCCGCTCACGATGCCGGTGCGTTCACCGTCCCGCGACTTCCGGTAGCCTGCATGATCCCGGTGATCATGAGCTGACCGTCGCGAAAACGCGTCGATCATGACCTCCAGGTCATGATCGACGGGATCTTGATGGCGCGATCTTAGGGGTGGGTGAGGAGTTGGTCGACTGGGGCGTAGTCGTCGGTGAGCAGGCTGGCGTCGCCCACGAACGAGGCCAGCTCCGCTCCGGCGAGTACGGTGACCGGCTCGGCCAGCGAGCCCAACCGGGAGCGCAGGACGTCCAGCGATAGGGGTGTGTCGGAGGCCAGGATGACGAAGTTCGCGCCCGACTGCCCGGCCAATGCCCGCGGCGGGGCGACGAGCGCGACGTGCGGAAACACGGCCATCACCGTCGCGATCTCGGCCCGCACGAAGCTGGCCGGTGGGTAGTCGATCACATTCAGCGCGTACGAGCCGCCCGGCCGCAGCACCCGGCGGATGTCGGCGACAAACTCGCGGGTGGTGAGGTGCCACGGCACGACGAGATGGCCGAACGCATCGCCGATAACGACGTCATAGTTGGAACTGGGCTGGCGGACCAGTTCCGTGCGCGCGTCACCAACCACGATATCGAGCGTCGGACCGGAGACCACCCCCAGCTTCGTCCGATCCAGTGCCACCAGACCGCCATCCAACTCAAGCACTCGGCTGAAGGATCCCGGTCGGGTCGCTTCGAGGTAGCGGGGCAGCGTGAAGCCGCCACCGCCCAGGTGCAGCGCCCGCAGAGGGTGCGCGGCAGGCGCGCTCTCATCCAGGAAGGCGCCGATCCACTTTGCGTAGGCGAACTCCAGATGTCGAGGGTTGTCGAGGTCGACATAGGAGTGACGGGCGGAGTTGAGTAACAGCAGCCGGCCGCCGGGGCGCGACGGGTCCACCACCACGCGAGCGCAGTGATACGCGGTCTCGACATCGCACGGGTTAGGCGCCACGGTGGTCAAGCTCCCGCCCGCGAGACCGATGACGGCGACAACTGCCGCGGCCTGCCCGCGTTGACCCAACACGACCACCGACCGGTCAACCCGCCGCAGGTAGGCATAGAGGCCCATCCCTGTGACGCCGAGCAGTGTCGCCAGTCCGATGAGGATCACACTGGTCGGCAACGCCGCCACGAGTATAAATCCGGTACCGAGTGTGGCAGTGATCCCGCCGAGCGTGCCGATGCTCGAGAGCTTGCCGACCACCCGTCCCGTCCGGCCGACGTCGCGCAGTTGCAGCTTCACCACGAGCGGTGTGATGGCCGACAGCAGAGCCGCGGGCACGAACACGGCGAGCGCTGTCAGCAACAGAATCCCCGCTGAGGCGCTGCCGCGCAGCAGCTCGCCGGCCCATCGGACCACCGGCAGCGTGACGGCGGTCGCAGCCGCCGCAAGCAGGAACGCGGGCGCGAGCAGGCGGCGCGGATCAACGCGGTCGGCGAGCCAGCCCCCGGTCCAGGCGCCGTAGGCGATCGCCGCGAGCGCGATGCCGATGACCGCACTGGAGGTTTGGAGCGTCACGCCCAAATACGGACCGACCAACCGAAGGCCAACCACCTCCAGCACCAGCACCGCTGCGCTGGCCAGGAAGACGGCCGTCGCGGCCAAACCTGGCGGGAGCGCCGACGCCCTTCTTACCGTAGGCGGAGGTCCTTCGGCCGAGACACTGTCCACCGGCACGAGGGTATCCGGCCGACTCCCTGGTAATCGAACCGCCATACATCCGACACGTTTGACATGTCGGCTCACGCGCATCACCGTGTTGGTTCCCATGCGATCTGATCACATCGCGAACGTTCGGTATCCCCTCCCAGGAAATGACGGGTTCTCTTGTCGGAACGCCTGCCTCGGTCGCCTGGTACGACCAGGACGTCGCCCGTCGACTTCTGGTCAAGCCCGGAATGACCGGTCTGTGGCAGGTTAGTGGCCGGTCGGACCTGTCCTGGGAGGATGGCATCCGCCTCGACCTGTACTACGTCGAGAACTGGTCCCTCGCCGCGGATGTCACGATCCTCTGGAAGACCATCGGCGCGGTCATCCACCGTCGCGGCGCCTATTAATCCCCTCGCTCTGCTGCGTTGGCTCGCGACTGCGGGGCTCGCAAGCTCGCTCCTCGCGCTCGCCATGTCGCGTTTTTGCTCGCGACTGCGGGGCTCGCAAGCTCGCTCCTCGCGCTCGCTATGTCGCGTTTTTGCTCGCGACTGCGGGGCTCGCAAGCTCGCT
>Ga0209859_1000402_pt1 | contig 10374 bp, 8 predicted proteins | sample GWRWS3_50_60_FD_187241 | JGI IMG/M metagenome (GOLD analysis project Ga0209859, IMG submission 187241) | Riverbed sediment microbial communities from areas with vegetation nearby in Columbia River, Washington, USA - GW-RW S3_50_60 (SPAdes)... | ecosystem: Environmental > Aquatic > Freshwater >... | reverse complement strand
CGTCAGCGGGGGCTGCTGATCCGGCCCTTGGGCAACGTCATCGTGCTCATGCCGCCGCTCGTCACCAAGGTCAACGAGTTGACGCGGATGGTCTCTATCCTGCACGAATCCATCCGAACCGTCACTGAAGCCTAGGGCACGTCCTTGACGATCCAGCGCCTTCGAGCCAATGAGTGGCCGAGAGCGGTTCCATCTCCGTAAGTCATACGTGCTGCGGCCCGCGCGAATTCCTCAAGCGGCACTGGCAGACCATAGACTGCTCGCAGGAACAGACTCCACATGTACAGTGGCGAGAGCTTCCCAGATATTCACAGCCGTGCGGCACCCCATCGCGGCGCTGGGCAACCGATCGTGCAATAGGCTCCCAACCCCAGCCCACTCCAGCTCATCTCATCCTGCTCAGCCAAGAGCTAGCTGAACGGTAAATTGAGCTTAAATGACGCGGAGCTGTGTACGCCATCCCCCCGTACCTGATACCTCGGCACCCTCATCCGCTTAGGCCCTTGCATAATATTATTTATATTGAATATACTTATCCGATGTAATAGAATAATAGATGGAGGACAAGGTGGAACGGTCCAATACGCCCGGCACATCTGTCGCGCCGCTTCATCGGCAAGGTACACGTAGTAAGCGTGTCAGACTGATGCGTTCTTGTCCATACGAAATGAGCGCGTTCGTTGGTCAGGAGTCGATCGAATTTCACCAAGGAGAGGCGCTCTCGATCAATATTAGCTCTGGAGGAATGTTGCTCTTTATGGCTCAGACCCCTGCGGTGAAGCAGGTGTTCGAAATTCAGGTACCCGAAGCCATCAATAATGACAATGCCACAACGGTGGTGGAAGTATGCTGGACGCGTCAGATTCCACTGGAGGACCAGAACAGCATGCACCTGGTCGGTGTCAGATTCCTGTTCGCGTCACACTTCTCTTGTGGAGAAGAAGTCCTTGCCCAGAAGGGTTGACAAGATTTCCCCTGCCAATATCCGCAAGACAAATCACCCACACAGAAAAGAACTTCCTGAAAGCCTCTCAAGAAACGTAAGCTAACATACACACGACTTCCCGGTTGTGGTCCTGTCCTCGGACCGCTGTGTCGTGAGTCGAGCTGGGGTTGGAAGGAGTGATCAGAACAATAGAGGATGTCCGGGGATTCCCGTTCGTATTCCGGACTTGGTCTTCTTCATGATGTATTGGATGTGGTCTTTCAGGACGTACTCGGCAACCCCAAGCAGGCCTGTAACCTCTCCATGTCCACGCGACATGCGATCCTTGCGCAGCTAACCACCATTTGAACCGGCCGTGCTGATTGTCACAGGCATAGAGAATGCGGGCTAGAACGCTCTTTGAGGGGGCATTGTTTTCGACAGTACAGAGGGCCACTTCGATTCATTGAAAGTCGCAGGCCGGTCACCAGACTTCGATCCGTTCGCCGCGGCGGCACTTAAGCAATTCCGCAGCGCTCCCTTCTTTGATGAAGACTTCCACCTGCCCGTTGCTGTTGATCAGGGCATGAGGCGCGAGTGCGTTACCCTGGGCGTAGGCAGTGACCAGCCCTTGGATCACGGCGCCACCTACGCGGATCGTGACCTCGGAGTGAGATCTCTTGGTCACGCCTTGGACTTCCTTGAGCTGCAGCGGCGTGACGTTTGAGATGAGATTACCGAAGTGATCCACGTAGACGATCCGGCCAACCAGGGCTTTGCCTTCCCATGACGGCTCTTGAATCGGCAGCTTCACATAGTCGCGAATCAGCCGCCCAAAGGACCCGGGCGGTTGACCCTTGGTAAGCCAGGCCGCTGCTGGCGCAAACAGGTCCCGGCCGTCAAAGGTCGCCCCTTCAGAGTCCAGACGGTACTGTTTGTTGTCGATCTGCCGCACCTCAACCGACAGCTCTTCCTGATAGATGTAGGTCAGCAAACCGTTGTCCGGCGCCAGGAAGTAGTATCGGGACGTCGTGACCAGCAGCGGCTGCCTTGCGCTGCCGACTCCAGGGTCCACGACCGCGACGTGCACCGTCCCGTCCGGGAAATACCGGTATGAAGACTTGAGAAGGTACGCCGCTTCCTCGACTTGATGCGGGGTCACTTGGTGGGAGAGATCCACGATTCTGGCCTGCGGGTTGACGTTCAGGATCACACCTTTCATGCTGGCAACGAAGTAATCCCGGTCGCCGAAGTCAGTGAGCAATGTAACAACAGAGATGGCGGAGGGCATACTCGCTACAGTAAACCTTTAGCGGTGATACGTGACGAGTAATGAGCCGTTCAGTTCAGAGTTCCTCGAACCGGATTTCCTGGATTTTGTACTCGACGACCTTGGCCGGTGTGGTCACCTCCACCTGATCCCCCACGCGGCGTCCGATCAAGGCCTTGCCAACCGGCGACTGGACCGAAATCTTTCCGTTTTTCAGGTCAGCCTCATCCTGCCCCACCAGCGTGTACTGCCTCTTCTGGTTGGACTGCACATCCATCAGGACCACGGTCGCTCCAAATACCACGGTCTCACTGGACAGGTTGGCGGTCTCGATGATCCGAGCGTCGGCCAGCCTGCGTTCCAGCTCATTAATCCGGGATGCGATGAACCCCTGACGCTCCTTGGCTGCCTCGTACTCGGCGTTCTCGCTGAGGTCGCCATGTGATCGGGCTTCGGCAATGGCCTCGATCACTTTCGGCCGTTCCTCTCTTCGCAGCCGGTCTACTTCAGCCTTGAGCGCTTCATAGCCTTTCTTGGTAATGGGTGTCGGCATATTCCTCTCTCTATCCTCTAGCCTCTCGCCCCTTGCCTGCATGGTACTCCTGCAATGACCGGATCGTGAGCCCTTTTTCCCGGGTAGCCTCGATGGCCGTCACCGCCGCTCTGGCGCCTGGCATCGTCGTGCAGTAGGGAAGCCCGTGCTGAAGCGCCTCGCGCCGGATCGACGCTGAGTCGACCTGGGAGGATTGGTTCCCAACTGTGTTGATAACCAGACTAATCTCCCCGTTCTTGATATGGTCCACGATGTGTGGTCGCCCTTCCTTGACCTTGTTCACGGTCTCGACTTCGACCCCCTGCTCCCGTAGATAGGCCGCTGTGCCATGCGTCGCTTCGATCCCAAACCCAAGCCGCCCCAGCCGACGGGTGACCTCAAGCGCCACCGGTCTATCCTTCTCCCTCACGCTGATGAATACTCTTCCTGCACTCGGGAGCGGGGCTCCGGCTGCAGCCTGAGACTTGGCATAGGCCCATCCGAAATCGCCGTCAATCCCCATGACTTCTCCCGTGGACTTCATCTCCGGACCCAACAGGACATCCACGCCGGCAAATTTGGTGAAGGGGAAGACAGCCTCCTTGACTGTCATATGCGCCACCGTCGGCGCCTCCGTAAAGCCGAGTTCGTCCAGAGTTTTCCCGACCATGACCTTCATGGCCAGTTTGGCTAGCGGCACCCCGATCGCTTTGCTGACGAACGGCACTGTGCGTGACCCACGGGGATTGACCTCCAGCACATAGAGCAGACCATCTTTGACGGCAAACTGCGTGTTCATCAGACCGATCACTCCCAACTCCTTGGCCAGCGCCGTCGTCTGGCGTCGGACCTCGGCGACGACGTCCGCGCTGAGCGTATAGGGAGGCAGTGAGCAGGCCGAGTCCCCGGAATGGACGCCGGCCTCCTCAATGTGCTCCATAATCCCCGCTACCACCACCCGCCGCCCATCCGCGATCGCATCGACATCGATTTCAATGGCATCCTGCAGGTACTTGTCGATCAGCACGGGATGGTCCGGCGAGGTCCTGACGGCTGATTCCACATAGGCCACCAAGCTCGACTCATCGTAGATGATCTGCATGGCGCGTCCGCCCAAGACATATGAGGGACGGACCATGACTGGATAGCTGATCGCGGCGGCGACACGCGCCGCTTCCTCGACCGTTCGCGCCATCCCGCTGGCTGCTTGCCTCAGCCCCAGCCGATCAATCAGATCCCGGAACCGCTCCCGGTCTTCGGCTCGATCAATGGCATCAGGACTCGTACCGAGAATCGTCACGCCGGCCCGCTCCAGTGGGAGCGCCAGTTTCAGCGGCGTCTGTCCACCAAACTGGACGACCACCCCGATTGGCTGCTCCCGATCTACAATGTTCAGCACGTCTTCTTCCGTCAAGGGCTCGAAATACAGCCGATCCGAAATGTCATAGTCCGTGCTGACGGTTTCCGGATTGCAGTTGACCATGATCGTTTCAATGCCCTCCTCCCGGAGGGCGAAGGCTGCATGCACGCAGCAGTAATCAAACTCAATCCCCTGCCCGATCCGGTTGGGCCCACCGCCGAGAATCACCACTTTCTTCCGACCGGTCGGGCGAGCTTCACAGTTCTGCTCATAGGTGGAGTAGAGGTACGGGGTCTGCGCTTCGAATTCAGCCGCGCAGGTATCCACCCGCTTGTAGGTCACTTGCCGGTGAGTTCCGGCCAACCCGTCTGTACGCCACCGCCGGACTTCTTTCTGGGCGACCCCGAGCAATTGACCAATCCTCTCGTCGGAGAAGCCAAGCTTTTTCGCTTCCCACAATAAATCATCGTCAAAAGTCCCAAAGTCCGAAGGTCGAAAGTCCGATGAGTTTTTACTTTTAACTTTTAACTTTTGACTTGCTTCTTTTAGGCGATCTTCGAACTCGACGATTTCACGGATCTGGTCCAGGAACCAGGGGTCAATCTTCGTCAACGCGAACAACTCTTCGGTCGGCAGACCCAGACGCATCGCGTCAGCCAGGTGCCAGAGCCGATCCGGATGAGGAGTTCTGAGCGCTTTTCGAACACGGGCCACCGTCTCATCCCGCCGGTTCATGTCAGGAGGAACCGTCCCATCAAGCGACTGGAGGGAGACGAGGCCGGCACGATTCACCTCGAGGGACCGCACGACCTTCTGCAGTGCTTCCTTAAACGTCCGGCCGATCGCCATGGCCTCCCCGACCGACTTCATCTGGGTCGTCAAGGTGGGATCGGCGCCTGGAAATTTCTGGAAGGCGAACCGCGGCATCTTGAGCACGACATAGTCAATGGTGGGTTCGAAAGAGGCTTTAGTTACGCGGGTGATATCGTTGGTAATCTCATCCAGCGTGTAGCCGACCGCCAACTTCGCGGCGATCTTGGCGATCGGAAAGCCGGTGGCCTTGGAGGCCAAGGCCGAGCTGCGCGACACCCGCGGGTTCATCTCGATGACCACCAGCTCGCCCGTGTCGGGATCAACTGCGAACTGGATGTTGGAGCCCCCCGTATCCACGCCGATCTCCCGAATGATCCGCACCGCTGCATCCCGCATGACCTGATACTCTTTGTCCGTCAAGGTCATCGCCGGGGCGACGGTGATACTGTCGCCGGTATGGACGCCCATCGGATCAAGGTTCTCAATCGGACAGACGATCACCACATTGTCCTTCAGATCCCGCATAACCTCGAGCTCGAACTCCTTCCAGCCGATGACGGACCGTTCGACCAGGATCTCCCCCACCGGGCTCATGGCCAGCCCCCAGTCCACGACGCGCTCGAACTCCTCGCGGTTGTACGCGATGTTGCCGCCGGTTCCTCCCAGGGTGAAGGAGGGACGGACGATAACCGGGAAGCCGATCTGTTCGACGGCCTTGACGGCCTCTTCCCGAGTCCTGGCAGAGCCACTCTCTGGAGTCTTGAGCCCGATTCGGTGCATGGCTTGCTTGAAGGCTCCACGGTCCTCGGCCTTATGGATCGCCTCGGAGGAGGCTCCAATCAGCTGGACCTTATATTTGGCGAGCGTCCCGCGCTTGGCCAGCCCCACCGCGATGTTCAGCGCGGTCTGCCCCCCCATCGTCGGTAGCAGCGCATCCGGCCGTTCACGTTCGATCACCCGCTCCACCACCTCCAGCGTAATGGGCTCGATATAGGTCCGATCCGCCAGTTCCGGATCAGTCATGATCGTGGCCGGATTGCTGTTAATCAAGACAACTCGGTACCCCTCTTCCTTCAACGCCTTGCAGGCCTGCGTGCCGGAATAATCGAATTCGCAGGCTTGTCCGATGACGATCGGACCTGACCCGATCAGCAGGATGCAGGAGATATCATGGCGTCTGGGCACAGCAATCCTTTCTTCTCGCGTGACGTATTGAGCCATCGTGGGATTGAGTCATTGTCTCAATCACCCGATGGGCAACCGACACATGGTGCAATATGCAACTCACCTCAGCCGCTGCTGGGCATTGGCCCGATCTCCGGCCTATGTGGCGAGTCTGGAGGTGTGGCGCCCGGCACCTGCGCCGGCTGATAGAATCGCATGGCATCCGGAACCCAGGCCTCGATCTGATTGATGCGGCTGATATCCGAGGGGTGGGTGGAGAGAAACTCGGGAATGGCTGAGGCCGACCGGAAACAGAGCTTGCCGATCATGTTCCGTGGGCACCCGCTCATGCGCTCCCAGAACGGGACCGCCTCGTGCGGATCGTACCCTGCTTGCGCCATGAGCCTCAGCCCGATGTAATCTGCCTCCGATTCCTGTTTCCGGTTGAACGGCAGCGACACCCCGACGCCATAGGCGCTTTGCAGCCCTTGCACTACGCCGGGATTCACGGCCCCCGTCGCTGCCCCGGCCATGGCGCCGATCTGCGCAATCTGCTCGAGAATGTTGCGGCTCATACGCTCTGCTCCATGTCGCTGGAGGGCATGGGCCACCTCATGGCCCATCACGGTTGCAAGCCCGGCCTCACTTTTAGTGACCTTGAGAAGTCCCGTAAACACCGCCACCTTTCCACCGGGCAGTGCGAACGCATTGATCGTCCGGTCTTCCTGAATCACCGCGAATTCCCAGTGATACTCCGGCTTGTTGGCGGCAGCGGCGATGCGCTGACCGACCCGGTGGACCATCTCGTTGATCTCGGGGTTTTCATTCAGCGGTGCCCCCCGCAACACCTCGCGGAAGGCGCGCACCCCCATTGCGATCTCTTTATCCTCGGAGATGAAGATCAACTGGTCGCGGGCGGTCCCAGGAGCCCGATAGCAGCCTGACAAAGCCTCGAGGAATCCAACGGCCGCACAGGCGCCCAGCGCGCCTCGGACACCCAAGGCCAGCACCGTTCGGCGACCGACCGGCAGGCTCAGAAGGCGATCGAACGAATCATGTTGCGATTGAGTCATTGCTTGATTGAACCATTGAGTGATTGACCCATTGGCTCAATGGGTCAATGAAAACATCACCTTTTCGTCCGTCATGGCATCCACAGATACATGAATTGCGGGGTGCCGCCTCGAATCAAGGCCATCAGGTCCAGGTTGGTCAGTCCTGCCAATCCGCTTCCCCCGCCAAACCATCGAGAATAGATGTTGTTAACGTAGTCACCAGGTCTCTTGTACACCACCACCCGAGCCTCCGCCAGGCCAGCCTGCTTCTTGGCCACCTCGATCGCATCGTCCAGATAGCCGACCGTATCCACGAGGCCGAGTTCCTTCGCCTGCTCTCCCGAATAGATCCTGCCGTCCGCCAGTTTCCGCACCTGGTCGGCCGTGAGGTTTCGACGCCCTTCTTGCACCACATTCAGGAACCGTTGATAGAAGGAGTCAATGACCCCTTGGAAGATCGCCCGTTCCTCCTCCGTCATGGGTCTAAAGGGCGACCCCATGTCTTTCTTCGGTCCGGAGGTCACCGCGGTCGTCTCAACCCCGACCTTTTCCAGCAGCCCGCGCGCATTCACGGTCAGCATGATCACACCTAGACTGCCGGTCACGGACGAGGGATGCGCCACGATCGTATCCGCCGCCACCGCGACGTAATAGCCACCGGAGGCGCCGAGGTCCACGATCGAGGCGATGATCGGGATCTTCCGCTGCTCCTTGAAGACCCGCAATTCATGATAGAGGACATCGGACGCGGTCACCGTGCCGCCGGGACTGTTGATGCGCACCACCAAGGCCTTGATACTGGTGTCTTCGGCCGCGCGGGTCAATTCCTCTTTCAGGTGAGCCACCATGTTGGGATGTTCCAGGAAGCCCCCGCTGTCCTGGGAGCTGATCAAACCGGACAGCTCGACCAGCAAGACCTTTGAAGCGCCGGACCCGCTCAAATGCTCTTCCTTGAGAGGCCCAGGTGCCGGCAAGAGATTGATGGTGATGCAGCCTGACAACAGCATCAGACCGACCGCAGCAACACTCATCCGAATGGCATGATCGTTACGCATGTCCCTTCTCCATTGTCTTGACAAACTGCTCGAACAGATAGGCTGAATCGTGTGGACCGGGAGAGGCTTCGGGATGGTACTGGATCGAGAACACCGGATGGTCCAGGCAGGCCATCCCTTCAACCGCATCGTCGTTCAGGCTGAGGTGGCTGATCGCCACCGGCCCGTACTTGGTCTCAACGACAGGCCGCTGCCCCGCGGTTGTATGGCTCACCCCTGGCACCCGCACCGCGAAATTATGATTCTGCGAAGTGATCTCCACCTTCCTTGTCCGCAAGTCCAGCACCGGATGATTAGCCCCATGATGACCGAACTTCAATTTGTAGGTGCTGAGCCCCATCGCCAGCCCAAGAATCTGATGCCCCAGGCAAATGCCGAGGATGGGGCGTCGCCCAATCAATTGCTGAACCGCTTCGATCCCGTAGGGAACCCCTTCCGGATCCCCTGGGCCGTTGGAGAGCACGAGACCGTCCGGCTTCATCGCTTCCACCGCCTCGACTGCCGTAGAGGCCGGCACCACTGTCACGGCGCAGCCCACATCCACCAGCCGACGCAGAATGTTTCGCTTGATGCCGAAGTCATAAGCGACCACCCGGAATTTATTGCCACCGTCTAGGTGGGATCGCCGATCCCGGCTGGCTTCGCCGTCGACATCCGGCGCCCAGACCCCAGACCCATCTGTCCATTCATAGGGCTGACGGCAGGTGACTTCCGCAACGAGGTCACGCCCCAGGATGCTGGGAGCCGTCCTCGCCTTCTCCACGACACGACGTGGATCCAGGTCCACATGCGAGATGACCCCTTGCTGAGAACCCACATCCCGAAGATGTCTCGTCAGCGCGCGGGTATCCAGCCCTTCGATGCCGACGACCCGGGCCTGCTTCAGGTACTCATCCAAGGCTTGCTCGCCGCGCCAATTGCTGGGCTTGCGGCTGGATTCCTTCACCACGAAGCCTTCGGCCCAGACCCGCCTGGACTCGGTGTCTTCACGGGTCACCCCATAGTTCCCAATGTGCGGACAAGTCATCGTGACGATCTGGCCCTTATAGGACGGATCGGTTAGGATCTCCTGATAGCCGCTCATCGCCGTATTGAACACGACCTCGCCGACGGTCTCGCCTTCGAAGCCTAAGGCACAACCTTCAAACACCGTCCCGTCCGCGAGCGCAAGGATGGCTTTCTTCATCGATTCTTCCTATTCACTTACGAAAGTCTCATCGCGTCATTGCGGCGCGTCCACGCCCTGACCTTCCCGACCAGCAGCGCGATCCCCAAGCCCAGATTCAAAATATACAGCCCACGGACCACAGTATGGGTTCGAAAGAAGGCTTCGTAGGCGGCTTTTCTGGCAACCTCGCCCTGCGTGGCAAACGCTTGCTCTTGCCGCGTCACTGACTCAGGCCACATCACAAGCGCAATGAGCGCTGCTACCCCGATCATGACAAAGAGCAGCGCGCACTCGGATCGGGTGACCGCCGCGTCCAGGCGGTCGCCGCGCGAGCTGACCCAGAACCGCCACGCCGCGGCACTAACCAGGAGCAGGATGGCCAGCGCGACCAGCTGATTGTATCCCTCGAAAACTTTGGTCAGAAACCGGCCCCCCTGCTCCATCCCGAATGAATTGAACACAGCCGGAATCACCGATCCGATTATCACCACCAGCCCGCCGATCCAGATTGACAAGGCCAACAATTCAACCGTGTAGCAGACCAGCAGCCGTGTGGGGCGCGGCGATCCCATCTCTCACGCAGAGACAGCCTCGTAGACGACGCGGCCATCCACCAGCGTCAGAATGACACGCCCCTTCACCTTCCACCCGGCAAAAGGGGTGTTCCGGCTCCTGGATCGGAACTTCATCGGATCCACTTCCCAACTCTCCTGCTGGTCCACCACCACCACGTCAGCGTCAGAGCCTGGGGCAAGGGTGCCCTTGTGCAACCCGAAGGCTCGGGCCGGTTCGGTCGTGAGCTTGGCCACCGCTGCCTCGAGGGAAAGCATCCCCTCCTCGACCAACGCCAGCGTAAGGGGCAAGGCCGTTTCAAGCCCGACGACCCCATTCGGGGCTGCCGCGAACTCTTGCTGCTTCTCCTGGATCGCATGCGGAGCATGGTCCGTCGCGATCACGTCAATCGTTCCGTCTCGCAAACCCTCCTTGATCGCCTGCACGTCCTGCCAGGTACGGAGCGGCGGGTTCATCTTG
>Ga0209859_1000401_pt1 | contig 10384 bp, 10 predicted proteins | sample GWRWS3_50_60_FD_187241 | JGI IMG/M metagenome (GOLD analysis project Ga0209859, IMG submission 187241) | Riverbed sediment microbial communities from areas with vegetation nearby in Columbia River, Washington, USA - GW-RW S3_50_60 (SPAdes)... | ecosystem: Environmental > Aquatic > Freshwater >... | reverse complement strand
CTTCGGCTGGCGCCTCAGTCACTGAGTCACGTTGGTTGCCTTCGGCTGGCGCCTCAGTCACTGAGTCACGTTGGTTGCCTTCGGCTGGCGCCTCAGTCAACGTTGACCACCATCGCCGTACCCTGACCCACCCCGATACACGCGGCCGCCACGGCGTACCCGCCGCCCCGCCGGCGCAGCTCCCGGCATGCGTCGACGATGACCCGCGGCGCCGACGCCCCGAGCGGATGGCCGATCGCGATCGCCCCGCCGTGCGGGTTGACCTTCTCCCGGTCGAGCTCGGGAAACGACTGCAGGCAGGACAGCACCATCGCGGCGAACGCCTCGTTGATCTCCCACACAGCGATGTCCGATGTGCTGAGTCCGGCCTTGGCCAGCACCTTGCGAATCGCCGGCACCGGCGCCACCGAGAACAGCTGCGGCTCCACGGCCACCGTCACGCTCGCGACGACGCGACCCAGCACCTGCGTGCCCAGATTCTGCGCCGCTCTCGTGGAGCCGACCAGGACGGCAATCGCCCCGTCATTGAGCGGAGAGGAGTTGCCCGCCGTGACCGTGCCGTCTGCGGTGAACGCCGGCTTGAGCTGGCCGAGCTTCGCCGCCGTCGTGTCGGCCCGGACTGACTCGTCGCGCTTCACCGCTCCGGTCGGCCCATCCACCGGAACAACGTAGTCGTCGTGCCTGCCGGCGTCCCACGCCGTCGAGGCCCGCTCGTGCGAACGCAGCGCCCACTCGTCCTGCTCCTCGCGGCCGATCCCCAGGTCACGCGCGACCGCCTCGGCGCACGCCCCGAGACTCGCCGTCCACTCCGCGGAGAACTTGGGGTTCACCATCCGCCAGCCGACCTGGGTGTGCCACAGCTTCGCCTCGGTCGGAAACGGCACGTCGGGTTTGGGCAGGACAAACGGGGCTCGGCTCATGCTCTCGACGCCCCCGGCGACCACGAGATCGGCATCTCCGGCGGCGACCGCCCGGGCCGCCTGGGTCATGGCCTCGCCGCCCGAGGCGCAGAGGCGGTTGATGGTGACCCCGGGCACGCTCGGGGGCAGGCCCGCGAGCAGCGCCGCCATCCGCGCCACGTTGCGGTTGTCCTCGCCCGCGCCATTGGCATCGCCAAGGATGACGTCATCAACCCGGTCCGGGTCGGCGAGGCCTGGGTGCCTGCGCAGCAGTTCGGCGATCGGCAGGGCAGCGAGGTCGTCGGTACGGATGCCGGCCAGCCCGCCCCGGTGCCGGCCGAAGGGGGTCCTGACCGCCTCGAGGAGGTACGCGTCCACCACCCGACCATAGACGAGTACGGTCTGAGAACCCGACCTGCCGGGGTAGTCGAAGGAGGACGATGGCTCCCGTTGCCCCTATCCGCTGGGGGATCCTCGCCACCGGCGGCATCGCGACCCAGTTCACCGAGGACCTCGCGCTGCTCCCGGACGCGCAGGTCACCGCCGTCGGCTCGCGGTCGCTGGCGGCGGCCCAGGCCTTCGCCGACGCCCACTCGATCGCCCACGCCCACGGCTCGTGGCAGGCCCTCGCGGACGATCCAGACGTGGACGTCATCTACGTGGCTACTCCGCACAATGCGCATCACGCCGCCGCGACCGTGTGCCTCGAGGCGGGTAAGGCCGTGCTGTGTGAGAAGCCGTTCACACTCGACCTCCCCACCTCGGAGGACCTCGTCGCCACCGCCCGCGCCAAGGGCCTCTTCCTGATGGAGGCCATGTGGATGCGAGCGAACCCCGCCATCCGGCGTATCGCCGAACTGGTGGCCGAAGGGGCCATCGGCGACGTGACTCATATCTACGGCGACTTCGGTATCCAAGGGCCCTTCGAACCCAGCCACCGGCTGAGGGCACCGGAGCTCGGCGGGGGTGCGTTGCTTGATCTTGGCGTGTACCCGGTCACCTTCGCCCACCTCTTTCTGGGCACTCCAGAGTCGGTCGTCGCCCGGGCTTCGCTGACACCCGAGGGCACGGACCAGAACACCGCGCTGATCCTGGGCTACGCCAGCGGGGCCCTAGCGACGCTGCACTGCGGCATCCTCGGCGAGACCGGCCAGCGGGCGACCGTCACGGGCACCCTCGGTCGCATCGACTTGCCCCGCCACTTCTACCGTCCCAACCGGTTCACCCTCGTGCGCGGCGGAGAGGCCGAGGAGATCGAGATGCCGCTTCGGGGCAACGGCATGGGGTACGAGGCGGAGGAGGTCATGCGGTGTCTGCGTGCGGGTCTGACTGAAAGCCCGCTCGTCCCGCTGACGGCGACGCTCGAGATCATGGGCACTCTCGACACCGCCCGTGCCCAGATCGGCGTCACGTACCCCTGACCAACCTTAGAAGAGCGGTCGCACCAGGATGTACGCGACGACGGCGATCGCGGCGGCGCCCGGGAACGTGAGAATCCATGCGAGCAGGATGTTGCCCGCAACCCCCCACCGCACGGCGGAGAGCTTCTTCGTCGCGCCCACGCCCATGATTGCCGAGGTGATCGTGTGGGTGGTCGAGATGGGCGCGCCGAGCACCAGCGCGTTGTAGTAGAGGACCGAACTGGCCACGGTCTCGGCGGCGAAGCCTTCCGGCGGGCCTAGGTGGATGATCCGACGCCCGAGGGTACGGATGACGCGCCAGCCACCGGCGTAGGTGCCCACTGCGAGCACGGTGGCCGACGTGTAGTACACCCACTCGGGAATCTCGGTCGTGCTGTCCTGAATGCCGCCTGTGTAGAGGGCGAGCACCACGATGCCCATGGTCTTCGCCGCGTCCTGCATGCCGTGGCCCACGGCCATGGCGGTGGCGGAGAAGGCCTGCGCCCAGCGGAAGAAGCGGTTGAGCGGACCAGGTTGGACGATGTGGTGCAGCCTCTCGCGGACCCTCGAGCCGAAGCCACGCCTGAGCGCGGGCATGGTCGCGACGCCCGGCGCCGGGGAGATCGGCTCCGCTGGCCCGGCCGGACCCGCGCCGACCCCGACGGCGACGGGCACCCTCGCCTCGACCGCGACCGGCATGGGCGGGCGCGCGAGGACCGCCAGCCCCTTGATCGCCCACAACAGTAGGAACATCACCAACGCGCCGAGGATGAAGCCGACCAACGGCGAAACCACCATCGGGACCAACACCTTCTGGCCGATGTTGGCCCACTGCACCTGCCCACCGGCGGCGAAGAGCGTGGCGCCGACGAGCCCCCCAAACAGGGCGTGCGACGACGACGACGGTATGCCGAAATACCAGGTCAGCAGGTTCCACGCGATGGCACCCAGCACACCGGCGAAGACGACGCCGAGGCTCGCCAGGCCGGTCGGCAGGGTCACCAGCCCCCCACCCACGGTCGTGGCCACCTTCGCACCGAAATGCGCACCGATGAAGTTGCCGATCGCCGCGATGAGCAGGGCGGCGCGAGGGGTCAGCGCTCGGGTCGAGACCGATGTCGCGATCGCGTTCGCGGCGTCGTGGAAGCCGTTGGTGTAGTCGAACACCATCGCGACCACGATGACCGCGATGACGGCGATGAGCTCAGCCGACATGGATCAGGACTCCTTGACCGAGATCTGCTCGATCGTGTTCGCCACGTGCTCGAAGGCGTCGCAGGCGGCCTCGAGTTCGTCGGCAACCTCCTTCATCTTGAGCACGTTCAACGGGTCGTACTCGCCGGAGAAGAGCCGCACAAGCAGCATCCGGTAGGCCCTGTCCCCGTCGTTCTCGAGCCGATTGCACTCAACCCAGTACTCCTTGAGGTCCTTCATGGTCTTGAGCCGGGGCATCGCGTCGGAGGTGAGCTTCGCTTGCCGGTCGAGCACCGCGACCAGTTCGTGCATCTCCCGCGGCAGTGCTGGCAGCTTGGTCAGCCCGTAGAGATAGACCAGGTTGCCGGCAGCCTCGATGTGGTCTATCACGTCGTCCAGGTTTGAGGCGAGACGGTAGATATCCTCGCGGTCGAACGGCGTGATGAAGGTAGAGTTGATCTTGCTGTACACCTCGTGGGTTATCTTGTCGCTGTCGTGCTCGACGTCACCGAGCCGCTCAGAGATCGACTGAATGTCCGCCCCAGGGAGCGCCAGTTCGGACAACAACTCGGTGCCGCGCACCAGGTTGTCGGCGGCCCGGGTGAAGAACTCGTAGAAGGAGTCGTCGCTGGGTCGGAACTTGAATCGCACGACAATGCCTCACTGGAGGAGTGGCCTGATGATCTTGTCAGCGCGCACGCGCCCGCGCCGCTGGGAATGCTAGGCGCCCGTGAACAAGACCCACACAGCGAGGCACGTTAAGACGGGTGCGTTCATCTCTTGTTCACCTCTTGTTCTCCTGACGCGAGCCGCGCCCGCAGTGCGGGTATGTCGAGAGCAACATCGGGATATGTCAGATTCATCTCCTCAAGGTGGGCCAGAAGAACGTTGGCCACCGCCCAGTTGCGGTACCACTTCCGGTCGGCCGGCACCACGTACCACGGCGCCGCCTTGCTGTTGCACCGGTTGAGGGCGTCCGCGTACGCCTCCTGGTAGTCATCCCACCTGTCGCGGTCGTCCAAATCTCCGGGGTTGAATTTCCACCGCTTCGTCGGGTCGTCCAGGCGGGCCAGCAGGCGCTCGCGCTGCTCTGCGTACGAGACATGGAGCATGACCTTGATCATGCTCAGTCCGTCCGAGGCGAGATCCTGCTCGAACCGGTTGATCTGGTCATATCGCGCCTGCCAGATCTTCCGCGGCACGAGCGAATGCACCCGCACCACCAGCACGTCCTCGTAGTGCGAGCGGTTGAACACGCCCACATACCCAGCCCCCGGCAGGGCCCGATCGATCCGCCAGAGGAAGTGCTGGGCCAACTCCTCCGCCGTCGGTGGGCCGAACGCCTTGATGTGCACCCCAAGCGGGTTCATCGTGCCGACCACGCTCTTGACCGTGCCGTCCTTGCCGCCGCAGTCCGTCGCCTGCAGGATGAGCAGCGCCCGGCGGCGGTCTGCGCCGACCGCGGCCGAGGCGAAGAGCCGCTCCTGGCCGGCCGCGATTCTCGTCCCGATCCGAGCGACCTCCGCCCGCGACCACGACTTGGGGTCGGCGTCGGCTGGCCTCGCCGGCGGTAGTCCAGGTGTCGATCGCGGGTCGGTGCCAGCGAGGTCGACCGAGCCTGGTTTTACCCGCAGCAGCCGGCGTACGCGCCGGGCCCGCTGGAGCAGCTCCCGCTCTTCTGTTGGGTCCGCCACATCGCCTCCTGCCGAGCCTCCTGCCGAGGATCGTACGAACCGGCGGTCTGGTGTACGTGACAAACGGCGTTCCCGACACGTGATGGATTGACCGTCTGGCGTGCAGGAGGATCAGGGTATGGCGAAAGGCGGGGGTACGGGCACCGAGCGCGCGACCATCTTCGAGGCGGACCGCGGTCGGGTGACCGCGATGGCCTACCGGATGCTCGGCAGCTGGGCCGAGGCCGAAGATGCTGTGCAGGAGGCCTGGCTGCGCTTCGCCGGCGCGGACCTCGCCGAGATCCGCGAGCCTCGGGCCTGGCTGACCACTGTGGTCGGCAGGATCTGTCTCGATGTGCTCCGATCGGCTCGGGTTCGCCGTGAGGCGTATGTGGGTCCGTGGCTGCCCGAACCGGTTGTGGCCAGGCTTCCGTCGGATGGGGTCGACCCGGCCGACGCCGCCGCACGGACCGAGGAGGTCGGCCTCGCGCTACTGGTTGTGTTGGAGCGGCTCACCCCCGAACAGCGGGTTGCCTTCGTGCTGCACGACGTGTTCGCGGTGCCGTTCGATGACATCGCGACGACGCTGGCGACGACGACGGAGGCCGCCCGCCAGCTCGCGTCCCGCGGCCGGCGGGCCGTCGCGGCCGATGGGCAGCCGCGCCGCCGCGCCCCACTGGCCGAGCAGCGCGAAGCGGTCACCGCCTTCCTCGCGGCCGCGCGGTCCGGCGACCTTGACGGGCTCCTCGCGGTCCTGGCGCCGGACGTCGTCATGATCGGCGACGGCGGAGGGATTGTTCCGGCCGGCCGCCGGCCGATCGAGGGCGCACTCGCCGCGGCCCGGTTCGTCCTCGGCCTGTTCCGGCGAGCAGAAACAGAGATGCTGGTCGAGGTGGAGCCGGTGCTGGTCAACGGCGACTTCGGCCTGCTCCTCGAGATTCGAGCACACGACGGCCGCGCGCTACCGTCGCCCGCAGGCCCAGAACTTGGCGACACCATTCGCGTCGTCATGGCCTTCGCCGTCCGGGATGGACTCATCACGGGCATCTTCGACCAGCTCAACCCGGCGAAGCTCGCCCACGTACCGCGCCTGGCCCAGCTGAGGTGATCTGCTCGTCAAACGGGAGCAGACACGCGTCGGCATCCGCATAGCCCTGGGCGGTGATGCCCAGCGCGTGGTTGGTCCGGGCGCGCATGTTCTCCAGCGAAACGAGGTAGGTCAGCTCGATCAGACCGTCGTCGCCGAAGCGCCTCCGTAGCCCCGCGACCATCTCGTCGGTGACGCGCATCGGCAGGTCGGTCATGGCGTCGGCGTACGCGAGCGCGGCCTTCTCGTCGGTCGAGAAGGCGGCCGACTCCTGGTAGCGCCCGAGCTCCCGGTGACGCTCCACAGTGAACCCGGCCTTCAGGGCGAGCATGGTGCCGAAGTCCACACACCAGGAACAGCCGACCCTGGTGGCCACCCGGTGGAGGACGAGGTCACGAAGCCGCGGGTCGAGCCGCCGCGCGGCGCGCTCCACGAGAAGCTCATGGACGCCGGTGGCCCACATCAGACCGCGATGGTGCGCCGAGGCCTGGAACGGCTCGGGGAGCTGGCCAAAGCGGCGGCGCGCCATGCGAAAGGCGGTACGGGTGAGCCAGCCGACCTGGTCGTCTCGGAGCATCGGAATGCGGGACATGTGGCCTCCTTTACGCGCGTGACGTCGCGTCGCAACTCGTGCTGCGGAACTCGCGACTACGGAAGGAGGACGATGTGGCGCGGGGTGATGTGACGGTGGATCAAACCACTTTCGCGAGCCACGGGCGGAACGCGGTCGCGAATGGCTCGGTGCCATCGCCGAGCGCCGTCGCAAGCCAGTGGCTCGCGGCCGTGGCCTGCACAACCACCTCGTCGGGGTAACCGAACTGGACGCGGTTGGCGGCGAACTCATCGTCGTCGAGCCGTTCGATGTCGCCCCACCGGCGCCGCCGGACATCGAGGTCCAGGTCGACCAGGGTGACCTCGCTCGTTCCGGACCAAGTCGCGGGCGTGGTGACGTCGCAGTACACCTCGGAGCGGCGCGGCGGCGCATTGAACATCGCGGTCCACCAGGCCTGCTTGGGAACCAGCAGGACGTAGGGTTCCTCCCGGTACGTCTCGCGGTCGCCGTCGACAGTAGCCGGCGTGCCGGCCGCCACGCCGAGCCACGTGCCGTCGGCGTCCTCGCCGAGCCATCGGGTCCGGTAGCTACGGTGTGGCCCGCCGTCGTACTTCAGGTACACCACCTGGACGAGGCCGCGGCGAACCATGATCTCAGCGGACCAACGCGGCTGGGACGATGGTGACCGGGTGCAAACGGCCGGGGGCGGCGCTGACGATCAGGACTCCGTCGATGATCTCGTATCGCCGCCCGTCGTCGGGCATCCGCGCAAGATCTCCCCGAGTGAACGGTCCCGCCGCCGCCTCGGGCTCCGCAGCCATCGCCATGACCGACATTCTCGCCCCCCTTCTGACATGGCGCCAGGATGGCCGGCGCGTTGCGCGCCCAAGACCCCACCGTCAATCTGTGGATAACTCAGACGCGGGTGTGGACAACGGGGCTGGGCCCGGTGGAAGCGGGTAGCCTCACACACCGTGGCTGAAGCGCGAACCCCACCGTCGGTCGAGGACCTCCTTGGCGCGGCGGTGGGCGCCGTCCCCGGCGGGACGGCTCGCGAGGGTCAGCAGGCGATGGCAGCGGCCGTGACCGAGGCGACGCGGGATCAGGAGCACCTGCTTGTGCAGGCCGGAACCGGCACGGGCAAGTCGCTCGCGTACTTGGTGCCCGCACTGCTCGTCGACGGCCCCGTGGTGATCTCCACAGCCACCCTCGCTCTGCAGCATCAGCTGGTCGACCAGGACCTGCCGCGCCTCGCCGACGCGGTGGAGCCGCTGCTCGGCTGGCGACCCACCTTCGCGGTGTTGAAGGGCCGCCACCACTACCTGTGTCTGGCCAAACTGGACGGTGGGGGCGCGGAGGAGCCCGACGGGCTGTTTGACACCGGCGGTACGGGCACCAAGTGGCTGGGCGAGGCGGGCCGGCTGGGACGCCAGATGCAACGGCTGCGCGACTGGGCCCTGGAGACCGAGACCGGCGACCGGGACGAACTAGACCCCGGCGTCGATGAGAGCGCGTGGCGGCTGGTCTCGATGCCCGCCCGCGAGTGCGTCGGCGCCACCCGATGCCCGTTCGGCGACGAGTGCTTCGCCGAGGCGTCCCGGGCCCGCGCCCGCGATGTCGACATCGTGGTGACCAACCACAGCCTGCTCGCCTTCGACATGCTCGCGGGCCGCCATATCATCCCGCCCCACCAGCTGCTCGTCGTCGACGAGGCGCACGAGCTGGCCGATCGGGTCAGCTCCGCGAGCCAGGCCGAGCTGACGCCCGATCTGGTCGACCGCGCGGCCCGCAGAGCACGCTCCCTTGTGGAGAGTGAGGCGCACGATCGACTCATCGAGGCGGGCGACGCACTCGCCATCGCCTTGTCCGCGGCCGCACCTGGCCGGCTCACGACGGGCCTGCCGCAAGCTCTGGCCGAGGCGCTCACGCTGCTCGACGCCGCCACCCGGCACGTGCTCGACGGCATCGGCGAGATCAAGCCAGACGACCCCGACCCGGTTCGTAAACAGGCGGCCCGCGCGGTGCTCTCCGACATGAATAAGGCAGCGCAGCGAATGCTCGCCGGTTCGGCCTTCGACGTCATCTGGCTCGAGCGCGACGACCGCCGCCGGGCCGTCGTCGTGGCGCCGCTATCGGTCGCCTCGACGCTGCGCAGTCTCCTCTACGACGACCGGACCGTCGTCGCCACCTCCGCCACCCTTGCACTCGGCGGCAACTTCGACACGATCGCTCGCTCCCTCGGCCTCCCGTCCTCCCCCACAGCCGCCCCCATCCCCACTCCCGTCCCCCCCGATCAAGGGCGTACGGCCGTGGTTCGATCTCCAACCCACGACCACAAGCCCTTGATCGACTCAGATAGCGGCGAGGCCGGCGGAGCGGAGGACGACGAGGACGAGCTGGCCTGGCGGGCCCTCGATGTGGGGTCGCCGTTTGACTACCGACGTCAGGGGATCCTGTACGTCGCGGCGCATCTACCCCGGCCGGCCGCGTCTGGTCTGCCCGAACCGGCCGCCCAGGAGCTAGTCCGGCTCGTGCGCGCGCTCGGCGGCCGTACCCTCGGCCTGTTCTCGTCACGTCGGGCGGCCGAGCGTGCGGCGGAAGTCCTCCGCGCGCAGACAGACCTGGACATCCTGCTCCAAGGCGAGGAGGCGCTGCCCCTGCTGGTGAAGCGGTTCCGGGCCGAGCCGACGACCTGCCTGCTCGGCGTCATGTCGCTGTGGCAGGGCGTCGACGTGCCGGGCGAGGCATGCCAGCTGGTCGTGATCGACCGGCTGCCATTCCCGCGTCCGGACGAGCCTCTCGCGGCGGCGCGGTCGGCGGCCGTGGACGCTGCCGGAGGATCCGGCTTCGCCGCGGTCAGCGTGCCCATCGCGGCGGTGCGGCTCGCTCAGGGCGTGGGCCGGCTCATCCGTTCGGCGACCGACCGTGGCGTCGTCGCCGTACTTGACTCGAGGCTGGAGACGGCCAGAGCGTATGGCGCCTTCCTGCGCCGATCATTGCCGCCGTTCTGGTACACGACGAAGCCCGACGTGGTGGACGGGGTGCTGCGTCGGCTCGCCGCAGAGGCGGCCCCCAGCGCCACCGTCGCGTCCACGGCTGCCGAGGCAGCCCTAACGTAGTTCGCGTGGCTCAGGCGCCCGGCGGCAGCGGGGAGAGTGAGGCTTCAGCCTCACCCGGCGCTGGCGGCCCGGTCGGGTCGGGCGGCCCGGGCGGTGGAGCACCCGTCTCCTCGGCCCGGCGGACGGCGGCGAGATGGCGGATGCCGGTGTTGAGCACGGCCACTATCGGTACCGCCACGAGCGCGCCGATGATGCCGGCGAGGACCACGCCACCAGCGATGGCGACGATGACGGCGAGCGGATGGATCGCTACCGCTCGACCCATGATGAGGGGCTGCAGGATGTGCCCCTCGATCTGTTGTACGGCGATGACCGCGGCCAGCACGATCAGGGCGACCACCGGGCCCCGGTCGACCAGCGCGACGAGAATCGCGACCGCGCCGGAGATTGTTGCACCGACGATCGGGATGAACGCACCGAGAAAGACCAGCGCGGCCAGCGAGAACGCGAACCGCACGT
>Ga0209859_1000400_pt1 | contig 10402 bp, 9 predicted proteins | sample GWRWS3_50_60_FD_187241 | JGI IMG/M metagenome (GOLD analysis project Ga0209859, IMG submission 187241) | Riverbed sediment microbial communities from areas with vegetation nearby in Columbia River, Washington, USA - GW-RW S3_50_60 (SPAdes)... | ecosystem: Environmental > Aquatic > Freshwater >... | reverse complement strand
TACTCTGCCTCGCTCGCCTCGAGCTTCTCGAGGAGCGCCCCACCTGGTCAGGAAGGAAGCCCAACGCCGCTTCCATCCTGCTCGAGCCGCTAGGCCGGGACGAATCCGAGGCGCTGCTGGACAACCTTCCAGGCGGACCCGCGCTCACCGAATCGACCCGTCGCCGGATCGCAGAGACAGCGGAGGGGAACCCGCTCTTCCTGGAGCAGCTCTTCGCGCGGCAAGCAGACGAGAGATTGTCGGACGGCGAGCTCGCGCTCCCGCCAACGATCCAAGCGCTGCTCGCTGCCCGCCTCGACCGCCTCGGGCCCGGCGAGCGTGCGGTGCTCGAGCGTGCCTCGGTGGTGGGGAGGGAGTTCTCGTGGTCGGCCGTGGTCGACCTCCTCCCGGAAGAGGCTCGTCCGTCCGCCGGTCGGCACCTGGACGCGCTCGTGCGCAGGGAGTTCCTCCGGCCCGATCGCTCGCTCCTTGCCGACGATGACGTCTTCCGCTTCCGTCACGTCCTTGTCCAGCAGGCGGCCTACCGGACGATTCCGAAGGAGCTGCGCGCGGAGCTGCACGAGCGCTTCGCGGAGTGGCTCGAGCGAAAGGCGGGCGAGCGACTCACCGAGGTCGACGAGCTCGTCGGATACCACCTCGAGCAGGCGTTCACATACCGAGCCGACCTCGGGCCGGTCGACGACTCCGCGTCCGAGCTCGCCAGCCGCGCGGCAGAGCACTTGGCGGCAGGCGGCCGGCGGGCTTTCCGGCGGGGGGACATGCCTGCGACGGTCAATCTGCTCGAGCGTGCGGTCTCACTCCTCGAGCGGGAGGATCGAGCTCGGGTGCAGCTTCTGCCGGACCTGAGCGTTGCCCTGTTCCAGGTCGGCGAGCTCGACCGGGCAGACACGGTGTTGGCGGGGGCCATCGACGAGGCGCGAGCCGTGGGAGATCGATGTCTCGAGTGGCAGGCCAGGGTCCAGCGTTCCGAGGCGCGACTGTACGCCCACCTGGTGGCCGGGAAGCTCGAGGACGTCCTGTCAGAAGCGGAGGACGCGGTTGCCGTCTTCGAGGCGGAGGGCGACGATCTCGGTCTTGCCAGAGCCTGGAGCCTCCTCTCCAACGCACGCAGCGTGAATGGCCAGGTCGCCAAGTCTGTGGAGGCGGCCGAGCGGTCAGCCGAGCACGCGCGGCGCGCAGGGAGCCATCGCGAGGAGGCGTGGGCCGTCGATCTCCTCGGCTGGGCAGTGCACTACGGGCCCACGCCGGCTGACCAAGGGATTCGGCTCTTCGAACGCCTCCTCGGGCAAGTCCGGGGCAATCGGGATGCGAAGGGCGGCGCCGTCCTCGAGATCGCCTACTGCCAGGCCATGCTCGGAGACTTCTCGGAGGCGGGAAACGAGATCGCGCTCCGCGAGAACAGGGCTCGAGATCTCGGCCTAAGGACGCTCTCGGGGTGGCATGCATCCTGTTCCGCGAACATCGAGATGCTCATGGACGATGTGGCCGCCGCCGAGCGGCACCTCCGGGCCGCCTACGAGCTCGGGCAGGAGACGGGCGACGCGTTCCTCGCCGCCTCCGCGTCCGCCGACCTCGCCCGCGTCCTCTACGAGCGGGGCCGCTACGAGGAGGCCGGTCAGCTGGCCGAGCTCTTCGACGAGGCGGGGGCCGACCCGGGCCTCCGCGTCAAGCGGCAGGGTGTCTGGGCAAAGCTGGCAGCGCGGGGAGGAGAGCTCGAGCGGGCGGAAGCCCTCGCCAGAGAGGCAGTGGAGCTCGCCGAGCAGACCGACTACGTCGTCTTCCACGCGGACGTGTTGCTGGATCTGGCGGAGGTGCTGCGCCTTGCGGGTCGGCCGGAGGAGGCGGATGCTGCTTGCGAGGAGGCTGCTCGCCTCTTCGAGCGGAAGGGCAACGTCGTAGCGGCGAGAAAGGCGCGCGCGGCCCTCACGGACGTGGGCGCCCCGGTTTGAGGCAGCGCCCGAAGCAACGCGAAACGGGGGGAAGGCCAAAGCCCTGTTCATTTGCAGGTCTTTTCAACTAAGGCCCCGGGAGGAGTCGAACCTCCGCACGCGGATTCGAAGGCAGCGCGCCGAAGGGCTGATTTGCAGGGGAAAGCTCCGGATATCCGCGAGTGCACGCCGCTGTGCGCGCCATAGGCGGAGCGACGCCAGCCTCGTTCGACGCGCCTGCTCTCACGACTGCCGCGGTCGAACGGGCGAGCAGGCCTCCGAGTACGAGGAGCAGGACGGCGAGGACGATCAGGCCGAGGCAACAGCGCCGCTTCATCGACCAGGCATTCGCAGCAAGAGGCCCGCCGGTAGCTATACGTCGGGGCGTAGCCGAGGAGGTGGCCCAGTGGGGCGCCGAGGGCGAGGCCGACCCGCTGGACGAAGGCCGGCGGGAACGGAAGCCGTACGACGTCGAAGTGGGCGCGCGCGATGACCGCCAGGCGCAGCGGGCTGGGCATGCCCTTCCTGTTCGTCTGCCGTCGGCCGCGAGCCCGAACACCGTCTTGAGCAGCTGCTCGAACTGGAGGGGCCGGGCGCACCTCGCAGCGGAAGCGGTTCAGGTCTTCGACGCGGAGGTAGCCCTCATTCGTGTTTTACGTTCCACAACGCGGTGGCACGCTCAAAAGCCGGTCGGTTCCGCTGAGAGATCCTCGTCGACGAACCGGCTGGCGGACAGCAGCCTGCCATCCACTGATCGCATCGCGCCGTCGGCGATCAGTTCTGCAGATAGCAGGCCGGCCGCAGGCGCGTGCATCACCCCTGTGCCGGAGAAGCCGAGCGCGGCGAACAACCCTTCGGCCAACTGGTCGATGATCACGATGGCTGCCGCGGGGCACCATGGCCTCGATGCGGTAGATCGTGATCGGCGCCGGTCTCGGGTCGCCGTTGGCGTCGCGGACGCAGCGAGCAGGGATTAGTCCCCGAGCGAACGTACACGGCCGCCCGCCGGCCTCGCCCACTAGTGAACCCGCCCTGACCGTGACTCCGCGACCGCCACATGAGGCGCCGCATCAAGCGAACTCCGTGTCATCACCGGGACCACACGAGACGCGTGAACCACGCGTTCGAGCCCTGCGAAGCAACGTCGCCTCGCAAACCGCGGCGGAGCTAACCACGCAAAAGGAATGAGCATCCGAGTCATTTGCGCGGACCCGGAAAACGGCTTGAGTAGACGGCTCTCTGGCTGGGTGAGGACCGCTGCAGCGGTCCTCTACATCCCCATGGCGTGGTAGCCGGAGTCGACGTAGAGGATCGTGCCGGTGACGTTGCTCGCCTCGTCCGAGAGGAGGAAGGCGCCGGCGGCGCCGACGTCGTCGGCGTCGATGGGGCGGCGGAGCGGCGCGCGCTCCTCGACGATCGCCTCCATCGTGGGGAAGCCCGCGATCGAGCGGGCGGCGAGCGTCCGCACCGGGCCGGCGGAGACTGCGTTCACGCGAATATTCTTCTCGCCGAGGTCCCAGGCCAGGTAGCGCACGGAGGCGTCGAGGGCCGCCTTGGCGACGCCCATGACGTTGTAATGGGGGACGGCCCGCTCGCCCCCCAGGTACGTCATCGTCATGATCGAGCCGCCCCCGGCGGCCTCCATCAGCGGCTCAGCGAGCCGCGCCGAGGCGACGAGCGAGTAGGCGGAGACGTCGAGCGCGAGCCAGAAGCGGTCGCGTGGCGTGTCCGTGAAGCGGCCCTCGAGGTCGCGCGCGTCGGCGAAGGCGACCGAGTGGACGAGCAGGTCGAGCTTGCCGCCGAAGGTCTCGCCTACCTCGGCGAAGACGCGCTCGAGGTCTTCGTCGGAGCGGACGTCGCAGGGTGTGATCAGCGGCGAAGCGACGGACTCGGCCAGCTCACGGACGTTCTTCTCGATGCGCTCGCCCTGGAACGTGAACGCGAGCTGCGCGCCTCCCTCGGCCAGCTTCTGCGCGATCGCCCAGGCGATCGAGCGGCGGTTGGCGACGCCGAGCACGAGCCCGGTCTTTCCGGCGAAGCGATCGCTCACGGCGCGAGAAGTCTAAATCGCGCACGGCGCTTCGACGAGGCAGACGCTTGGCGCGAGGACGGGAGGCGACAGTTGAGATACTCGGCGCCGAGGTTGAAAAGCTCTCGCTATCGGAAGCGGCCTTAGGCCCGCCGGCCCGGTGTCGACATTCGCGTCGCCGTCGTAACCGGAGGCTCGAGTGGTATCGGCGCCGCGACGGCGCGCCTGCTCGCCGGGCGGGGCTGGCGGTGCGTCCTCCTCGCGCGCGGAGTCGAGCGGCTCGAGCGAGTCGCGGCCGAGATCGGCGCCGAGGCCGAGCCCTGCGACGTCGGCGACCGCGCGCAGGTGGAGGCGGTCGCCGCCCGCGTCGGGGAGCGGCATCCCGCCGTCCATCTGCTCGTCTCGAACGCAGGCATCCCGGGCGGCGGCGGTTTCCTCGACCTCCAGCCGGAGCGGATCGAGGAGGTCCTCCGCACGAACTACCTCGGCGGAGTCTGGGTGCTGCGGGCGTTCGTGCCGCTCCTCGAGGCAGGCGCCCCCTCGGACGTCGTCAACGTCGCCTCCGTCGCCGGCGTCTACGCGTTTGGCGCCTCGTCCGGTCCCTACGCCGCGTCGAAGCACGCGCAGCTCGCCTTCTCGCGCGGCGTCGCCGCCGAGCTCGCACCGCGCGGGATCCGCGTCCACGCGGTCAACCCGGGGCCCGTCCGGACGGAGGGCTTCCCGCAGGACCGGCTCAGGGGGACGCGGCTCGACCGCCTCGTGCTCGAGCCGGAGAGAGTCGCCAAGGCGATCCTCCGCGCGCTCGAGCGGGACCGGCCAGAGTCGTATGTCTTCGGCGCCTACCGCATCGCAGGGATCGTCCAGGCCGCCCTCCCCGGGACGCTCTCGCGCCTCGCGACTCGACGGAGGCTTGGACGGTGACCGCGCCGACCCTCCCACACCGCCTCGTTGGGGCCGCGGTGGTCGTGTCTGCGCCGGGAGCGTGTACCAGCTCGCCGTCGGCCTGAAGCTGCTGCACCTGGGGAAGCTTCCGGGCGAAGGCCCGCCCCTCGACCGGCTGTTCCTTCTCGTGCCCGTCTACACGTTGATCGTCGGCGGCGTGGCGCTCGTCCCCGTCGCGTTCGCGCGGCACGAAGCCGCTGTGCTGAGCCGTCATTGGGCTCTCCGCGCGATGCCGATCGCTGCGGCCGCATATCCATTCTGCCGGGCCGCCGCGTTCGACCCGTACTACCTGCCGTCGCTGGAACGGTTCTGGGTCGAGAACGTCAACCCGGCGTGGCTCGTCGCGCTCATGGCGCTGGCGCTTGGGGTCACCGTGCTCTGCGTCAGGCGCCCGGGCTCGACGGCCGTCGCGCTTACCGGCGTGGCGATGATCGCGAGCGGGGTGACCGCAATGGCGGAGGGACTGCACTAGTCGAGAGCGCGCGCCAGGCGGAGGCCGAGCAGGCCCACCGCGGCGCCGGCAACCGCGTCGAGGACGTAGTGGTTCGCGGTGACGAAGACGACGAGCGCGACGAGCGGCGGGTAGGCGGGCGCGAGCGCGCGCAGCGTCGGGCTCCTGCTCGCGTCCGCGATCCCGGCCGCGGTCACGACCGCGTAGGCGACGTGGATGCTCGGCATGGCGGCGAGCGGGTCGTAGACCTGCGCGACGAGTCCGGAGTCCAGGTCGACACCGCTGACGTCGGCGATCGTGTCCACGAAGTGCTCCAGCGAGCGCGGTGGCGCGCACGGAAAGAGCACGAAGACCGGCTGGGCGACGAGCGTCGTCAGCACCGTCGCGCGGCGGAGGCGGTGGAACGCTGGGTCGCGGCGAAAGTAGAGCCGCATGAGCCAGCCGACGGTGAGGCTCGCGTTGGAGACGACGTAAGCGGCGTTGAGGATGCCCAGGGAGCGCCGGAACGGGAGCACCAGCTCTTGGAGCCTCGGCTCGACGTGGATCCCAAGGCGCCGCTCGAGCGCGACGACGCGCTCGGCGTTCCGCGCGGCCTGGAGCCGGCCTCGCTCGCCCCGTTTGTGACGGCTCGCCAGGAGGTAGAAGGCATAGACACCGAGGCCGATCGCGACCTCGCGCCGACCCGAGAAGCGCCGTTCCTGCTCCGTCCTCCGTCCCACTCCAGCGCGCATACTTACCAGCCAGTGCCCCTTCAGGTGTTGCTGCCCCATTTCACCCGCCGAAAGCCTTGCGGGCATTCGCTGGAGGGAGACTAGGTGCACAGGTGGCGCCGGAATCTCGTCCGCGTCGGCATTGGCACGGCCGCGACCGGTGCGTTTCTCTGGCTCTTCCTCCGGGAGGTCGACCTCCCGGAGGCCTGGCACGAGATCACCTCCCTTCCAGGCTGGACGATGGCCGCCGCCCTGGGTCTCGTGATCGCGAACGTCCTCATCATGGCCGTGCGCTGGGGGTACCTCCTCGCCGGAGCGGGCTACCGGATCGGCCTCTGGAAGCTCTTCTCGACGGTGGCGGTCGGTCGCGGCGCCAACAACATCCTTCCGGCGCGTGGCGGCGACCTCCTCCGCATCGAGGCCATGCGCGAGCGGCAGGTGCCGGTGTTCGTAAGCGCGGGGACGCTCTTCGCCGAGCGCCTGCTCGACGGCGTGATCCTCTCGACCTGGATCCTCTTCGGAGCTCTCGCCATCGGCCAGGGTGGCCCGATGCTCCTGACCGGGATCGCGCTCTCCGCGGGGGCCGCGCTCGGCGTCGTGCTGGTCGCGCTCGCGGCTCGCGATCCCGACCGGGCCGAGCGCTTCGCCTGGCGGGCGACCCGAAAGCTCCCTCCGCGCTGGCACACGCGCTTCACGCGGGCGGCGGCGCACTTCGTGGACGGGCTCGGCGCCTTCCGCGGGCGAAAGCGGCTCGTAGCCATCTTCGGGACGTCCGCGGCCATGTGGCTCGCCGACGTCGCCATGTACTGGATCGTCGGCGAGTTCGCCTTCGAGCTCGACCTGCCGATCGGCGCCTACTTCTTGCTGGAGGGGATCGGGAATCTCGCACTTGCGGTGCCCGCGACGGCGGCCGGTATCGGCACCTTCGACTACCTGACGCTCCTCGCCGCGAAGGGCGTGAACGTCGACGGCGGCAAGGCGACGGCGTACGTGCTGACGATGCACGCTCTCGCCGTGCTCCCGGTGACGATCATGGGCGCGATCCTCGTCAGCCCGGCGTTCCCCCGACTGCTCGGTCGCCGGCGTGAACCGGCGCAGGAACATACCTAGCTCTCGCGCGCGCTCACGTACTCGCTGGCGAGGAAGGGGAGCTCGGCCGCGCGCCTGGGGGCCGCGGCGAGCGCCTCGCCGAGCCGGCGCCGGCGGCCCTCGGGCGTCGTCAGCTCGGGCTCGACCGGTCTCCTTTCGGCGCCGGCCCGGGCGACGGCCACCTCGAGCTCCCGCTCCAGCGAGCGCGTGTCGGCCTCGGCTCCGGAGCGGAGCCGAGCCGCCACGAACTGCCCGCAGGTGAGCGGCATCGTCCGCCGGAGGAGTCCGAGCAGGGCGCCCTCGACGTCTCCTGTGGGCGGGTCGGTGGCATCGCCCAGCGCGATGTGGACGCGCGTGCGCCCGCGGGCGAGAGGATCGTAGGCAAGGGAGAGCGGGCGCACGAGGGCGGGGCGGCCGCGACGGACGAGCGCGCCGATGCCCGGCCGGATGGGGCCGATCTCTCCGTCCGGCGACGGGCGCCCCTCCGGGAAGACGATGAGCACCTTCCCCTCGCGCACGATCTCCACGAGGGCTCGAAAGTCGCTGGCAGCCTTGGCGGCACGGCGGCTCCAGAACTCGTCGAGCCCGTCGCGGACGCCGTCCCCGGGCGAGACCGGCTGCCAGAGGAGATCGGCGTACTCGCCCCGGAGGGCGTCTCCCGCGCGGGCGGGCGCCGCGACCCCGGCCGAGGCTGCGCGGTCTCCGAAGGCTGCCCCGGCCGCTGCACCGGCGAGCTCGGCGAGAGGCTCGTCGGGGCGAGCCGCGAGCACCTCTCCGAGCCTCGCCACGCTCGCGCTCCTGATAGGAAAGACGTTCACGAGCGGAAGCCAGCGAGCCACCCCGACGCGGTAGAGGAGGCGCCTCGCTCCGAGCGGAAGCTCGGGCGGGAAGCCGGCGAAGAACCCCGGCAGGAACATGTCGTCGCGCGCGGCGAAGTGCATCCGGTTCGTGCGGTTCCTCAGGCCGCCGGCGTCGAAGTAGAGACGTGGGGCCACGACCGGGACGTCCGTCTCCTTCCTGTGGGTGACGACGACGAGCGTCCCCGGCTCCAGCGGCGAGCGGGCCCCGAGAGCGCCCACGCGGAATGCCGCGTGCGAGTACGCCCACATGCCGTGGCCGACGGCGTCGTAGAGATCCGCCACGTCTATATCCTGGCGGCATGGCCGCCCTTCGGCTCGGAGACCGCGCCCCGGCGTTCGCGCTTCCGGGGACCGACGGCGAGACGTGCGGCCTCTCGGACTTGGAGGGGAAGCCGGTCGCCGTCGTCTTCTCCTGCTGTCACTGCCCCTACGTCGTCGCCTGGGAGGACCGCCTGAACGAGGTCGCGCGCGAGTTCGACGGCCGCGCGGGGCTCGTCGCGATCAACGCGAACGCCGGCTACCTTGGCGACTCGCCCGAGGACATGCGGCGCCGTGTGGCGGAGAAAGGCTTCGCCTTCCCCTTCCTCTACGACGAGACGCAGGAGACCGCGACCGCGTACGGCGCGGCCCGAACGCCCGAGGTCTTCGTCTTCGACGCCGACCACCGGCTCGTCTACCACGGCGCTCCGGACTCGGATCATCAGGATCCGGACGGAGCCGAACCGTACTTGCGCCCCGCCCTCGAGGCGGCGCTCGCCGGCACCCAGCCACCGGTGCAGGAGACGCCGCCCGTCGGCTGCACGATCAAGTGGCGCTAGCGTAGCTCGCGCCGGACGAGGTCGAGCGCCTCGTCGCGCGTGGCGATCGTGCCCGCGGCGCGCTCCTCGGCCACGAGCTCGAGCAGCCGCCCGACCTCCGGGCCCGGCTCGAGACCGAGCTCGAGCACGTCTTCCCCCCGGAGGAGCGGATCCGGCGGCTCGGCGACCCGAGCCGTGCGGACCGCCTCGTAGAGGTCGGTGGCGCCGAGGTAGGCGAGCGCGGAGAGCGCCCAGGGCTCGGTTCGCCGCCGGAAGCGGTAGATCTCTCGCGGCGAGTCGTCGGGCGGGCGCTCGGCCGTGAGCAGGATCCGGGCCAGGCGGCGAAGGTCGTTCGAGACGGGGAACCGCAGAAGACCCTCGCCGAAGACGGCGACGAGGACGAAGCCCGGCGTGTCGACGAGGTCGACTCTGTCGAGACCCGCGAACGAGCCGCCGAGAGGCTCGAGCAGCCCGAGCGCGTCGGCCCGGCGGAAGCCGGCCGGCGAGAGGCGCTCGAGCTCGCCGAGGATCCGCTCGCCGGCCGGCTCGGCAGCGCGGCCGGCCGACGCTCGGGCGAGCGCTTCCGTCTCCTCGTCGAGGACGAAGCCGAGCTCGTCCTCGAGGCGGACAGCCCGCAGGAGGCGAAGCGGGTCGTCCTCGAAGATCGCCGGCCCGACCGCGCGCAGCCGTGCGGCCGCGAGATCGGCCTCGCCGCCCCACGGGTCGACGAGCCCGTCGCCCTCGAGCGGGCGAGCCATCGCGTTGACCGTGAAGTCGCGCGTGGCGAGGTCCTCCTCGATCGTCTCGCCGTGGAGGGGCGTGAAGTCCACGGTCTTCCCCGTTCGAAACGCGACGCGCCACGCGCCGTGGCGCTCGGAGAGGGGGAAGACGGCGCCGCCGGCGAAGCGCGAGTAGAGGCGCGCCGCCAGCTCGGGCTCCGCGCAGGCGACGTCGACGTCCACGACCTCGCGCCCGAGGAGCTCGTCGCGGAGCGCGCCGCCGACGACCCAGGCCGGCTCGACGCCGACCGCTCGCCGGATGCGCTCATCCATCCACGACCCTCCGCTCGGCCCTCGTCGGGTCGCGGTTCAGGCCGCAGGTGATCTCGTGGTTGATCGTGCCCAGGACCCGAGCGTGCTCTTCAGCGAGGACGCCGTCGCCGATCAGCGCAACCGTGGTCCCGGTCGGCTCCTCGCCCAGCTCGACGGCGAACGAGTCCATGGAGACGGTCCCGAGCACGCGACGCCGAGCCTCCCCGACGAGCACCTCGGTGCCGGTGAGGCCGCGCCTGAAGCCGTCCCCGTAGCCGACCGGGACGACGCCGATGCGCGTTGGTCGATCCGCGACGAAGCGCCGGCCATAGCCGGTGCTCTCCCCCGAGGCGAGCGTCTTGGCGAGGGCGACGTAGCTTCGCCAGGAGAGGACGGGGTCGAGCCGGTGGCGCGCGGGGTCGTCGCCGAACGGCGAGAGGCCGTAGAGGGCGATCCCACAGCGCACGGCGTCGAAGCGCGCCTCGGGGAAGCGGAGCGTGCCGGCACTGTTGGCGAGGTGGGCGGGAACGCCGGGGAACGCGGCCGCGACCTCCGCGAAGCGCTT
>Ga0209859_1000398_pt1 | contig 10462 bp, 12 predicted proteins | sample GWRWS3_50_60_FD_187241 | JGI IMG/M metagenome (GOLD analysis project Ga0209859, IMG submission 187241) | Riverbed sediment microbial communities from areas with vegetation nearby in Columbia River, Washington, USA - GW-RW S3_50_60 (SPAdes)... | ecosystem: Environmental > Aquatic > Freshwater >... | reverse complement strand
ATGTCCGGCGGGCAGCACGAGCCCTTGTGGGGGCAGGAGCCACGCTGGTGGCAGGTCATTCGGCCCATGTGTTCCACGGTGTCCAGGGACGCGTGCTGTTCGATCTCGGAGGCTTCATCGACGACTACGCCGTCGATCCGGTTCTTCGAAACGACCTGGGGCTCCTGTGGCTCGTCACGCTTGATGAGCGGGGACCCCTCGCGCTCGAGGCTGTGCCGCTTAGTCTCGACTTCTGCCGTACTCGCCTGGCGGACGGTGCGGACGCCGCTTGGGTGGAGCAGCGACTTTCAGACGCCTGCCGTGCGATGGGGACGGACGTCATTGCGGAAGGCCGACGGTTGAAGGTGACCCTCGATTCGACCGCTCGCCATGTAGAGGAGTGAGAACAGCATGCGTGCATCCTGGACAACTCCTGGTCAGGATGCGAATCGGCGTTTCGGCATCCCTCAGACGATCGCGGCCGCGATCCTCCCCTCGGCCTGGTCGTGACGCACCCAGAGTCGAGGGATCGCAGTGATCGAACGGTCATCGCCCGAGCGGCCCGTGTCGTTTGAGGAGCGACGTGCCTGCCACCAGGATCAGCGTGATCCCACACAGGAACGCGCCACCCCAGAGCGCACTCGGGAACGCATCGGGCTCGTCCCCGATCCAGACGTGGAAGACCAGCACGATGACGAGGAACGCCGCGTATCCACCGACGATCGTTTCGATCACGCGACGCGAACGGGAGGAGGCCGATCCCTCCCCGAGCCTGCGCGGCCTCGGGACGGGCCTGCGCACGGCGAGGACCACCATCGCGACGAAGATCGCGTAGGCGGTGATCAGCGGAGGAAGGACGACCCGGAGCATCAGCCGCGGAGGAAGAAGTCCCAACCCCGGACGAACAGATGCCAGCCCAACCAGAGCCACAGCCCGAACACGAGGAAGCGTCCCAGCGGCACGTCCATGAAGGATCGGAAGAAGTCGGACATCGTCGGCCACTCGGGACCTCGGACGAGCCCGATGCCCTGCCACACGAGGAAGGCCCCGACGATCCCCAACCACCCGACGACCGCGATCGCTCGCATACCCGTCACCTCCAAGCACATCTTCGATGGTCCGTCCCGGGCGGCGCTTCCTTCGGGCCCGGTCGTGGGACGATCGAAAATGGAAGATGCTGCGATACGCGGGACGATCGAAGTGGAAGATGCTGCGATACGCGACGCCTCGAACCGCTTCGTCGTCGGTCGCCATCCCCTCCCGGCTCGACGGTGCGACGTCGCGCGGCGTTGGGGCGGTGTGGGATTCCGTTGCCTACGGATCATCCGCTGCGGTCGCGCTCGTGGTCCTCTCGACCTCGGATGGAGCGCTCGACCTGCTCTGGGCCAGGGTTGCCGTCGTTGCGTATGGGTTCGGTGCGCTGGCGGCCTGGGTGCTCCACCGACGAGGCGTCGGGATCCGCGGGCGCGCGATCCTCGCCGCGGCGCTCTTCGCGGCCGTCGCGGTCGTGCCGACGATCCTCCACGCCGATGCGCGTGCCGAGTCGGCGACGTTGCCCGTGAAGTCCGACGTGCTCGTCGTTGAGCATGCGGCCGGTTCTCTGCTGGACGGTCGGAACCCGTATGCGGTCGTTCACGACGATGGCACGCTCGCCTCCTGGCCCACATGGGCGCAGGAGCACTTCCCCTATCTCGCGGCGGTGCTCGCCGTCGGTGTCCCCAGGGCGATCGCGGGCTCCTCGCCGTGGACGGACCCGCGGCTGGTCTACCTCGCGCTCGCCCTCGTGATCGCGATGCCGTCGATCCGGTGGTCGGGCATCTCGGCGGAGTCGCGTTTTCGAGTCTTCCAGGTGCTTTTCGTCCTGGTAACCGGGGCACCACTCGTCTTTACGAGCGGGAAAGAGATCCTGGTCCTCGGCTTGCTTCTGGCATCGATGGTCGCGATCCATCGAGGCCGGCCGTTCGTCTCGGGAGTCACCATGGGCGCCGCCGCGGCGATGCACCAGCTCGCCTGGGTCATACTCCCGATCCTCGCGTTCATGCCTCCGAGGACACTCGGACGACGCGCGGCGACGACCGTCGCTTCGATCGCGATGGCGGTGGTTGCGCCTTTCCTCGTATGGGATGCGGGCGCCTTCATCGAGGACGCGATGCTCTATCCGCTCGGGTTCGGGCAGCCGGCATCCGCGAGCGCGTTTACTCCGGGCGGCATCGTTTCGAGTGTTCTGCCTGGTTCGAGATGGGTGCTTATCCTCCTGTTGGGGCTCGCGCTGGCTGCGGGCACAGTCGTCGCGATCCGCCGGGGCCTGCGAACCGCCTCCGACGTTGCTCGATGGGCCGGCGCTCTCCTGCTCATCGCCCTGCTCCTCGCCCCCCGCGCTCGGCTGGCGTACTTCGCGTTGCCGGCGAACCTGCTGCTGTGGAGTCGACTGCTCCGCGCCCGAGGCGAAGCGGTCGGCATGGACCGTCCACGACCGCGTCGGCATTCGCTCAGAGACGACGATCACGTCGGAAGCCGCTCCCTGGCTGCCGGGTAGACGCCGACGTGCGTGTGATGGCCGGAGGACGAATGCCGCTGTACGACTGGGAGCCGGGTTCTGGGTACCAGGGGACCGTGGGCAGGAAGCCGCGGCCGGACGCGACGCCAGAGGAGCGACGCCGGTGGGGCATGGGGATGGTGCCGGGCTCGGTGGCGCGGAACAAGGGCCGAAGGGCTTCGGCGAAGCAGGTCGCGGCGCAGCGCGAGAAGGCACTCCGAAGGCGGGAGGACGACTGGCCTACGGGGAAGGCGAAGCCGCGATTCGGCGAGTCCATTGAGCCGGCGGGTATGACTGCGTGGGTTCGGGATGACTGACGCCGAGCTCCTCGTCGTCTCGGGCTGCTGGAGGACGAGGTGCCGGTCTACGCGATCGCCCGCGAGATCTGTGACGGCCAATGGGGGAGGAGGAGGTATCCAGGAACGGACCAGGAAGGGAGCCCCCGCACCTCGAGCGACTCGAGTACGCTCGACTTGGGTCACGTCGCCTTCGGGCCCGCATGGAGGCGAGCGATGAGTTCCGGCCTCGCCGCGGTCTTGCTCTTCGACCGGCCAAGGAAGGAGGACTGTGATGCCGCACGAGTCGTCCATCCGGGAGACACGGGTGCTGTTGAGCGGTCTCGGGATGGGCGAGTCACCGCGATGGCACGACGGCCGCCTCTGGTTCTCCAACTGGGGCACCAACGAGATCGTTGCTGTCGACCTCGAGGGGAACAGCGAAGTCATGGGACGCGGCGGTGGGGGCAGCGGCTGGGCCGCCAACTGGCTCCCGGACGGACGCACGCTGATCACCGGCGACAAGCTGATCCGCGTGGAGCCCGACGGGTCTCGCGTCCGGCAGGCAGAGCTGAGCCACATCTCCCCGTATGGGTGGAGCGAGATCACGGTCGACGGACGTGGCAACATCTACACCAACACGATCAACTTCGACTTCGCGGACTTCAGCGACATCATGGCGGGCGGGACGGCGCCGGGGAAGATCGGGCTCGTCACGCCCGACGGCGAGGCCCGCGAAGCGGCCGACGATCTGGCGTTCCCGAACGGCATGGTCGTGACGCTGGACAACGCCACGCTGATCGTCGCCGAATCGTTCGCTCGTCGGCTCACCGCCTTCGATATCGCCGCCGACGGCAGTCTGTCCAACCGACGCCTGTGGGCCGACGTTACGGGCGACGGAATCTGCATCGACGCCGAAGGTGCCGTGTGGTGCAGCGACGTCGGACCGGACGAAGGAGGTGTGTGTCTACGCGTCCGCGAGGGTGGTGAGGTGCTCGATCGGATCGAGCTCGACCGCCCGTGCTACGCGTGCATGCTGGGCGGCGAGGACGGCAGGACTCTCTTCATGGTGGTGGCGAAGTGGTTCGGTCCGGACAGGATCGACGAGCTGCTGCAGGCCAAGACGGGTCAGGTCGTGACGGCCCGTGTCGACGTAGCGCACGCCGGCTGGCCATGAGGTTCCCCTCTTCACGCGTTCGTCGACCGGTCGGGGACTGGTGTGGACTTGCATGTGTTCGCGGATCACCTCGAGCTCGACTCCGCTTGGAGAAGAGGAGTGCATGCGCTCTGGTGCCGCCACATCCGCACGCTGCTTCCGTCCCGCGAGGGCGGAGCGAGGCCCTGGCCATCATTGATCCCGGCGGCCAGGTCCTCATGGTTCCGAGGCCGGCGATCAGGTGACACAAGCGCTTTGGCTCATCGCGAGCCTGATGAAGTAGTCAGGGCGGGTCTCAGAGGCGGGACGGGTGCGATTGGTAGTGAGAGCATCGGCGCGCGGCCAGGCGAAAGGAGTGAACCAATGACTGATCATAAGATCGGAACGCGCGAAGAGTGGCTTGCGGCCCGGCTGGAGCTGCTCGAGGCCGAGAAGGAGCTGACCCGGCGCGGCGACGAGCTGACGCGGCGGCGGCAGGAGCTGCCCTGGGTCCGGATCGAGAAGGAGTACCGGTTGGAGACCGACGAGGGCGAGGCCTCTCTCGCCGATCTCTTCAGACGACGTTCACAGCTCCTCGTCTACCACTTCATGTTCGGGCCGGACTACACGGCGGGGTGTCCGTCCTGCTCGGCGATCGCCGACGGCTTCGACGGCTTCGTCGTCCACCTCGCGAACCACGACGTCACGCTCTGCGCGGTGTCGCGAGCCCCTCTCGCGAAGCTGCAGACGTACAAGCGGCGGATGGGCTGGAGCTTCCCCTGGGCGTCGTCGTTCGGCAGCGACTTCAACGATGACTTCAACGTCCGGTTCACCGAGGAGCAGCAGCAATCGGGAGTCGGCGAGTACAACTTCCGCACGATCGACGTGCGGCCGGAGGTGGAGGCCGGCAAGGAGGGGGCGCTCGCCGAGTGGGCGGCCAGCACCGGCACGGACTGGCCGACGTACACGCGGGAGGCTCCCGGTATGAGCGCGTTCGCGCTCGAGGACGCTGTCGTCTACCACACCTACTCGGCCTACGCGCGAGGGCTGGACGCTCTCTGGGGCATGTACCAGTGGCTCGACCGGGCACCGCGAGGGCGAAACGAGACGCGTACCGACAACACCCCCCTCAACTGGTTCCGTCGACACGACGAATACGACAGCGAGTGACGAGGGCGGAAGGAGGCAATACCGATCTCACCGGAGACAAAGGAGGACAGATCGGGGAGCCGCGAGCAACTCCACGATTTCTTCCCGTGTACCCGGGAGGAATCGAACGTTCGCCGCAGCCAGGCGAGTGCGAGTTGCCGAATCCATGACAACTCAAGCTCCCCCCACATCCGAGGGTCAAGGAGTGGATGTGTCCCGCATGTGTCCCGCGACGGACGGCAAAAGGTTGCAAGAGGTCGGTCAACGCTGGTCAGAAAGACTGCTGGTCAAGGGCACTTTCGGTCTGATTCGCCCTGCTCTCGAAACGGGTGAATCAGACTGTTAATCCGTAGGTTGTGGGTTCGAGTCCCACCCGCGGAGCGAATCGATCTGGAACTGACGGATCCCCCCCGGTGGCTCGCGCAGAGGCGATCAGCGAACCCCTGGGACGAAACGCCATCGAACGCGCCGCCGATACGCCTCGTACTCGGGATAGCGCTTCGCCAACATCGACTCCTCGTGCCGGGCCTTCAGCTCGAGGACCACGGCGAGAGGCGCGGTCACCACGAGCGCGATGGGTGACAGCACCCCGGACCACCCGATCGCGAGCAGCAGCAGGCCGCCGTAGATCGGATGGCGCACGAGCCGGTAGGCGCCACCGCTTCGAAGCGTCGAGTGCTCGGAGGGCTGGGGGAACGGGGTGAGCGAAGAGCCGAGCGCGACCACGCCGGTGATGAGCAGCGCCAAGCCTGCGATGCCGATGCCGATGCCCGCGACGAGAAGCGCGATCCTAGCCGTATTCGACCATTCCGGTCCGGCGATCCCGACGGAGACGATCAGCGCGCCGAGCGCCAACTGCGCGACCACCCACCCCTCGCCTCGAGGACCGAGCGCCGGGATCCGCATCTCTCCCAGGTTCCCACGGTAGCCGAGCCCGCGCCGCTTGCCGCTTCAGGCGAAGGACCTCCCAGACCGACGCCAACACATCTTGCTCGATCTGCGCAAGGCGACGGATGGAGTCGACCGTCCGTCAGCATCTTCCTGGCTGGGACTAGGTCGTGACCTTCGCGCGGGCTTGTATTGGGCTCAGGCGCTCTACGTGAGACTGCTGCTACCGCTACAGCGGCATGCCTTATCGGCTCCGAAGGCAATCAGCCGGCGAAGGTGGCTCACGTACCGCTGATTCCGAGTACCGGGTGCAATATCGCAAGCTATTCGACGTTCCTTGTTCGGTTGACGTGTGCCCCTATTCGTGCCTAGGAGAAGGCTCAAGCGTGACTCGGCGATCAGATCGCGGCGCTTATGTACGGGGGCTGCTCGCCGACGTCAGCTCGATCGGGGAGGTCAGGTGCTCAGCCGCACGCCTTCCGGGTCTCGCGCTTGCGTGAGGCCCGAACCTGGGGGATAGGATTCCTTCGCGTGGTGTTCACGTTGGAGTGGCTCGGTCGTTCAATCTCGATCGCTAGCTTCGGCGGCATCGACATGATCCAAGGGGGCTCGACGTGCCAGGACGAGGGCCGGTTGCGGTATTCCTTGCGCTGATCGTGAGCGCCGCTACGGCGGCGATCACGCCGATAGTCCCGGCGAGCGCTCTTCCGCCCCCGGGCGAGCCGCCGCTGCCCGAGGCGCCGTTCACGCTGCTCGGCAGCTACTCGACCGGCGGCGGCGAGGCGATCGCGGAGACTGCGGGGCCACCGACATCCGGTACGCGGACCCGGACGGCGAGGGCCGCTACGTCGCCATCTGAACGACGGGAGGGATGACCACGATGAACGCTCGACGCCTCGCTTCGGCTGTACTGGTCCTGGTGAGCGTGATCGCCGTGACATCGGCGGCGGCGGTCTCCACGGCACAGACGCCGACGACCGTCGCGGAGATCCAGGCCGCTTCACACATCTCGCCTCTCGTCGGGCAGAGCGTCAACGGCGTGGAGGGCGTCGTCACGGCGCGTCGCACCGCGGGCGGGCGAGGCGTCTGGATCCAGGATCCGACTCCCGACGCGGACATCGCGACCTCGGACGGGGTGTTCGTCTTCCTCAACGCCGCGCCCGTGGCCCAGATCGGTGATCTGGTGGGAGTCAACGGGACGGTGAGCGAGTTCCGCCCCGGCGGCGATCCCGACAACCTGACCATCACCCAGATCACCTCCTCGAACGCGAACGTGACCGTTCTGTCGAGCGGGAATCCGCTGCCCGCACCGACCGTGCTCGGGCCAGGGGGGCGTGTCCCGCCGACCGAGAACATCGACGACGACGGCGCCGGCAACGTCGAGAGCGGAGGCACGTTCGACGCCGTGAACGATGCGATCGACTTCTACGAGAGCCTTGAGGGCATGAGGCTCCAGGCGAACGACGGATCCGTGGTGGGCGCGACCCGCAGTTTCGGCGAGATCACGCTCCTGGCCGACGACGGCTCCTGGGCGACCGGGCTCCGCACCGCGCGAGGCGGGATCCTCCTCGGCGGTTACGAGGACCCGAACCCGGAGCGGATCATCGTCGACGACGAGATCCTGCGCGATCTCGCCCCGCCACCACGGCCGGCCAAGGCGATGCCCGACATGAACGTCGGCGACTCGTTGACCTCGCCGGTCATCGGGCCCTTGGACTACAGTTTCTCGAACTACAAGATCCAGGCAACCTCGACACCGCTGTTCTCGCCGGGCGGGCTCGTCCGCGAAATGACGGCGCCGACGACGGACCACGAGGTGTCGGTGGCGACCTTCAACGTCGAGAACCTCGCCGGCACCGATCCACAGGCCAAGTACGACCACCTCGCCGAGCTGATCGTGAACAACCTCCGGGCGCCCGACATCATCGGCATCGAGGAGGTGCAGGACAACGACGGCGTCGCGGGCGGCACCGGCAGCACCGTCGTGGACGCGTCCGTGGCCTGGGCCCGCCTCGTGCAGGCGATCCGGGCCGCCGGTGGCCCCACCTACCAGCACCGCCAGATCGATCCCGTCGACGACGCCGAGGGCGGCGCCCCCGGTGGGAACATCCGCGTGGGCTTCCTCTTCCGAACCGATCGCGATGTCCAGTTCATCGACCGGCCCGGTGGGGGACCCACGACCGAGACGACGGTCGTCGCGCACCCGTCCGGGCCGCGCCTATCCTCGAGCCCCGGCCGGATCGGCACACAATCACCGGCGTTCGACGACACACGAAAGTCCCTCGTCGGCGAGTTCCGAGCTCGCGGCAAGAAGCTGTTCGTCGTCGTCAACCACTTCAGCTCGAAGACCGACGACCAGCCGCTCTTCGGTCCGGCACAGCCTCCGACCCGTTTCAGCGAGGTCGCACGCCACGGCCAGGCACAGGTCGTCCACGACTTCGTCGCGACGCTGCTCGCCGTCGACCCGGACGCCAACGTGATCGTTCTCGGCGATATCAACGACTTCGAGTTCTCGCAGACGGTCGACATCCTTGAGGCGGGCGGCGCGCTCCGCTCGCTGGTCAAGGACCTGGCGGCGGTGGAGCGGTACTCCTACGTCTTCGAAGGCAACTCGCAGGTTCTCGACCAGATCCTGTTCAGCCCCAACCTCGTCGACCAGTTCCTGCACGTCTACGACGTCGTCCACGTCAACTCCGAGTTCGCCGACGCCGTGCAAGCTTCCGACCACGAACCGTCCGTCGTGCGGATCGACTTGCGGGGCCGACCGGCACCCTGAGCCCTCGCGGGGTCAACCCTGGACGAGAACCGGTTGAACGCGATGTCGTCAGCCCTCGGCGAGCAACGCTGTCAGCCAGCTTCTCTGGCTGATTGCCTTCGAGCCGATAAGGCATGGCTGCATCGGCGCGCCGGCAAGTTGTCCCCTTGCGATTCAGTTTCAGGCCGTAGGGAGCGGGTACTTCCGGATCTCGGGAAGAAGGAGACGCCCGCCTCCGCTCGCAGGTGGGGTCTTCGTTGTTGGCGGTCGCACGATTAGAGTCGTGCTGTGGCGACCCTCGACGAGGTGGCTCGGATCGCGCTTGCGATGCCCGAGGTCAGCGAGGGCGAGTCACGCGGCACGCGTGCGTGGTCGGTCCGCGGGAAGACGTTCGCGTGGGAACGGCCGTACTCGAAGGCCGACCTGAAGCGGTTCGACGACGAGACGCCTCCGAATGAGCCGATCGTGGCCGTCCGCGTGGACGACCTCATCGAGAAGGAAGCCGTGCTCGCGGCCGGAACCAAGGGCGTGTTCACGATCCCGCACTTCGACGGGTACGCCGCGGTGCTGATCGAGCTGCGGACGGTGACGAAGCGAGCATTGAAGGATGCACTGGTCGACGGTTGGCTCGCATGCGCGCCGCGGCACCTGGCCGAGCGGTACGCGGCGAAGCTCTAGCTCGACCGCGACTCGAGACGCGCCTTGATCTTCTCCACGTCCGAGCGCGGCCTTCCGGAAGGCTCTTGGAGATCTTCCAGCTCGTCAACTTGGCCAAGAACGAAGGCTGGGTCAGGTCGGCGCTCTTCGTCATGCTCGTCCATCCGTCGGAGGCGGCGACCGTGAACCGGTGATGGGCCGTACCGAGCGCACCCTTCGAGTCCCAGCCGAAGACCGCGCCCGACTCGAGTTCGGTGACCGTGCTGTGCTCGCGCTGCGTGCCGAACTGCTTCGCGACGGTGGAGTAAGGTCGACACGATCGTCCGCGACGATCTTGAACAGCCCCCTCGTGTCGAGGTTGACGCGCGCCCGGGGGACGTGACGCAGCTCCACGACCCGGCACTCGCACCGGTAGCCGGCAGCCACGGCCTGCTCGTCGGTGAGCCCGACGGCCGCGGAGTTCGGCGTCGTGAACGTGACGCGGGGAAGCACCGAGTAGTCCATCGTGCCACCGGCTGGAGTGATGGCGTCCGCCGCGGCGAGGGTCCCCTGGGCCGCGGCGACGTAGACGAAGTGCGGCGCAATGGCTCGCCGACTGCGCGCGCATCTCGGCACCCTCTGGGCGGCCCGGGCGGGGATCTGCACGAGGGAGCCTCCCCTCAGACCTCGCGGCGCTCGGTCAGAGCGCGCTCTTCCTCCACTGTCCGCTCGGCGGTCGGGAAGGCCTCGAGGCGCTCATCCGGGATCGGCTCACCGCTCTCGATCGAGAGGCCGTATGTCCCTGTGGCCAGCCGCTGCTCGGCACGCTCGAGAGCCTTGAGTCGTTCATGAAGGTCGGCGGCGAGGCCTTCGTCGAGCTTGTCAAGGTTGAGCTCTGCGGCGAGGTTCGCCGGCTCTTGAAAGCCGGCGATCTCGCCGTCGTCCTGGCGCCCGCGATGGCCGAGGGCGAGCTCTAGCTCGCGTCGCAAAGCCGCGAGCAGCTCGCGAGCGCGTTCGACGTCTATCAGCGCACCTCCACCAGGTGCTCAGCATACATGTCGACCAGTCCTCGATCGGCTCGACATCACCCTGGCGCAGCTCCACGAGGT
>Ga0209859_1000397_pt1 | contig 10464 bp, 10 predicted proteins | sample GWRWS3_50_60_FD_187241 | JGI IMG/M metagenome (GOLD analysis project Ga0209859, IMG submission 187241) | Riverbed sediment microbial communities from areas with vegetation nearby in Columbia River, Washington, USA - GW-RW S3_50_60 (SPAdes)... | ecosystem: Environmental > Aquatic > Freshwater >... | reverse complement strand
CGCCAGGTAGGCATCCGCCACCGCCTGCAGCGCTGCGCCGACCCCACCAAGCTCGTCCGCTGCGACCCGCATCACGGAGAGCATGTTGGCCTGGATCGGCATCAGCACCCGCGAGAGCGCGCTACACATCAGACCGTAGGCCCCGCTATCGAGCGTGGCCACGCGCGCCGCCGCATGAGCCTGGTGGGCGCGATCCGCCAATTGGCGCACCGCCGCAGCATGCTCGACCACCTGTCCCGGCCGCACCGACATCGACTCGGTGCCGTCGTCGGCGAGCCTCATTCGTCCAGGCCGCTGTCGCGGGAGATCTCGCGAATCCGGTCGGCCAAGGCAGCCCGGGCGACCATGGTGGCTTCAACCACGGTCGAGGCGATCTTTTCCGCTGGCCACGACCGCACCCGGTCGTCCAGTTTGAGCTCCACGAGATGACCGGCCTGGTCCACCGTCGCCTTCACCAGGCCATCCGCCGCAGCACCCTCGACCCGTAGACCCTCCAACCGGGCCAGGAGCGTCTGCGCCCGCGCGGCGCGTTCCTCCAGCGACGCCTGCCAGTCATCGATGCGGCGCTCGGCCTTATCGAGGTCGTCGTCGGCCACCGTGTCTGCCTCCCCGTTCCGCCTCGGCCGGTCTCGGACCTACGACATGATCGGGGAGGATCGATGGCGGCGCAACCCCAGGCTCGACATCCGGGCGGGTCGCGCGCGCTGGCTCGTTGGGTCGGCCTGCCTTAATGCCCAACCCGGGTTCCGTAAGCGCATGTGGTTGCGTTGAGTAACGAAAGAGCCTCGACCTCGACCACAAACCCTGGCGGCCGTTTGCTCTGCTGCCAAGGAGGAAGCACCGCCTTTGAGCTGCGACTTCCCACATGCTGCATCTACATGGATCATTGTAGATCTAACGTACAGCTACCGGGCCCGCAGCCCCGGACGCTGCCTTGATCATGACGGCTAAGCATGGCCGACCCACCAACAAGCGGGGACAGTCCGAGGTTCTATTGCCGACTTCGCCACCCCTCGTCACTCCGGGTGACAATGCGGAGAATCGAAAGCGGCCACGCGCTCAGCAACGAGTGCGACCGCGACACGTTGTTGGGGGTGATCTCGCTCACGTGGGGCACCCAGATGCCCGTACAGCGATTTCGGTTCTCGCGGCCGGTACGGGCGCTGTGGCAGAGAACACAGTGGACTCACCACCGAACGCCCCGGTACCAGTAGCGGTGAGCCCAGCAGCAGCGAGAACCTCGGCTATCATGGGCGAGGCCGCGTTTGCGCTCCCCATCGCTTCGTGATGGACGTGGCCCGCCCGCCTGAGCGCCTCAACCGATCATCGAGGTGGGTTCATGGCTGTCACGATTCTTGGATTCTCGGCCGGGGTGTGGGGGCTACTTATGGCTGTCTCGCCAATGCTGCAGATCCGGCAGATGTGGCGCCGGCGGTCGTCCGAAGACGTGTCGCTGGGCTACTTCGCGGTCCTCCTGCCGGGTTTCGCCATCTGGGTGGCGTACGGCAGCGTGCGATCAGACTGGGCGCTGATCGTACCGAATGTCGTGGCGTTGCTGGTCGGTGTGACTACCGTCGCCGTCGCGACGCATCTGAGGTCGCGAGCCCGCGGAGCCGATCCGGCCGGAACACACCCGTAAGCTAACCGCCGTACCGCTTCAGCTCTTGCCGGCTGAGCAGCGTGTCGGGATGCTCGGCACCCAGTACCCGGATGCGATCGGGCAGCAGTTCGCCGAACAGCCGGGCTGCCGCCGCCCGGTCGCCGCTCTCGCCGATGTTGTGAGCCAGGTTGTGCCGACCGAGCAGCGTGTGCGGGTGGTCGCGGCCGAGAACCCGGACGAGATCGGGGACGAGCTCACGGAGCAGCCGCGCCGCTTCCGGACGATTGCCGCTGCTCCCGACGTTGACGGCCAGGTTGTGCCGTGCGTAGAGGGTGTCGCGATGATCGGGCCCCCGGACCCGTACGTAGTCAGGCACCAGATCCCTGAGCAGCCGGACCGCCTCGGCCGGGTCACCGCCATCTCGTACGCAGGTTGCCAGGCTGTATCGGCTGGCCAACGTGTCGCGATGGTCGGCGCCCAGCACACGTACGAGGTCGGGAATCAGCTCCCGAAACAACCGCGCGGCCTCCGTCCGGTCCCCACTCTCTCCCACGTTGTGGGCAAGATTGTGTCGGCTGAGCAGGGTGTCAGGCTGGTCCGGACCCAGCACGCGGAGGTAGTCCGGGATCAGCGCTCGCAGCAGGCGCGCCGCCTCCGTCCGATGCCCGCTGCTGCCCACGTAGACGGCCAGGTTGTGTCGGCAACGCAGCGTGTCGGTGTGGTCAGGGCCAAGGATGCGGGCGTACTCCGGCACGAGCTCCCTCAATAGCCGCGCCGCCTCGGCCGAGTCTCCGCCGTCCCTGATCCTGTTGGCCAGGGTGTGTCGGCTCCGCAGAGAGTTCAGGTCGGCGACGCCGACGAGCGGAACCGGGTCCAACTCGAGCAGGCCCCGCAAGCGGGCCATGAAGGCCGCGCCAGGCATCTCGCCACCGGTCACAGTCTCGTACTGGATATTGGCGAGACTGAAGAATCGACGTCCCTTGAGCAGCAGCGGCAGGATCGGCTTGCCCGTCTCATCGGCGTGCGCGATCTCCCGCGCGACCCAGTCGGACTCGTCCGCCTCAGGGGTCATGACCACGATGACCGCGCCGCAGGTGTCGATCTGTTCGCGGATGACATTCGCCCACCGATGCCCAGAGATGATCTCGTGGTCGAACCAAACCGGCAGCCCAGAGGCGGTCAGGTAGGCAGCCAACCGCTCCACGTACGGGCCGTCCTGCCGGTGGCTGTAGCTGATGAAGACGTGGCCCACGACCGCACATTACCGCGTGAACGGAACCTCCGAAATGGACGAAACCAGTTATCCACAGGCCGCGAGTCGCGGGTAGCTCTAGACGTGTCTGGTCGGATACCCTCACGCACGGATCGACGAGCGTGTGCGGGAGGGAGGCGGATGGAACTCAGTGATGGGGGCACACGGCCGTACACAGAGTTGAAACTGACTCACGTCGAGGTCGATGTTGACGGGCTGACGGACTTCCGGAGCCTCCTCGGCCGCGAGCTCGACGCCAACCTCAAGCCCGGTGTCCAGAGCATCAACCACGATCACAGTATGGGCGTCGGCTTCGGCCTGCGAAACGTCGGCAATCAGGTCCAGGCCGCCCGCCGGACGTACCACGAGTCGCTGCGGACGTCGACCGCAAACCTCGCCGAGTACGTCGAGACCGCCGAGATCCTCATCGACGCCATCCAACGCGTGGCGACAAAGTACGGGGAGACCGACCTCTCCTCGGCGGCGAACTCCTCCAGAGTCACTGCAGAACTGGCCGCCGCGTTCAACGACGCGCAGACCGCAAAGATCGTGGAGCGCGAGCGCGAAACGCAGCGGGAGCTGAACCGCCTGCGGCTGGGGACGGAGAAGTGAGCGACCAGCGGTACATCTCCGGAGTCACTCCGCACTCTGGCGGCGGCGTCCCTCAGACCGACTGGAGTCCCTACCGCCTCGACGAGATCTGGGACATGGTCCGCGACGAGGACCGCTGGGTGAACTGGACGCAGCACGACGCCTGGCGCCGCATGGCCGCCCTCTGCACCGATCAGGCCGACCAGCTCGAGCGGGCGCTCAACCAACTCCTCGAACGGTGGCCGCCCCGCCCCGGATCCGCCGCCGAGGCATTCAAGAACCAGGTCAGTCATCTCGTCTCCTCGATGCGCCAGAACGCGCAGGCCGCGCTCGACAATCAGGACCCGCTACGCAAGATTTCGTACGCAATCAGCCTGGCCCAGGCGGAGATCGCTGCCCTGCTGGAGCAGCGACGGACGTACGCCCTCGCGGAGCAGCAGTTGATTCCGCAGCCCACGCCAGCGCCCGGCCAGATTCCCATTCCGGCAGCCCCACCCGACCTGCAGCGCCCGCCGGACAACTGGCGGGCCACGCTCGATCTGCAGGCGCGAACGGTCATGGCCACGACGGACGCGGCCGTCGGCGCCGAGGCAGCCCGAATCAACGTGCCCGCGAGATATACATTCGGTGTCCCGATACAGATCAAGACAAACGGCATCGGCGGCACTGTGCCCACAGGTTCGTTCCGGGGCCCCACCATTCCAGCAATGAGGTTCGACCCTCCCCCGCCGCATGGTGGGCCACTATCGACGATGCCCGCCTCGTTCGACGCAGATCCTGTGCTGGCAGGCACCACCGTTCCGTCGCCACCGCTAAGCAACGCGCCAAACATCATCGGATCAATTCCTTACAGTGCGGGCGCCGGGTCGTTTGCCGCGACGCCCTACCCCACGGTGCTTGCACCCGGCGGGATCATCGGTGCACGCGCACCCGCCGGTCAGAAGACGTCCGGCGAGAGTGGCCGGGCGCCAGGTGGCGGTGCTGCAGGTCGCGCAGGGACACAGGGTGCGATGCCGATGGCTCCCATGGTCCCCCCACCAGCCGGTTTCCGGCCGCTTGTGGCGTCAGGTGGCGGCGTAGCCGCATCTGGCCGGGCAGGCGTCGGCGCCGCGCACTGGCGCCGTTCCACAGCGGATCCGGACGACCCTTGGGCGGTTCGGGAGGGCGGCCCCGCGGTGCTCGAACCCGGACGCGAGCCCACAGACCACGACCCTGGTCCGGGCGTGATCGGGTTGAGCCGGTGAAGGGGATCCGCCGATTGGTTGCGGCTGCACTCGTCGGGCCTGCTATCCCAATGGCGATCGCGGCCCCCGCTATAGCCGACCCCATCCGCGACGCCCAATGGCACCTTGGCTTCCTCAATGTCTCCGAGGCGCACAAGCACAGCCAAGGTGAGGGTGTGATCGTCGGAGTCGTTGACACCGGTGTGGATGGTGGACACCCAGACTTGGCCGGCAGCGTCCTCCCCGGCATCGACTTCACATCACAGAGCACGGATGGGAGGAAGGATCTCGATGGGCACGGCACATCCATGGCGGGCCTCATCGCCGCCCACGGCCGCGCTCTCGGCATAGCACCGCGCGCCAAGATCCTGCCTGTTCGCACCAAGATCTCCTTCGTCGGAGCAGGGTCGGGGAAGGCGGTCGATTGGGCCGTCGACAACGGCGTGACGGTGCTCTGCCTCGCTTACAGCGAGGAGGACTCCAGCGAAGCGAGAATGGCGGTCAAACGGGCGATCGAACGCGACGTTGTGGTGATCGCGGGCGTTGGCAACGAACCGTTCGACAACCTCGTGTACCCAGTCGCCTACCCAGGTGTGGTGGGCGCAGCAGGCGTGGATCAAGCGGGTAACCACGCCAAATTCTCAGTGATCAGCCCGTTCGCGATCCTTTCCGCTCCGGCCGTCGACATCGCGACCACAGACACTCGTCTGCCGTCGAACACTGGCTACCAGAAGGGCACCGGGACCAGTGACGCCACGGCGATCATCGCGGGGGCGGCGGCGCTCGTCCGTTCCAAGTACCCGGACCTCTCCGCTACCGAGGTCATCCACCGCCTCACCGCCACCGCCGACGACAAGGGCCCGCCCGGACGCGACGATCAGTACGGCTTCGGCGTAGTCAACCTCGTCAAGGCACTCACCGCCGATGTCCCACCATTGCAACCATCCGACACCCCTACCGCGGACACCCCGGCCGGCCCGATCGCCAGACCAGACGGGGCTAGCAACACGCGCAACCTCGCCGCCATCGGCGCACTCCTACTGGTAGCCCTCCTCTGCGCGGGCTTCGTCGCCGCGTTCGCTCGCCGCAGGAGCGGATAGGATTCCCGTCCGCGCCGAGTTCTGCGCATCGCTGTACGGGTTATCGAAGCAGTGCCACACGACGGATGGCCGCTCACATCGGAGTTGCGATCGTCGGCCTCTCGTCTCCTTCGTGATCGCGTGACTATTTCCGTGCGGGCACACGGGCAGGGTCACGTGATCACGGTGCGGGCGAGCGATGACGCGAAGGCCGGCCGGCCAGGTACGAGCCGACGTCGCATGCCGCGGCCTCGGTATGACGCCGACCCGGGCAGCCCGCTACTCAAGCCGATAGCCCTGCGTTACATCGGTGGCAGTAGATGTAATGCCTCTTCGGGCGAATTCGCAGGTCAAGTCGGTGTTGCCTCCAAGGAAGCAGAGCAAACGGCCCCGACAGTTTGTGGTCGACCTGCCGAGTTCCCATCACTCTGAGCAACCACCCCGGATTCCCAAAGGGGCCCGGGACTGGGCCAACCATTACGGCAGGAGCAGGTTCACGTCCCCGAACTCGTGCCACAGGTAGCCGTGCGTCGCCGCCTCGCCATAACAGAGGGCCAGCAACTCCGGCCCGGCGATCGCGGCGACGACGTCCACATGCGACGCTCGCGGCTCGTGCAGTCCCGTCAGCAGCCCGTCGACTACCCTCACGCCCCGCTCCGGCGTTACCACCAGGTCGGTCCAGCCGTGCGCCGCGTGCACACCACTGAGGTCCGCGGCGCTCTCCAGCGCGCGCACAACAGTCGTGCCGACCGCGATGACGCGGCCCCCGGCGGCGCGGGCCTGCGTGACAACCCGGGCCGTTGCCGCGGGAACGGAAAAGTGCTCCGGGTACGGGCGCTCGTGCGCCTCCGCCGAAGCGACGCCAGCGTGCAGCAGAACTGGCACGATCAGTACTCCGGCGGTGACCAGCGCGGTGACAGTCCGATCCGTGAACGGCCGCCCGGCGCTGGGCATCTCCGCGCTGCCCGGGTAGCTGGCGAAGACAGTCTGGTAGTACGGCAGCGGCCAATCATGCTCCACATAGGAGTAGCGGATCGGCCGCCCATGCCGGTGCAGATAGGCCGGCACGTCGAGATCAGGGCCGGCGTCGACGTCGGCAACCCACAGCCGGCCGTGCGAGTACGGCTCGCGCAGCGTCAGCGCCGCCGCGCCCGGCAGCGGATAGCGGACAAACGGCCCGCCACCCGGATGCGGCGCGGTTCCACCGCGCGACCGCAGCTCCACCACCCACGTACCGGCCACGGAAGGATTCTCGGTCGAGAAGTGCACGACCAGACCGCTGTCGTCGGCAACGGGGACCGCGGCCGGAAGGGTCGCCGACGTGTTCACCACTAGCACGTCCCCCGCCCGCAACAACGAGGGCAGGTCGGTGAAGCGGTGATGGGCCATCGAACCCTCGCCAAAACCGACAAGCAGCCGTACCCCATCGCGAGCCAGCCCACGCGCCTCCGGCGGCTCGTGCGCCTCCAGCGCGGGAGGCAGCGCGAAGTCGACCACGTTCATGACCCGGCCACATTGGACAGACCCGCCAAGACCTCGGCGGCCCGCACCCGACCCGACGACGGCCGCAGCGTGAGCAGCCGCAGAAACGCGGGTACGACCGATGACGGCAGCGCCCGGTCGCCGATGTCCTCCCCGGGAAACGCCTCCTGGTGCATCTGGGTCCGCAGGTCGCCCGGGTCCACCCACCACACCCGTACCTCGGGCTCCTCCTCCGCGAGCACCCGGCTCGCCTGCTCCAGTGCAGCCTTCGCCGACCCGTACCCTCCCCAACCCGGATACGCCTCGACCGCCGCGTCGGAGGTGACGTTTATGACCGCCCCGCCCCTTGACCGAAGCACGGGGAGCGCGAGCTGGGTGAGGGCCAGCGGCGCGACCACGTTGACCTCATACACGTCACGCAAGACGTCGAGCGGATACGAGGCCAACGGCGGCTGCGGACTGGGCCCGAGGATCCCGGCGTTGTTGACCAACAGATCCGGCCCGCCCAGTTGACCGGCCGCCGCCATCAGCTCGTCCCGGTGGGCCGGGTCGGTGACGTCCCCCGGCACCGCGACAACCGTGGCGGCCACGGCGAGCTGGTCGCGCGCCACAGCCAGGGCATCCGCGCCGCGGGCATCAATGACGAGCTGCCAACCTTCCGAGGCCAAGCCGGCGGCCAGCGCCCGGCCCAGACCGCGCGATGCACCGGTCACGATCGCGACAGGCACCGGAACCCCCTTTCAAGCACACCAATGACGCTAGGGCGGACCGCACCGAGCGCCATCGGCCCACAGACGCACACGGCGTCGGTCCTTGGACCTAGATCGTCGGCCGGATCCGGTCTGGCCGCCCGCTGAGTACCGTTGCGGTATGGACTGCGACCGGGAGGAGCTGCGGGCGCTCAGCGCCGCCGTGCTCGCGGTCACGTCACACCTGTCGGTCCGCGAGGTGCTACAGACGATCGTCACCTCGGCGCGTCGGCTGCTCGGCGCCGGGTACGCCGCATTGGGCGTTCCAGACGCAGGCGGGTCGTTCGCCGAGTTCGTGGTCGACGGGGTCAGCGACGCGCAGTGGCGAGCCATCGGACCACTCCCCCGCCAACACGGCCTCCTCGGCGTCCTCATGCGCGACCCGCGCCCGGTTCGCCTCGAAGACATCCGGCGCCATCCACAGTTCGAGGGCTGGCCGCCGGCCCACCCCGACATGGTCGACTTCGTCGGCGTACCCATCATCGACGGGACCGAGATCCTCGGTGCGCTCTTCCTCGCCAACAAACGCTCCCCCGGCGGGTTCACCGCCGATGATGAGGATCTGCTCCGCCTCCTCGCCGGGCACGCCGCCATCGCCCTGGTCAACGCGCGACTCTTCGAGCGTAACCGTGAGCTGTCTATTGTGGAGGAGCGGAGCCGGATCGCGCACGAGCTGCACGACGCGGTGACCCAGAAACTGTTCAGCCTGCGGCTGACCGCCGAGGCCGCGCGAACCCTGCTGTCGCGCGACCCGGTCCGGGCCGACGCGGAGCTGGCCAACGTACGCCGGCTTGCCGCGGAGGCCGTCGACGAGGTACGCGCCATTGTGGTTGGCCTTCGCCCGGTCGACCTCGCCGGGGATGGCCTCGATGTCGCCCTGCGAAAGCAGATCGAGCTGCTCGACCGGGTGCACGGCGCGACGGTACGATTCGACGCCGCCCCCATCCCTCGCATGGGCGCCGGGTGCGAGGAGGCCCTCTACCGCATCGCCCAGGAGGCGCTCCACAACGCGCTGCGCCACGGCGCGCCGTCCTCGGTCGACATCCGCCTCGAGGCTCGCAATGGGAGGGTCGTGCTGGAGGTCGCCGACGACGGGCTGGGCTTCGACCCGGAAGGCGCCGCACCGACGGGCCAGCTCGGCATCGCCTCGATGCGCGAACGCGCCGTCGCCGTGGGCGGGAACCTCACCGTGGCGTCCCGGCCGGGCGAAGGCACAACGGTACGGGTCGAGGTGCCGACCGATGGCTGACCGCATCCGCGTACTGGTCGTGGACGACCACCAGGTGGTCCGGCAGGGCCTGCGCAGCTTCCTCGATTTGCAGGATGACATCGAGGTGGTAGGCGAGGCCGCCGACGGCGCCTCCGGAGTAACCGCCGCCGAGGAACTGCACCCCGACGTGGTCCTGCTCGACCTGCGAATGCCGGGCAGCGACGGGGTGGCGGCCTTGAACGGTCTGCGCGAACGCCGGAACTCCGCGCGCGTGCTCGTGGTCACCAGCTTCACGGACCCGGCCACGGTCGTCCCGGCAGTGCGGGCCGGTGCGGCCGGGTACGTCTACAAGGACATCGACCCGCAGGCTCTGGCCGCGGCGATCCGATCGGTGCACGCCGGCCACGTGCTGCTGCACCCGGACGTGGCCCGGGTGCTCGCCGCCGGCGAAGGCAACCACTCCACCGACCGGCTCACCGCGCGGGAACGGGAAGTCCTCGCCGAGATCGCCCGCGGCCGATCCAACCGGGAGATCGCAAAGGCGTTGGGCCTCGCGGAGAAGACCGTCAAGACCCATGTGAGCGCCATCCTCGGCAAGCTCGGCCTACAGGACCGCACCCAGGCCGCCCTCCACGCCGTACGCGCCGGCCTAGTGGACGAAACCTGAGTGCGGCCCTGCTGGTGAGCGGCCCTAGAACAGTGTTCAGCCGTTCTGCACGTCGAAGTGCACCACGTAGAAGTACCCACCCGCGCCGTCGGGCTTCTTCAACTCGCCCGCGCGGATCTTGAGTATCTGGTCGCTGCCCGGAGCGACCTGGATGCCGAGCCCATACGACACGTACCCCTCAAAGTCACCGGCGAAGCCATAGCTCTTCAGGTTCTTGAACCCGATCGTCGCCGGCGGCTTTGCCTTCACGGTCGAGGCGCCGGCGTTGTCGTGCGCCTGTGCCTCCACGAACACCACACTCAGGAAGGAGTTGCCCTGCAACGGGACCGGAGCGCCCGAACCATCCATGGTGACCGACGACACGTACTTGAAACGGTACGACGGGAACGCGCCACGGAAGTAGAAGGAGATCCGCTGGTACGCGGGGGAACCCTCGGGGTGGTTGCCGACGTAGATCCCGACGAGGTAGGGGAGCGGCAGCGCCGGCGGCGGCGCGATCGGGGCGACGAGCGGGTGCTTCACCTCGACCAGGTTCGACGGTACGGCCCAGTTGTAGCTCACCCGATACTCGACGTCGGCCGCCGTCGGCTCGGTCGCGGGCGGAGGCACGG
>Ga0209859_1000396_pt1 | contig 10468 bp, 9 predicted proteins | sample GWRWS3_50_60_FD_187241 | JGI IMG/M metagenome (GOLD analysis project Ga0209859, IMG submission 187241) | Riverbed sediment microbial communities from areas with vegetation nearby in Columbia River, Washington, USA - GW-RW S3_50_60 (SPAdes)... | ecosystem: Environmental > Aquatic > Freshwater >... | reverse complement strand
GAACGCCATCCCAGCCAGCAAGGGCGAATCCCTCGATCCCGTTGAGCACCAGCTTGGGCTCGACCCCGATCAGGGACCGCGGCGTCGAGTCGCCCTCGGCGATCGCGCGGAAGGTCGTACCGGGACCCATCGCGGAAAGCGTGCGGTCCAGCCAGCCGGTGTGGGTCGCCGAGGTCTTGGTGCCACGCTCGAGGCACTCCTGGGCCTGAAAGTGGCTGCGGCTGGCGTCGGGAGACGCGACCGCCTGCACGGCGGCCATCTTGCCGGCCTGCCAGAACGGAAGCAGCGGTGCCAGCGCCGGGTGCAGGCCGAACCGCGAATCACCTGGCAGCAGCGCTCCGGCCTGGATGCCGATGTTGGGGCGGGCCCGACGCAGATTCGTGTCGTTGGTGGGCACGATGACGCTCAGGCCGTCCATGCCGCCGCGTAGGAAGATGACGACGAGGGTACGGGTCGAGGTCGCCGGGTCGGCGAACGCGTACTTGGTCGTCACAAGTTGGGCGCCGAGAGTGGCGACGCCGATCCCGCCGACCCCGGCGATCACCCGCCGGCGAGTGAAGCCGCGGCGCCAGCGCTCGCGCTGGTCGGCCAGGTCGGAACTCACGGTCTCGGCCTGGACCCGGATCGCCGCCTCAGGCAGGTTGGGACCGTGGCGCCGCAGCTGCTCGAAGTTTGGCAGCTCCTCGCGATACGACTGTGTCATGTCCTCACCGCAGCGCGTGGTAGACGGAGTCGAGGATCAGCGGCACCAGATGTTCGATCTTGCCACCGAGGCGGATGTCCTTCACCGCGGTGGACTCCTTAGCGCCGAGGAACTTCAGCAGCGCCTGCTTGTGCGCGGCCTGCATCGGTTGGTGGACGAGGCGCCGCGAGACCGTGTCGAGGTACGCCCCGACCGTCTTCGGCTTCAGGCCGACGAACGTCTCCGGCTTGGGGTAGGTGACGCCGCCGTGCCAGCCTTGGATGAGGGCCCGGTGCGAGTTCCACGTGCCGAGGGTGGCGTGCGCCGAGCCCCAGGCGTCGGCGACGTCGGGGTATCCGTCCGGTGGTCCCCAGTTGAGCGGCGCCTGGCCGAGCTGATTTGTCATCCAGTACAGGCCCTCGAGGCCATCGTTGGTCTTTGTGCCGGGCGCCACGCCGAGGATGCGGGCCGTGGCGACGACGTTCTCCAGTGGACGGCGCGTCTTGAGCCCCGTCGACATCCAGAACTCGATCGAGCTGAACAGGGTGCGCAGCATCGGCACGATCGCCGTACCGTTGTCCAAATAGGACTGCGTAAGCCGGTCGACCAGCGTGTTGGGTGGGTCGTCACAGACGAACCGTCGGGCCAGCTTGTGCGCGATCCGCTTGGCGGTCGCCGGGTGGGTAGCGAGGTAGGTGAGGTACTGGTCTCCCAACGCCATGCCCTGGGACGCCTTCGTGTTGGCATGGGTGAAGCCGAGCACCTTGACCTTGCCGGTCCAGTGGCGGTTCTGTTCGTACTCGAACCGGCCCTGATCGTCGACTGTGCGGCCGGTCATGATGTGCGCGCTGTGGCGCACATCGGTCTCGCTGTAGCGCACCCCGAGTCCGACCGTGTGTAGCTCCAGCAGTTCGCGGCCGTAGTTCTCGTTGACCGACCTTCGGTGCGAGCTGGCGTTGTCGAGGTAGCGCATCATGGCCGGGCTGCGGGCCGACGCGGCTAGCATGTCGCTGAAGCGGCCGAGCGCATACGCGCGGATGACGTCGTTGTCGTATGGGGTGCGCACGTCCCAACCACCGTCGAACGGGTTCGTCACGTTCAGGTGGTTGGACCAGAAGTCAACCATCACCTCGAACAGTTGCCGGCTGCTCCACATCTGTCGGCCGAGTGTGGCCTGGCCCAGCTCCCACATGGCCTCCCAGTCGTAGTCCTTGACGGCCACCCGGATCTGCGCGGTGGTCATGCCGACCGTGCGGTAGGCGGCGAGGACCTGCTCACCGCCTGGGTCCGCGATCGCCTCGGGAGTGTATTGGCGCTCAAGCCAGGCGTCGACGCCCATCTGACGCGCCGCCACGACGTCAACGAGGGTTGGGCCGAACGTGGCTCGCCGAAGCAGGTGGAGCTCGGGATCCCGGTCGAGCGGCGTCGGCCAGGTGGGGGTCGCGGTCGCGGCGATGCGCGCCGCCGCGGCCGGCGAGTCGGCCAGACCGGCGGCGCCCAGGCCCTCGACCGCGGTGTCGGGGCGACCGCTCTCGGCGCCGCCAGGCGCAGGGCCGATCGCACCGGTGAGGTACGCCGCCGCGGTTCCCGCGCCGCTAGCGACGACCACGCCCGTGCCCAGCCCGAGCAGGACGCGGCGGCGCACCGGCCGCTCGGCGAGGCCCGGTGTGGTCCGGGTGATCTTCTTGCCGCGGCCGAACAGGCGGCCGAACTTGCTGACTTTGCGGTGCTGAAAGCCCGTACGCTCGGGCGATCCGAACCCTGCCGCCCGCTCCAGGTGACTCACCGAGGGCTCGAAACCGCGGCCCGCCGGTGGCTCGCGGTTGGGGAAGATGAGGTCCATCATCGGCGCGTCCCGGGGGGCAGGCACCGCGGCGCGGCCCGGCGCGCCGGTGCGGGACTTGGCGCCCGCTCGGCGGGGGGGTTTCGCCGGATGGCGGTCAGCCATGCGGGAACCCTAGCGTGTTGGATGATGCCACTCAATCATCCGCCCGATTGGCGGTACTCTCATCGGCGTGTCGCAGTTGCCTGATTACTCTCCGCAGTCCCTTTTGATCGGGTGTTACACGAAAGGTGCCGGTGGCGAGGGCGACGGGATCAGCCTGGTGCACCGCGACACCCGTACCGGGGCCTTGGGACCCGTCTCGACCGTCGTCAGCACCCCGGCGCCGTCCTTTGTGGTCACACAGCCGGCCTTACCCGTCCTCTATGCGGTGAACGAACTGCCCGAGGGTCACGTGAGCGCGTTCGGGATCGGGCCCAGCGGCGACATCACACCGCTGGGATCGTGGCCGACCGGGGGGTCCTTTCCGTGCCATCTCTGCGTCGACGATGCGGCGCGGCATCTGGTCGTGGCCAATTACGGGAGTGGAACTGTCGCGTCGCTCGTGCTCGGCGAGGGCGGTGTGCCGGTGCGGTGCTCCGGCCACGTCCGGCACAGCGGTGCGGGTGAGCATCCGCAACGCCAGGAAGGCCCGCACGCGCACCAGGTCGTGCCCACCGAGGACGGGATCCTGGCGGTGGATCTCGGCGTAGATACGGTGTTTCGATACCAACTCGATCCCGCCGGGGGCTTGGGCGACCCGGAGGTGGCTGTGCGCCTGCGCCCCGGAACCGGGCCGCGGGGCCTCGTTCGGGACGGCTTCGGCGTTGTGCATGTGGTCGGCGAACTGGACGAGACGGTGACCTCATTTGCCCGTCGCGGCGCCGACTGGCATGAGCTGGGCACGATCGCGAGCACGGCCGCGGGGGAGGCGTTGCCGTCCGAGATCGCGGTCTCGCCGGACGGGCGCCATCTCTACGTCGCCAACCGTGGTCCGGACACGCTCGCCGTCTTCGCGTTGTCGGGCGGGGTGCCGGCGTTCGTCGGCGAGGTGCCCACGGGCGGATCCTGGCCGCGGCACTTCGCCTTCGTAGCCGACCATCTCTATGTCGCGAACGAGCGCTCGCACACCGTGGTCGTGTTCCGGGTCGATCCGGCGACCGGGATGCCAACGCCGACCGGCGACGTGCTACCTACGCCGAGCCCGACCTGCATCACCCCCTCCCCCCAGCGTCGATCATGACCTGGAGGTCATGATCGACGCTGTTTCACGACGGCCAGGTCATGATCACGGCGATCTTGAGGGTGTCTCAGAAGTACGTGCGCAGGAGGTCCACCACGCGGTGATCGTCATCCACGACGGGGATCACGCGCCATTTGTCGAACGCGGTACACGGATGAGAGACGCCCAGCCGCACGAGTTCGCCTGGCAACACGGAGGCGCCAAGCAGATAGGCGTGCTGGTCGTTAAGGCGCTCGATGCTGGCGCTGGCGAGTGGCCTGATCGTCCCGTCATGGGCACGCGCCGATAACGGCACGGGCAGCCCGGAGTCGAAGGGGACGTCCCGCCGGCCGGCGCCGAGGATCGCCAGTCCGGTCTCCGGCGTGGAGAGGACCTGGGCCCAGACCTCGAGTGCGGCCGTCAGCGACCCCTCGTTCGGGACGCGGGTGAACGGGGTGCTCTGTGCGTAGAGGCCGTCATCATGGCTCACGACCGCGCCGCTGCGGAGGATCACCCGCCAGCCATGCTCGCGTGCTGGTGGCACAAGGACGTCGACCACCGTGTCGAAGAAGGCGCTCCCGCCCGCGGAAATGATCAACGGGTACGGGCACCGGGGTTCGACCTGAATAGCCGCGCTCACCATCGTCGTCAGGAACGTCGTGACGGCGGCGGTGTCGGGCAGCATGCCCTCGAAGCCCGCGACACCGGCCACGTCGACCCGGTCCAGCGCGGCGGCGGCGTGGGCCACCTCGACCGCCTCCGCGACGGTGCGGCACCCCGTCCGACCACCCGGAAAGCCCATCTCCACCAGTACGCGCAGCCGGGCCGCGGCGCCCACCGACTCGGTCAGCGCCTCGCGCAGCGCCGCTACCCCGGCGAGTGAGTCCACATAGCACATGAACTCCCAGCCCGCGTCGACCTGCGCCGCGGCCCACCGAAGCGCCCGGGGGTCGAGCAGCTCGTTGGCGAGCAGCACGCGCTGCACCCCGAAGTGCCGGGCGGCCAGGGCCTGGTTGGCGGTGGCCACTGTGATGCCCCAGGCGCCGGCGGCGAGTTGGGCGGCGAACAGGGTCGGCGCCATCGTGGTCTTTCCATGCGGTGCGAACTCTATTCCGTGGCGCACGCAGTAGGCCGCCATCGTGGCGATGTTCGCCTCGATGGCGGAGCGCCTGGCCACCATGACCGGCCAGGTGAACGGCCCGTCGAAGAGGTCGTGCCCGGCGGAGGCGAACTCCGCGTCGGGCACGCCAGCGTCTGGGAGCCACAGCCCCTTTGCCGCCCAGTCCACGGATTGCACGGATTACCCTCCCGAGTGGGGCGTCAGCGGCGCGCCAGCGAGTCTCCCGGTGAGCCGGCCGTCGCGCAGGACCGGTACCCCGTTGACGATCACATCATCCACTCCGACGGCCAGCACGCGCGGGCTGGCGTAGTCGGCGCGGTCGGCAACCTTAACCGGGTCGATCACCGCGAGGTCCGCGGCCAGACCCGGCCGGATGATTCCTCGGTCGACCAGGCCGAACCGCCGGGCCGGGTGTGAGGCGAGGTGGGCGGCTGCCTGTTCCCACGTCCAATCACCCAACTCCCGTACGTGCCGCCCGAGCAGGCGGGCGAAGGCGCCCCAACCGCGCGGGTGTGGGTGTCCGCCTACGTAGATGCCGTCGGAGCCGGCCATGTGCGCAGGGTGGCGCAGCAGCGCCCGCATGCTCTCCTCCTCCGTCGAGGGCGGCGCCTCGATGACGGCGGATGCGGCGAGCCTCGTGTGGACGAGCAGGTCGACGAGGAGTTCCCCCGCTGGTACGCCGGCCTCCGCGGCGGCGTCGATCAGGCGGCACCCTTCCGACCAGCTCCACTGTTGACCATCATCCGGATCGGGGACGTGGGCGAGGGTAATACGAGTGAGAAGATCCGGGTTCAGCCCGTCGATCACTCGCCGTCGATTGGTCGGGTCGCTAAGCGCATCGACCGTACGGTCCAGGTCGGTGTCGTCGAGCCATCGGGGCAGGGCCGCCATGGCGAGGATCGTGCACGAGCGTAGGTAGGGATAGCTATCGAAGGTAATATCCAGCCCACTGGAGCGAGCGTCATCCACCATGGACAGCAGCGCCGCTCCTGGACCGTGGTAGTGCGAGATGTGCACGGCGACGCCGGCGGCCGCTCCGATGGCCCGCGCCTCAGCGAACCCCGTGGCAGCGGCCGCACCGTACCCGCGCATGTGCGTGACGTACGGAAGTCCCGCCTCGGCGACGGGCTGGCATACCTCGGCGACCTCGGTGACGTCGGCGTAGCGACCGGGGAGGTACTCCAGTCCTGTGGAGACGCCGACGGCGCCCTCGGCCAATCCACGCTCCACCAGGCGCCGCATCGCGGTCAGCTCGTCGCGCTCCGGCGGCCGGACGGCGCCGCCGAGCACGCTGAATCGCACCGTGCCATGCGGCACCAGGAAGGCGGTATTGAGGGCGGTCGTGCCGCGCCATGTCGCGAGCAGCTCGGCGACGCTCACGGCACCATCGCCGAGCGCGGGGTGGCGGCCGTTGATCGCGGCGAAGTAGCGCGTGACGAAGGCCAGCGTCGCGGGGGTGGCCGGGGCGTAGGAGAGACCGTCCTGGCCGAGGATGAGTGTGGTGACGCCCTGACGAAGGGCGGCGAGCTGGACCGAAGGCTCCAGCACAGCCGCGTCGGCGTGGGCGTGTGCGTCGATGAAGCCCGGCACGACGTACCGGTCGGCTGCGTTGAGGACCGTGCCCGCGCTCGCCGCGTCGAGCCGCCCGACGGCCGCGATCTGCCCGCTCGTGACACCTACGTCGGCGCGGAAAGCCGGTGCGCACGTGCCATCGAGCACCCACCCGCCTCGCAGCACCAGATCGAACACGCTGCTCCATTTCGTCTCAGACGGAAATGACGAGCTTTCCTTGAGCGTGTCCTTCGCCGAGATACCTGAGAGCTTCGGGGGTCTCGCTCAACTGGTGACTCCGCTCGACGACAGGCGTGACCGTTCCGGCCTCGAGAAGGTCGTGCAGGACCGCTAGATCCGCTTGGCTCATCTGCGAAATGAAGAAGGTCACTTTCTGGCTTGCCCGCAGCGAAGCCAGGCGCATGCCCACCACGTGACTGATCGGTCCGAGCAAGCGATTGGTCTTCGGTCCTCCGACGATTACGACGGTCGCGTGAGAGCCCAGGACGCGCTTGCACTCCGACCACGACCGGCTTCCCGCGATGTCGAGCATCAGGTCGTAGCGCCGCTGACTTCGGGTGAAGTCCTCTTGGGTGTAGTCGATGACCTGGTCTGCGCCGAGCGAACGGACCATGTCCACATTTCTCGTGCTACACACGCCCGTCACTTCTGCTCCGAACGACTTGGCTATCTGCACGGCAAACGTGCCCACACCGCCCGACGCGCCGTTTATCAGGACTTTGTGCCCCGGCTGAATATGCCCCTTGTCGCGAAGGCCCTGCAGCGCGGTGAGTCCCGCCACCGGCACGGCCGCCGCTTGCTCGAAGGTCAGGTTGGCTGGCTTCAGGACCATTCGATCCGCGCGAGCACACACGTACTCGGCGAAGGCGCCGCTGCTCCCACCGAAGACCTCATCACCAGGTTGAAACCGCGTCACGTCTCTGCCGACCGCTTCGACCGTCCCGGCAAAGTCGACACCTAGTCTTTCGCTCTTTGGCCTGCGCAGGCCGGCACCCATGCGTGCGACGTAGGGCGTTCCCGTCATGGAATACCAGTCCAACGGGTTCACGGAGGCGGCGTGAATACGGACCAGCACGCCGCCGTCCGTGACGACCGGCAGGTCGAGTTCTCGGAGATCGAGTACATCGGGTGAGCCGTACCGATCGTAGACAATCGCCTTCATGGTTGCCTTCTGTGCGGGGGCCTCGCCGGACATCTCCCCTCTCCCATCCTCGTGGTTCCATACGTACGTTGTAAGCTTATGCTGTAAGTTAGACGTACGAAGTAGATCTGTCAAGAGAAAGCCGAAGAGCACATGGTTGCGCGAACCGACCCGCGCGCTAAGCCCCGGGCTCCCTTGAGTAGGGACCGCGTCCTGCGCGCTGCCATCCGCCTTGCCGATGAAGACGGGTTCGATTCACTCACGATGCGCAAACTCGGCCACGAGCTCGGGGTTCAGGCGATGTCTCTGTACAACCACGTGGCCAACAAGGACGACATCCGGGACGGCATCGTCGACCTCGTCATGAGCGAGATCGAGGTGCCTTCCAACGGAGCGGATTGGAAGCCCGCGGTACGTCAGAGCGCGATCTCGGCCCACGAGGTTCTGCTGCGCCACCCCTGGGCGAGCAGCCTCATGATGGCGACAACCGTCGTCAGTCCCGCACGGTTGCGCTGGATGGAATCGCTTCTCGGAATACTTCGAGCGGCGGGCTTCTCGGCCGACTTGACACATCACGCGTACCACGCCCTGGACAGCCATATCACGGGATTCACGCTCTGGCAGGTGAACTTTCCCTTCGAAACCGCGGAGGAGCTGGCAGGCATGGCCGACGCCTTCCGCCGCGAGCTCCCCGCCGACGAGTACCCCCACGTCGCCGAGCACATCGAGCAGCACCTCGCGGAGCCAGGCCTCGATGGTCCGAGCGAGTTCGAGTTCGGGCTCGATCTGATTCTCGACGGCCTCGAGAGGATCCGAGACACGGCCTGATGCCAGTTGCGCTGCTGTGGCGGCGAGCTCGACTCCTCAGAGGACGACGTGGCTATGGGTGTGACGTTGACGTAGGGTCGACGCGATGACCGTGCAGCCTATGCCGTACCGGGCGATGACGCTCGGCGACTTGGCACGCCACCTGAAGGCGGCGGACGGCGACGTCACGCGGTGGCGGCTGATCGCCGAGTTTCTCGAGGAGTACCGCTGGGAGTCGGCGCCGGATCGGCTTCGCTTGCTGGCAGATGAGCAGCCTACGACCGGTGATGAACGGTGGGACGTGTTCCTAGCCGCGCTCGCCGAACATCTCGCGCTGAGAGACGATCGCCGGGCCGCAGACTGGGCCCAGCAACGCTCGTCGCGCAGCTTCTGGTTTCCGTTCAACACGCGTGCGGCGCGAGCCGATGCTCTAGTGCACGCACCGGTCGCCTTTCGGCGACGCGGAGTATTCGTGGCGCCTCAGGAGCTGGAGGTCGCGTGACCGACGAGTCGCCTTTGCTCGATCGCGACCACATCAGAGCGGCGCTTGGTCGGCTTGGGGAGCGCCTGGCCCAACGCGGCGTCGTGGCGGACATTTACGTCATCGGAGGGGCCGCGCTCGCTCTGGCATTCGACGCACGGCGCGCGACCCGTGACATCGACGCACTTTTTGAGCCGCATGGGATCGTTCGTGATGAGGCCGACGCCGTGGCGGCAGAGTTGGGCTTGCCCCATGTGGTGGCTCAATGATCAGGCCACTGTCCACGCAACCAGCGGCGGCGACCCTGCCGCACCCCGCGTCTTTGAAAACGCAGGCATTAGGGTGGCTGCGGCCTCTCCCGAGCACCTGCTGGCCATGAAGATGCTGGCCGCTCGCAGACGTGACATCGACGATATCCGAATTCTGGTCAAGCACCTCGGTCTTAGCTCCGCCGACGAGGTTGTTGCGCTCTGCGACCAGGTCCTTCCCGATGAACCTATCCCAGGCCGCGCGCGGCTCATCTTGGCCGACCTGTTCGAGGTGTGATACTGCCGGGGCATCTCGAGCGGCGTAGCCTCGCGATCACGTGTCTTCTGTCGGATGGTTGCGTGGGTTAGTCTGCCTGTTCCCTGTTCGCGACGGCCACGCGGGGGAGGCGACGTGATTCCACGGCCAGCGGCCGTGAGGGTGCACGACGGGGTGTTCACCCTCGACGACGCGACGACGCTGTCCGCCGAGCCGCCGCTCGCGGATGTCGCGGGCTGGCTGCGCGGGGTGCTTGGCCCACCCACCGGGTACTGGCTGCCGCCCGGGCCGGGCAACGGTTCCGGCGAGATCGCGCTGCGCGTCGACCCGGCGCTGGCTCGGGAGGGCTACCTGCTCGACGTCGAACCGACTGGGGTACGGGTCATCGGGGCCACGCCCGCAGGGGTGTTCTACGGGGTTCAGACATTGCGCCAGCTGTTGCCGCCGGCGGTGTACCGGGCCGCCGGTACGATCTCGCCTCCATGGATCATCCCCGCGATGACGGTGGCCGACGCCCCACGCTTCGGCTGGCGGGGATGCATGCTCGACGTCGCCCGCCACTTCATGCCGAAGGCCGATGTGCTGCGCTTCGTGGACCTCCTGGCGATGCACAAGCTCAACGTCCTGCATCTGCACCTCACCGATGATCAGGGTTGGCGGTTGGCGGTGCCACGGTGGCCGCGCCTGGTCGAGGTCGGGGCGTGGCGCCGGGAGAGCATGCTGGGCGCCCGAAGGCACGCCACGTTCGACGGCCGCCCGCACGGTGGTTTCTATACACGCGAGGACATCGCCGAGATCGTGGCCTACGCGGCGGATCGATATGTGACGGTCGTGCCGGAGATCGATATGCCCGGTCACATGCGGGCCGCGATCGCCGCGTACCCGGAGCTTGGCAACACGTCCGCGACGCTGGAGGTGTGGACCGGGTGGGGCATCTCGCCGCACGTGCTCGGCGTCTCCGATCTCGCCCTGACGTTCTGCCGCGACGTGCTGGACGTGGTATGCGAGCTGTTTCCCAGTGAGTATGTCTGCATCGGCGGCGACGAGTGCCCGCCGGATGAGTGGCTCGCGAACGCCGAAGCGAAGGCCCGGGACG